>JGI1201J43222_100011_pt1 | contig 139210 bp, 116 predicted proteins | sample MastesBC008_FD_43222 | JGI IMG/M metagenome (IMG submission 43222) | reverse complement strand
CTTATGCGACCGGTTTTGTGACGGGCACCGACACTACTGGCGGGCTGGTCGGTCTACTGACGTCAAGTACAATCACCAGCAGCTTTTACAATACCGAGACGACGGGCCAGAGCGACACTGGCAAGGGCACGGGCCTGACGACGGCGGAAATCCAGTCCCTGTCGACCTTTACCGATGCCGGCTGGGACATTGATGATGAAGGCGGCACAGGNTCTGTCTGGCGCATCTATGACGGCAACACNGCCCCCCTGCTGCGCGGCTTCATGACCGAACTGACGCTGAGCACGGCCTATGACGGATCGGGGACCCACCTCGCGGATATCGGCGCTTATGAACTGCCCTCGGGTGCAGATGCCAGCCTGATCCTCGGCGTACAGACCGGCAATTCCCTGACCCTGACCTCCACGGCAGACGACACCTATACAGCCAGTATCGACGCGAGTGGCCTCTACTCCACCCAGCTCGGCTATGACATTGTGGACGGCAGTCGCACCATTTCCACGCCCGGCAGCCTGGCTGGCGAGATCGACCTGTCGAATGGCGTCAGCTGGACCGATGGCACACTGATNATCAATGGCGATGTGACCAATCCCGGCGCCATCTCCAGCAGCAATGGCGTGTTCGAACTGGCCGGCGGCAGCTGGACCCAGACCGGTACGCTGTCAGACTTCGCCGTGTTCGATTTCCGCCTCTCCGACGGCACCTTCCTGCGCGCCACCGGTGGCGATGGCAGCGAAGCCGACCCCTACACGCTGATCGACATCTACGGCCTGCAAGGCGTCGACACGCTCGTCACCTCCAGCTTTGCCCTGGCGGCAGACATTGATGCCTCCGGCACGGCAAACTGGTGGGAGGGCGAAGGATTCGATCCGATCGGGGACAGCAGCAACAGCTTTACCGGAAATTTCGACGGGCAGGGTCATGTGATTTCCGATCTGTTCATCGACCGCTCAGGCACAGGCCGCGTCGGCCTGTTCGGCTTTGTCGAAGGAACTATCGAGAGTGTCGGGCTGGTCGGCGGATCTGTATCGGGCACTGACATTGTAGGCGGTCTTGTCGCCGACAATCGGGGGACGGTCTCAAATGCCTATGTCACCAGCAACGTCTCCGGGAATTCCGTAGCTGGCGGACTGACTGGATTCAACTATGGTACAATTTCCAATTCCTACGCGACAGGTGGTGTAAGTGAAAGTCTCCACGCTGGCGGTTTGGTGGGACTCAACTATGGCGACCTCATCGAAGTCTTCGCCACAGGAGATGTAACTGACAGCTCTCTTGCGGGCGGGCTGGCAGCTTACAATTTTGGCACGATCACCAATGGCTACGCAACGGGCGATGTGGCAGGCGCAGACTATGCCGGCGGGCTGGTAGCGTTCAATTACAGTGACGTTCTCAATACCTATGCCACAGGAGATGTAACTGACAGCTCTAATTCGGGTGGGCTGGCAGCCTATAATTTTGGCACGATCACTAATAGCTACGCGACGGGCGATGTGACAGGCGAAGACCATGCTGGTGGGCTGGTAGCGTTCAATCACAGTGACCTTCTCAATACCTATGCCACAGGACAGGTCACAGCGACCGTCGCAACGGGCGGGTTGGTCGCCTATCACAATAGCTCCACTGGTACGATCACCAGCAGCTTCTACAACACAGAAACCACAGGCCAGAACGACACCGGCAACGGCACGGGCCTGACGACGGCAGAGATGACCGACCCGTTCACCTTCATCGATGCGGGCTGGGATTTCGAAAACGTATGGAGCAAGTCCTCCGCAGGACAGAACGGCGACTACATGATGTTGCGCAGCTTCTCTTCCGACACGCTCTATGATGACTTTGTCCGGCTTTCAGGCGACACGTCGAAGACCTATGGCGACGCCAATCCATCGCTGGACGGCATTGCGCTGGATGGAGTTGGTACAGATAATGTGACCCTGTCCTGGGGCAGTGGAATCTCCGAGACCACAGGCGCCGGCTATTATGCCTATGCAGGGGATGCAGGGGTCTTGGATGTGACCGGCGCAGATGACCGGTCGGTCTATGTTGACTATGGCTCGGACGGCCTGACCATTGGGAGAGCCGCCCTGACCGTCACGGCGAATGATGACAGCAAGACCTATGACGGCGTCGCCTATTCTGGTGGCAACGGACTCACCTATGACGGTTTCGTCAATGGTGAAGATTCGTCAGTACTCGGCGGTTCGCTAACTTTCGGTGGAACCTCGCAGGGTGCAAAGGATGCGGGGAGCTATGTCATTGAAGCCTCCGGCCTGACCGCGGACAATTACGACATCACATTCCTCGATGGTTCCCTGGATGTCGACAAGGCCAGCCTGATCATCACCGCAAGCGATGACAGTAAGACCTATGATGGCCTCACCTATTCCGGCGGCAATGGTGTCACCTATGACGGATTTGTCAGCGGAGAAGATGATTCCGTTCTTGGCGGCGCGCTTGCCTATGGCGGCACGGCGCAGGGCGCGAAGGATTCCGGTAGCTATACCATTGAGGCTTCCGGCCTGACATCTGGAAACTATGAAATCTCCTATGTCGACGGCGCGCTTGACGTCGGCAAGGCCAGCCTGACCATCACCGCGGTTGATGACAGCAAGACATATGATGGCGTGACCTATTCCGGTGGCAATGGTGTTACGTATGATGGCTTTGTCAGCGGGGAGGACGAGACCGTTCTCGGCGGCGCGCTTGCCTTTGGCGGCACGGCGCAGGGCGCGAAGGATGCCGGGGCGTACGTCATCGAAGCCTCCGGACTGAGCTCCGGCAATTATGACATCTCCTATGCTGACGGAGCCCTGACCGTCGACAAGGCCAGCCTGACCATCACCGCAAGCGATGACAGCAAGACCTATGATGGCGCGACCTATTCCGGTGGCAATGGTGTTACGTATGACGGCTTTGTCGCCGGAGAGGACGAGACCGTTCTCGGCGGTGCGCTTGCCTATGGCGGCTCGGCACAGGGCGCGAAGGATGCCGGTAGCTATGCCATTGAGGCTTCCGGCCTGACATCTGGAAATTATGACATCTTCTATGCCGACGGAGCCCTGACCGTCGACAAGGCCTCCCTCACCGTCACCGCAAGCGATGACAGCAAGACTTATGATGGCCTCACCTATAGTGGCGGCAATGGCGTCACCTATGACGGCTTCGTTAGCGGAGAGGACGAGACCGTTCTCAGCGGTTCGCTCACCTATGGCGGAGATGCGCAGGGCGCGAAGGATGCCGGGGCCTATGTCATCGAAGCCTCGGGCCTGACCTCCGGCAATTATGACATCACCTATATCGAAGGCGCGCTTGACGTTGCCCGCAGGGCCATCACCATCCTGGCCGACGCCCAGACCAAGATTTATGGAGACGTCGATCCCGACCTGACCTATACGATTGGCGGCAGCGGACTGGCCAGCGGCGAAACGGAGGCAGACGTCCTGTCCGGTGCCCTGAGCCGCGCGGCGGGCGAGACCGTCGCAGGTGGCCCCTATGCGATCGGACAAGGCAGCCTCGCCGCGAACGCCAATTACACCCTCACCTATGTTGGGAACGACCTGACCATCACACCAGCCGCGCTGACCATCACCGCTGATGATCAGGGCAAGGTGGCAGATGGGTCTGTCTTCGAAGGCCCCTATACGGTCTCCATCACCGGACTGAAGGGCGGCGATGAGGCCTCCATACTCGGCCAGGTCGACATTGGTGGAGACGCCCTGACCGCAATCCTGGCCGGCACCTATGACATCATTCCCGGCGGGGTCAGCAATTCCAATTACACGATCACCTTCGTCAATGGCACGCTGACATTGCGTGCACCGCAATCCACCCCCTTCTGGCCTCAGGAAATGCCGGGTACGAATGGTATAGACATGCCCGACGCCCCGGCGCCGGACAGCAATGGCTCGCAAAGCATCACCTCGCCAGCAGAGATGGAAATCCCTTCATGCGAGACCGATGAGGGCGGCGCCGACTGCTCCAACATACCTCATCCGCTCAACCAGTCGGTCGGCAGCCGCATAAGGTTCACCCCATAGGGCCGAAGTGACCAACACATGTATTTCAAGCCAATAAAGGGAGAGAGCACTTTGGCCAAGGCACCTGCTCACACCATCGGAACGCTACCCCGAACCAATGCATCAGGCGCGCGCAAAGTTGCCATCAGCTCCTTTGCACTGATGGCCGGGATCGCCCCCGCATTTGCCGCCCCGATCGAGACAGACCCGCCGGTCGAGTTCGAACGGGACCGCGCGCAAATCGCTCCGCCGAACATCGAAACCGCCGGCGCCGATCCAACGCCGATTGCCGGCCCGCTCACCCAGATCATCTTTCTGCGCGAATCCGATCCCGTGCTCGCCCACACGACGCCCGGCGATGCCATTGATACGCGCCGGGTCAGCCTCGTGGACGATCCGGCATTCCGTGAACGCATGTCGGCCTATCTTGGCCAACCGGTTTCATTGCGGCTGATCGCCGAGATTGAAGCGGATGTGGCCAGGTGGGCGCGCGCGCGCGCCATGCCGTTCGTGTCAATCTCGACGCCCGCACAGGAAGTGACCGGCGGCGTGCTGCAATTGCGCATCCAGGAATTCCGGATCGGAGATCGCGCCGCCATTGCGTCGGGCCGCATGTCGCCGGAACAGGCGCTTTCCGGAATTCGGGTCCAGAACGGAGACCTGATCAATTCCGACGCACTGGCAGATGACCTCAACTGGCTGTCCCGGTCCCCGTTCCGGAATGTGCTGGCGGATTTCTCTCCCGGGGCCACTCCCGGTGCGACTGATCTGACAGTCCAGATTGACGAGCGCAAACCCTGGCTTGTCCGGGCCGGTGTCGACAATCTCGGCACCGAATCCACGGGGCGGACGCGTTTGAGAACCTCCGCAACCTTTGGAGATCTTCTGGGCACCGGATCGGTCCTGACCTATCAGCTCGCCACCAGCACCGATGTGTTCGACGAGGGCGTCGCGCCCTTTGGGGGCCATGCCGACTATCAAAGCCACCTCGTCACCGCCTTCGTGCCGACCGGTCCCCGGCGTGCGATCGAAACCGTTCTTGCGAGCGTGGAGTCAAATGGCTCATCGGACCCCTTCGAAATCCGTTCCAAAGTCGTCCAGGCCGCCCTCGGCTACCGGATGGTGGCGTCGGAGCTGACCTTGCCGCCGGGATCCGGCGAAATAAGCGCCGGCATCGAATACCGAAAGGCAACCCTCGAGGGACGGTTCGCCTCAACGCTCGTCCTGAGCAACACGGCCGAAATCGTCCAGTTCTATGCAGGCTGGGGCAACACCTTCGTCGACAAGTTCGGCAGTACGGATGTGAGGACGGAAGTGCGCGTGTCGCCAGGCGGCCTGTCCGGCGCAAACACGGCCTCGGCCTTCTCGTCCTATACGTCCGGACGGGTGACTGACACCGCCTACAGTTATGGCAATCTGGACGTCTCGCGCAAAACCGACCTGCACGACCTGTTCGTGCTCCGCAATGATTTCTCCGCCCAGATCGCAAGCGATGCCCTGATCGACACCGAGCAGAAATCGCTGGGCGGCAATGTCGGGGTGCGTGGCTACCTTCTGGATGATGGCGCCTATGATTCCGGTCTGGTCGTGCGCAACAGCCTGTACACCAAGCCCTTCCTGCTGGGCGACCGCAATGCTGTATCTCCCTTCCTGCTGGCCGATCTCGGCTATGGGGCAAACCGGCGCGGCGGCGAAGAGGAAACCCTGGCGTCTGTGGGCGGAGGTTTTGACTTTCAGATTGGCGGAAATTTCCACGGCTCTCTGTATGGCTCGGTTCCACTCAGCGACCAGTCATCGAGCAAGTCGGGTGACGTCAACGTCATGTTCCGCATTGGCGTGCAGTACTGATACGGCAAGGCCCGCCGGCATCCATTCAAGTCGCCCGCACCACATGCATTCTGCATGCATGTGGTGCACGCGGGTTTGCCAACAGGCTCACTCCGGAATCACGGCTTCCAGAGTGAGACGCAGGTTTTCCCTGTAGCCAATCTGCGCGTTCAGCACTTCGAACGTCAAACTCACCTGCCCCTGCCCCGTCTTTGTCCGAACCGCCAAGGGAGCGTGAGACTCCCGCGATACCCTGACAAGGTCTCCCGTATTCTGAAACGTCTCTTCACTGCGGTTCATCAAGCTGAAATTGACCGGGCAGACATTTCGAACGATCATATTGACCACTGTATAGTCGCGCTCTGCAGGCGCGGCTTCGAGCGACAGGCAGGCGCTGACAACCGCGCTCACATGTTCTTCCCTGCCGAGCAGATCATCATTGGACCAGGCCACAGTCGCGCCATCGAACAGAGCCGCCTTGAAGGCATCCACCGTCCGATCGCCTGCAAGCACCAGTGTCATGGGACGATGCCCGCCGCTTCCTGCACCATGCGTCCAATCGACCAGGCCATGAATGTCGGACGTGCCCATGACAGTCAGATCATGATCCAGTGCGATCTGTAGAGCATGTTCGGAATGCCCGTCCAGGGTGCCGTTCACGACCTCTATGCCCTGAAGCAGGCCGTCCGCAATCAGGGTTTTGTGATAGTCGGTAAGGCGGGCAATGCCATCGGCCGCATGCGGCAACCAGTTCGGATGGTTCAGGAACACAAAGGCGCCCTGCACTTTCGCCGCTTCCATTGCCTGCCTTGGCGTGTCGGTCAGCAAGGCGTTGGCATCTTTGAGGAAGATCGCATTGATATGGCCGTAGGGCTGATCACGGGTCACTTCTGCACCATTGATCACCATAAGGTCGAACCCGGAGTCCGAGCGCGTCTTCTCTGCAACTTCAAAGGATCTGTTTCGATCCGGATGTGGCAAGTCGGCCTGATGGGGCTGGTGCTCCAGATGTTCGGTAACCGCCAGCACTTCCAGCCCGTCCTTGTGTGCTTCCTTTACCCGTATCGAGGGCCAGACCTCGCCATCGGAGAACACGGAGTGCGTGTGCAGGTCCGCGGCGAGAACAAGACGGCCATCGGCCGTATCCGGAAACTCCACAGCCCGCTCATGGGCGGTTGCCGCTACAGGCATGATGAGTGCACATGCGGCTATCGACGCGACTTTGGAAATCATGGGTCTGGTCCTTAAAAGCTTTTTGTCCGTAATCTACCGGTTCAAGAATATTGCGGGCCTACAGATCCGCAGTCCGGATGTCGGTGTCGGTGAACACCGGCGAGTCTGGCCGCCCGGAATCCTCAGCCACCCGGAACTCGCCCCGGCACGTGTCACGTGTGAAGGTGGCCCGCAGATAGCCCTGCTTCTTGCCGTTCAGATACGATACGTGCGGGTTGGCATCCCGCATGACCTCCATGTCCCTCGCCCACGGGCAATAGGAGGAAATCGGCCCCCCCACCAATTCATGCCCGAGTCGCCGTGACGTGGGATCGAACGGCTTCTCATACAGTGTGGAGGCCATGGCGGTGTGCCAGTCCCCGGTCAGGAAAACCGGATTGGACACGTCATTTGCCAGGACGGAATTCAGACGTTCGCGCGCAGCGGGGTAGCCGTCCCAGGAATCGAGATTGGTGACCGGACCATCCGGCGGCGCATTGTAGCGATAGGACGTGAACCAGACCTGCGTGGCAATAACGTTGAAGGCGGCGTCGGACCGTTTCAATTCACGGGTCAGCCATGTTTCCTGCGTCCGGCCGAGCATGGTACGGGATGGATCAAGCGCCTCATCGCAATATGGCTTGCGGCCATCGCCACAAGGCTGGTCCGACCGGAACTGGCGCGTATCCAGCAGGTGTACCTGCGCCGGCCCGAACACATATTTGCCGTACAATTGCAGCGCGGGCTCCATGTTCCTCAATATGGGCGGCTGCTCGATGGGCATGTGCTCATAATAGGCCTTGAACGCCATGTATTTGCGGACCTGGAATTCCAGAGGCGTCTGCTTTTCCGGATCCTGCGGGGTTTGCGCCGCCCAATTGTTGTCGACTTCATGATCATCCATTGCGACGATCCAGGGGGCACAGGCATGCGCGGCCTGAAGGTGCGGATCGGAGCGGTAGAGCGCGTAGCGATTGCGATAGTCCCACAGCGAGGTGATCTCGTCGCCATCATGCTGGCGCACGATCTCGAACAGGCGGCGTTCGCCGCCGCCCACATCCCGCATCCGGGCGCCGAGCGGGCTGATCCCGCCCTCATAGATATAGTCGCCCGTATGGATGACACAGTCGGGCAGCCATTCGGCCATGTCCCGATAGGCCGCATAATGGCCGGTCTCGTAATGCTGGCAGTAGGCCAGCGCGATCTTGGCGGACGCATCATCCGGGCTGGATGTGCGTGTCCGGCCGACCGGGCTTTCCTCGTCACCATAATAGAATTGATAGAAATATTCCCGTCCCGGCTTGAGACCCTCGATGCGGACATGAACCGAGTGCGCCTTGGCGTCCGACGTCTCGGCGACGCCATCCTGCAAGGTATTCCGCATCATCTCGTCTGCACACACACGATAGCGCACCTGCGCTATTCCGACCGGCATGCCCCCGCCTTGAAGCGGATCAGGCGCCAGCCGTGTCCAGAGAATGACACTGTTCGGGCGGGGGGAGCCGGAGGCCACACCCAATGTGAAATGCGGCTTGCCGCCCTGCGCGGCGGCCAGTTTCGGCAACCACAAAGCGGCGCCGGACGATGCCAGAAACAGTCTACGGGAAAACATGTTGCTTCCTTTCATCCTATGGTGAGGGAGAAAGGTCACCGGCGGGGGTCTTTTCGCCGGTGACCAGAACCATTCGATCGGGGGTGGAGGTCAGGCCCTGCGGCAACAGGGCCTGGCCATCGAATGGCTAGAACGAATACTCGTACTGGATCCAGAAGGAGCGCGGTTTGCCGTTCCATCCATACTGGCGATAATAGGCGCTGTCGTTTGGTCCGACTTCTCCACGCACGACCGCCCGGTCCCGGCTGTAGCCAGAGCCGCCGGAGGCCCGCTCGAAATAATCCTCATCGAGAAGGTTCACGCCGCGGATCAGGAAGCGATGCTGCTTGTCCTCACCCATGAAATACTGGACCGAGCCGTTCAGCACGAAATAGTCACCGAAATTCAGATCCTCGACCACACGGTTGCCATCCTCATCCACCATGCGCGCAAGGCTGGTACCGGCATAGGCCCATTCCGGCCCCTGCCAACGCGGATTAAGGGAGAAGACCCAGCGGTCTGTCGGCGTGTAGGTAATGAGGCCCGACAGCGTCCATTCCGGCCGTTCGGAGGACTGGCGGAACTCGGCACTTCCCGCACGGCCCGGAACCACGAAGTCCAGATCGGTGGTCGTGCCATCCAGACGGGCAGCCACGCCGTAGATCGGGTTCGGTTCCAGGGATTCCATGTCCGTGAAGCTGAAGTCTGCCTGCCATTTGTCGAAATCGAAGGCGACATCCAGCGTGATGCCTTCAATATCCTGCTGGCGCAGCGCGTTCACGGCGACGGTCTCGCCCGGATCATTCAACCCGGCCGCTGCAGTTGCGCAGAAGGCATCGGGCGCGACAATCGAGCTGCGGTTGCGCTCGATGGCGGCCGTGTCATTCGCCAGATTGTTGAACAGCGGATTGGCGATGTCATTGGCATATTCGAAACAGACCGCCCCGACCGCGCGGCTGGAGAATAGGTTCTTGATCTCCGTCTCGAAGTAGCCGATTTCGACATTGTAGGTGCCGCCAAAGATTTCGCCGTCGATACCTGCACCGATATTGAAAGCATTGACCTCCTGTGGCTGCAGGCCCGGATTGATGTTCGATCCGGCACCGAAGGCCCCGATCTCGTCGATCTTCGGCAGGCTGTAGGACGTGCCGCCCGAGCCACGCGCATAGATGCCGCGCCCGAAATCCTGACGCAGTCCAACTTTCCAGATCGACTGATCGTCGAAATTGTCATTGAAATCCTGACGGGCCGCGAAGGAGCCGCTGAAGCCGTCCAGCACCGGCAGTGTCACGCGCAGGTCGCCATAGACGCCCGTGCTGGTCAGGGTGACATCCCGCACGCCAAAGGAGTCGTCTGAATTGTCCGTATAGCTTGTATTCTGCAGGCCTGCGACGACTTCGAGGTAATCGTTCACGGTATAGGTCGCGCGAGCATTGATGCCGTAATCGACATAACCGGATTCCCGCTGGTCCGTCGTGCCGAAGCCTTTTGTCAGGCCGCCATCGCCAAAGCTGGCCGTGGACTGAATGACATAGCCCATCGGAGCGCCGATCGGGAACGGATTCTCGTGCGTGCCGTAGGGCTGACCGTAGAATGGGCTGTCCGGATCCTGGTTGATGTAGAACGAGCTGCCGCCATTCCAGCTGTCATCCGAGGCACCGCCTGCACTGCCGACCGGATTGGTCACACAGCCGGCAGCCAGCCCGGGTATGCCGGCCGCGAAGCTCTCGAACTCAGAAGCGGTGGAGAAGCCCGTAATGCCCTGATTGGCGGCGAGGGTCTGGATGTCGGCGGACAGGTCAGAGAGGCGCGGAATCTGACAGATCTGCGCGTCGATCTCGTTGTTCTTCAGCTGCGGGTCCTGATAGTGCGCCTCGATGTTCAGTTTCAGCTTGTCACTGAACCGGTGCTTGAACTCCCCGGTATAGATCGGGAATTCGGTGAAGTTCGGCTGGAACACCGTGCTCTGCGGGAAGGAATCGCGGAAATCGATCGTCGTATAGGAGGCGCCAAGCAGCAATTCGGTTTCGGGCGCGATGTCCCAGAGATATTTGATGCCGAGGCTGTTGAAGCTGTACGGGAATTCATGGCGGCCGCCGAGGGCGAGCACATTGTCGCTATAGGCTGACTCGTCGAACAGCTCGTGTGCATCGGTTTCATAGGACCGTCCGTATACAAGCACGGAGTGCTTTCCGGCCTTGTCGAGCGGGAACGACATGTTGCCATAATATTCGCGCGTCTTGAACGATCCGGCATAGACGCCGAATTCGCCTTTCTGAGTGCCATCGGGGCGCTTGGTCTTCACGCTGACAACACCCAGGCCGCCATTCGACCCGAAATACAGGCTGTTGCCGCCGCGATAGACTTCAACGCTTTCGATCATGCGGGGATCAATCGCGGTGGCCGGCCACAAATCCTCCAATGGGGAGGAACGGTCAAAGAAGGGCGCACCGTCCACCAGCAGCAGGGTATCGCGGTCTGTGCCGCCATCGATCCGGATGGTGAACTCGCCTTCGTCCGGCGAGTATCCGATGTTTGCCCCGCGGATCAGGCCCGAAGCCAGTTCACCGAAATTGGTGAAGCCGCCGGTCTCGATCTCGTCCGAACTGATCAGCTGGACCTGCGTGCCGAACTCGGCAAAGTCCACCGCAATGTCGGATGCGGAGGCATCGACGGCCTGGCCTTCCACGCGGATCGTCTCCAGGCGCCGGGAATTCTCCCCGGTTTCGGCTTCCTGCGCCAGCGCGGCGGGAATTGCCGCCGTCGCCATCAGGGCGCTCAAGCCCACTCTCAAACTTCTGCTTGTCTCAAATCTCATCGCTGGTCTCTCCATCTAACCCCAGGGATTGCCATGATCGGCGGACCGCGGCCGGAGGCGGGCGGGCGCCCCTTGCCACGAGGGTGCTCTAGAGGCTCAACGCGACACTTCCATGAAGATTAAGAAAACATTGTATGAATGATATTTACATCTTGATGGTTTTATTATTGAGGAAAACTCATCACGAAACAGCCCTTGCCGGAGTGGACCATGGCCTATGAGTATCCTGCCGAACGCCTTGAAGAGATCACCGATATCGGCAGCTCCGCATCCGGATTCCTGGTCGACTGGGATGGCTGCTGCGCGCTTGGCAACACCCTGATCCCGGAAGCCGCCGCGTTCCTGCGCGCACATCAGGAGCGGGTCGCCATCGTTTCGAACAATTCCACCTGCACCCCGGAAGACTTTCAGGTGACACTCAAACGGGACAAAATAGAACTCCCCTGCAACAGAATACTCCTTGCCGGCATTGAGGCGCTGCACCGTGCAACAGATTGGAACGGGGTGAACACGATGGTTCTCGGCGATCCCCACATGCGCGGGATTGCCCGGAACCTCGGTCTGAGCCTGACGCAGGAAGATGCCGACACCGTAGTCCTGCTCCGCGACAGGCGCTTCACCTATCGGCGTCTTGAGCGCGCGGTGAACTCCCTGGCGGCCGGCGCGCACCTGATCGTCGCGAACCCGGACCTTACCCATCCTGCGCCGGATGGTGGCCTGAAGCCGGAAACCGGATCGCTGCTCGCCGCCATTCGCGCCTGTGTGGATCTGGACGAATCCCGAATGGACATTGTCGGGAAACCGTCGCCGCACCTGTTCCAGCTCGGGTGCAAGGCGCTGGGCATGGCGCCGGAAGAGGTCGTCATGCTGGGGGACAACCCGATGACCGACATTGCCGGCGCACAGGCGCTCGGCATGCAGGCGATCCTCACCTCGGCCCGCTCACCTCACGTGTTCGACGCCTTGGCAAAGGGCCGTGGCGGCTAGAACCGCTTCAGAGACAGGACATCGAATGTCTTGCGCAAAGTCTCGGTGGCACGGTCGTAATCGGCCAGTGCCAGCGCTGCAATCAGCGCATCCAGCACGCACAATTGGGCGATCCGGCTGGTCATGGCCTCGGTACGGAATTTGGTCTCGCGCGCCATGGTGAACAGCTTCACATCGGCATAGGCCTGAAGCGGCGAACTCGAGAAATTGGTCACAATGATCGTCTTGGCGCCCGCATCCTTGGCGAGCCGGGTTGCCGCAAGCGTTTCATGGGTTGCGCCGGAATGCGAGATGGTGAGCACGGCCACATCCGGCCCGGTTCTCGAGGCACTGATCGCCTGGACATGGCTGTCCACCACGACCCGCGCATCAAGGCCAATGCGGAGCATGCGGTATTGCGCATCCTCGGCAATCGGCGCGGAGGAGCCGATGCCGTAGATCTCGACCCGCCGGGCGGAGCGAATGATCTCCACCGCCGCAGACACGGCATCCGCATCCAGAATCGACATCGTGTCCTTGAGGGCCTGAATGCCCGCATGGAACATCTTGCGGCACACCGTGCCGGCGTCATCTCCCGGCTGGAGATCCTCATGAATGAACTGAACCGGCTGCACAACCTCCTGCGCCAGGCTCAGCTTCAATTGCTGAAAGCCGGACAGATCCAGCTGCCGACAGAAATTGATCACACTGCCATCACTCGCCCCCGTTGCCTCAGCAAGTTCGGTTACGGACATTCCCACAACCTTGCGGGGGTTTTCCAGCACATAGTCGGCAATGGAGCGCGTGCTCGGCCCGAGGGACGGATGCCGGACACGGATCCGCGTCATCACATTGTCGACAATTGCGACATCCGACCGCTTCTTGGTGGCGGATTTCCGTTTCGTCTTGTTCTCCGGCATGAGCATCCCTTCGCATTCACAGCGGTATGATTGAATACTACTCAATTTTTATCAAGGATATATGAACTCCGTAACACCAATGTCACAAGCCGATGCTACGCCCTCATTCGACAATGCTGCGACGCATCAATTGATGCGCTCGTCGGGTGAAACGGGGTTTACCGAGATGCGCATCCTCTCCGCCGCTATCATGATCTGCACCACCTTGCTATTACCACTTCCTGCATTGGCCGACGCCATTGGAACTGCGAAGAACCCGGTTCGGGTAATGCTCATTCCAGCAGATGGCGGGACGGAAGATGGCACGAAGGCAGACTTCCAGCCCCTGTTCGATGCCATCACCCGGACCAGCGGCCTGCATTTCACCGTCAGCACCGGGCAGAGCTATGCGGCGGTGATCGAGGGCATGTGCGCCGGATTGACCGACATCGCCTGGTTCGGCCCGGCTTCGTATATCGAGGCGCGTGAGCGGGGATGCGCCGAATTGCTCGCCGTGGAGGAGCGGAACGGCGCTTCAACATATTATGCGGGACTGTTTGTCGCCGCGGATTCGGAATTTCAGGGTGCTGCTGATCTGACCGGGCACGCCGTCGCGCTGGGGTCAAGCCACTCTGCCAGCAGCTTCTCCTATCCACTGGCTCTGTTGAGGAAGGCAAATGTGGACCCGCTGAACGATCTGGCGGGCATACGCATCACGGGCAGCCACACAAACAGCCTCCTTGCCCTGAAGAACGGACATGCAGACGCTGCGGGCGCATCCTTCGTCTCGTTCGAGCGGGCCGTGAATCAGGGGAGCCTCGATCCGAAGGCTTTCAGAATTCTCGCAAGGTCTGCCCCGATTCCCAATCCCCCCATCGCCATGCATACAGGCCTTCCGGAGGATACGAAGGCCCGGCTCAAATTGGCGATGAGCCAGGTTCACAACGCCGCTGGCGTCAATCCGGATGCCATTCGGGGCTATGGCGGCAAACGCGTCGACCGCTATAACACCAAAGCCGGGGAGGCCCTGTTTGACAGCGTCATCGAGGCAACCTCTTTCCTGACCGATGACTATATGGCCGCGTTGTTGCGCAAGGCTGTCTCGGACCAGCGCGGTTAGACCTGTTCACATGACGGATCATTCTGGAGCGGCGCCGAGCATGTCTGCCCTGAGCGTGTCGCACGTATTCAAATCCTATGAGGGCGGCCCCGACATTCTCCGGGACTTTTCCCTGAGCGTCGCGACAGGCAATTTTTGCGTTGTCCTCGGGGCCTCTGGATCAGGGAAATCCACCTTGCTGAAATGTATCGCGGGCCTCACCCCCGTGAATGCCGGTGACATATTCCTCCACGGCGCGCCCCTTACCCGTAAGCGCCTGCAAGCCGTCGGAATGGTTCACCAGGATTACGGCCTGTCCGACCGATTGACCACCGCGCAGAATGTCATGTCGGGAGTGGCAGCCAGGCTGAGTTGGTGGCGTGTCGCTCTCCAAATCTATCCGGAAGCCATGCAGAGCAAGGCCTGCGCCCTTCTGGAACAGGTCGGTTTGACCGAAGACCATGCCAACCGGCTGGCCGGGCAATTGTCAGGCGGCCAGAAGCAGCGGGTGGGAATTGCCCGGGCACTGATGTCTGATCCAGGCCTGATCCTGGCGGACGAGCCGGTGGCCAGCCTCGACCCGAAATCCTCGACCGAGACAATGGAATTGCTGAAACGCGCCGCAAAGGAGCGTGGTGCGGCTGTGCTCTGCTCGCTTCACCAGATCGATCTGGCTAGAAGTTACGCCGACCGGATCATCGGATTGAATGACGGGCAGATTGTTTTTGACGGGCCGCCAGACGCCCTGTCACGTGACGCCGTGCAGTCGATCTTCAATATCACGCCCGGGGCGTCCGTCATGCGCAGGGAGGTGGCATAGAATGTCGAACGTCCCTGCCCGCGCCGCCGCGTCGAGCTGGCAGTTGAATCAGCCCTTCGGCTGGCGCTCCATCGCCATACTCCTGATCGTGCTGACCGCTGCAAGTTTGTCGGCCCAGCGCATGCAGTTGGACCGCATGCTGGTCGAGATCGGGCATTTCGTCCTGGATGTCACCGGACAGGCTGAGACCTCGCAGGTCGGGCGAGGCATTGAAAGCGTGACGGGGGACATGTTTCCCATCGCGATTGCCGAAAGACGCCCGGTCGACTTGATCGAAGGATTTGACGAAACGGCCTTGCCGGTTTGGTCCCACCTGGAAACCGTGACGGTCGAGACCACGGAGCTCGATCCCGATACGCTGCAAATGACCACGATTTCGAGCGAGCGCCGCTTTCTGGTCGAGCCGGTGGGATATTTGGTCTTCGTGCTGGGCAAGATGCTTGAAACGATCGAGATCGCGATCTGGGCCAGCCTGATCGCCATCGGCTTAAGCCTGCCGCTCGCCTGGCTGGCATCGGAAAATCATTCCCCCCATCCGGTCGCCTATGTCACCGCAAGGGCGTTCGTTTCCATGCTCCGTTCAATCCCCGAACTGATCAGCGCGCTCTTTCTGGTGCTGGCATTTGGCTTCGGCCCGATCGCCGGCATTCTTGCACTCACCTTCCACAGCATCGGCTTTCTCGGAAAGTTCTATGCAGAAGACATAGAGGCCGCGAACAAGAGCCCGCAAAATGCCCTGAGAGCGACCGGGGCGGGCACGTTCACCATTCTGCGCCTTGCCGTCCTTCCACAGATCCTGCCCAGCTATACCGGATTGTCGCTCTACATTCTTGACCGGAATATTCGCATGGCGACCGTGATCGGTCTTGTTGGAGCCGGTGGGATCGGACAGGAAATGAAGGGACGTTTCGACATGTTCCAGTACGACCGGGTGGGCACCATCCTGCTCGTCATCTTCCTGACCGTCGTCGCCCTTGACATGATCTCTGCGCGCGTCCGAAAGCGCCTTGTCGAGGTTTGAGCATCGGCCTGTAGCCTGCAGATGCGCTGCCCTCGCCGGCGGCAATATTTGATTAACCTTGTTCTTCAACATGGGTGGTTTGCGGAAGCGCCGGGCGCGCGACGCAGTGTCCCGAACCTGTCTTCCATAGGAGCGACCATCCATGCCTGCCGTCAAACTGTCCGACACTCCTGCAGTCTTCCCGCTGGCACAGATCATCGCGCGCGATCTTGGCGTGCGCCCGGCACAGGTCGAGGCAACCATTGCCTTGATCGAGGAGGGCGCAACCATCCCCTTCATCGCCCGGTACAGAAAGGAACGCACGGGCGGACTGGACGATACGCAGTTGCGCAAGCTGGCGGAACGCCACGCCTATCTGACGGAGCTTCAATCGCGCCGTGAAACGGTGCTCGCCTCCATTTCCGAACAGGGCAAGCTGACCCCGGCTTTGGAACGGGCCATCCTCGCTGCGGAGACAAAGGTTGAACTGGAAGACCTTTATCGTCCGTTCAAGCCGAAGCGGCGCACCCGGGCCACCATTGCCCGCGAACAGGGGCTGGAACCGCTCGCCGAGAAATTGCTCGCCTGCGCAGGCGACCCCGAACGCCTGGCAACCGCCTTTGTCGATCCTGGCAAGGACGTTGGGACGGCAGCGGCGGCGCTGGAGGGCGCGCGGGACATCCTGATCGAGCGTATGGCCGAGACACCGAGCCTCGCCCGGCATGCCCGTGAAACCGTCTGGAACGCTGGGGAACTGAATTCCCGGCTCGTGAAGGGAAAAGAAGCCGACAAATTCCGCGACTATGTCGATTTCGCCGAGCCCCTCGAAAAGATGCCGTCACACCGTGCCCTGGCCATGCTGCGCGGGGAGAAGGAAGGCGTGCTGAAGGTCGGCGTTGGCATTCAGGCACGCAAGGCGGAAACACCGCGAGACGCCATCTCCCGCATCTGCCGGGAGTTCGGGGTCAATGCCTCGGGCACCGCCGGCGCCCGGTGGATGCAGGAAACGGCAGAGAAGGCCTGGTCCACCAAACTCGCCAAATCCGGAGCATCCGATTCACTCGCCCGTTTGAAAGCACGCGCGGAAGCGGAAGCCATTGAGGTGTTTTCCAGAAATCTCAAGGATTTGTTGCTTGCCGCTCCAGCCGGAAAGAAAACCGTGATGGGCATTGATCCGGGCATCCGGACTGGATGCAAGATTGCGATTGTCGATGCTACAGGCAAACTTCTAGAGACCGCCACGATCTATCCTCACGCGCCTCGCAATGACCGCGTCGGCGCGATGAAAACCCTCAAGGATCTTGCTGCGCGCCACAAAGTGGACCTTGTCGGGGTCGGGAACGGCACAGCGGGCCGCGAAACGGATGCGCTCGTCTCGGACGTGGCGAAGGCCGTCCCGGACCTGAAACTCGCCAGTCTCATGGTCTCGGAAGCCGGCGCCTCTGTTTACTCCGCTTCGCAGCTCGCTGCAGACGAGTTTCCGGACCTGGATGTCAGCCTGCGCGGCGCCGTGTCGATTGCACGGCGCCTGCAGGACCCGCTGGCGGAACTGGTCAAGATCGAGCCCAAGGCGATCGGGGTTGGCCAGTACCAGCATGATGTAGACCAGAGCGCGCTCGCCCGCTCCCTTGGCGCAGTCGTGGAAGACTGCGTGAATGCTGTCGGCGTGGATGTGAACACAGCGTCGGCGCCCCTGCTCACCCATGTATCCGGCCTCAATGCGACGCTGGCGGGAAACATCGTGGCCTTTCGCGATGAACACGGTCCGTTCAAGACGCGCAAGCAGCTGAAAAAGGTGCCGCGCATGGGCACCAAGAGTTTCGAGCAATCAGCCGGCTTCCTGCGCATCGTCGGGGGCACGGACCCGCTCGACGGATCAGCGGTCCACCCGGAATCCTATCCATTGGTCGAACGGATCGCGAAGGCGACCGGCCAGCCGGTGACATCATTGATCGGCAACAAGGCTGTGCTGTCACAAATCAATCCTGCCGACTTTGCCGACGAGACCTTTGGAATCCCGACCATTCGGGACGTCATCGCCGAACTGGAAAAGCCCGGCCGGGACCCGAGGCCCGACTTCCAGACAGCCAGCTTCCGGGAGGGCGTCGACAAGATCACCGACCTGTCAGCCGGCATGCGCCTTGAAGGGGTCGTCACCAATGTCACCGCCTTCGGAGCATTCGTCGACATCGGCGTTCATCAGGATGGCCTGATCCACATCTCTCAGCTTTCCGATTCCTTCGTGGAGAGCCCGCGCGATGTCGTGAAAGCTGGTGACATCGTCAATGTGCGCGTGCTGGACGTGGATGTCGATCAGAAGCGCATCAGCCTGAGCATGAAGTCGACATCGGGAAATGAAACGAAGGCCCCGGCGCGCGCCGCCCCGAAGACGAAAGGTCGGACACCCAAAGGCCAGACCAGTGCCCGGGAGAGCAGCAGTCCGTTCGACGTGCTGAAATCCCTGAAGCGCTGACAGTTCGCCCTTTAAGCGCAACCTGAAGTCTGTACGGCGATCATTTCTTCGGCGCAGGGAAGTGTAACCACCGTCAGAAACCGAGCACCTTGCTGCACCGCTCGAAGTCTTCGCGCAGACAAAGTTCGAGTTGGGCCGTCTTGTTCGCCAGCTGAACCCGTTCCTGCAAGACCCTGAAGCCGAAACGCCGGTTCAGTCTGTGGATCTTGGCGTTGCCGACATCCGGCTCCACAAAGACACGTTTCGCTTGCCGGGCTTCAAAGAGAAAGCTCATGATCATGCAGAATACGCCACTCGTGAAATTCGGAATATGCTCATCTGGCGGCCCCACAAGCACATGCATGCCGTAATCACCGGCTTCCGAGTCGATATGGGCACCGATTTCTTCATGACGGGGGTCATACACCTCCGCGAGAAAGACCGGTTTGTCCTTGTGGTACCCCATCAGAACTTCCGTATGCCCGGTTGAGAGAATTTTCGTGTACTCGGCCCTTACATCGGCCTGAGAGGAATTCCCCAACATCCAGAAGCTGGCATATTCCATATTCACCCATGGATGTATGACGCGAATATCGGTGTCGATATCGAACGGAATGAGCGAAAATGAGCCAAGGGTGGCGACATTCTTTTCGAATGCCACGGAAGGCTGTTGCATGTCTTTACCCACTTCGTCTGCCAAGGTCGGCTCAAGACTAGCGAATGACGCGGCACGAAACTGGTGCGTAAACCCTTGTCAGTGGTGAGGTTTTGGCCACTCCTCGTCTCATCTCCTTCCGATAGCCTGTCAAGGCCCGCCCAGTTCGGAGGCGGACGCCGGAAAGAGATCAGTGGGAAAACACCAAAACGCCATACCGCTTTTTGCCGTCATCGCCTGTGGTGTCATCGCGACGCTGACCCTTGGTGCTCTGCCTGTCTTCATCTCACGGATCAGCCAGTCATTTGAACTGAGCATTCAGCAATCCGGGGTTCTCGCAATGTCGGATCTTGGCGGGTGCGCCGTAGGCTGCATAGCCTCACTTGGCATCCAGAACCGGATCAACTGGCGCAGGATCCTGATTGTTGCGATCGGCATCACCTGCGTGGGAAATCTGCTATCGGTCTGGTCTACTGGCTATGTGGACCTCCTGCTCTCGCGCCTTCTGGCAGGCTTTGGAAACGGCTTTGCCGTATCACTCGTTTTCGCTGCACTCTGCGCGAGCGCAAATCCAGATCGAAATTTCGGCTTCTATACGTTCGGACAACTGATCGCGCAGGCAATCACGATTCCATTCTTCTCACACCTCGCCGAGCAATTCGGCATTGACGCGATCTTCATCGCGCTGACCGCCGCAAGTGTGGCCACGCTGATTGTCGTTCCAGTCTTCCCGACCACCTTCAACGCTGCCTCCTTGCGCAAGGAGACGGAGCCCCCCTGTCTGTCGCCGGATCCCGGCATTCAAACAGGGAAGGCTGCGCTCGGGCTTGTCGCGCTCGGAATGTATTTCTGGGGCTTCTCATCTGTCTGGGCATTCTTCGAACTGTTTGCCGCCGACGCAAACCTGTCCGCGAGTCTCATTGGCAGAGCGCTCGGACTAGCCTCCATCATCGGTATTCTCGGACCAGTCCTGGTCGTCGCATCCCAGCCCTTCCTGCATCGCAACCTGTTGCTCACGCTCGGCATCATCGCCCATGCGTTCAGCCTGCTCCTGCTGTTGAATGCGGGCGATTACGCCGTTTATCTTGCGAGCGGCAGCCTGTTCCTGTTCTCGCTGAACTTCGTCTTTCCGTTTCAAATGGGAATCCTGGCGGAGCATGATCGTGACGGGTCCATGGCGGTCATCGCGCTTGTCGTTCAACTGGCCTGCCTTGCAACCGGGCCTTATGTCGGCGGGCTGGTTCATGCACAGGGGGGACCTGCGGGCGTTCTGGCATTCTCCGCGATCAGCTTCGGATTTGCACTCTTGCTGTTTCTGCTCGCCGCCAGGAAAACCCCGGTCATCCGGGCGTGACAATCGGGCTCTGGCGAACCCATTCGCTCGCGTCTTCCAGTTGTCCCGCCAGGCGAAACATCTTGTCATCCTCGCCATAGGCCATGGCAAACTGGACGCCGACAGGCAGTCCGGACGCGCTGAGATGCACCGGGACGCTCATGGACGGAATTCCGGCGATGTTCGCAAGAACTGTGAAGGGAGAGAACTCCCAGAAACGATCCAGGTACTGCCTCAGATCCGGTCCGTCGGCGTGAATGAACCCGTGCTCTACCGGCTCCATCGCCAGAGTGGGGGTCAGGAACGCGTCATACTGACCAAAGAAACGTCCCATCGCTCGCTCGCAATGCGATTTCAGATCGAAGAATTTGAGATAGCGCGTTGCCGGCATGCTGTCGCCGAATTCGATCATGGCCCTGTTGCAGGCCTCCACCGTTTCAGGGCCGATCTCGACGCCCTGAGCGACAGAGTGATTGCGAATTTCGTATGCCAGATTTGCGCAAAGCATGTCCTCCAGCACACCAAAGAACTCCGAGCGCTCAATCGCGGGCGCCGCTTCGACGATCTCATGGCCCAGGCTTTCCAGCCTATCGACCGTCTCCGTGACGGCCGTCCTGCACGCATCCGCCACGCGCACGCCATTCAGCGGCTCGGTACTGAACGCAATCCTGAGTTTGCCGGGCGGCGTGGTGACCTGCCTCAAGTAAGAGCCGTCGAATGCGGGCGCAGCGTAAGGCGCTCCCGCGTCAAGGCCGTGTGCCACATCCAGGAACGCCGCGCTGTCTCTCACGGTCCGGGTCAGGACATGCTGTACAAACAGGCCGTTCCAGATTTCGGAAACGTCCGGGCCGTTTGGCGTCCTGCCGCGACTTGGCTTGAAGCCGAAGATGCCTGTACAGGAAGCCGGAATACGGATCGAACCCGCGCTGTCATTTGCGGTCGCAACGGGCACCATTCCGGCGGCAACGGCACAGGCAGACCCACCACTTGACCCGCCCACAGTCCGGTTCAGGTCCCACGGGTTCCGGCACGGCCCATACAAAGCCGGCTCCGTCGTGAGGGAGGAGGAAAACTCCGGCACATTTGTCTGGCCGACAAATACGGCTCCCGCCTGACGATAACGGCGGATGATTTCTTCATCCCGGTCCGGCACGAATGACCTGGTGAGGCGCGTTCCGAATTTCTGGGGAACTCCCTGCATTCCGGCGACGCAATCCTTCACGGCTATCGGCACGCCGCGAAGATTTACAGGGCTTGTTGTCGATGACCCTGCGGTACGCTCCAGAACCTCGATCTGCTCAGCCGCTTCGTCTTCGAGCACATTCACGACGGCATTCAAATGAGGGTTCGTATCCCGGATGGCGGCAAGGGATGCCTCAAACACTTCCTGCATCCGAATCTCGCCGCGCTCGATCAGGCCGGCGAGGCCCACTGCATCATATTCGGCATACTCCTTGAACTGTGACACGCGTTGGCCTCGCAAATGCAGTCTAAGATGGCTGCAACTCTACAGGCCCCTCTTGCCCGCACCTGTTGCCTAATCCAGCCTGCCCGGTGCTCTCCCCGGACGGACGCCCGAAACGCGCTGCGGGCAAGAATGAGAACGGCGGGTCGAGTAAGAAGGGCCCGCGGCGTTCGGTACACCTATCCTTTCTTCGCCCCTTGGGGCGTCAAGCACGACTCCCGGTCTCATCACGCTACGCTTGCCCGGAGACGATCGTCGCACACCGGACTTGCAAAGCCCTATCCCCGAATTCATTATTCTAAACAAGGTTGTCAAGCGGGGAGGAATTACATGACGCTTGGGAGTGAAAGCGCGAGCGCGGCATGGGCAGTGTTCTGCGATCTTCCCGCCGATCACCCTGCTGCACGGGCGCTGGCGGACGCCAGCGTCAGAAGATCCGTCGCGGCGTCGGAAACACTGATTCATCAGGGCGATCCGGACACCGCGCTGTATCTGGTCGTCTCCGGTGTGCTTCGCGCGGTCAAGTATTCCCAGAACGGCCATGAGATATGGCTGGCTGGTATCAGTCCCGGTGACCTTGTCGGCGAGCTTGGATGCCTTACCGGACAGCAAAGGACGTCTTCAGTTGTTGTCGATTCCGACGCTGCACTACTTGCCGTTTCCAGTCAGAAATTCCTGGAACTCATGGTGCAACATGCCGAACTGTCCATCGCCGTGTCCCGCCTCCTGGCAATGCGGCTCTCGCGGACATCCGATCAGTTGACCGAGTTGACGGCCCTGCCCGTACCAACCCGGCTGCACCAAGAATTGCTGCGATCCGGTACTCCTGATCCGGATGACTCCGAAGTTCTGGTGATCACCTCTCCCCCAACGATCTCCGAACTTGCCAAACGCATTCACACCAGCCGGGAAACGGCCTCCCGTGCCTTTGGGTCACTTGAACACCAGGGCCTTCTGAAACGTGTCGCTGGGGAAGTTCAGGTCATAAACCCCAGATTTTCCTAGAGAAGTTTGGGGCTTCCAAATGACTCTCCTGCCGGGGAATGTTATCGTAACCTCTGATGGAGATCAGGCGTTATGCGACAGGACCGGAAATACAGGGCGTTCATCAGTTACAGCCACTCCGATTCCCGACACGCGAGGCGAATATTCCGCAAGCTGTCGACATACCGCATCCCCTCTGCGGTGGCGCGTGGGCAGGCTCGAAAGCTGGGTGAGTTCTTCATGGACAGGGAGGCCCTGCCCGCCGCAAAGGATCTGAGTGCGGAAATCGTCTCGGCTCTGGCCAATGCCGAGGCAATGATCGTGGTCTGTTCTCAGGCGGCAGCCAAATCGAGTTGGGTCGCCCGGGAAATATCAACTTTCAGGTCTCTGCACCCTGACGCTCCCATTCTGGCGGCGATTGCCCCGAGCGACGCCAACGGGACAGGCAGTGCCGAAACATGTTTTCCTGATGGCCTGCTGGAGGATGGAGAACCGCTTGCTGCCGACTTCAACAAGGGGGGCGATGGCGCACAGCTTGCCTATTTGAAGCTTGTCTCCGGCCTCACCCGCATTCCGCTGGAAGATCTGTCCCGACGTGACCAGCGCCGTCGCAATCGCCGCGTGACCGCGATCACAGCAGGGAGCGCGCTGATTGCCCTAGTCATGAGCGCATTGGCGGTCGCCGCAGTATCGGCCAGCCAACTTGCACAGCGCAAACAGGCAGAGGCCGAGGGCATGGTGGATTTCATGTTGGGAGACTTGCGGGACCGTCTTGAACCCGTCGGCCGGCTCGATGCCCTTTCGGGTGTCGCGCAGAAAGCGCTCGACTATTATTCGGATGAAGACGAACAGCTCGGATGTGACGCTCTGGGCCGCAAGGCCAAAGCGCTTCAACTGGCCACCAGGGTCGCGATCGACACCGGCGACCGTCAGGCCGCCTTCGGCTATGCCAAGCTGTCGAATGGCCTGGCCGACAGGCTGGCCAGGACATGTGCGGATGCGCCCGAGACACTCTTCACTGTTGCACAGGCCGAGTATTGGGCGGGAGAAGCCCTGCGGCGGCAGTGGCGCTCGGGCGACGCTGCAGCAGACGCGCCGGAACTGGAACTCGTACGCACTCATTGGCAGGCCTACTTCAACCTCTCCCGGAAACTGCACCAATTGGCGCCGGAGAACGAGACCTACAGGCTGGAACTTGCATTCGCGCGCAGCAATCTGGGTACGATCAATCTGAACATGGGAGACGCCCAAAAAGCCCTGGGCTGGTTCCGGCTGGCTGAGGCTGATTTTCGCGAGATCGCAGAGGCCAATCCGGAGAATGTCGCGCTGCAGCTGGAATATGCCGACGCGATCTCCTGGACCAGCACAGCGCTGAACAGCCTTTCACGTCTTGATGAATCCCTTGATTTGCGCAGGCGGCACAAGGACATGTTGGTTCGGCTGGACCGAAGTACGCAAAACCCAGACTGGCGCGTCCGCCGGCATATCGTCACGGCGCACTTGCGTACGATCGAGACCCTGATTGCAAAGCAGGACTCCGCTGCTGCCGAGGCCGCCATCATCGAAACGCGCCCACTCATAGAACAACTCAGGGTCCACGACCCGGAGAACTCGGACTGGCAGGATGCGGAAGTTTTTCTCGCCGGTCATGAGCACGACTTGCGTCAACTGACCAGGTCAAACACTCAACCCTAAAGGAAAGGAACGGGCTGATGGGGGAAGCAGTAAAGGACATAATTGAAAACATCAAAGATTGCCCGGGAGTCAAACTCTCAACAAACATCTCGCAGGTGCCCAGCGGGCAGGATTGCATCACACTCCTGAAGGTTTCGCGTGGTCCTGGTGACTCCGACTGCAAATGGAGCCTGATGGTAAAACATCGGGAAAACGCCGAGCAAAAGCCTGCAAGCGAAATCATCGCCGAATTTCTTGCATCGGGTTGGCCGGATGACGACACGCCAGAGAAAACAGAATTGGATGAGATTGTATCTGTGCTTTCCATCCTCAAGACACACCTGTGGAGGCAAAGCAACGAAACAGAATCCGGAATGATAGAGAAAGAGGATGAACATTCTCATTTTGACTTCGAAGTGCACGGACCAAAGGTGATCTGTCTGGAAATCGACGTGCCTGATCTGTTTGTTGACCCCAAAATGCTCTCTTTCGAAGAAATTGATGGCTCTCTCGATCATCTGAAATACTACAGCAACTGCGCGGCAAATACGACAACCCTCAAGCGGATGGCCTTCGCGGCGACAGGAAGCGACGAACACAAGGCCCATATGCACGATAATCATGGGCACAAATTTAACTTGCATTTCGTTTTGACTGATGAGGGCGGAGACGACGATCTCTCCCGAAAGTACACAAGGATCATTTTCGACCCGAAAGCGAGAGACGGTGGTGGCCCCGGAGGGTAGGCCATACGGAAATCACCAATTCCCCAGCACAAGACAGCCCGGCTTTCGTCCGGGCTGTTGTTATCCGGGAATGGTGACCTCGATGCCGCCTTTGTCGGTAAGTGCGTACAGACGCGCATCTCCCGGCATTTTGCTGAGGCGATATCGCCCGACATAGGATGCGCCCAAATGGGGGCTCGGAGAGATGGCCAGCCGCGCAGCAAAGGCATCACTGACGAGTATCGAACCTGGAATGGCCAGCGGCTCGATCCGCGCGGCATATGCGATCTGGGACCCGAAAGGCGAGATCCTGCCAGTCAAGGGATCCTCGGCAAACGTCACCGGGCCATAATGCCCTCCGACACGCAGGGCGAGACTTCCGGGGAGCCCGATTGCGGCAAGGTCCAGGGACCGAACGAATCTCTGCATCGCAATGGCCGCCTCTGCCGCTTCCGGAACAGATTCGAACATTGCGATTATGCCATCTCCCCAGCTGTTCACGTGCAGCAGGCTGTCGCCCCGGGCGTGCAGCTTGGCCGCCAGTCCAGGTTGAACATGACGCACCATCGTCGCAACCTGACCATCATCCAATCGACCAAATCCCGAGAAATCGGCAAACAGCATCGCAACCAATCGACGGGGATCGTCTCCGAGAACTCCAATCGGCCTCTGGGCCGTACTTGGCCAGTCGATCTTTTCCCCGAGCATAAGCGTCTTCAAGTTCTGGCCGGATGCGCGCCATGTCTCATGCGATTGCTGTGTATGGCTGCTGTCGGATGGCGCAAGCAATACCTGGACCGCCTCCGTTGCCCCCCGTCTGGCCGAAACAACCGCCCGCCCCATGGCCAACTCCGCCGCCAACTGAACAGCAACCCGCCCCATGAGTGAGGCATCATTTGTGGCAATATCCACACTCTCGGCCCGCTCCAGACAGGCCAGGCACCTTTTTCTCCATGCCTCGCCAAACGGGTCAACCGAACACTCCATGAATGTTTCGACCGTACACGGCAGAACGACTCGCAATGCACATCCTGCCTCAAGGAAGGTTTCAGCGAGTATGATATCGCTGCCGGCGGCAAGAGCTCCATATGCGATGCCGAAGCGGCCATCGCCGATTGCCGTTCTGGCCGTCTCCCTGACGCGCTTCTCATTCCCTTCACTGTCTGCGCCAAACCCCTGTATGCGCCCGGCATAGCACGCAACCGCCGGCGGCCTGAACGATTGGAGCCAACCTGAAGACGCGCCCCGGAACCGGAGAATGTGTTCAAACTGCCTGAGTGTGGTGGCATGTGCCGCATGATTGTCAGGATCTTCCCGGACGGCCTTTTCCAGCGCCGCCTTGGCTGCGTCTTCACGGCCTGTCAGCAGCCAGGCCTCCGCGACAGTCGCCATCTGGAAGTAGCGAGCTTCAGCCGTACCACCCAAAGGGGAGTCCCGGCTTGCTGCCAGTATGTCCCGGGCGAGGTGTTCGGCGCGCTCGGCCTGGCCGGACAGCAGAAAAAGCGTTGCGGCATTGATGCCGGAATACAGGCCTCTGGTCAGCAAATAGGCTTGGTAATAGGCCTCTGCACTATTCAGCAGGACATCACGGCCATGATCGGTCCCCCGCAATAGGCCGACATCCTTCAGGAGACGCGCCTTGAGGGACAGCGTGTCTTCATCAGTGAATCTCTCAAGATCGAATGCGGAGTATTTCTGCAGTGCAAGCTCTGTTGCCCCCGCACGGGCCAGAGCAAGAACAGCGGCGCGTTGATGGAATTCGACATTCTCGCCCCGCTCGATCGCAGCAAGTGCCGTGTCATAGATTTCCAGATAGTCAGGCCCCTGCATCTGATTGGATCGTCTCTCTCATTTCTGAACGACGCGCGCATCCGCACAAACTGGATACAGGTGAACGCACACTGTGACCACTAGCCGACCCCGATTGCCTGCGCCAGCGTGCCGGACTCGTTCGAAGTGTTACCAGGAAAGTGACAATCCACCGTGACCAGCGTCACGGCGAATGCAGCGCATCCGGGCGTATTCAATCGCGCAAGAGTGACGTGGATCGACAGGTTCCATCGGGCGGCTGCTCCCGGAGTCAGGATCCGCATCATCTCTGGAGCCGCGATCCAGGTAGAGTCCAAACCATTCCATTCCACAGCATCCCGAAACGGAGCAAAATGAAATGTCGACCGCCCAGCAACAACTCGCCAGCATTCAGCGAAGCCAAAAGTCGCCCATGATGAGCGCTGCGGCGGAGGATGTTCCAAATCCGGTGAGTTTCATTCTTCGCACTCATGGCACCTCGACTGCCTCGGATCTCGAAACGGCTGCGGGCGAGGTATTGGCGTCCATACAGTTCGATCTGTCGCCTCTTTTTCAGGACGAGGATCATCCTGAATTCTTCGTTCTGGATATACACGAAGCACGATTTGATGCCCTCCCCGGCTCTCCCTTCGATCTTGCCTACTACATCAGGGAACAGATGGGACTTCGCTCGGTTGAACCAGCGCTCGAAACCGATTTTTCAGACTGGGCGATCGGCGGTGCCGAAGGTGAAGAAGCCTTCGCGGCCGGCATGTTCAAGGGATTTTGCTTCGAGGGTGACGAGCCGGACCCCGATCAATCCGATTTGAACTGGGCTTTGAAAAATATTGGCGTCGACAAGGCGCGTGCCGACCATGGTGTCGACGGTTCGGGCATTGTCATCGCTCACATTGATACGGGTATTGCGCAACACATCGAGACCCGGAACATCGATGTTGCCAACGGGCTCAACCTGTTCGGCGACAGTCCGGGCGCCACGGACCCATTGCTGTCCAGGCCTGGACAGCATCCCGGCCATGGCACCGCGACGTCCAGCGTCATTGTCAGCCAGGGCGCGATTGACAGCCACATGCCGCCGGGATTTGGGCGGATCACGGGCAGTGCGCCTGGCGCAACGCTTTTCCCGATCAGGGCGATCAAGTCAGTGATACGGCTTAATCAGAAGTTTGTCGCGCGTGCCGTGGATGACGCCCGGAAGGCCAAGGCACACATCATCACGATGAGTCTCGGCGGGATCTGGTCCGATGCGTTGAAAGCGGCCATTCAGAAAGCTGTGGACGAAAACATCATCGTCCTTGCTGCCGCGGGAAACTGCGTCCGTGAAGTCGTCTATCCAGCGCGGTATGACGTATGTCTTGCGGTGGCGGGGACGAACGAGTCAGGCACCCCATGGAAAGGAAGCTGCAGAGGCGAGGAAGTCGACTTCTCCGCACCTGGCGAGTTCGTCTGGTGTGCACGCCGCACCAGAAAGTCCGACGCGATTGACGGCATCGGCGCAGGCCAGGGCACATCATTCGCCGTTGCTTTATCGGCCGGCGTGGCAGCACTTTGGCTTCAGCGGCACGGGCGGGACGCGCTGATTGAAGGATTGAAACCGGGCGACACACTTCAAAGCCTGTTCCGGAAACTCGCAAGAGACACGGCCATCAAGGGCACGCTTCCCAAAAGTATGGGGGCAGGTCTTTTGCAAGCGCACCGGTTGCTGGATGAACCCATTTCGGATCGGCCCGAAATCATGGCTGCATCATCGATCCGAAGCGAGCCGGGCAGCTCCCTCTCTCAGGATACGCTTGCAATTCTGACAGGGTCTGACGAAGCCGATTTCGGCAGTGCATCCATTCACGCGGAGTCTGCAGACACGGGCGAGATCGAGCCGGTGGCACTTGAAATCATGTGGCGGGTATTGCTGGAAGCTCGGCAAAAGTCTCTATCGGACCCTGCCCCGCCGCTTCCGCCCAGATCGGAAAAGCTCTCCAAATTTTGCGCGGAGAATGCGCGCATCGGACCGAGGGTTCCCTGATCGTCACCCTTCACTCGTGGGGGGCCGCCAGCAATTGCCCCGCATGCGAGCGAGGTGCGCACCTGTCGATGCGGGTAATTGCACTTTTGACCTGATCCATTTCCTTCGCTGACAAGACCGCTCGCAAAGCTGCACCTCCGAAATCACTTTTCGAAACTGGGTCTCATCGAAATATCGCTGCGGAAAATTGGTGACACACCTCAACAATCTTGTGTCAGACTCTCAAGTAGTGCGGTAGTCTTCCTGTATCGCATCTGCGAGCAGACAGGGAGTGAGATGAAACATCATGACATCACAGCAAATGAAGGTCAGCGAGTTGCACCCCCAAGTGCAGAAGCAAGTCGCGAGGATGCCGACCATAGCTCTTGGAAATCCGCTGCTGCGTATCCTGATGAAATCGGTCATGGCGATCGCCTTCCGGTCGCAGGCCGATGCTAATGTTCGCAGGCACACAGTGAAGCTCGAACATGCCAGCGTTCGCGTTTACGAACCGGTCGGCGAACACACCGGCGCTGGGATGCTGTTCATTCACGGTGGTGGATACGTAATGGGTCAGGCAAGAATGAACGATCCTGATTGCAATCGGATTGTCCGCGAACTCGGCATGACTGTGGTTTCAGTAGACTATCGACTGGCTCCCAAGCATCCGTATCCGGCGCCGCTCGACGATTGCTACGAAGCCTGGTTGTGGTTTCTGCACAATGCCAGATCCTTGGGAGTTGATCCTTCCAGAATTGCCGTCGCGGGTCAGAGCGCGGGAGGCGGCCTGGCGGCAGCACTTTGCCAGAGGATTTTGGATGAAGGCGGCCGGCAGCCGGCCGCGCAGCTTCTTTACTATCCGATGATCGACGACCGAACGGCAACACGGGAAGACCTCACACCAGTCCGGCATATCGCCTGGAACAACGAGAACAATTTCTTCGGCTGGTCTGCCTATCTGGGACATCCGCCGGATGACGGATCGGAGATTCCGCGTTGGGCAGTGCCGTCACGTCGGCCCGACTTGTCGAATTTGCCAACAGCCTGGATCGGCGTTGGCGACAAGGATCTCTTCTACGGTGAAAACCTCGACTACGCGCAACGGCTCTCGAAAGACGGCGTAGAGAGCGAACTGGAAATTGTTGAAGATGTTCCCCACGGGTTTGACGCCTTGGCCCCCGAAGCAGACATCTCACGTGATTTCCGCGAGGCATCATTCGATTTCCTGCGTCGGCGGCTTGGCATTGATAGCTGAAGAAAGGTCCCGGCTCCGCTAACCGGCGCCGGGACATTGGCAGTCCATTTGAGAGGAAACCTAAAACTTGGCGGAGAGCGAAACGCCGGCTGTCCGGGGCGCCGAATGAATGCCGATGAACCCACCGCTCGACGCCAGATAGCTCCCATTGTTCAGGATGATTTCGTCGGTGGCATTGTTGACAAAAGCACGAAGCTGGTAGTTTCCAGACGTATCGGTCAGCGTCGCTGACAGGTTTATGTTCGTGTATTCAGACTGCCTCAATTCCGGATAGTCGATGAAGGCCAGCTTGTAATCTGCTGAGTGAAAAACATCTCCGCGCAGGCGCACGCTGCCCAGAAAGCCGGAATTTATGGGAATGTTCCACTCCGCCCCGAAATTTGCAGTGAACTCGGGTGCCCGGATCAATTCTTCCCCGGCAAGGTCGACAGCGGGCGTCCCAGGCAGTGCCTGGTCGGTTGTGATCAGGTCGGTATATTCCGTGTCCAGAAGCGAGACGCCCATATTGAAAGCAATATTATCCGTCGCAGCATATATGAGTTCGCCTTCCAGCCCGATCAGCTCCGCATCCCCATTCTCAACCAGGGTCGTCGCAGGCGGAATGGTGATGGTCGCTTGCAGATTCGTGTAGTCATAGGAAAAGAGCGCGGCGTTCGCAGTCAGGGCCCCATTCATCCATTGTGACTTGATGCCAAGTTCGTACGCGTCCAGTTCTTCGCTGTCGAACAATTGCGGCAAACTCAGCTGGTGTCCTCCTGATTTGATGCCCTTTTGCCAGTTCGCATAGACATTCACATTGTCACTGACGTCGAACTGCATACCGAGCTTCGGCAGCACGTCTTCGGAATCGATGTTTCCAGCCGGAGATGGCGCACCAAAGAATGTGAACTCTTTTTCCTCTGCATTGAAGCGCAATCCGGCATTGATGCGCAGCCGGTCCGTCAATGCATAGGTCACATCGGCGAATGCCGCATAGGATTCTGTATCTTCAACCAGATTCCCCGCAATAACCTCGAGACGTGGCACCGTGGGCACGCCAAACAGGACTCCCGGAAACTCCACAGGCAGGCCAAGTTCAAACTCCTCGTTGAAATAGTAGGCCCCGATCAACCAATCAAGCGCACCCGTCTGGCCATACAGATTGAATTCCTGGCTGAACGATTGGGACGGCCTGGACGACCCAGTGAGATCGGCGAAGAAGAAGTCGGTGCCGTCTGCATCAAATGAGTTGTCGACCTCATGATCGACATAGCCGCTTATGGAGCGGAAGGAGACCGTTTCCGAAATATCCCAGTTCACCCGCGCAATTGCGATGGTCGTCTCGGCATTCCCGGAATGATCGCCATCCGCGTACACTTGGTTGGGCGTCGTTGTGAAGTTCGCGTTGGTCATGAACAAGGCCGCAGTTCCGGTAACAACAAATGGTTCAGATACGACCGATTGCCAGCCAAAATTGCCCGTATCTTCTTCATGCTGAACAGAAAGGTCGATGGTGACGTTGTCCGACGGTACAATCTTAAGAGCCCCGCGCGCATGCCACATATCTTGATTGCCGAGATCCTGGCCCGTGTTCAGCACCCTCACATATCCATCCTGCTTTTGCACGCCGCCGCTTAACCGGAAGGACAAGCCGTCCGAAATCGGACCGGATACGACGGCATCGACTCCTCGACCATTGCGCTCTTGAAACGTCGCAATGATCTTCCCTTCGAACGTATCGCTCGGCCCACGCGAAACATAGTTCACCGCGCCGCCCGTCGCGTTGCGTCCGTAGAGCGTGCCTTGCGGCCCACGCAAAACTTCCACGCGCTCGAGGTCTACCTGGCGCAACAGCGCCATTGTGGCGCGCGGGAGGAACACGCCATCGACATAAGTTGCAACGGAGGGCTCGGCCACGCCCGAATCGACTGTCGTGCCAATACCGCGCACCGTCACGAACGTATTTCTTCCGAACTTTCCGAATGTCAAATTCGGTATCTGCAGGGCAAGGTTTTCAACATCATCGACACCGCGCGTCTCCAGGTCTTCGCCACCAACCTGCGAGATCGAGGCGGCGACATCCTGAATGCTCGCCTCTCGCTTGGTCGCCGTGACGATCACAGCCGCTTGACGGGATTCCGCTTCAACTCCGTCATCTGATTGCGCAACCGCAGGTGCGGCCAATGGCATTAGAGCAACGCCTGCCGCCAAGGCCCCGAGCTTTGCCGCAGCGGTCAATCTTCTCGCGGCACCAGCTTCGCCAGACGCAATTATGGTGTCTTGATTATAGGTCATCCTCGTTCCTCCCATGCGGACTATTTGTGTGATGTGTTCCGCTTTTTGATACAAAGATTACGTTTTGTGTCTTGTGTCAACTAGGGGGTGACAATCGCAACTATTTGTGTCATTCGATCGATCATGAAGAAAAGGAGAAGCGGTTTGAAACCGCTCCCGTGCCCGCAAATCGAGGTTTGCGGCGAACCACAACAAGGAAGGGATGGAACGACAAATGACGGATTTTGATCTAATCATTTCAGGAGGCTTTCTGGTCGATGGAACGGGCAGCCCCGGTTGCTATGCAGATGTAGGGATCACGAATGATCAGATTTCTGAAATTGGTGATCTGCGAGGTCGGAAGGCAAAGAAGACCATTGACGCCACCGGTAAGACCGTTGCGCCCGGGTTCATAACGCAGCACACCCACTATGACGCGGCTTTGTTCTGGGATCCGTACTGCCTGGATGCCGGACGCAATGGTGTCACGACCGTCGTGAATGCAAATTGTGGTTTCGGCATTGCACCGGTTCGAGAAAAAGACCGTGAACGGATCATGGGGATGTTGGAAACTACGGAGCAAATCCCGGTCTCCCATCAGAAAGCAGCGCTGCCGTGGGACTGGGAGTCCTTTCCGGAGTTCATGGAACGCATCCGAGGCTTGCCGAAAGGGCTGAACGTCCTGACGTTTCTCCCGCTAAACCCCCTTCTCGTCTATGTGATGGGTGTGGATGCCGCCAAAACGCGAGGACCGAATGCAGAGGAACTGGCCGAAATACATCGCCTGATCAATGAAGCAATGGACGCCGGGGCCATAGGTATTTCGATGTCTGTCATGGGCGCCGAAGGCAATTCACATGTCGATACCGACGGCACCCCCATGCCAACCGACCTCATGGACCATGACGACATTCTGAACATTTGCCGTGCAGTCGTGACGCGCGGCGAAGGCGTCATCCAGATGTTGCCTCAGATCATGTATTTCGGAGATCGTTCCATCACGCAACGTGTAGCCGAATTGGCCCGCGGGACGCGTGTGCGGGTCATACACAATGTATTCTTGACGCATGATCTGGTGCCCCAAGTGGTCGATGAAGACCTTCAATGGCTAGACTCCATGCGCGAAGCGGGATGCGACGTAACAGCTGGCGCCCTGATCAATCGCGGTTGGGTAGAGGCCGGAATACGGGAACTCGATACTGCCGCAGGCCAACTTCCCGCAGTCCGCAAAATCGTAGGCTGCAGTTCCGATGCCGAAGTTCTTGCATTGATACGAGACCCCGCTTTTGTTCGCGAGTTCGAGACGCAATACGCAGAAATGGGTGCTGCAAGCGGCGCGGCGGGTCTGGAAGGCCAAACCATCATATCGGTCGGCGAACATCCCGCGCTTCAGAAGTTCCTCGGGAAGACCTTGGCGCAGGTCGGCGAAGAAATTGGTGTGAGTGCTGTCGCCGCCTTGCTGGATCTTGGCGTCAAATCGGATCTGGACCTGCAAGTGAAGTCGCCGCCGATCGCGTCAACCACGCCGGATCAAGCGGTCCGCCTCATGGCGAATCCAGCCGTGGTCCCCGGTGGTTCAGACGGTGGAGCCCACACAAAGGCGTTTGGCATGGGGCATTACGCAACCGACCTGTTGATCTGGTTGGTACGAGAGGAAAAACTCAAGACACTGGAAGAAATGCATTTCCAGCTCAGCTTGAAGCATGCGCGTTCGGTCGGCATTCGAGATCGCGGCGCCCTGCTCCCAGGGTTCAAGGCGGATATCCTGATCTACGATCTCGACCAACTTCACTTCGACATGAGCAAATATGAGATTGTCCACGACATGCCCGAAGGCGACTGGCGCCGCCAAGCTCGCGCAGGCGGCTACGACTGTGTTATCGTCAATGGGGAGGTCACTCACCAAGCGGACCGCCCGACTGGAGCAACCCCCGGTGCATTCGTTCGTGTGACGTCGAAATCGGTCCCTTCGCCGCTCTTGGCCGCGGAATGACATCATCTTCAGGAGGCTGCCATGCGAGCTCGAATAGACTGCGAAGTATGGACTAAAAGGGGTCCGGCAAGATAGTTTCCCTTTTAAGCAAAAGCCTGCGAAATCCTGTATGACTGACACTACCGCTCCCGAACATGAGTCAACACATTCCGGCGTGTCCAGAAAAACGGTGGTTGACGCTGCCCTGAAGTGCTTCAGGCAGCTGGGACCTCACAAAACATCAATGACCGACATTGCGCGCGAGGCCGGTATATCTCGGAAAACGCTTTATCGCATGTTCGAGGACCGGCCTGCGCTGGTGAATCAGGTTCTGTTCCAATTGCTCCGAGGCATGGGATCAAAGTCTGCCGGTGCGGTCGCCAAATATCAGGACGTCAAAGAAGCCCTGATCGAGGGCTCGATCGAGAACATACGCATCGCACAAGAAGAAGAATTGTTTCAGGCGATCATACTGAACGAAACGAGCACCCAGATGGAGCACTTTCTCGTCCAGGGCAACGATGCCGTCCGGGCCGAGATTGTGAAAATCTGGGCCCCGGTTTTCGAGCGCGGGCGGGCAGATGGCACGCTTCGCAACGATCTGTCCGATGAACGCCTTGCGGAGATTATCCAGAACGTCCATTCGCTGGTGCTGATGCGCAAGGACGAGACCGAATCCGCTCAACGGGCGTTTCTCGAAGACCTGTTGTGGGCTGCACTTACAAATCAGTCCGCCAGTTGATGTCGGGATAGGCCGTTAAGCCGAACCGAGTGCCGGTTGCCGGGCATGGCTCCACTGCTTGGGAGACTGGCCGTAAAGACGCTTGAACTCCCGGCTGAACTGCGACGAGCTTTGATAGCCCACGTCCCAGGCGGCCTCGGACACGGTCTTGCCCTCGGCGATCTTCATGGCGGCGCTATTCAGACGCATCGACTTCACGAACTGTATGGGACTCATCGTCGTCGCCTCCTTGAACCGCCGGTGGAACACCGCTCGGCTCATTCCGACATGGTTGGCCATGTCGTCGATGGTGACCTGTTCGCTTAGATGGCTGGACAGGTAGTCAATGGTGCGCGCGATTTCGTTGCCAACACCGAAGGCTCGCCGCGCGGCGGCCCCTGCCTCCCCCTTTAGGAGAGCATAATACAGCTCGCGTAGACGCCCCGAGCCCAACACCGCCGTGTCCACCGGATTATCGAGCAGCTCCAGCAGCCGCAACAAGGTCTGGGTAAATCCGGTATCCCATTTCGCCAGCGCCAGCGCTGGCTGCGACAGGCCGTCATGTCTGAAACCGGCGCCGGCGGTGGTCTCCATCTCAATGGCAAGATCCCGCATCATGCGTGGCTCCAGCGCGATCATCACTCCCAGCAGCGGGTTGTCGTCCGATGCCTGCGGGGCCCCCGCTTCAACAGGCAGGGTCATAGGGCACAGCAGGTATTCTTCGCTGCCATACGCGTGATGTTCGCCATCCAGGATGGCTTCTTTCACACCGTTGAGGATTGCTACAACGGTGGGCTCGTAGACGGCGGGTGCGCAGGGAACGGGCTTGGTCACGCGGAAAAGCTGCACACCCTTTAGCGCGGTGTCGATCACCCCCGCCTCGGGAAGGCGCTGGTCGATCAGGTGTCTGATCTGGTCTTTGCTCATGATGCCAAACTGGCAAGGTAGATGCTGCTTTACAATACGGACGAGACAATCAGGCACGTATTAGCGACGATTGCGCGTGTTTCCCGCACTATCCAAGAGCTATCTACCTTCCAGGAAAACGGCAGACACCCGAACAGACCGCCAGTAAAGCTGGCAGGAGACAACAATGGCAGACACCACATTCGGACCCAAGGGCTGGACGCCCGAACGCCTTGGCGACCTGAGCGGCAAGACATACCTCATCACCGGCGCGAATTCGGGTGCCGGCTTTCAGGCGGCACGAACGCTTCTGAAAAAGGGCGCCAAGGTGGTGATGCTGAACCGCTCGACCGAGAAATCGAAAGCGGCCATCGCAGAATTGAAACAGGAAATCGGCGCAGCGGCCGATGTCAGCTTTGTCCGATTGGATCTGGCAGTACTGGATAGTGTTCGCGAGGCGGCTGCCGAGGTGTTGACGACCGTGCCGCGCATTGACGCGCTGATCAACAACGCCGCCATCGCCCAAGTGCCCACTCGCAAGCTGACAGTGGATGGGTTCGAGAGCCAGCTTGGCACCAACCATTTTGGCCACTTCCTGCTGAACGGACTGCTCTTCGAGCGGATCGCGGAAAGCAGCGGCCGGATCGTTGTTGTGGCCAGCCTTGGCTACAACATGGGTCTGAGAACCATCAACTTTGACGACATGAACTGGGAAGAAGGATACGGCGCGAACACAGCCTATTCACAAAGCAAACTGGCGCAGATGATGTTCGGCTATGAGCTGCAGGACAGGCTGGCCGCTGCAGGGCGTAATGATGTCCAGGTTTTCGTCTGTCACCCAGGTTCTTCGGCCACCTCTCTCATCACGACGAGCGGTAGCCTGCTCATGCGGATCCTGTTCAGGATCATGACGTATTCGCCGCTGGTGCAAACGGCCGAGAAAGGTTCGTGGCCAGAAGTCATGTGCGCAACGGAAGGTACGCTGGAACAGCGGGCGCTCTACGGCCCCACCGGTCGTCTGGAGGTTGTCGGCCCCGTTGGCAAGGGAACCCTGAACGCCCACGCCTATGACAAGGCGGTGATGACGCGACTTTGGAACGTATCCGAAAATGCCGTTGGATTCAAATGGTCCATTTAGTTCCTTGAAGATTCCGGCGCCGTGCAGGTCGAATGAACCTGATGAACCGTTGCCATCTGCTTGGACCCGCGCTGACAATACGTCATTGCACCGGGTCCCTGCTTTTCCCGAAAAGTGGGGGCTGTCAGACAAATCCGAACCAGTCTCCGCGTTTCGCGGATGTACAGGTCTCAGGCGGCGATCAACGCGCGCCATCCGAGAAGGGCGGCGTCACATAGCGATTTGAACCTGGCCCTACTCTCGATTTTCCTTTGGTGGTTGAAGTGGTTGCACACTGATCTGTCGGGTGCAGCAGCTCACTGTCCTCAGGGCTCACGATCAGACGGAACTGGTGCGGGTCGCCCTCGAACCAGTGGCGGGCAGGCCTGAACAATCACGTAGGAGATATTTGAGATGCGCATAGGCCGCCCGCGATCCGCCCCCGCGCAGCTTGCTCACGCGCGCCTTCACGATCACACGACGCGCCCGATACCGGATGCCGTTTTGCACCTGCCAGCCGCGCTTCGGGCCGATGCCTGCCGCATACGCTCTGCGGCCCCGTCCGCGCGCATTGAACCGCCCGGTCTTCGGCTTGGATTTGGAGTAGCGGTTCGTGCCCTTGCTCGCGTGCTGTTTGGAGACCTCTCTGCGAACCCGCTTCAGGAACGAGCCGCCACCGTATCTGGGAGAGCGTCCAGACCCGCCTGAACGCGGACTAGAAGGCCGGGATGTGCGAGGGCTGCCGCTGCTGGTCTTGCCATCCTGCGAGCGTCTGGGGCCATCCGCTCCACCCCCTAGAAAAAGGTCTTCATCCGACACGCTCCCAGCCCTGCAAGGACTGTTCCGACAGGGGATTCAGAGAGGCATTTGGAGGGAGGCCCAAGGGAGGCCAACTTGGCACCAGTTTAGAGCCGGGGGCGCCAATTTGGCGCCAACAAAACTATCGTTATTACAAGGCATTAGCCGCGAGTTCGCCCGACGGGCGAAGTTCGCTTTATCTTGCTTAAACGCAAATTACCCCCCCCTAGAAGTCGATATAGTCGCTCTCCCACGAGATTTCGATGATTCTACCCCCGCTTAGCTGATACCTGAGTACACCCTCTCGTCCTCCTATCTCCCAATCGATCATCATTCCCTTGTAGTCTGATAAATCGGGCCAAATATCAGGAGGGTTCATGGTCGATAAAAACACTCCAATTTTATCATTATAAAAGTAAATGTCAGTGATACTCTGTCGTTCTAAAACCGGGGTGAGATGCTGCTCGATTGCATCAGCATCCATCCCAACGACTAACCCGAACACATCGGCTCCTTCCACCGCACATATGCTTTGTCCGCCCATTCGTTGACATTCAGAAAGCTTCATATCTCGAACCGAAGAAGAAGCTGGTTCTGTTTCGGCGCACCCTGATCCACCCAATAAAACTGCAAAGGTCGTGCACAATATCCTGATATTTTTGATCATCAAAAGGCTCTATCATTGGTTTAGTTCTACGCGGTCACGCTGTTCATAGCCGGGTATAACGACCGGCATAATTACTGAGAAATTCGGATCAGCAGCTGTCGCTCTCGCACCTGCTTCCGAGTTGCTGTTGGTTGTTCCAGGAACAGCAGCGGGGACAGGTGAGTAAGGCCTAGACGCGTTTGGCGCTCCAAAAATGCGATGAGCATCGGCATTCGAAACACCCTGAATTTGTGTCGATGTTAAAAGTTGCGTGCCTCCGGCAGTCATGTCTGATGATAGATTCATTGTGTTTGCCCCATCAGTACCGGATGCTATTAGAGTATTCATAGCGGCGACATCATCGCGATAAGTCTGAGTTCCGGGGCCTTGTCTCACCGTATTTCCTAGGCCACCTACACCAGTTCCATCATTGGCAGGTCCGTACGAATAGACACCTTCGATTTGCCCCTGACCTAGATTTGTCCCTTCTGCAGTGACCACCAGAAGTGCATGACTGGCTTGCGCACCAAGACCTCCACGAATAGCAGCACCAACTCTTGCGCCAGTATCATCAGAACCTGTCACTCTTGAGACGGCATAAGAGATCCGTGAAGCAACATAAAACGCCATTTCTTTCTGCGTTCGATTGAGGACAGGCCGAGTGACAAAGTACGATTCCATCCCGGTCGGGTCGGTAGCATTCATCGGATCATTTGCGACATAGGTATAGAGGTTCATCTGGTCTTCATAGCCAATCGGATCGGTTTGCAGGAACCGGCCGAGAGCGGGATCATAGATCCGGGCCTTGTAGTAGTAGAGGTCCAGACCTGTCAGCTCAATCTGGCCGGTATAGGCAAATCTTCCAAAGGCCGTATTGGAGGGAACGCCAAAAGGGCTGTAGGTGTTCGAGGCAATCTGAGCACCACCTGCATCCGATATGGCAATGATCGAGCCCTGATGGTCAGAATGGAAATAGCGCGCATCATTGGCCGCGTTCCCCTCATACCAGATCAGAGGACTGTCAGTGCGAGACCCATGAACGTATCGCCGCAGCAGCGCGCCGGCTCCATCATATTCGGCAATGAGAGCATCCCCATCATACAGGAAGCTCGTCTCCGCGCCCTCAATCACTGTCTTTTGCGGCCGCCCCAGCGGGTCGTAAGAGAGGGTGGCACTTGTCCCGGAGCCGGTGACGCAGCCCTGACGCCAAAGCCCGCGGTGTGTGGGGCTTTGCACGGAAGCGAGTGTAGTTTTCTCTGTTTGAGAGTGTGGCTGGCGGTGGTGTCAGACAAACTCGAACCAGTCTCCGTTTTTCGCGGACAGGCAGGTCTCAGGAAGCGATCAACTCGCGCCATTCGAGAAGAACGGAGTCACGTAGCAATTTCAACCAGGCCTTGCTCTCGATGTTCCTTTGATGATTGAAGTGGTTGTGCACAGACGAATGGATTGAAGCGAACTTCTGAAGACTTCGCATGCGCCGGAAGCGAGACATCGCACGCTCTCGCCTTCGGAAAGGAAGATGGGAATTTTCGGCACGATTGTTCAAGTGTCTGCCGATTTCTCGGCGATGAACATTGCCGATCTCGTTCATGGCAGCTCCATATGAGCGAAGCTTGTCCGTGACCACGACCTGCGGACTACCATACCGTTTCATGGCTTTTTTCATGAATTTCAACGCTGAAGCCTTATCGCGCGTCTTCGTGACAAAGGACTCGAGAACTTCGCCCTCATGGTCGACTGCACGCCCCAGATAGTGGGTCTTTCCACGGATCTTCACGAAGACTTCGTCCAGGTGCCACTGCCATTGAGGCGACTGTCTCATTCGTTCTGAACTTCGCTTGCGGATCCTATGCGCGAAGTAAGTCCCGAAGCGATCAACCCAATGCCGGACCGTTTCGTGGCAGATGTCGATCCCGCGCTCGTGAAGCAGGTCTTCGACATTTCGCAACGAGAGCGGAAACCGGACATACATCATGACCGCAAGTTGGATGATTTCAGGAGATGTCTTGAAGTAGCGGAAAGGTGAATTCGTCATTTCCTGAGGCTAATCGCCAAGATGGGCCACCTCAAGCCCGGTTGCTTTGATAATCCCCATACGATCAACCTATGTACTGCGGGCGATCAGGCCGCCATCAACAATGACCGCACTTCCGGTGGCAAAGGCGCTGGCTGGCATGGCAAGGCTGAGCACAGTGTGAGCGATTTCCGAGGGATGGCCGGACCTGTTCAATATGGTGTACCGGCTGAGATACTTTTCCCTCGCATCACCCGTGACGGCCTCTGTCATGGCCGAGTCTACAGGGCCGGGACAGACCGCGTTGACGGTGATGCCTTCTCGGCCAAGTTCAACCGCAAGCGCGCGCGTCAAGCCGATCACGCCCGCCTTGGCGGAAGAATAGGCAATGTTGCCCCGGGCGGATGCAAGCCCTTCAATGGATGCGATGTTGATGATCCGGGCGGCCTCCGCCTTCCTTAGCAAAGGCAGGAACGCCCGTACAATTTTCTGCGGGGCCTCGAGCATGACCGCGTGGCTGAGCGCCCAGGCACGGTCAAATCCTGGATCGTCAAGACCTGTGGCGAGATGGATACCAGCATTGTTCACGAGAATGTCCAGCCGGGCGAACTTGTTGCCGATCCAGCCAGCCGCAGCTGCGATCATGTCGTCCCGGCACACATCCAGAGGCATGCTTTCCGCCGACAGGCCTGCTGCTTCAAGTTCATAGGCAATCGCGGCGACGTCCTCGCTCTCCCGGTCGGTGAGGATGACATGTGCGCCCGCCGCTGCGAAAATGGCTGCAATGGCCCTTCCGATACCGGACCCCGCCCCCGTGACGAGCGCCACGCGGCCCTCTACCGAGCGCGCTTCATGAAATCTGGCGACGATGTCAGTCAGCTTCTCTTCAGACACGGGACACCAGATCCTGCTGAAATGAACGACGCGCCAGGATGAGGCAGATTGGCGTGCCCCATCCGACGACCACCGCAATGCTCAAAGCGTCACGCAGCGCTGTCGCAGACTGAGCGCCGCCGCTGAGCCAGTCACTCAGCATACCCACCAGAAAGGGCGCAAGTCCTACGCCAAGTATGCTGCTGACCAATCCATAGAGTGCACTGGCACTCGCGCGCATATGTGCGGGAACAACAGAATGCATGCCAGCAATGATTGCGCCGAACCCGACCGCACCGAACACATTGGCTCCGAACAGAAAGAGAATTGTCAGCTCCAAATTCGGTGCGTGGATGATTGCCCAGTAGAGTGGAACCACGACCGCATTGATGATCAGAGGCAGGGTGATCAGCCAATGCTCACCATTGCGCACGAGTCGATTGGTGGCAAATCCGCCGATGATGGCGCCCAATCCGGCACCTGCTCCCATGGACAGACCGATCAGCAGGCCAACTTCCGATGTCGACAGACCGTACTCGCGAATCAGGAATACCGGCATCCACTGCGCGACACCATACAACAGAAAGCCGGTGCATGAGGATGCGAAAGCAATCCAGATATAGCTTCGATTGGCCAGAAGGCGACGAAGGATGTCCCGATACCTGGTTTCGCCGGACGGGACTTCGACGAGATCATGGAGACCACGCTGCGGCTCCCGAAGCGTGAGCATGGTCAGCGCCGCGATCGGGACACCAATCGCACCGGCAACGAAGAAGGCATTCCGCCAGCCAAACGCGTCCGCCAGATACCCGCCTCCTGCAAGACCAATCGTCAGGCCCATCGACCCCCCCGCAGCCAGGATGGCATAGGCAGCCGCGCGTTGCCTGATGTTACAATAATCACCAAGGAGCGACTGCGAGGCGGGCATCGTGCCGGCCTCGCCGAACCCGACAAGCACGCGCGCAGCTAGCAGGCTCAGGAAATTGGTTGCCAGGCCGCACGCTGCCGTTGCGAGGCTCCAGCCCGAGACCGCAACCGCCAGAATGGTGCGACGACTGTAAAGGTCCGAAAGTCGCCCCATGATCAGCCCGGCAAATGCGTAGAAAAGTGCGAATGCGAGGCCTGTCACAAGTCCGATCTGCGAGTCCGACATCGGAAACTCCCTCCGGATATCCTCGATGAGGATCGAAAGCAGCATCCGGTCGATATAGTTCAGCATGTTCACAACGAACAGGAACCAAACCACATACCAGACATAAGTGTTGGTTGGCGCAGCCTGCGTTCCTGCGGGGGGTGAATGTTTCAATCTGTTCTCCATGAAGAAAAATGCGGCCCGCAAACCCGAAGGGGTCGGCGGGCCAGTTATCAGGAGGTTGGCACCCGTCTAGTGCCGCAGTTTCAGAGACACCCCGACGACCCGTGGGTCAGCGGGGTTTCTGTTGAATGAGCCCGACTGCAAGGGCGCATCATTGATGAGAATGCTGTAATCCTCATCAAACAGATTGGTCGCAAAGAGCTCCACAGCCCAACGCTCATCAGAGCTTCCGATACCGATCCGCGCATTGGCGACAGCATAGGCGTCCTGGCGCGTTTGAGGCTTCAGGCTGGAATTCAGGTACTGCTCCGTCTGATACCGGACATTGAAATTTGCCATACCCCGAAGATCTGTTCCCGGGATATCCCTGTCATAGGACACTGCGCCGGTCAGCGTGAGCTCCGGCGCAGCCGTGAGCTCGTTGCCGGGCAGCAATGGAAGGCCGGGAATTGGCTCATTATCTTCACCATACTCCGCCTCAAGATAGGTCGCGCCTCCAGAAAGGGTCAGATTCTCTGTTGCACGGTAGACACCTTCGAGTTCGACGCCCTGCGTTGTGACTTCATCCACATTGTAGATGAAGAATTGAAGGCCGGAGAAATTCAGGATCTGGAAGTCATCAAACTTGGTATGGAACGCTGTTGCATTGAGCGTGACGCGCCCATCAAGAAGGGTCGAACGGATCCCCAATTCATATGATGTTGCCGTTTCCCCATCAAATGATGGATCACCGGCGACCGTCGGGTCAAATGCTGTCACCACTGCCGCGGTGCGCTCCAGGTTGAATCCCCCTCCTTTGAACCCGCGCGACGCGCTTGCATAAGTCATCACATCCGCTGTCCAGTCATAGCTGACATTGATTGTGCCGGTCGTCTCCTGACTGGAGACTTCGGTTCCGGGCGCAAAATCCGGCACAAGCGGGCTCCAGAATCCGAGACACAGCAGCCCCCCCAGCGGCCCCGCTATGGATGTGGCATTGCACCCGGGCGCGTCTGCAGTGAAGCGGCCTGTCGCACTCTTGGTTTCGTCTGTGTAGCGAAGGCCTCCGGTCAGAGAGAGCCGGTCCGTAACTTGCCAGGTATTATGTGTGAATACGGCAAACTGTTCTGCATCTTGTGTAAGGTCATCCCGCGTCCCCCCACCTTCTGGAAGAATCGAACCGGCAGGCAGGCCGCTCACTGCGGACAGGACGGACACGCCGCCCACAAGACCGCCTATATAGTTTTCGAACTGGCTTCCAAACCGAAGGCGCTGGGTCAGTTCGATATCCTCGTTCAGGTAATAGACGCCAACGAGCCAGTCGATGGAATCAGACTGTCCGGCGAGGCGAAACTCCTGCGTCATTGTGGAGATGTCCACGTCAAGGGCCGGATTGCCGCCTGCGAAATCCAGTGTCGTGAAATCCGCATCCGTTATCTGCTGCCCTTCCCATTCCCGGAATGAACTGATCGAAGTAAATGTCAGATCACCGAACCGATAATTGCCCTCAAGGGAGAGGCCGGTCGATTCTGTTGTATTTCCAATCGGGTCATTGATCGCAGCGAGGCGCTGGCCGGCTGGCGCCAACTCCCCGCCAAGCGCACGAATGAGGTTGGCGACCGGTCCCTCGATCAAGGGGACTGACGTACAGCACGCCTCGTTCGCATCGCTCCAGTCCACAATCAGACGGAAGTCGAGATCGTTTCCCGGCTCGAAAAGCGCCTGTCCCCGAACAAACGAGCGATCCCGATCGTTCACGGCCCCGCCAGAGATCGTCTCGATAACGCCATCCCTCTGATTGATGCCGCCTGTCAGGCGGACGGCGAGCTTGTCTGTTACAAGAGGTCCGGTGATCGTGCCCCGGACGATGCGGCCGTCGTACTCGGTCGCAGTGACTTCGGCCTGGTAATCGAACGCATGGCCTGGCTTCTTGGTAAATATGCTGATCGCACCCGCTGACGTGTTGCGACCAAACAATGTCCCCTGCGGTCCCCTGAGCACCTCAACACGATCGAGATCCACCAGATCGTTCATTCCAAATCCGGTCCGGCTCTGATAGACCCCGTCCACGAAAAGGCCGACGGCGCTTTCCAGGCCAATATTGTTTCCAGAAGTTCCGATACCCCGAATACGGACGACCGGGTTAAACAGCTCGGTATCCGAACGCGTCACGACAAGGCTTGGGGAAACGATCTGAAGTTGTGCCAGGTCAGCGGCGCCCGCATCGGCGATCTGATCACCCGAGAAGGCCGAGACCGCAATCGGAACATCCTGTAGATCCTGCGCTCTTTTCTGCGCCATAACCGTGACAGTGTCGAGCTTGCGAGTGTCTTGCGGCTGCTCGGAGGCGACTGCGTCATCCGTCGCGTTCTGGGCTTCTGCCGTCTCCAGAAAAGTGCCGCACACCGCCAGCAGGACGATGGCCGATACACCTGCTTTTTCCCTGCGCCCGAAAACCCTTGTATTGCGAATGCCCATATCGTCTCCTCCCTAGCGAGATCGTTTTTAATTAGGTCATTACTGTTCGATTTAACAGATTTGCTGGATCGCGCAAGGCTGATCTGTCAACATGGGAAAATGAAATGAAGCGACCGACAATCGCAAGAGGCGGACCCGGCTGATAAACTGACACGGAAATCATCAAGGGCGCCCTCACGGGAACAATCAGGAAGACCATGCAACAACAGCAGAGAACACCCAAAACCGCACAGATAGAACGCACAAAAGGCCTGGTTCTTCAGGCGACTGCTGACCTCATGCTGGAACAGGGCTACAGAGTTCTGACGGTCGAGAAAATTTCCGCTCGCAGTGGTGTGGCCCGCTCTTCGATCTATCGCTACTGGGACGGCGTGCCGGATGTCGCGATTGAGGCCATAGAGGCGGCTCTGGGGCCGACACACACCACGCCATACAAAGACAATGTCCGCGACACACTTGTCGCGCATTACAAACGATATGTTGAGATCCTCAGTTCGGATGAACGGGGACGCCTTCTACCTTCCCTGATCGAAGCTGCCCACTATGACAGTCGCTTCAGGCAGCTTTTTGAAACCCTGATTGTCAGGCGCACACTCGCCACGGCCAGTATCGTGGAAGAAGCGAAGCGGAATGGTGACCTCCCTCAGGAGACGCAGTCAGACTGGATCATAGACTTTATCGGCGGCGCACTCCATCATCGACTCCTTGTGACCGGCGCTCCGATTGCCGAGCCCGGTTATGTCGAATGGCTGGTTGACAGCGCCCTGTCAACGCAACGCGCAGCCTCCGCCTAACTCGTCAAACGGATGGGCAGGCCCAGTTCGCGAAGGACGCATTCTGTGTGCTCACCCAATTCGGGCGATGGACCACCAGGCTCGATCCGGGCGTTCTCGAAGGAGATGGGACTGGCGATGGACTGGATGGCCGGAGCGCCTTCCTTGCCGGGTATTTCAACGAACGCACCAGCCGCGATTGCCTGCTGGTCTACAAGAACTTCTTCCAATGTCTGTACAGGTGCCCACCACAAATCAACTTCGTCGAACTTGTCCTCCCAGTACGAGCGGTCATGTTTGACGATTTCCTTGTCGATCTCGCTGATCAGGGCTCTCCGGTTTTTCACCTGGTCAATGGTCGTGCGAAACCTTGGATCTTCGGCCAGGTCCGGACGCTGCAGCGCGGCAACCAGCTTCGGCCAGTGACGGTGCGCTTCAACACCGAGCAACCAGATCCATTTTCCATCCTTGGCCTGATAGCAATTTGTCAGAGGGCCAGACGCAGAATCCCGGGGCTGCTTCTTGATCGACCAGCCGAAATTCTGCTGCATGGTCAGGTCCGAGCTCAGAGCATATATCCCGGTTCGAAGCAGTGAACCATCAACCACGCATCCATTGCCGGTCCGGGTGCGGTCGAATAGCGCCGCCATGAGACCAGACACCATTCCCATTCCCGTCACATGATCGCCGAAAGCCGGGGGAATTCCCGGTGGCGCTTCTCCCCGCGGCACGATTTCGCTGGGTGTTCCGGATCGCGCCCAGAACGCCCCTGTATCATAGCCAGCCCGGTCACGATCCGGACCTACAGAACCGTATCCGGTCATCCGGCCATAAATCAGTTTGGGGAAGCGCGTGCGAACGGATTCAGCGTCAAGACCCAATCGTTCCAGCGCGTCCATCCGTACATTTGTGACGAACATGTCAGCACCTTCCAGAAGCTTGAACATCGTCGCAAGGTCGTCCGGCTCACGGAGATTCAGGACAACACTCCTCTTTCCGCGATTGTCGAGCTCGAACGGCGCCATGCGCCCTTCCGGCAAACCCAGTGCCCGGAAAGCCTGCCGCTGGGGATCGCCCGTTGGCGGCTCGACCTTGATAACGTCTGCGCCCCAATCTGCCATGATTCCACACGCCGCGGGCGCCGCAATCCACACGCCAAGCTCGATGACCCGAATACCCTGCAGCGGCTTTTTGGCATCATTGGCGGTCATCGCGTCAACTTGTCTTGATTGAGCCATTCATTTGATCCTGTTGCTGAAAAATTGAGTACTGCCCTGCAAGTCGCCTCAGGCAGCGCGGGGAAACAGTGCCTTCATCCCGGCATAGTCCGCCTTGCCATTGGCCTTGCGCATGGCCTGGTCGGTTGCGTGTATCCGTTTGGGGATCTTGTACGGGGCCAGATGATCCCGCAGGAATGTACGCAGGACCTCGACATCGAACTGCACGTCGCCTGTCCAAAGCACAACGGCGGTGACGGACTGCCCCCAATTTGGATCATCCAGACCAAATACGAGCGCATCGCTTACATCCGGGTGGAGCTTGAGCGCCTCCTCCACCTCTTCAGGAAACACTTTTTCACCTCCTGTATTGATGCAGGAGGATCCACGTCCAAGCAGGTTGATGGTGAGATCCGCATCGACGGTGCACATGTCACCCGGGAAACAGTAACGCACACCATCGATTTCGCGAAAGGTCCGAGCGGTCTTGTCGGGGTCATTGTAATAGCCGCGCGGCATGGGGCCGGATCGCGCCAGAAAACCGGGCTTTCCGCTTCCTGGCAGGACGGGCTGATTGTCTTCACCAAACACGGCACAGCTGACACCGAGCGTGAAACGCGCAGTTTGAGTCGAACCGTCCTTATCCATCATGGAAACGCCGAGACCCATGGCTTCTGATGAGCCAAGGGAGTCGAACAGTTTCACCTGAGGTATGTATTCAAGGAATTTCTGCTTCACCGGCCTGCTCCACATCACTCCGGACGAACCAATCAGCCTGAGGCTTTCAAGGTTGAAGTGTCCTTGTTCGAGCGCCTGCAGTAATGGCTTGGCAAATGCATCGCCCACGATTGCGAGCGCGTCGGCCTTGTGGCGCTCCACGAGCCTCCAATGATGACGGGCATCAAACGGACCGTTATTGTCGGTTACGATTACATGCCCCCCATTGGCGAATGTGGTCAGGACAGCCAGCAAACCTGCGCCATGCATCAATGGAGAAGCGATAAGTGGTGAGGTATAGGCTTTTGGCTCATCCAGCCTGGCAATGAGATCAACATCCGTATGGTCCCTGCTCTCGCTACCCAGTGTTTCACGGAACAGGGCGCGGGCGAGGTCCGCCTGTTCCCACATGACTGCTTTTGGCTGTCCAGTGGTACCGCCTGTGCAGATAAAAATGAAATCGTCGCCTCTGCGTTCGGTGTCCAAGAGCGACGTCTCATGATTTTCGCGCAGCTCCGAGAGGCTCACACAGTCGCCATTTCCGGACACGTCACTATTGGTGAAGCGCAGAATTCGCGCGCGTGTTTGCTCCGGAAGCTGTTCGACCCGATCGGCGAGCCTGTGATCAAAAACGAGCGCAGATACCTCAACGTCATTCAATACATAGTCGAGTTCATTCGGAAGATACCGGAAATTTATGTTCACATGAACCAGTCGGGCCTTCAGACAGGCGGCCAGAGTTTCAACATAGTCGGCTCCGTTGAAAAGGTAGAAACCGACCTTGTCGCCTGCCTTTAAACCCTGCGCCAGAAGACCGTGCGCCAACGCGTTTGTCCGGGACGTAAAGTCGGCCCAGCTCAGGCTTCCCGTATCGCTTGTAAGAGCCAGCTCATCGCGGCGGCGCTCGCCGATCCGGTCAAGAACATCGCCAAAATTGATCGCCATCTGCTTCCTCCTGAATTTCTGTATCTGACGCACAGACCGACTTGAGCTTTACCGCAGCGTATGTAAAACACAAGTGTTCGATTTAAGAAAGGGGCCAGCATGATGACAACCATCACCAAGCGTGTCGACGGACTGGTCTTTCCGGAAAGCTTGCGTTGGTGGAACGAGCAATTGTGGCTTGTCGACATGTATGATGGCAAAGTGCTTGTCTTCACCCCGCAATCAGGCCTGGTTGAAACCGTGGCAGATGTCCCTTCCATTCTGGGCGGCATCGCGCGATCCCCGGAAGGCATTGTTCACGTCGTGGACAAGAGCCGGCGCAGAATTCTTGCCCTGAAGAAAAGCGGCCCGCAGGTTTTTGCGGACCTTTCAGATATGGGAACATCCCCGCTGAATGAAATGATCGCAGCACCTGATGGCTCGTTCATCGTTGGAGAGTACGGCTTTCAGCTGAATGAGGGCGAGCGCTTTCGGAAAGGGCGCATTTTCAGAGTATCACCAGATGGCTCGGTCACGTTGTTGCCAGGCGAGTTCGCGTTTCCGAATGGTATGGCCGTCATTCCCGAAACTGACGAACTCATCCTTGCCGAGAGCATGGGCCGCAGCTTGTCCAGGCTACCCGCTTTCGGAGATTCGCCGGCACAGCGCCTTGTGCGCTTCGACCAAGGCCATCCAGATGGAATTGACGTCGATGAAAACGGCCTGGTCTGGTGCGCGCTCGTGGGTACATCAGAGATCTGCTGCATCAACGCAAATGGAAGACTTCTCGAAAGAATAAAACTGCCAAGCCAGCCCTATGATGTTTGTGTTGCAGGTGCGTCTGACACGCTCCTGGTGGCGACATCGGATGCCAACGATACAGACCTGGCACGGAACGAGCTTCCCCGCACCGGGGCAATCTATGAAATCAATCTCGACAACACTACCTCAAGGCCCTCCTCATGACATCTGCCAAATTCAACATAGTCGGCCGCACGGCCCTGGTCACCGGCGCCTCGAGCGGAATCGGACGCGCAATCGCAGCTGGCATGGCCGCAGCGGGCGCAACCATCGTCCTTGCCGCACGACGAATCGAGAAGCTCGAAAGCCTTCACAGGCAGATTACGGACCAAGGTGGAAATGCCGTATGCGTCCAAATGGATGTTCGCGACAGACCGTCGGTCAATGAAGGCATCAAACAGGCTGAGCGCGAAACTGGAACAATAGACATTCTCGTGAACAATGCCGGGGTGGGTTCACCCAGGCACTTTCTTGATACCAATGATGACCACCTCGATTTCACAATGCGCACAAACTTCACCGGCGCCTGGATCGTTGCTCAGGAGTTTGCACGCCGCCTGATCGATCAGGGCGCTACCGGCAGCATCATCAACATCTCGTCCCTTCTTGCCTCGGGCGCCAAACCACACAACACCGCTTATTGCTCATCAAAGGGGGCCATCCAGCAATTGACAAGAGCCATGGCGCTGGATCTTGCCCCCCTGAACATCAGAGTAAATGCACTCGCACCTGGCTGGTTCGCGACTGAACTCACTGAAGACTTTATCAGTACACCGGCTGGCCTGAACTACCTCAAATCAACCCCGGCCGGCAGAGCCGGCAAAGTCGATGAAATGATCGGTCCGGCAATTTTTCTTGCCAGCGAAGCGAGCTCTTTTGTGAATGGCGCCATCATTCCGGTTGATGGCGCCCATGGCGTGGCTTTAATCTGAACTTATTCCAGTTCAAAATCAGAATAGTCATCATTGCGGAGACGGGAGTAGAATTCACTGACCGTCCAGGGCATCAGCACATCTGATCGCCCATGGGCGTTCACATAATAGCTTCCCTTACCTTCGACTTCCCAGATCGTTTGCTTCATCGCCTCGTTCATCTGGTCATTATACGCTTCAAACGCTTCCGGGCGCACGCAGATGGTAGACGCGTCCTGCTCAACAAGCCGGACGATTGCACGGGTAACATACCGAACCAGGATCTCGATCCAGGAATGAAAACTGCCACCCCTCGCCTGAGCGTTGGGACCATACAGCACAAAAAAGTTCGGGAAGTCGGGGAGGCTCATGCCAAGATGGGCGCGTGGCCCGTCTTTCGACCAGAGCTGGTCCAGAGTTGCACCGTTTCTACCAATATATTCAACGGGCCAGAGGAAGCGCGAAACCTGAAAGCCGGCTGCGAGCACAAGCATGTCAAAGTCGCACTGGCGGCCATCAGCGAGCTCAATGCCGCGCGCGTTCACCCGTTTGATCGATGTAGTTTCAAGATCGACATCATCGCGCAGCAACGCATCGTAAAACCCATTGTCAATAACAAGCCGGCGTGCAGTCGGCGCGTAATCCGGGACAAGTTTTTCATAGAGGTCCGGCCTGTGACCCACTTTTTTCTTTACATAATCAGTAAGGGCTGCACGCAGTTTGTCATTCTGTTCGTTGATCAGCCCGCCTTTGGCGATCCAGTCATGATCGAGATTCTGAAACTTCTGCACCCACATGTCCGCGACGAACAATGAATAAGTATACCAGCTGGAATAGTCCGGCATGTTGTCAATCAGCCAGTTCAGGGGCTCCGGAACATGGGCCTGATAGGCTTGAATCGGCGTAATCCAGCTCGGTGTCCGCTGGAACACGGTGACATGCGCTGCATCATCAACAATTGCCGGAACAAGTTGCGTTCCCGTCGATCCGGTTCCGATGACCCCGACCTTCTTGTTCCTGAGGTCGTAGGAATGGTCCCACTCTGTAGTGTGGCAGATCTTGCCTTGGAATGTATCGATCCCTTCAATATCCGGCATTCGGGCAGTCCGAAACAGGCCAACGGCGCTGATCACAATACTGAAGGATTCACGGGTCACCCCCCCATCCGGGTTCCTGATGGAAACCTGCCACTCGTGGTCGGCTTCACTCCACTCAGCAGCTTCAAGCTCCGTGTTCAGCCGAATCCGGGAACGCAATGTATACTTGTCTGCGACGAAGTTCAGATAATCCAGCAACTCCGACTGGGTGGCATAATAGCTTTTCCAGCGATACGCCTTCTCGAATTTGTACTGATAAAGGAATGTCGAAACATCTACGCGGGCGCCCGGATAATCATTGATATGCCATGTCCCGCCAAGGCCATCACGCCGCTCGACAATTTCGTAGTCAATTCCGAGCCGATCGAGCTGAATGGCCGCTGCAAGTCCGCTCACACCCGCACCGACGATGAGAACCTTGTGCCTGGCAAGTGCTTCAGCCGAAGGCTGCACTTTCCACTCCACGCCCCGGGAATGCTCCTCGAAACCCAGATCCTCATACCCGAATTCAAGTTCCGCCGGATCGATCTCCCGCCCTTGAAAGAGCCGCATCAACTCATAGGATTCTTCGCGATCGGGACTTGGACGCGGACGCTCTCTTCTCGACTTCAGAAAGTCGAACGCCTTCTTCCGGATGGCATCATGATATTCCCGCTCTACGACACGGGCTTCAAATGCACCGCCACGTAGCGGCAAACCGACGACAGTCATGGCCGCCAGTTCAGGATCACGGGTCTGGTGATAAAGGGCAATGCGCAGGGCGTTGATATCGGCGGCAGCAATCGCCTTGCGAATGAAATCATCTGAGGGTCGCTGAGTTGAATAATCTGTCATTGAATCTGCCATTTTACCCCTTTCCTTTTATTCTGGGCCGGTTTACCCAACCCATTATATCGAACATTTTTGTATTGTTTAGATGTTCTTATCCGACTGCAGGAGTCGACGCAATCGCCAAGAGAGGCGGACACTCAAAAACCAGTCATGACTGTTGCAAGTCATTAGTGTCCCGTTTTACAATCAGCAGGTGCAATGAGAGACGCCAACTTGCCAGCGACCAGCCCCAACCGCCGAAGACGCGCGCCGAAAATCCAACAGATCAGCCGCACGAACCAGTCGGTCCTCGACGCAACCCTCGATTTGCTCGGTGAGGTTGGGTATCGAGGTCTGACGATCCAGCAGATATCAGAACGCAGTGGCGTTGCCCGCTCAACGATTTACCGGCACTGGAACAATATCCCGGATATCGCAATTGCAGCTTTCGATGGTGCGCTTGGCCCCAACCCGCCTCTTGCCGATACAGGAAACGTTGAGGAAGACCTGCGTCGACTGTATCAGCTTCTGGTTATTGCCCTGAAACGCACGGTCTGGGGACGCGCCATGCCTGCCCTCATTGAAGCGTCTTTCAACGATCCGAATTTCAAGGACCTTCTTCCCAATCTTGTGGAACGTCGCCGGGAACCGTCCCGCAAAGTGTTGCGCCGCGCCATTGAACGTGGCGAACTTGTCGATGACACCCCGATCGACTGGGTCCTCGATGCGATCTCCGGACTGCTATATCAGCGCCTTTTGATAACTGGTGGCAAACTCGATACGCCAGGCATGGTGGACTGGGCGATCGAATCCGCCTTGAGCCAGTTTCGCTGTACTTAAAGCGCGTTTTTTCGACGATTGTGTTCTGCCAGCATGGCAAATGCTGTTGCTTGCATATCCGCGGGCGGAGTTGGAAGGATCACAGGGCGTCCTTCCTTTGAGGGTAGTGCAACCGTTGCATCTGCGAACGCTGTCTTTTCTCCCCGCTGATTGTGAGCGGTGACTTCAACATCGACCAGAAATTGTCCGTTCTCTTCATAGCGCCTGGTGACTGTACCGCTCAACTTCTGAAGATCACCCATATAGTTGAATTTCCGGACCTCGTCGCGCTGACGAAGAACAAAGCCGTCATCGCCAGCCCAGTCTGTCAGCGCATGATGAAGCCAGAATTCCCTTTGCAATCCCCAGTCATACGCCTCCGGATTGCCAACTTTCCTTGCCAGCTCCCGGTCCCAGTGCACGCGGGCTTCGGTATCGTAGACACCCTGATCATTTCGCGAATACATACCTCGCATGATCTGACGGTCCTTCGCCGCTACGCGTGACGCAGCGAGCATCCGGTATGGAGCAAAACCGTATCCCGCGCAGTGTGCCATGATGACCTCAGTCATCGTAAGCGGCCCCTTCTGGAGCGTGCCGAGTTCATCTCCTTCCGTCACTTCTTCCCAATAACGAGGCACATTCCCTCGTGGCACCTCTTGAAGATAGGCCACGTCAATCGCCTTGACGTCTTCTTTCGAATAGTTGGCTGGTTCTGTACTGGCGTACTTGCCTTTCTTGCGGGCGCCGCTGCGCTCGGCGATGATACGCAAGGCGCGGTAAACCCCGATCACTTCTCCACGCTGATTGAACTTTACATAGCGCCGGATGATATGAACAGTCCGACCGCCGAATTCAGACGGCTTCTCTTCCACCGATTCCTCACCTTCGAAACTGTACACAGTGTCGCCGGGATAGATCGGCCGATACCACGTCCAGGTCCCACCGGACATGAAGATCTGACATCCCCGGAAAAGGCCTTTTACACGGTCACGCTTCTCCTTATCGATCCGGTCTCCCAGCAACGGACGATTTGTAACTGCCATCATGATCGAAGGCGCAATCACACCACCCCAACGGGTCGCACCCGCATAGTCTTCATCCGTATATAGCGGGTTGTCGTCACCCACACCCAGAGCGAAATTTCTGATCGCGTCGACTGATAATGTCGCGTGAAACTCCCGGGTTCGATTCGGCTCATAAAGGCCGACCACCTCCCTCTGCGTCGCAATATCTTCATCCGTGATACCAAGGGACTGATCGCCCTGCATATCGGGTACTGGCATAGGTTACTCCTCCAATTTTTCGAGCGATTTCAATCGCCACGTTTCATATTGTGTATGGACACGATCTGACCGGTGAGCGCTTCATCGCGCATGAGACGGACCGCTTCCGACGCAATCTGGTCAGCCGTCAGCATGATAAGTCCGGCCTGATCCATCATCTCATGGGTCGTGGCCGGTCGCAGCTCCGGATGCGTGTTGCTCGCAAGGATCGGTGTATCGACAACCCCGGGACACAACACGTTGATCCTGACATTCGAGACCCTGAACGGCTCGACGCAGGAAAGCGAAAACTGATTGATGGCGGCCTTGGTCCCCGCATAGACAGGATCGGTTGCCAGAGGGTGTATGGCTGCGCCAGACGACGTATTCACCACGCTACCGCTCCCGCGCTTGCGAATGGCTGCGTACCCGTATTGCGTCCCGAGGACGACTGCCCGGAAATTCACATCGATGGTTCTCGACACATCGCTGGCCCGCGAATCCGGAAACGCAGGAAACGGGCTCATCATTCCAGCATTGTTGAATACGTGAGCCAATCCGCCCCACCGATCCGATGCATCCTGGAATGCGCGCCTGAGTTCAGCATCATTCGTAACGTCAACGTTCCGGATGAGCAGGTCGCAGTCTTCGAGGCCAGCGGCTGTTTGGTTCAACGCACCCGCATCGCGGTCAATAAGCGCAATCGCCTTCACGCCGGATCTGGCCAGCAGATACGCAGTTGCCCTTCCGATACCCGATCCCGCCCCGGTTACAAGAACAGGTCCCATGGACAGATTTTGACTGGCGGGTTCGGAAATCAGGGATCGAAAATCAACTGACACGTTGACACTCCTAAACAGAACATTAGTGTTCGTTTTAATGGAGCCTTGTCAGAGGCGCAACCATTGAAGTTTCAATACAGGTGCCTGCCGTTGGGAAAGGCTCCACCCAGAATCGGCTGATGCTGCAAGACCGCAGGATATTCGGCCAGTGTTATACTCTCAGGAGGGGGCCAAATATGAATTGCCTGAAAGTCCAGCGGGAAGACTCAACTCTCATTCTGACCCTGAACCGGCCGGACGCGAGAAATGCATTGTCCCCACAATTGATGGTTGAACTTGACGCGGCCCTGGAAGACGCCAGAATGGATACTGGCATTCGCGCTGTGATCATTGCGGCCTCCGGGAACAAGGTGTTCTGCGCTGGTGGAGATCTCAAGCTTACAATTCCTCTTATCACCGGCGCGCGCACACCATCCGATACATATGACGAGAAACTGCTCGAAATGACCCGTGCGAATAATCGCCCTCTTCCGCTAAAGGGTGACGTTGGCAAGCCGGTCATCGCGGCCGTGGAAGGCGCTGCGATGGGTGGAGGACTTGAACTCGTCCTTTCGTGCGACATGATCGTATCGGGAAACAGGGCCAGCTTCGCCGCTCCTGAAGTTGTTGCCGGGGCATATCCGGCGCGGCTGACATTTCTTCTGCCCCAACGCTTGCCCTATTCGGCTGCAGCAAAGATGTTGATGGCAGGCACGTCCATAAGCGCTGAAGAGGCAGATCGCTTGGGCATGCTGACCACTCTGACCGAAGCCGGCGGGGCTCTTGATACAGCGAAGAGGCTGGCCAGTCGCATTTGCGACAATGCTCCGATATCCGTGCGCGAAACCCGCAATACGCTTAGAGAAATCGTCGGTCAAAACCGGGACGCAAACGAAAAACTGGATAGGCGTGCAGCCAAAATCGTCTATGCCACCAGGGACGCTCGCGAAGGCCCTCGTGCTTTTGCAGAAAAGCGGCGACCGGTCTTCACTGGAGAATAGGACCGGGAATGGCTTGCCTGATCTGACTGGCCCAACCGTAATGTTAGGATCGACGGTTGGTTCATAGCGGCGTTCATGCCGCCTCCAACCTATAAGGCGGCATGAAGGTCGCGGGCAAGATGGTTCTCGGTGCAGGCGGTTTGTAGCCAAGCGAGGAGTGCGGTCTGGCGGTGTTGTAGAACAGTCTCCAGTTTTCGATCAGGACCTGCGCCTCGCGCAGGTCATAGAAGATTTCACGGGCGAGGAGTTCGTCCCGGAGCTTTGAGTTGAAGCTCTCACAGTATCCGTTTTCCCAAGCTGATCCTGGCTCGATATAGAGCGTTCTGACATCCAGTGCCTCCAGCCATTCGCGCAAAGCTGTGGCGATAAACTCCGGTCCATTGTCGGATCGGATATGATCTGGCGGGCCGTACTCAAGGAACAGCTCGCCAAGCGTGTCGAGGACATCGCGAGAGTTCAGGCGTCGCTCGACGCGGATTGCCAGACACTCTCTTGTAAACTCATCGATGACGCAGAGCATGCGGAATACCTTGCCGTCCTGCGTGCGGTCCTGAACAAAGTCATAGGACCAGACATGCCCTTTGTGGGCGGGCCTGAGCCGAACGCATGATCCATCATTCAACCAGAGCCGCCCGCGTTTAGGCTGTTTCTGCGGGACTTTCAGCCCTTCACGCCGCCAGATGCGATAGACCCGGCCTGTGCTCACGTGCTCTGCCCCACTAAGGTGGTCCACTGATCCTGTTGGTCCGGCTGCATCGATGCTCAATTGAATCCCGATCACAGTACATTTTACGGCACCCACAAACGACTCAGATTGCTCGCTGACGCGCATTCTTGGGATTTCCGACGCAGACCACCACGCGCACCCGATCGACTCTCCAGCGCGTTGTGAGAGCGCACTCGCCTTAGAGAAGAAGTCTTAGGGGCGTGTCGACAAGCTTGCCCCAATGCGTCGGCATTTTCCCAGACAACCGATGTCGAAATACCCGTAGCCAGGGAGAACAACTCCAATTCACATGCCCGCATCGTACTGCGGCACCGAGCTCTTGAAGTTCACGGTTCCCCCCCCAAAAAAACTATAGCCGCTTGAGTCGTACGTTTTGATTCCGAAACATGCGCGTCTGCCGGGACGATCACACTATGGGATTCTGATCTGATCCTCATGGTGAGTTATCCTTAAAAGACAGCACCTTTTGAATACCTGACATGAGGGGGGGCGTCTTTGTCGCTAGCAAGAACCCGGCGACAGCCGATCTGCACCGAACGCTGAAGCGGCCTAGAATGCAGTAGCGAGATGAGGTGAATGCCAATTTCCAAATGCTAGACGCCCGTGTTGGCAGTCTGAAGCCTCATGACACTGACAATGTTTCTACAGCAGATCGGCCTCGATCGCCAGGGCCACGGCATGTGTCCGATTGACTGCGTTCAGATTTTCCAGCGCCCCTTTCAGATGATACCGGACAGTATCTTTCGAGCATTGAAGAATTTCAGCAATCTCCATGTCTGTCTTTCCAATTTTCATCCACCGCAGACAAGCCAGCTGATACGTCGACAGGTCGGGAACGCCCGGGGCCGAGAACAGGCGTTCGGCAGACCGGATCACGGCATTTGAAACATAATAGAGGAGATGCGGCTCGCAATTGGCTGTCTCGGCAGCCATCGCTGCCGAACCTTCATCATACAGGAGAATCACGGAGCCGTATCCCGCCAAAGAGGTTGGAACCATAATCGAGATGCCGGAAGCGAATCCGTGGTTGCGCATCAGGTCCAGCGCCGATGACATTGGTCCATGAAACCGCTGGCCCGTATCATTCAACGTCCAGGACTGAACCGGTGCCCGACTTGTGTGCAATTGCGTGATATCGAAAGTCTGGGAATGACCATTTTGCACCCACTCTTCCATGAAGGCTTTTGGCCAACCGAATTTCGATGTCAGCTGCTCATGACGCTTCACCCGCTCCAGGACAATCGGAAAATGCGCTGACAGGCGATAGCCGATCGCGACAGCGCCAAACCAGGTGCGAATTTTCAGCAAGACCATCTCGAACGTCTCGACATCGCCCACGTCAAAAACGGCCTGAGGGTCCAGTCCCAGATCAGAATATATGGCGTTGCTGGCGTCCAATTGCTTTCTCCAGCCGAATTCGATGACCAAGTCTCCGACACGCACTACTAGATTTGGTAGTGGCACGCAATTGTCCGGACATGCTCCTGTGCATACGGGAGACATTGAAGAATTGTGAGGACAAGAGATGAATACCAGTCACGCATCCCGACGGATCATGACGAGCACGGCTATCGCAGCCCTTTTTTCAGCATGTGCCGTCAGCGCACAGGAATCCGACCCTGCCCCGACAGGAGAAGATGATCTTTTTGTTCATGACACCATCATCGTCACAGCGCGCAAGCGCTCGGAAAGTCTCCAGGATATTCCTCTCGCGATCACGGCCTTCAGCGAAAGCAGCATCGAAAGCTCGGGGCTGCGCTCGCTTGAGGATGTTTCGCGGTTCTCGCCCGGTCTTCAATTTTCGAATCAGGGCAGTCAGCGTGGCGGCAGGTCGGAATCCGTCATCCGCTTCCGCGGCATGGACATCAATGATGTCTCCCCGACCAAGCAGCTGGCCTCGGTATTCCTGGACGGCGTTTATGTTTCTGGCGGATTGTCCAGCCTGTCGATGGAAGCTGTCGAACGCATTGAAGTCATCAAGGGCCCGCAAAGCGCCCATTTCGGTCGCTCGACATTCGGTGGCGCAGTCAACCTCATCACTCGGGCGCCCTCTGACCAATTTCAGGCCCGTATGAGTTCGACGATAGCCGAAGGAGGATACATTGATGTTTCCGGCAGCCTTGAAGGCGCCCTGATACCGGAAATTCTCAAAGGCCGGCTGACTCTCCGAAACTATCACGCTGACGGACGCTACAAGAGTCCGGCAGATGGCGGCCGCCTGGGGGAAGAAAGCACGATTTCGGCCGACGGAGTATTGCAGTTCACACCCAACGAGAATCTGACAATCAATCTGCGAGGTTTCTGGGGGCAGGATGATGATGGTCCGCCATCGACATTTGCGCTGACCACCGATCTTCACAATTGCGGACCGTTTGTTCCTGGAGGCGTGACCTATTTTTGCGGCGCCCTTCCAAGAGTTGCACCGGATCGCGCGGGAACGAACACTCAACTCGAAGGCGATGCACTTGATATCTACCTCCGGAATTCGACTGGATCTGATGGCCTGTCACGAGACCCGGGTATTGACGGATTCGGCCTGAAGCGGGAGCGACAGCGCATAAGCCTGCAAGCAGATTATGATTTTCCGGGAACGGATATTACACTCACCTCCGTTTCGTTCCACAACAAGGAAAAGCAGAGTCGCCTTCTCGACTTTGACTTCACCCCTGAGAATGTGTGGGTAGAAGGAAGTTTCCAGGATATCGAAGACTGGGGTCAGGAACTCAGAGTGTCCGGATCATTTGAGCGCGGCACATGGCTGATCGGCGCAAGCTATTTCGATCTCAAGTTCGAAACGCCAAACGGATCCATTGCCTATCTCTATCCGAATGCCATTTTCACGAACGGATTCCTGCTCGATCAATCCATTGCGACAGACAAGGCAACAACAGAGGCCGTGTTCGCTTCGGTCTCATACGACTTGACCGACACGATCACAGCCAGCCTCGAGGGGCGGTATCAGCGCGACACGATTGACGAGGGCCAAGTGGGCACCAGGAAGCTCGAGAAGACATTCGAGAATTTCCTGCCCCGCGCCATCCTGCAATGGACGCCCGACTCTGAAACCAATTTGTACATAACCTATGCCGAAGGGAATAAACCCGGCGACTTCAATTCAAGCGTGATCGTGCTTGATCCAGCTCAAAAGGCCGAAGTCGAGACGCAGACCGGTGCCACGGAATTCCTGGACGAGGAGTATCTGAAAAATTACGAGATCGGCTTGAAGAAACAGTTCCTTGATGGACGCCTGCAAACCTCGACGGCAGTTTACTTCATGAACTGGGAAAACCAGCAAACCCGTACCCAGGCAACCATCACCGACCCGGGAACGCCTTCAGGCTTCCGGGCTGTACCCGTCCTGATCAGTGCGGGTGAAACAGAGCTCTGGGGCATAGAGTTTGAAGGCTCTGCCGATCTCACTCACAACACACAACTCAGCGGCACGCTGAACTATGCCGGCTCCGAATACATCGTTTTCGACTGCGGCTTCTGCGCGCGGATCACGGGCGACGCCGATCAATCCGGAAACCAGACTCCCCGTTTCCCGGAATGGTCAGGCTCCATAAGCCTGAACCACGTCCAGGATATCGGCGCCCGCTTTGGAAACAAATTCAACGCCGACTGGTTCTGGCGCCTGGACGGTCTCTATACGGGCAAGATCTACGACGAAGCGGTAAACCTGGCATGGACGGATCCGTATTGGCGCGTGAATCTGCGTACCGGACTTCAATCAGACAATTGGCGCGCTGAACTCTTTGTCCTGAACCTCCTGGACGATGACAGCTATGAAGCAGCTGCCCGCTTTACCGACTTCACGAAGGGTAACTTCAACCTCAACGACTTTGTGACAAATGTAACGCCGGCCGCGCCTCGCCAGATCGGCCTGAAAGTCTCCGTAGAATTCTGATCGTGGAAAACCAAATCATGAAACTTGCTGCAATTTCAGCCCTTTCACTCGTCTTCGCGTTAGCGGCGAATGCTGACCCCTTTGAAAACATCGCAACCTACGTACCTGAAAACTACTCCTCTGAAGTGACAGAGTGCGACAGGCTCGCTGCACATCCCGACGATCCGTTCAAGGTGGCGCAGGGCGTTTCGGAAGGCAGCGTCGATCTTGAGGCCGCAATTTCGGCCTGTTCGGAAGCCGTGAAGAACGATCCTGAAAACCCAAGGCTCCGCTACCAACTGGCGCGCTCATTCGGGTATTCCGGCCGCGGTGAAGACGCGATGCCACACAGAATCGCGGCAGTCGAAGCGGGGTACCCCCAAAGCCTGTTCGTTGTCGGCTATCTCTACATCAATGGCAGAACGATCGAGAAAGACGTATGCCGTGGCGCTGCCCTCATCTACAAATCGGCGAAACTAGGGCGCTTTGCCGGACTTACCTTCTACCCGTCCTACGTGTCAGACGGACGGTTCTCTGAATGTGACATTCCATCCGGCACGGACGAGCTTCTCGGCTTTCTGGATGAAGCAGAGAAAATGACAGGAGACTCCTACAAGGAGCTTCTTGTTGAAACCATCCGACAACGCTTGCTGGACCAACAGGATCTTGCGCCCGTTACCCAATGCGCCATCCAGGCCTCTCATCCGGATGATCCCGACAGGGTGTTCGACGGAGTTGAGCGTGAAGACATGGATATACCCACCGCAATTTCAGTCTGCCAGAAGGCCGTAGACATTGCCCCCACGGACGCGCGCACCAATTACCATCTCGGGCGTGCCCTGTACTATGCCGGACAGAAGTCGGAAAGCGAAGTCTATCTGAGGCGAGCGTCCGATGCAGGGTACCGACAGGCAAAATTTGTCCTGGGCTATGTCATGGCTACTGACGAAAGTTTTGGCCCGGATTACTGCCAGGCGTATCCTCTGTGGTCAGAGGCGCTTGGAAACGGCCATCCATGGTCCGGATATCATATCGCCAAAGCAGGATTGTCTGACGCATTCGCCAATTGCCCTGAAAAACCCGGTGCAGACAGGATCGCTTCGGCAATGTGTCATGCGCAAGCCGAAATCACCCCGGAAGCTTCCGGCGGCCGCGTCGAAACACTCTATGACACCTTCCTCAATAGCGGCGGAATTCCGTGCCAGTAAGTCAGAACAGCAAGTTCCCTCGTTTTGCAACTGTTTGACTTCGGCACGTAAGCCTGTCCGGCTGCCTCCCCAGCGGCCGGACAGGCACCCTCTCCCTCTTCATTTCTGAACATCCCGGCAAACGAGTTTATCTGTGCCCCCTCATAGCCATATTCCCGAGCCCCAACCTTGGTCGCTCATTTGCACCCCCTTGCGTCAATTTCAGAAATTGTCGCTCGTGCTGCTTGCCTCTGTGGGCTGCGCCCACGCTGATGCCGCGGCTGAGCCTTCCGACTCGCAAATTTGGCTGTCCACGACGATGAAAACGAAGGGAGAAAAGAGCTCGCGTTTGCACTATGCACTGGAGGGACAAATTCGTTTGTCTGACAGGGCAAGCGGCATTGGCACCATGCTCATCCGACCATCTGTCGGATGGAGGCTTAAAGCAGACAAGACGATTGCGATCGGATACGCGTATGTTGACTCACCGGGCAGCAACGCAACGGAACACCGCGCCTGGCAGGAGTTCGGATACCATGCCGACGGCTTCGTCCGGGGAAGCCTGAAGTTCAGGACGCGGCTGGAACAGCGCTGGCGGAGTGATCGCGCCGGCCCAGTATGGCGGATGAGACAGCGCCTGTCCTATAGCCATGACCTCCCAAACAGCACCGTATCCCTTCTGGTATCGGATGAGGTTTTCCTAAAGCTGAATGAGTCTGCGTCAGCGCCTTTTCTGGATTACGAACAAAACTGGCTATTTTCCGGCCTTGATATCCCCCTCGATCAGAGAGCAAGCCTCAAGGTCGGATACCAGATGATTCACTCGAAGGGCGACGCAATCAAAGATTCAGATCATGTTCTCCTGATGAGTTTGACCAAAATTCTTTAGTTGGTGGAAGCCGTATTCGAACCGGCGGTACACTCAACACTTTGACAACTAGTTCGACCGCACGATCGAGAGGTCATTGTCCTGATTTTTGAAGCACGCCAAGTCCAGTATATATTCTTTGTAGTCGGCGCTACAAACCTTTGATCATGACCTCGATCGACACACCCAGCGCTTCCGCTAGTCGCCCCAACACCGACAGTGTCGGATTTCTAACGCCTCGCTCAACGGCTGACACATAGGTCCTGTGGAGCCCTGCCCGATCGGCGAACTCTTCCTGCGACCAGCCCCTCTCCTCACGTAGGGTGCGGAGCCGTTTGCCAAATTTCTTGCGAATATCCATGGTGCCCAAGCGACGCTGGTGCTGCCGATTGATCTACAGACTATGAGTCTCTTTTCTTCTTGAACTCCGGCGGGTGGTGTCAGACTAACTCGAACCAGTCTCCGTTTTTCGCGGACCAGCAGGTCCTAAGCGACGAGAAGGTCGCGCCATTCACGAAGAGCGGCGTCTCGTTTCTGTTTAAACCGGATTCTGGTACTTATATGCCTTTCAAAGTTAAAGTGATTGTATACAGACGAATGGATTGAGACGAATTTCTGCAAACTTCGCATGCGCCGGAAACGGGACATGGCGCGTTCTCTTCGTCGGATTGGCAAGTGTGAGTTTTCGGCGCGGTTATTGAGATGGCGCCCTGTTTCTTGGCGGCCTTCGTTCCCAATAACTTTCATGGCGGCCCGATAGGACGGGCATCTATCCGTCACCACGACTTGAGGATTACCATACCGCTTCATTGCTTTCTTGAGGAATTTCAATGCCGAAGCCTTGTCCCGAGTTTTCGTAACGAAGGACTCCAGAACTTCGCCCTCATGGTCAACGGCACGCCACAAATAGTGAGTCTTCCCACGGATCTTCACGAAGACTTCGTCCAGGTGCCACTGCCATTGCGGTGACTGCCTCATTCTCTCAGATCGACGATTGCGGATCTTGTGCGCGAAGTGAGTACCGAAGCGGTCCACCCAATGCCGGACCGTTTCGTGGCAGATGTCGATCCCGCGCTCGTGAAGCAGGTCTTCGACATTTCGCAACGACAGCGGAAACCGGACATACATCATAACCGCGAGTTGGATAATTTCGGGCGACGTCTTGAAGTAGCGGAAGGGTGAATTCGTCATTTCCGGAGCCTAGACGCCAGGATTGGCCACCTCAAGCCGAGTTACTCTGACAATGCCCGGCTCGCGGCTGAGGGGCCGACTTTGCTCAACCATTTCGCCAGCGCGATTGCACGCTGGAAGCGTGCGACCAACATAGTCTTCCTGCCTCACCCCAGGGCACAAGACCCAGGACCTGAACTCATGATTCAACTCACCATCAGTCTGGATTCCGGTATAGCCCGGTGAATTGTCCTGATACGCCTCATCGGGCTGGCGCTCGAACCGGTCGGTTTGCAAAATCATCGGCCCGTCAGAACCGTTCCCAACAGAATTATAGCCAGTAGTCCCATAGCCAGATTGAGTCTGCGTTCCCTGAGAGAAGAGTGCCAATCCCTGAGCAAGCGCAGCGCCCCAGTCCTGTTCCTGTTGCTGGTTCCGACGCTGCTGATCTGCGCGCTCAGCGGCCCGGCGTTCTGCGCCGCGTTGCGCCCAATCCTGCCGACGATTCGCTACACTTTGTTCCATGCTCCTGGCGTCTTCAGCCGCACGCTCCATAGCTGCGTCCGAATAAAGGCCATACTCCTGAAGCTGAGTTATCACCCATTGCGCGCGCTCCGCCCGTGCCGGATTATTCAAATCGCGTCCAAGCTCGGTAAAGATACTCGGGTGATCGAGATAATATATCCCGTCTGAGGTCCGCTGTAGAGCGCCAGCCGGCATTTCCACAAAACGGCATTTGGCGCCCGGATTTGAGCGGTAGGGACTATCGCGGCCGACCCCTTCATATTCGAACTGCGTACCCCTTAAAAGCATGTTCATTTTGATCTGTGCTTGCTCAAATTGTCTCGAGCCATAAGGCGCATCGCGCAGCGAATAATATACATGCATAATGACGGGACAGGTGTGATCTGTTGCCCCGAATTCACGGAAATTGTCCTGGCCAAGAAGATAGCTTGGCACTCTCATTTCAAAACTACCGGGAAGCTGCAACTCTCCTCTGAACCGGGCTACCTGAAGCCGGACCCAAAACTCGCGGGCATCCCCATAGGCCGCGACCATCGACAAATCGAGGTTCCCGTTGAGGTCAGAAACACCATCTCCCATCGCATCCATAATCAGATTGCGAAGATCGAGCTGCTGGCCTTCGTTGAGTACGTTCTGAACTTCAGGGGTATAAAGACGGAAAAGCGGCAACATACCCGGCGGGTTCACTGAAGGGGCCCAGACCTGAGACAGGTTCGCTCTGACTTCGGCGACATTCCCCTGCAGTAAAGCTCTGTGAATTGCTGGTTCAGAAGGGTCAATCCATGCGGACTTGAGTTCAGCCTGAAGTGCGGCTCTGGCTTCCTCAAAATCGCGTGTTTCCTGTAATTTCGCCATCATCGGTCGGACGCGATTTGCTGCGTTTTCAATATCTCTTGAGGTGACATCTCCGAGCCGGTTCAGAATAGTCAACGCCTCGTCCAGCACATCCTCACTGTCATAAGCCGCCGTCATGAAGAGAAGAAGTTCAGCTATATCCAGCTCTTGACCCGAAAGAGTGTCTAGCTTGCTACCGGAGAACCGACATGCAGGTTCAGAACTTATGAGTTCTGGTGGGAGTATTTCAAAAAGCGAAATGAAATTGTGTAGAGACTCAATCCGACTATTCGTGCCCGCATCGGACAATGCCAGCCCTGCGACAACCGCACCTATCGGTGAACATGAGACGCGTCTCGTATGGTCATAATAGCTTTGCCGATCGACACGGTCATCAGACACCTCAATCACCAGTGGATAATACGTTGACAAGTAATTCGGGCTCGAAAACGTCCCGTCCCGATATTCCATCAACAATTCGCGGGCGAGTTCTGGTGGCGCAAATGTAAGCATATGCGATTTTGTCGCCGACAGGGTGAACCATCCCCCGTCGCTATTTTGCGACTGGTGCCCTCGAACGGCCATCAACTCACGCAGCATGGTCAACCGGGTATCTCTTGGGGCAGCATTTTGTGCCTCAACAGACAGTATCCGGATAAACGGCGTCATGTTTCGAGGAAAGCGGCTCAGCTGAAGCGGGTCGTCCATTGCGCGGCGGAAAGCAGTGAGATCACCCCGCAGGATCGCCTGATGCAGATCAGGTTCGCCGTCCGTCCCACCCCATGGCTCCGAAAGAGTTGGGCGGTTTCTACTATCCACCATCACACGCATTTCGTTGACGACGGATTGATTCTGAGAATTCAAGCTCGCCCGGCTGGTGCGGGCCGTATTCGAGCTCGCCATTGCCACGCCGGAGTTTGCCGTTTGCGTGTTTGTAGAACTGCTGTTTGACGGCCTCAGCTGAGTATTTGTGGACTGATCATATATTGTACCGGAGACGTCGGGTGGCGTTTCCCCCCTTCGTTCGAAATACCCGGCGAACCGTTCTAACGCCTGCTCATACTGCGCTTCATCAAAACCGCCACGGTCGGCCAGGAAATGAAAGTCCATCCATTCGATAGTCTGCGCCAGGCCATACTCATTTCCGTGAGCGATACCGGCAAAAACAAGCCAGTCATAAATCGAAACTTTGCCATCCGTGATGTTTACACCAAACGGCACACCTGAAAACTTACAGACCTGATTGAGGTCGGTCACACTTGCTCCGAGATAGTCACCATAGGCGACAAGTTTATCGTTTGCTTCAAAGAAAGAATTCGACCCCGGCTCTGATATGAGCGCGCCCAGCATGATAAAGCCCAGTGGTGAGCAATCAATGTCCGTATGCCCATCCCAGTAAGGCTCGAAAAAGTCTGAGACGCGGTGGAATGGAATGCGCCAGTTATTGTCCCCGCTCAGTATAGCTTCCCGCAACAGACTGCTTTGTTCACTGAGATCAAGTTCAACGCTTAAAGGCGGGCCGAACGTATAGAATGCAGCTTCAAAGTCTTCATAACCTTCATATCTGAGGTCAGCGCCGCCTTCGTCGTAGAGCCGCGTGATCAGGTCTGCCCGGACGGAGTCATCAAGTGCGCTCGCTGCCTCCGGGGTCAAAAGCCGCATCAACGGGCGAATGCCTTCCGGCGACACGCCCGGTTCATTGGCCTGATCCAGATTATCCCAGATCGCCTGCGCGTCGCCATCAATAATAGCTTGATGAAGTGGCGGTTCGGCTTGCGCAAAGGCGACTTCGCAAAGTGCAAAACCCGCTGCGACCGCAATTCCAAAGCCACCAGATAAACGCATGCCCCACTCCGTCCCATGAACCCTTTGGAAGAAGCATAGGGCATGACCTTTCGAGGTCAATCTGTCAGCTGTAGTGCTGCCTGAAGGCCTGGGCAGAGCATGGCATCAATCTGCGCGAAAGCTTTTTCCGCTAGCTCCAGCATCCTACCCCTTAAAACTACCATTCCGAGGGAAACCTCTTGGTGCCATACGCCCTGCCCCGGCGCGCCGGCCAACCCAGTCGCGCCAGTCCGGGAAGGTCCGCTGACGCCCGGCCCCGTCCTCCACAGAGAACCCGTCCTCGGCACGGAAAAGCTTCGCATCGGCCAGCCCGCCATCCTTGTAGGATTGCAGCTTCACGCCCTTGCCACGCGGCATTTCCGGCAGTTCGCCTGCCTCATAAATCAGGAGCTTCCGGTTCTCACCGATCACCGCCACCATATCGCCCTCCGCCGGACGACACACAAACAGCTCAGAGCCTTTCGACGTCGTGACCACCGCCTTACCGGCCTTGCGCGCAGAGGTCAGAGGTGGAGGTGCGCCTCGCGCGGGGTGAGACGACGGGTCAGGCCGTGCGCTCGATCGGTGTGACGGAACGGACTTATTACCGGTGGCGCAAGGAGTATGGCGGGCTGCAGGTTGGCCAGGCCAAACGGATGAAGGAGATGGAGAAGGAGAATGCGCGGCTTCGCCGGGCGATCTCCGATCTGACCCTCGACAACCAAATTCTTCAGGAAGTCATCAAGGGAAAGTTCTGAACCCTTCACGCAAACGCGAGGCGGTCGATCATGTGGTGGAGACACTCGGCGCAACCGAGCGCCGGGCCTGCCGTGTGATCGGCCAGCATCGTTCCACCCAGCGCAAGCCGCGTGTGCCGCGTCAGGATGAGGATGTGCTGACAGCGGCCATCATCGCCCTGGCTGAACGGTTCGGCCGGTATGGCTACCGCCGGATCACAGCCCTGCTGAGGCGAGACGGCTGGCATGTGAACGAGAAGCGTGTCTATCGCATCTGGCGGCGTGAAGGGCTGAAAGTTCCGATGAAACAACCGAAACGAGGCCGGTTATGGTTGAATGATGGTTCGTGCGTGAGGCTCCGGCCTGCGCACAAGGGCCATGTCTGGTCGTATGACTTCGTCCAGGACCGCACGCATGACGGCAAGGTGTTCCGCATGCTGTGCGTCATAGATGAGTTCACTCGCGAATGTCTCGCCATCCGCGTCGAACGCAAGCTGAACTCCCGCGATGTCCTCGACACGCTGGGCGAATTGTTCGTGCATCATGGCCCGCCGGAGCATATCCGTTCCGATAATGGCCCCGAGTTCATCGCCACAGCTTTACGGGACTGGCTGGCACGTATCGGCGTGAAGACGCTCTATATCGAACCGGGAAGCCCATGGGAAAACGGATACTGCGAAAGCTTCAACTCCAAGCTCAGGGACGAGTTGCTGGCGAGGGAAATCTTCTTCGATCTCAGGGAGGCCCAGATCCTGATCGAAATCTGGCGGCGGCACTACAACACCGCGCGCCCACACTCTTCTCTGGGCTACCGGCCACCTGCGCCACAAACCATCTTGCCCGCGGCGTTCATACCGCCTTACTGTGGGGAGGTAGCGGCATGAACGCCGCTACGTGGAAACCGCCGGACTAACAAAACCGGTGGACCACCCCTGTGGGGCAGACCAGCCCGCGATATCTACAACTACGAAGACGAGTAATAACTCAAGGAGGAATGTGGCACTAACAGTCCACTATAGGCTCATCTTCATGTCATACGCATAACGCAGCAGCGACAATCTTCAGGCCCCAACCCGCGTGGACCTGTTCAAAAATTCCTCATACTAGTTTATCTTGATGACTGTTCGATTGTCTGCGGGATCACTGGTGATCCAGTATTTTGTTTCTGGTTGTTTTTCTAAACCCCCAGACAATCGAATGGTATACGAGCTAAGATCGCCCAGTTCCGTCGCAAAAGCCGAATTTTCGCCGCAGCAATCGCTTCGTCATCTTGTTTTAACTTGCGGGTACGTCACCAAATAAAAACTACGAAACCAAGTTGAGGATTTCCAGTGCAAGTCTGCTCGACTTCGGACCCATTGCGGACAATCAGCGTCGTAAAAAGGTAAACTAATGCAGGCCTATGGCGTGTGCTCAACGAAGCATCCTTCCGAGGCAGAAAACGCCCTGCACAAATCAGTCAACGGCTTCAGCTGCTCGGCGCCTAACAGATGCTTCCATTTCAACAGAACGTTCACAGTCTGAACAATCCGAGTCCGTCATAAATCTCGGATTTTGTCTGTTCCGTCAGGCTTCGTGCTGTCTGCGTGCCGTCACGGAGGATATCGCGAATGTAGTCAAGATCCAGTTCAAGCCGGGTGCGGCGGTGTCGGATGGGCTCCAGAAAGTCCTGCAAGATCCCATCAACGCGCTTCTTCAGCGTCATGTCTCCTAGGCCGCCGCGGCGATAATGAGCCTTCAACGCTTCCACTTCCTCGGCATCATCATGAAAGGCCTCAAGATAGGTGAACACCACATTACCTTCGACCTGCCCGGGATCCTGCACCTTGAGGTGGTTTGGATCTGTGTACATCGCATTTGCAGCCGCCGAGATTTCAGCCGGGCTTGCCGACAGTCTTATCGCATTGCCGGCAGACTTGCTCATCTTGGAAGCGCCATCCACCCCCGGCAGCCGGCCTGTCTTTGGCACAATCGCTTCGATCTCTTCGAGCAGGAGGCGACCGGCAACCGCATTCACTCTGCGAATGATTTCATTGGTCTGCTCGATCATCGGGATCTGGTCTTCGCCCACTGGCACAATCGTTGCCCTGAAGGCTGTGATGTCAGCCGCCTGAGCCGCAGGATAGCACAGGAAGCCAGCCGGGATGCTTTGTTCAAAGCCTCGCGCGCGGACTTCTTCCTTGACGGATTGAGATACAGCAGTGAGAGTTCGGCCAGGGCGGGCAGATGCGACTGCACGCAGATCGTTGTCTTTTCAGGATCAATGCCGACGGCAAGATAATCCATCGCCACGTCCAGAACGCTCTCCCGGACCATGACGATATTCCCGATAGTGTCAGTCAGGGCCTGCGTGTCGGCGAGCATCACGAATTGCCTGTGCGTGTCCTGATATTTCAACCGGTTCCTGAGGGATCCGGCATAATGCCCGAGATGAAGCGGGCCGGTTGTGCGATCGCCGGTGAGGATGATGGACTGTGACACTGAAGTCTCCTGGATATGTGGGGGCACCGCAGGAGAGGAAACAAAATAGGCCGCTCATGCGGCGACCCATTCTGGAATATGAAAGCTGGGCCACCCGATTATCGGATGTGCCACCAAGTGAAGTTTGTGTTGCTCTGTTTGCTCATGCGTGTCGACTATAGTCTAAGAATATGCGCGTCAACTTTTAGCCTACTATCTCAATTCGAGCGCGGCACAGGCGAGTCCTAAGTAAACCGCTAAAAATTGTCTTCAACGGATGCAAAGGAAGCCACAAGCAAGCGTGTTAACATCCAGTTTGGTCGAACGAAATCATCTCGTCATTGACAAGCAGACATGGCATCTGTGCGAAGGCGCTCCACTTCATCACCCCAACCAATTCTTGTCTTCGCCACGAAATTCTCGGCAAAGTACTCCGCCTTGCATTCACAGTCACGTCCGCCCGCACGTTGGCATTCCGATAAGTACAATTCGTTCGCCTGTTCCCGGCTGCGACAATCGCCCTCTTCAAACATGCGCGCGAGAATCTTCGGAGCGGTCAGCTCAGGGCTGCTATAGTCCTTCAGTTTGGCGACAGTCGCGGCACGATCACCATCATAATTTTGTTGGCGTCCGCGGGCTGTTGCCGAGGCTTCATTTAGGTGTGCAGTCAGGGATGCGCGAACCTCATCTCGTTTCGCTGTCGCCAGCTCAATGACGCAGGCCTTATTGAGCAAGGCCTTACTGGTTCGGCCATTTAGATGCGCCGATGCCATTTCCGCCTTGAAGCCGGAAAGAGCGGCTTCGCTTGAAGTGATAGGCTCGGGCTCGACATTCAGTGAAGCCACTTCAGACTGGCTCGCGGCAAAGCTTACCGAAAACAGATCAAATCGCGCGCCATCCGGATTAGCGACCCACGCCGATACCGGGGCGCCCGACACAATGGCGGCTTGCAACGCGTCCGCGTCAGCGCCAGGGCTGGCATAAACCGCTCTTGAGTCCGCTCCGCCGCCTTGTCCCGTCGCTCTCCATCCGCGCTGATTGACCCAACTGTCGATGATGGTTCCACCCGCATCGATCTTCACGATCAAATCGCGAGGGTTCGGCATACCAAGCGCCTGATTGGCTTTACTCCGAATTGTGCCCGGCATCACCAAACGGCTGTTTCGATTGTCGCTACAACTATACTCGATTGCGCCATCGGAAGATGTGGCTTCGTATACATTACATTCTGCATATGCCGTCGCGATGTAAGCGACAGACATAATCATAGTTGAAAGAGTCTTGAGCACGCAGTGTCCCCTTTCGTGTCATGCCAAGTGGTCACACATACAAAAAAACACGACGCTTAGCTGAACTCAAGAATCCGCGAAAAGCGCTCGCCAATTCTCTAGAATGTCCAGGACTTTATTCGCCAAAATAGTGTTTGCACGCGTCCAATTCCCGGCGCCCCCAAACATCGTGGAGATCCCAGGCCCACCAAGGCGTATCGTTTCCGTAGCAATAGTTGCGAAACTGCATTATCGCGAGTCCCGCGATGAAGGCTTTAGCCAGGTCTTCTGCCTCCTGTCGCGCGGCAAGCACATCCCGCGTCCGCTTTGCGCTTTGCGCTTTGTGCCAGTTATAATCGGCATAGGATAGCCGTTCCCACTTTTTGCTCAGCGTTTTGATTTTCCCATTTTCGAATTCCGAAACGCCGTGCCCTAGAGACAGGGACAGTGTGTCTGCTTCGCGTGTACCGAAGTCCATAGCTTCTAGTCGCGTCCGATCGGACTCTGGCAGATTTTCCCAAAAATAGAAAAAGCCTGTTGCGAAACCTGCATCATAGGGCCGGATGCGTAGCGACTGTGCGCCTGAAACGAGTTGGAATGAACTATGTTCACGGGCGTCTGCGCCAACCCGATACTCTGGGTAGGTGAATTCAGCGATATTGAAAATTTCGCCTTCTGAGCTGTGTTGGAGTCCCACGAGCCAGATGTCCGTCTGGACAAAAACTGCTTTGCCGCCGCAAAACTTTTCGACCACCTGATCACGAATGATCGGCTTCAGCTTGTGTTCGAACAACGCACGCGAGATCTCAAAAGTCGGTGCCTCATTGATTACGACAACGACATGCATGGATGGCACGGTCACGGGTGCGATATTGTACCGCGTACTATCCTGTCGCCACTCGCGGTGCCATTCGCGGGCAGAGCAAATGGGGCCTTCGGGAATAATTTTCGAGATGGGTCTACCACTGGCGTTTTGTTCACGCGTGCGCACATTGCCCCGATTGAAGATGGCGATTGAGTCGTCGGCATAAAGGAGGACGCCCCGATTTTGTGGAGAAACGGACACCCTTTCTCCATGATTTGGCAAGTCCTTCGCCTGAATGGGACGCCAGTCCTGCGGATCAAAGTCAGCGGTTTCATCGATCAAGGTCTGGTTCAGATAACTACCCTGTGCGCTGGCAGAAGCAGGAAAAATAAAAAGGGCAAAGATGCTTATCAGCCACACGAAAAATGGGCGCTCGTTCCCGGAATAACGGTTCATATCGCGACCTCCAAACTCTTCCATGTCTTTTACGGGCTCTCCCAACGGATACAGGCTCGCATTGTCCGTCGTCAGGTAATTTGAGACTTCAGGCTGCCTGACTTAAGGAGGGTCTGGCGCATCTGGTTTGAGTTAAGCAGCGGATTGGGCGTGCTGCAAGCAGCGTAGTTTCATCGTCCTCCTTTTGATTTTCTCACGTTCGAGCAGGATGGTCTGGCCGCGGCCCGTATAGACATCTGCCGGAGTGAGATTGTTCAGGCTCTCGTGATAGCGCTGATGGTTGTAGTAACCGACGAACGCATCGATCTGCGCTTCGAGGTCTCCCGGCAGGAAGTAGTTTTCCAACAGGATGCGGTTCTTCAGCGTCTGATGCCAGCGCTCGATCTTTCCTTGCGTCTGGGGATGATACGGCGCGCCGCGCGTGTGCTGCATGCCTTTGTCGGCAAGATACTCAGCCAGATCGCCAGAGATGTAAGACGGTCCGTTGTCTGAGAGTAGTCTCGGGTGATGAACCACATTCACTTCATCGAGTCCGGAAGCCTCAAGCGCCAGGTTCAGCGTGTCCTGCACATCGCTCGCCGCCATGCCCGAGCAGAGCTTCCAGGCGATGATGTAACGGGAGAAGTCGTCCAACACGGTGGAGAGGTAGAACCATCCCCAGCCGATCACTTTCAGATAGGTGAAGTCGGTCTGCCAGAGCTGGTTGGGCGCGGTGGTTTTCTCCCTGAACTCATCGGCCGCTTTCATCACGATGAAGGCCGGGCTGATAATCAGGTCGTGCGCCCTCAAAAGCCTGTAAACACTGGCTTCCGAGACGAAGTAGCGCTTCTCGTCCGTGAACGTCACGGCTAGTTCGCGGGGAGAAAGGTCCGGCCTGTCGAGCGCCATTTCCAGCACCTGCTGACGCACCTCATTCGGGATGCGGTTCCAGACCCGGCCAGAGCCGCCGCGCCGATCCTCAAGCCCGGCTTCACCGAACCGCCGGTAAAGGTCATACCAGCGATAGAAGGTCGGACGTGACACGCCGATCTGTTCCAGCGTTCTTTTCACGGGCTGATGCGATTGCTCCACCAGCCGGATGATCTCCAGCTTCTCGGACGCGGGGTATCTCATTCGATATCCTCCCCATCCCCGATCACGCTTTTTTTGAGGATGCGGTTTTCCAGTGTCAGGTCCGCCACGACCTCCTTCAGATCGCGCATCTCACGTTTCAGTCCTGTCACTTCACCGGACGTCGCCTGACGCTCGGTATCGCCGGAGAGCCGCCTCTTACCAGCTTCGAGGAATTCTTTTGACCAGGTGTAATAAAGCCCCTGAGCGATCCCCTCGCGCCGGCACAGTTCGGCAATCGAATACTCTCCGCGCAGGCCTTCCAGCACGATGCGGATCTTCTCTTCGGCAGAGAATTTTCGCCGGGTCTTCCGGCGGATATCTTTCACATGTTTCTCGGCCGATCCCTCCGGCCCGGATTTCTGTCTCATCTTCGCTCCCTGAATGGGCTACGATGTGCCAGAAATCCTCCTTAAGCAATTTGCCCAATCGGTCTCATGGTCGCTGACGGGGAACACGCTCGTGGCTATCGGTCCAAGCGCCGGACCTTCAGCGATGGAAAGGTGACGGGTTCCAAACCCCTCAGTCGCGGGCAGATCAACTTCATCCTGCGCAACCCGGTCTACATTGGCCGCATCCGTCACAAGCAGGAATCCCACGAAGGTTTGCATGATGCGATCGTGGGTCAGGATTTGTGGGATCGTGTGCAGGAACAGCTGGACCTGAAATCGCCGAAGAAGTCCCGGCGCCCGTCAAGATCGGGTGCCTTGCTGACCGGACGGATCTTTGACGAAACCGGTGATTTCCTCACCCCGAGCCATTCCCAGAAAGGTAGTCGCCGATATCGCTATTATGTCTCGGGTCGGTTGCTGGCAGGATCACCGGCGGATGCTTCCGGCTGGAGGCTACCGGCAAAACAGCTGGAGGACGCTGTGGGCGAGTCCGTCTTCGGGCACATCAACAGAGATGTGTCCCGAGTCCTTAGCAGGCCAACGCCCTCGTTGCGTGAGAGCCTGAAGAACAGTCTCGGGAAGTTATCGCGGAACACGGCAGCGGACCTGATCGAGCGGGTGCAGGTCTCTGCCGGGCAGTTGGACATCACACTGTCTGCGAATGCGATCGCCGAGTGGTTCGGAGTGGCGGCAGAGGAAATTGACCGCGGCAATCTCCAACTTGAAGCGCCGTTCGGAGTCAGGCGGCGCGGGAAGGAATCGAGGCTGGTGTTCGGAGCGATCCATGCGGCGCCGGATCCGAAGCTGGTCCGGATGATTGCCCTAGCGCATTCCTGGCTGGAGGAAATCAAGGCGGGCACCCTTATGAAGGACATTGCGGCGCGCTATGGGTGGCAGACGCTGATGGTCCGACAGCGCATTCAGCTGGCATTCCTGTCGCCTGCAATTGTCGGGGCGATCCTGGAAGGCCGGCAGCCTGAGGGTCTGACGTTCACACAGCTCGTAACGTCCGACATTCCGCTGGACTGGGATGAGCAATGGGCGGCGCTGGGGTTTGAAGCGGCTCCCTGATACCGGCAGTCCCGTTCCCTGTTCTCCAAAAACATTTCCCTGTTCGTCTTCAGGAAATTCCCTGTTCCTGAAGTAGGGAATTCTCCCGAAACCCACTGATTTTACGCATGTTTTCACGAGCGCTCCGGGGTGCTTCCCTGTTATTTTACAGAATTTCCCTGTAAATCGCGGGTTATCAGGGAAATCCGGCCTGAGGGTACTGTTGCATTTGGCGATTGGAGACGGCGGCGGATTTCGGGCACAAAATCTCCCCCGTTCCGGAAACGGAGACGCAGCTCTGGCGCCAAAGCCCGCGGTGTGTGGGGCTTTGCGCGGAGGTGACGGTACTTTTCTCTGTATGGGGGTGTGGCTGGCGGAGAGAGAGGGATTCGAACCCTCGGAACCCTTGCGAGTTCACTAGTTTTCGAGACTAGCCTATTCAACCACTCTAGCACCTCTCCGCGGAGCCCGTGGACGGCTGCCTGCACTATATAAAATGCGGACGTGATGCAAGCACCTGAAATCGTCTGAAGATGACATTTGACAGCACGGCCTGATTGGTGTTTACCCCCCGCTTCGGGCGCGAAACCGGCAACGGCTTCGCGCGCAATTCATTTCGATTACCATTCCGGAAGGACGAGACCCATGTTCGCGGTCATCAAAACAGGCGGCAAGCAGTATAAAGTCGCGGAAGGTGACACGATCACCGTCGAAAAACTGGATACGGAAGCCGGCAAGGACGTCACCTTTGACTCCGTTCTGATGCTGGGCAATGGCGACGACGTGACTGTTGGCGCCCCGCTCGTGGCCGGCGCCAGCGTATTTGGTGAAGTCGAAGAGCAGACCCGCGGTGACAAGATCATCATCCGCAAGAAGCGTCAGCGCCAGACCTATCGCCGTACCAAGGGCCACCGCCAGCACCTGACGGTCGTCAAGATCACCGGCATCAGCGCCGACGGCAAGAAGCCGGCCAAGAAGGCTGCTGCCAAGAAAGCCGCTCCGAAGGCCGAGGCCCCCGCTGCCGAGGCTGCCGCTCCGGCTGCCAAGCCCGAAACCGATGCCCGCGGTCGTATCACCAATCTGGAAGGCAAGCCGGACAATCTGAAGAAGATTTCCGGTGTGGGCCCGGTTCTGGAGAAAAAACTCCACGAGGCCGGCATCTACTTCTTCTGGCAGGTCGCAGCGCTGAACGCAGACCAGATCGCCGAACTGGAAGAAGAAATGAGCTTCCCGGGCCGCATCACCCGCGACGAGTGGGTCAAGCAGGCCGAAGAATTCGCCAAGGACGCATAAGGGCGCTATAAGCCCTTTATAGAGGATCAGGAGCAAACCATGGCTCATAAAAAATCAGGTGGTTCGTCCCGTAACGGCCGCGACTCAAACCCGAAATATCTTGGCGTCAAGAAATTTGGCGGCGAGCATGTGATTCCGGGCAACATCATCGTGCGTCAGCGCGGCACCCAGAAATGGCCGGGCCGCGGCGTCGGCATGGGCCGTGACCACACCCTCTTTGCCCTTTCCGAAGGCAAGGTCGAGTTCACGCGCAAGGCGGGCGGTCGCCTTTACGTGAACATTGTACCGGTCGCGGACGCAGCAGAATAAGCGGCTGACAGCGCGGCCGCGGGAACGTGGCCGGATCGCTTCAGACGATCAGTTTCCAAGGGGAGGCAGGCCACTGCCTCCCCTTTGTTTTGTCTCCCCGAAACCTGCCCCGGAAGGGCACGCACAATGTGTGAAATGATTGAGACAGACAGGCTGACCTTGCGGCGCATCACGTTTGCGGACGCGCCCCGCATCACCGAATGCATCACAGATCCGCGCATCCATCGCATGGTGGCAAGCATCGCGCCGAACCAGAGCCTGGAGCGCACCCGGGAATGGATTGCCACGCATGAAGCCGGTGCGGACAGGGACACAAACCACATCTTCGCCCTTCAGAAAGGTGACGAACTGGTGGGTGTGATCGGCGCGGACCGGCCCGGCGACGGTCTGGCGTTCGACATCGGCTACTGGCTCATACCTGCCGAGTGGGGCGCCGGCCTGATGACCGAAGCGGCGAGCGCTGTCCTGGAATGGCTGATGGGGCGCGGCGAACGCGCATTCACTTCCGGCCATTTTGCCGACAATCCGGCATCGGGCCATGTTCTGAAAAAGATCGGCTTTCTGCCGTCCGGACGTGGTAGGGTGTTCAGTCTCGGTCGGGGCGAAGCTTCAGATCACATCAACATGTCCTTTATTGCTTGAGAGTTCGATAGGTCCCCATGAAATTCCTCGATCAGGCCAAAGTCTTCATCCAGTCCGGCACAGGCGGGGCGGGCTGCGTCTCGTTTCGCCGTGAGAAATACATCGAATATGGCGGCCCGAATGGCGGCGATGGCGGCCGGGGCGGCGATGTCTGGGCCGAAGCGGTCGAGGGGCTGAACACGCTGATCGACTATCGCTACAAACAGCATTTCAAGGCCAAGCGCGGCGGCCATGGCATGGGCAAGGACCGCACCGGCGCGGGCGGCGATGATGTGGTGCTCAAACTGCCGGTCGGCACGCAGATTTTCGAGGAAGACCAGGAAACGCTGATCGCGGACCTGACCGAAGTGGGCCAGCGCGTGCTGCTGGCTGTCGGCGGCAATGGCGGCTGGGGCAATACGCGCTTCAAGACCTCCACAAACCAGGCTCCGCGCCGCGCCAATCCGGGCGAGCCGGGCGAAGAACGCTGGATCTGGCTGCGTCTGAAACTGATTGCCGATGCCGGCCTTCTGGGCCTGCCCAATGCGGGAAAGTCCACCTTCCTCAGCGTGGTCACCGCAGCAACGCCGAAAATTGCCGATTATCCCTTCACAACCCTCAATCCCGGCCTGGGCGTCGTCGATCTCGGCCCTGGCAGCCGATTCGTGCTGGCAGACATTCCCGGCCTCATCGAAGGGGCTGCAGAGGGCGCAGGGCTCGGCCACCGCTTCCTTGGCCATGTGGAGCGCTGCAAGGTGCTGTTGCACCTAATAGATTGCACACAGGACGACGTCGCGGGCGCCTACACGACGATTCGCAACGAGCTGGAGGCCTACAGTCCCGAACTGGCCGAGCGGCCTGAAGTCGTCGCGCTGAACAAGATTGACGCCCTGCTGCCCGAACAGGTCGACGAACAGGTCGCGCAGTTGAAGACCGTCTATGACGGCGAGCCGCTGCGCATCTCAGGCGTCACGGGCGCAGGCGTGAAGAAGGCGCTGGCCGAAGTCTCCCGCCATCTGGGCATTATCGCCGCCGAAGACGGCGACGATGAGAATGCCGACTGGTCGCCCCTCTAATGGTGATGATGGTGGTGCGGCTCGGTATTGAAGCGCCCGCACTTGCCGCACTTCACGATGACGCCGTGGGCGTCGTGGTGGGCGACATTGACGAGGAGCCTGGTCTTGCAGGACCCGCAGCGATAGGTCTCGTCGCCGCCGCCTTCGCGCGCGGGCGAGCCGGCCGTGTGTTCGAGCACGTCAGCCCCGTCTGCCTGGGCCGGGGTGAGCAGGATCATGTCGAATTGGGGCATGGTGGGGAACCTCGTCGTTTTCCCTGTCGTGACGGAGAAACCCCTGAATTGTCAACGGCTTCATTTTCGCTTCCGGCACATGCCGCAGCAGTGTATCGGTCCGATTCATGATGGATACGCCCTTTGCTTCTGCCAGACGGATCGTGGTGAAGACCGGCTCTGCCCTTGTGGTGGAGAACGGCCAGCCACGCCATGACTGGTTGGCAAAATTGGCGTCCGATATCGTTTCATTCCGTCTCCGTGGGTTTCAGGTGGTCCTGGTTTCGTCCGGCGCGGTTGCGCTGGGTCGCCAAAGCGTCGCCGCATCTGTCGCAAATCGTCTCGACCAGAAACAGGCCGCCGCCGCCATCGGCCAGCCCCGGCTGATGTCGGCCATCTCGGCCGCCTTCGCCCCCCATGACGTAACCATCGGCCAGGCGCTCCTGACGCTCAGCGATACCGAAACGCGCCGCCGCTGGCTGAATGCCCGGGCAACGCTCGAGACGCTGCTGGACTCAGGTATCGTGCCGGTCATCAACGAGAATGACACAGTCGCGACGGACGAGATCCGCTATGGTGACAATGACCGGCTGGCCGCGCGCGTGGCGCAGATGATGGGCGCGGATGTCCTCGTGCTCCTGTCGGACATTGACGGGCTCTACACTGCCGATCCGCGCAGCCATCCGGATGCCACCCACATTCCCCATCTTGCCGAGTTGACCGAGGCGCATGACGCGATGGCGACGGGCGCCAATGCCGATGCCGGGGTCGGGTCCGGCGGCATGGCCACCAAGCTGGCGGCAGCGCGCATTGCCCATGCGGCGGGCTGTTCCACGCTGATCACGCTGGGCAATCGTGACCACCCGCTTCTCGCCATCGAGGCCGGAGAGCGGGCCACGCTCATCTCGGCGGCCACGACACCGGCCAGTGCCCGCGCCGCCTGGCTCGCCGGACACCTCACCCCCGAAGGCGCGATCACGCTGGACGAAGGCGCGGCCCGGGCCCTGCGCGGCGGGGCGAGCCTGCTGGCCGTTGGCGTCACCGGCGTTACCGGCACTTTCGAACGCGGCGCAGCCATCGCCCTGAACGCCCCTTCCGGCAAGATGGTCGGCAAGGGAGTCACGGCCTACAGTTCGGCCGAGATCGCCCGTGTGATTGGCCGCCAGAGCGACGAGGTCGAGGCGATACTCGGCTATCGCGGGCGCCCGGCCATTGTGCATCGCGACGACATGGTTCTGTTGCGCTAGCCTCCGAAGATGCACGCTGTTCGCGCCGCCACACGGGACGACATTGCCGCGCTGACCGGGCTGGAAATGGCATTCCCGGAGGAAGACCGTTTTTCGCGCCAGACCTGGCAGCGTCTGCTTCGCGGGAATTCGGCCATCCTGGTATCCGACGGAGAGACCGGCCTTGCCGGCGCGCTCGTTCTCCTGTTCCGGCGCACCAGCCGGATCGCCCGGATCTATTCGATATCCGTCGCAGAAGCCGCACGGGGGACGGGCCTGTCCGACGCATTGCTGTCTGAAAGCGAAGACATATCAAGGCAACGCGGCTGTGTTGCGATCAGGCTGGAAGTGCGCGAAACAAATTCACGCGCAAAGCGTCTTTACGAACGCCATGGTTATCGCGTAATGGCGCGCGCTGCCGGCTATTACCCGGATGGGGAAGCCGCCCTGAAAATGGAGAAGCCGCTGGCCGGCCTCTCAAGAGAGGTTCAATGACCGATTGGGTCGTACTCGTCGAATCCGCCAATGACATCTCGCAGGCCGAAACGCCTCACAAGGTGCTCAAGGTTGCGGACTATATTACCAAGCCCGCCCTGTTCAGCGGACGGCGGCCCTATATCCTGAATCTGTGCCGTTCCTATGGCTATCAATCGGAAGGCTATTACGCCTCCCTGCTCGCCGAAGCACGCGGCCACCGTGTCAGCCCCAGCGTGCAGACGATGGTAGAGCTGTCGGCCAAGGGCCTCTACAAGCACGCCCTGCCCGACCTTGGCGAACGCCTGCGGGAAGCCATTTCGAAAGGCGCACCCGAACAGGAAAGCCTGTTTGTGGCCTTCTCCAAGCCGGACACGCCCGGCTATGAGCGCCTTGCCCGCGAAGTGTCCGACTGGTTCCGCGTGCCCGCGCTGGAAGTCGAGTTCGACCCGAAATCACCGCACGGAATTGGCCGTGTCCGGATGGTGCCGCCGCACAAGCTGAAGGGTGCGCGCCGGGACTTCTTCCTCGAGGCGATGAGCACTTATACAAGCGGCCGGATCAGCGAACCGAAAACCAGGGCCCCAGCCAAATGGGCGCTGGCCGTGCTGGTCGACCCGAACGAGAAGACCGCCCCTTCCAAGCCTTCCTCCATCAAGCGGCTGGCCGATGTGGCGGCCAAGATGGGTGTGGAGGTCGAAACGATCGAGCCGTCCGACCTGACCAGCCTGGCCGAATTTGACGCCCTGTTCATTCGGGCGACGACGCAGATCGACAATTATACCTACAAGTTCGCGCGCCGAGCCGAGCAGGAAGGCATGCCGGTCATCGACGACACGCAATCCATGATCCGGTGCACGAACAAGGTGTTTCTGAAGGAAATCCTGGAGAAGGCAGGCCTGCCCATTCCGCAGACGGAGATCCTTGACGAGAAATCGGACCTTGCTGCCGTCTTCGAAAAGCTGGGCAATCCGGTCGTCCTGAAAACGCCTGACGGGTCATTCGGGACGAATATGGTGAAGGCCCGGTCGCTGGAAGAGCTGCGCGCCGGGGCGAAACAGATGTTCAAGGAAACTGCGTTGATCATCGCGCAGGAATTCGTGCCGACAAAGTTCGACTGGCGTATCGGTGTGCTGAACGGTGAGCCGCTCTATGCCTGCCAATACCGGATGGCACGCGGACACTGGCAGATCGTGAAACATGGACCGGACGGCAAGACGACCGAAGGCGGGTTTGCGACCTTCCCGGTCGAGGATGCACCGCCGGAAGTGGTGGACGCCGCCGTGCGCGGGGCGCGCCTGATTGGCGATGGCCTGTATGGCGTGGACCTGAAGGAAACCGACAAGGGCGTCGTGATCATCGAGATCAATGACAATCCCTCTATCGATCACGATGTCGAAGGCGCCGTCCTGAAGGACGAACTCTGGCGCCGGATCATTTCCTGGTTCTCGACCCGTCTGGAACAGCGCATGGGCCGCCCGGCATGATTTCCTAGAAGCGGAATGCGCCGGATTTCAGGGAATCATAGCGATCCTGAGTGAAGGGCACATATTGGCGACGCTCGGGATGGTACATCCAGATCGGGTCATCGACGAGATCCGGGCTGAAGCCCTCCTTCATCAGTTCGACCTTGCGGAATTTCAACGTGCCCGTCGTTTCTGCCTCACGCTGGATACGCAGAAAGATCGGGATCGCATAGGATGGCAAACTGTTGGACAGATTGTAATGCAGACTTTCAAAGTCGACGTCCCCGTTCAGTGTAATGGCGGCCATACCCGCCTTTCCGTCCGTTCCGGGAATTTCGACGCCATAGACATTGGCTGTGGCGATACCTTCGACACGTGACAAAGCATTGCTGACTTCGCTTGTGGAGACATTCTCTCCTTTCCAGCGGAAGGTGTCGCCTGTGCGGTCCACGAAATAGACATAACCGTCTTCGTCCTTGCGCATGAGGTCTCCCGTTCTGAACCAGCGGTCGCCCTGCTCGAACACGTTGCGCAGGATTTTCTTTTCGGTCGCCCTGGGATCATGATAGCCGGCGAATTCGAATTCCTCATCGGACATGCGACCCAGCATTTCGCCGGCTTCGTTGGCCGCCGCGCGGATCACGAAACCGTCCTCGCCGCGAACAACATCTTCCGTTGCAAGATCGTATTTCACGAACTCGACATGATCGAAACGCGCCTTCAGCCATTTGGGGATTCGCCCCACTGCACCGACGGTACCGTCAATGCTCATCAGGTTCACATTGCCATCTGTTGCGCCGTAAAACTCGACGAGATTTGTGATGTTGAACCGCTCACGAAACTCTGTCCAGATTTCGGACCGCAGGCCGTTACCGAACCCTGTGCGCAGGCGATGCTGGCGCTCTTTCGGATGAACTGGCTGGTTCAACAGGTAACGGCACAGCTCGCCGATATAGACGATGGAGGTTGCCCCCTCATCCACGACATCATCCCAGAAAGTGCGGGCAGAAAATTTCCGCCGGAGAATGATGCTGGCACCCGTCATCAGCGCCTGCCCGACTCCGCAGGCCCCGCCCGTCGCATGATAGAGCGGCAGGACAAGGTAGACCCGGTCGCGCGGCCCGGTATAGCAGGGCGCAATGAAGGTCCGCATCATGATCTGAAGGCGCGAATTGGTGATCCGGGTTGCCTTGGGCAGGCCGGTGGTTCCTGACGTGTAGATAAACAGACAGACGTCCTTGCCGCGCAGATGTGCGCGCGAGGATCGCGATGGCCGCTCGGCCGACAGGTTTGGCAGCATGGCCGCGATGTCTTCGCCATGCTCCCCGCCCCAGGTCCAGACTGGCGGTGGGCCGTCCATCGTCGCGGAGGCCTCCCTGACAGCCTTGTCCCGCGTCGGCCCGGCAATAATATGGCTTGCCTCGGAAATCGTCAGACAGTGACGCAGGGCGTCCCCGTCGAGATGCGTGTTGATCAGCGCCGTGACAACGCCAACCTTGGCCAGGCCAACCCAGATCGCCACGTAATCCGGGCAATTCTCCATGCACAACGCCACCCGGTCCCCGGATTTCAGGCCATGGGCCAGTGCCCAATGGGCAATCCGGTTCGCCTGCGCGTCAAACTCGGCATAGGTGGTCAGCTCGCCGTCAAACCGGAACGCAACGTTCGCCGAGTGCTTGTCGACGCTCTCCTCGAAATCATCGGCCACAAGTTGTTCGGAGTCCGGTGTGACCTCGCCGATCAGCTTGTGCATGCGATAGGCCATGCGCAGGAAATCCAGATCCCGTTTCATCTGTGAAAAGGAATCGTGGAACGGTACAGCGGCGCGGAGCGTGGCGGAATTAACCATAATACCTTCCGATACCCGAATGTGGTGAACATGTTGTGACCAGAATGGGCAAAATTCGATCCACAGCCCGCACCTGCACAGTTTGCATCCATTCCTGCCTCTGCTAGCTCGTTCTGACGCAAACTGGAGACGTGCTGCATGGCTGACCCCGTCGGAGACCTTCTGGCCCTTTTGGACATTGAACGCCTGGAACTGGATCTGTTCCGCGGCCAGAGCCCGGACGAACGCGCCAGCCAGCGCGTATTTGGCGGACAGGTGATCGCCCAGTCGCTGGTCGCGGCCTATCGAACGGTTCCGGAAGACCGGATCTGCCACTCCCTGCATGCCTATTTCATCCGCCCCGGCGACCCGAAAGTGCCGATCATCTACCAGGTCGACCATTCCCGGGATGGCGGCAGCTTCACGACGCGGCGGGTCGTGGCGATCCAGCACGGCAAACAGATCTTCAACATGGCGGCCAGTTTCCAGACCGATGAGGACAGCTGGGAACACCAGCACACAATGCCCGACGTGCCCGGTCCGGACGGGCTGAAGGATCTGCGCGAGCGCCGGCTGGAGATCGTTGACCGCCTGCCTGATGCCCTGCGCGAGGATTTCGCCCGTGAACGCGACATCGAAATCCGCGATGTCGACCCGCTGGACCTGATCCATCCCGAAATCGCCGATGACCGCCACAATCTCTGGTTCCGGGTGGCCCGGCCGATCGATGTGCCGCCTGCCCTGCACCATTGCCTGCTGGCCTATGCCTCCGACATGAGCCTGTTGAGTTCCAGCTATCGCCCGCATGGCATCACTTGGCTCAATCACAAGGAGCTGATGTCGGCGAGCCTTGACCATGCGATGTGGCTGCATGGCCCGATCAAGTTCGACGAATGGCATCTCTATTCGATGGACAGCCCGTTTGCCGGCAAGGGCCGCGGCTTCAACCGGGGCATGATCTACAATATGGCCGGAGACCTGGTGGCGAGCGTCGCCCAGGAAGGACTGGTCCGGCAACTGCGCCCGAAAGGCTGATTTCACAGCCGAAAGGGGCTTGCGCAGTGGCGCGAGCCCCTTATTACGGGAGTCCGGAGCGTAGCGCAGCCTGGTAGCGCATCTGGTTTGGGACCAGAGGGTCGGAGGTTCGAATCCTCTCGCTCCGACCATTCATTCGCAGCGGTGAGGTTCAGCAATGCAAGCGCGTATCTACAAGCCCGCAAAAAGCGCGATGACCTCCGGCAGAGGCAAGACCAAGGCCTGGGTGCTGGAATTCGTGAACAATGATGCGAAACGCTTCGCCGATCCGGTCATGGGCTGGACCAGCATTGATGACACGTCCGGCCAGGTCCGCCTGTCCTTCGACACGCAGGAACAGGCCATCGAATACGCCAAGAGCGAAGGCCTGACCTTCACCGTGACGCCGACGCATGAGCGCAAACGGCTTGTTAAGTCCTACAGCGCCAATTTCGACGCCAACCGCAAGCAGCCCTGGACCCATTAGGGTGCCCGCCGGCGGCGTTCCGGCCCCGTAGCTCAGCTGGATAGAGCACCCGACTTCTAATCGGACGGTCGCAGGTTCGAATCCTGCCGGGGTCGCCATTGCGGTGCGATCGCGTGCAAAACTCCCCCCCAAACACAACAAGGCCCCCGAATCCGGGAGCCTTGCCGTGATTGCCTGATATGTCTTGGGCGTCAGCTCACCTGCGCATTGTCGAGTTGCCGGGTCAACTGTTCCTTCAGGTCCCGCTTGACGAACTTCCCGCTCGCATTGCGCGGCAGCGCCGAGAGGAACCAGATGTAGCGGGGCACCTTGTGCTTCGCCATCGTGGCGGTGCAATGCTCGCGCAGGGCGTCGGCAGTCAGGGTTTCGCCGGGCTTGAGCACGACGGCCGCGCCGACTTCCTCGCCAAGCCGGTCATCCGGCACGCCGAACACGCTGCATTCTGCCACGGCGGGGTGGCGGTAGAGGGTGGATTCGACTTCGGCACAGTACACATTCTCGCCGCCGCGCAGGACCATGTCCTTCTTGCGGTCGACAATGAAGATGAAGCCGTCCTTGTCGATGCGGGCAATGTCGCCCGTATGCAGCCAGCCATCGGTGATGGATTCGGCCGTGGCCTCGGGCCGGTTGATATAGCCCTTGATGACCGAGGAGCCCTTGACCCACAATTCCCCGACCTCGCCCTGGGGCACGGTCTCGCCCAGCTCATTGACGCATTTGGCCTCGAAATTGGGCATGGCCGGGCCGGCGCTATCGGGCTTGTCGACAAAGAAGTCAGCCGACACCGATGTGATGATGCCGCAGGTTTCGGTCATGCCATAGCCGGTGTTCGGCCGGGCCGTGGCCACGGTGGAGTCGATCTTGTGGACCAGGTCCGGCGGCAGCTGCGCCCCGCCCCCGCCCAGCGTCGCGAGGCTGGACGTGTCGGTCTTCTCGAAATCCGGATGGTTGATCAGTTCGCGCGCCATGATCGGCACGCCGCTGACGGCGGTGATCTTTTCGCGCTCGACCAGTTTCAGCGCCTCGCCGGCATCCCAGCGATACATCAGCACGATCTTGCCGCCCGCGGCGGTCAGCAGATAGGCGCCGCAATTATTGGCCGTGACATGGAAGAGCGGCGTGGTGACGAGGCCGGCCGGAACAGGCGGGTCCTCTGGGATCGGCTCACCGGTGGCGAGATTCATGGCCAGCGCGGTGGAGGCCGCCGAGAACATCATGTTGAACAGATTGGCCACACAGCCGCGATGGGTCAGCTGGGCCCCTTTCGGAAAGCCGGTCGTGCCCGATGTGTAGAAGATGCAGGCATCGGAATCCGGGTCCACGGTGACCTCCGGCATGTCGCCGCCATGGGCCAGCACGTCAGCCCAGGGCAGAACCGGCGTCGGCGCATCCGGGCTGCGCACGCCCACGATCTGCATCCGGTCGGCGACGCCCTCGATGGCAAGCGCGCGTTCCAGCCGCTCCGCGTCTGCGAACAGGATCTTGGGCTCGGAATCCTTCAGCGCGTATTCCATCTCCTCGGCGGTCCACCAGGCATTCATGCCGACCACGGCAATGCCCGTTGACACGCAGGCCCAGTAGATCAGCAGCCATTCGGGATAGTTGCGCATGGCCACCGCAACCCGGTCACCGGGCCGCACGCCCTGCGCAAACATCCAGGCCGCAATCGCGTTCACGTCGCGATGGGCATCGGCATAGGTCCAGCGTTCATCCTGATAGACGAGATAGTCGCGCTCGGCATATTGCAGGGTCGACAGCCAGACCTCGCGCACGCTCGGCGGGGCGTTCTTGTAGACGCGCAGCCGATTTCCGAGCACATCGGCCTCGACGATCTCGAAGTCGCCGCCCGGACCGGTCAGGACCTCCCGCGCTTTCAGCAATTCGGTGTAGTGCATGTTTCCTCCGGATATTTTCCGGTGATCATACACATTGTCGCTACGTCACAAAGCCCGGACGCAGGGGCAAGACATGCCCGAATTTCCTGAACTTTCTTCAGCTTGGGGCAACCGGTTCCCGCATTCCCTTGATCCGGATTGTATTCTTGCGTTCAAGGTGCAGATGGCGCGACCTTGTAGTTTGGGTCGTCCAGAAAAAGGGGCATGCAACCCCCTGAATCCCCCGCCTATCAGCTGACGAATTGAGCGCCTATCCTGCCGCGCGGGCTTGTCCGGCATGCAGGGCGCAGATCAGCGTGAACAGCCGCCGCGCGGTGGAGAAATCGACCTCGATCTTGCCTTCGAGGCGCTCAGCCAGGAGTTCCGAGCCTTCATTGTGAATGCCGCGCCGGGCCATGTCGATGGCCTCGATCTGGTGCGGAGACTGAGTGCGGATCGCATCATAATAGCTGTCGCAGATCATGAAGTAGTCGCGGATCACGCCGCGGAACGGCCCCAGTGACAGAATGAAAGTGTGCACATCCTCGCCGGCCTCATTCCGCACGGCGAAGACGAGACGACGCTCGGCCTTCGACAGACGAAGCTGGTACGGCCCCTCATCCTTGTCGATGACCTTGAACTGGTTGTCTTCGAGAAGATCGAAGATTGCGACACGCCGCTCATGCTCGGCGTCCGGACCGGACGCGCCCAGCGTCTCATCGTCGATATCGACGCCGATGAGACGGTCCCGGCTCACCCTTCAGTGTCCCGGTTCGTGCGGATGGAAATGGAGCGGGCATGCGCCGGCAGGCGTTCGGCCTCGGCAAGCCGCAATGCCGCCGGGGCGATGGCGGCAAAACCCTGGGCGCCGACGCGCTGGATGCTCATCCGTTTCAGGAAGTCGTAAAGGCCAAGGCCCGACGAGAAGCGCGCTGCGCGGCTGGTCGGCAGGACATGGTTGGAGCCGGTCACATAGTCGCCCAGAGCCTCGGGCGTGTAGTGACCAAGGAAGACAGCGCCGGCATGGCGCACCAGCGGCAAAAGAGCGTCCGGATCCTCTACGCACAGTTCGAGATGCTCGGCCGCGATGCGGTTCGCGATGCTCGCCGCGGCCTGCAGGTCCGGCGCGATCACGATGGCCCCGTGATTGACCCAACTTTCACGGGCACGCTCTCCGGTCGGCAGGGAATTCAACTGGTTTTCCACAGCGTTTTCCACAGAGTCTCCCACAGCCTGATCCACAACGATCAGGATGGACTGACTGCTCGGATCGTGCTCCGCCTGGGACAAGAGGTCTGCGGCCACCCAGTCGGGATTTGCCGTGTGGTCTGCAATGACGAGAATCTCCGACGGACCGGCAATCGTGTCGATGCCCACCCGGCCGAATACCTGGCGCTTGGCTTCAGCGACGAAGGCATTGCCCGGCCCGACTATCTTGTCGACCGGCGCAAGGTTTGCCGTGCCATGGGCCAGCGCCGCCACGGCCTGTGCCCCGCCAATCGGATAGAATTCGTCAACCCCGGCCTTCACGGCCGCATAGGCCACGGCCGGCGACAGTTCGCCCTTCGGCGCGGGCGCCACCATGACAATACGTTCGACCCCGGCAATCTTCGCAGGCACCGTATTCATCAGGACAGAGGAGGGATAACTCGCCCGTCCCCCCGGCACATAGACACCGACACTGTCGAGCGCGGTCCAGCGCCAGCCCAGCTCGATTCCGGCAGCATCTGTAAAACTGTGATCGGCTGGCCGTTGGGCCGTATGATAGGCGGCAATCCGGTCATGCGCGAAATCGATGGCGTCCCGCAAATCAGCCGGACATTCGGCGGCCAGCGCGTGCAGGTTCACATTGTCCGATTGAAGCGTCGACGGGTCGATCTGCAGACCATCGAATTTGGCCGTGTACTCGGCCACCGCCTCGCCGCCGCGTGCCTGAACATCCTTGAGGATGCCGGTGACGGTGTTGGCAACGTCCTCGCCCGTCCCGCGTGCCTGCTGAAGGAACTGGGCGAATTCGCCATTGAAACCGGCGGAAGAGGCTTGAAACCTGCGAACCATGACTATCTCCGGCGCCGCTCGTGGCTGGGGAGGCGGCGCGTCGGCCACACATAGTCACTGTCGAGCAGGGTTGCATCCAGAACTTCGACTTCCAGCACGATTTCCCCGTCTCCCGCGAACAGGAGCGTCACCTTGCCGCCCGGCGGCTCATCGGCCGGGGTAAAGGTGACCTGCAGCAGCGACAGGATCATTTCCGGATCAGCCTTGGTCACGGCGCGGGTCTTCACGCCAAGCACGCCGTCAAAGGCCAGCAGCGAACGCACACGCTCACCGTCGCCGCGTTTCGCCCCGGCTTCCCAGCGGAAGCGGTTGATTTCCAGCGCGAACCGGTTGCGACGGGATTCGTATTTCAGATTGCCGGCCTTCACCACGGAGTCCTGGATGGCGGCGGAAATGACTTCCAGATCCTCAGCCGTTTCAGCGAGGAGACGAAGTGGTTTTACATCAGCCATCAATGCCCCTTGGGATCAGCCTTATTCCTCATCCTCGGACCGGCGTGTGATGCTGGCCCCGCAGGCGTTCAGTTTCTCTTCCAGCCGCTCGAACCCGCGGTCCAGATGATAGATACGGTTCACCACAGTCTCCCCCTCGGCGGCAAGCCCCGCAATGACGAGAGACACCGAAGCGCGCAGATCTGTCGCCATGACAGGCGCGCCCGTCAGGTGCGGTACGCCTTTCACGATGGCTTCCTGCCCCCTGACAGTTATGTCGGCCCCGAGCCGGGACAATTCCGGCGCATGCATGAACCGGTTTTCGAAAATCGTCTCGCGGATGATGCTGGTGCCGTCGGCAAGGCTCATCAGCGCCATGAATTGCGCCTGCAGGTCGGTCGGGAATCCCGGATGCGGCTGTGTCGACACGCTGACCGATTTCAGCCTGGATCCGTTGCGCACGATGCGCAGCGTGCTGGCATCCTCATCTGTCTCGACCGAGACACCGGCTTCGCGCAGCTTGGCGATCAGCGCGCCAAGCGCCGCCACCGGAGCACCATCCAGCGTGACATCGCCGCCGGCCGCTGCTGCCGCCATGGCAAACGTGCCGGCCTCGATCCGGTCCGGCATGACGGAATGGCTCGTTCCGCCAAGGGTCTCGACGCCTTCGATCCGGATCTTCGACGTGCCGGCACCTGTGATCTTCGCGCCCATGGCGTTGAGACAGTCGGCCAGATCCTCGATCTCCGGCTCACGGGCGGCATTCTCCAAAACCGTCACACCCTTTGCCAGCGTCGCTGCCAGCATGGCGTGTTCGGTGGCCCCGACACTCGGCATGGCGAAATTGATATGCGCGCCCTTCAGGCCATGAATGGCTGCGGCCTTCACATAGCCCTGCTCCACGCGCAGGTCTGCGCCCATGGCTTCCAGCGCCTGCAGGTGCAAATCCACCGGCCGGGCTCCAATCGCGCATCCGCCCGGCAACGACACCGTGGCATGGCCCGACCGCGCAAGAAGCGGCCCGAGCACGTTGAAGCTCGCCCGCATCTTGCGGACCTGGTCATAGGGCGCGATCGTGCTTTTCAGCTCTGCCGCATTGAGGCGGCAGGTCGACTCGCCCCTGGGCCAGTAGACTTCCACACCGAGTGTTTCGAGAAGCTGGGCCAGGAACCGCGTGTCCGCGAGGTTCGGCATGTTGGTGAGCTTGATCGGCTGGTCCGTCAGGAGACAGGCGACCATCAGCTTCAGGGCGGAATTCTTCGCGCCGGAAACCGGAATGCGGCCGTTCAGCTGAGCGCCGCCCTTGATGTGCAATTTATCCATGGATTGCCCTTATACAGCGCTTCGCGGCTTTGGAAGGGCCTGAATGTGGCAAGGCCTGCACAGAGTTTATCCAAACATTACCGGCAGTTGCTTCAGCCCGCGCAGACCGGAGCGCGGAATCCATTTCAGCCGGCCGGGATCGGCCTCCATCGCAAGGCCCGGCCAGGTGTCCAGCAGGCAGTCAAAGGCGGCCTGGGCCTCGGCCCGGGCCAGGTGCAGGCCGAGGCAGATATGCGGACCGCTGCCCCAGCCCAGATGCCGGTTCGGGCGCCGCGCCAGATCCAGAGCCAGCGGATCGTCGAACGCACGCGGATCGATGTTTGCCGCCGCGAGAAGCCCGACCAGCCGGTCGCCCTGGGAAAACGCCCTGCCGTGAAACTCCGTGTCTTCGCGCACATAGCGGGGCTTGGTCATCTGCACCGGCGCGCAGAACCGCATCAATTCGTCGACCGCAATGCCGCGCGCGTCGGCGTCCATCGACCGATAGGCGTCTGCCGCGCCGGGCGTGGTGAGCAGCGTGTGCAGGCCGACAGATATCAGGTGTTTGGTCGTCTCGTGGCCGGCGATGAACAGGACGAAGACCATGGCGACGAGTTCGTCATCGCTCATCCGGTCGCCATCGGCTTCGGCATGCACCAGTTCGGTGACCAGGCCCGGCCCGGGCGCATGCCGCACCCGCTCGAATTCCTGCTCCAGCAGTTTCTGGACCGGGCCAAGCAGGGTCAGCCCACGCAGAACATTGAAGATGTTGGCCGTCGCGGTCAGCCCCTGCAGTAGCGAATCGAGCTTTGCGCGCAATTCGCCCGAGAAGCCCAGCAAATCGTAGATCACCAGGAGCGGCAATTGCCGGCTGATCCCCTCCACCACGTCCCGCTGGTCGGTGCGCACCATGTCATGGGCGAGCCGGTCACAGGTTTCGCGGATGCGGGGCTTCAACGAATCGATCGAGACGCGCCGAAAAGGCTGGTCGACCAGGCGGCGCAGGCGCCGATGGTCCGGATCATCGAGGGACAGGAGATTGCTCGCCAGCCGCTTCAGCGGCCGGGGCAGGAATTTGAGGCCAAAGGGCGCGCTTGCCCCGGCATTGCGGGCATCAACGGCGAAACGGCCCGTATCCTTGAGGACGTCCTGGCATTCGGCGTGTCCGAGCACCAGCGAGCAGCGGCCGAGGAAGGGCAGCTTCTGCGTCACGAACAGGCCCGCCTGCTGCGCCGGGGCCAGAATGGCGTGGGGATCGCGCAAATAGGCCTGGGAATTGAGCGGCAGGCTCACCCTTGCGGGTCCCCGGATTTCGCGGGCGGCGGAGCCTTTGCCTTGCGCGTGGCGGCCTTGCGGCGCCGCAGATTGGCCCGCAGGGCCTCGGCCCGGCGGGCTGCCTTGTCCTGCTGTGTCGTCTTGTCTGTCATGAGAGGTGCATTTCGCGGCAAAACGGTCTTTTCATGTGTGCCCGCATAAGCTAAAGCCCGCTTTCCATTCCTGCAATGCCGCGGTAGCTCAGTGGTAGAGCGCATCATTGGTAATGATGAGGCCGGGAGTTCAATTCTCCCTCGCGGCACCAGCAGGCCCCCAGACATTTCGGACATCTGAACCAGACGCCCTCATCCGGGCCTTTGGGGCATTGCGGCGCGCCCCACGCCCGCCCTGCTGCTCGGCGCTGCGGCGACACGCTTACTCCCTGCCTGGCAATGCAAAAAGGGCGGACCCGAGGGTCCGCCCTTTCGCATTCTGAAGAGGTCCGACCTTAGAAGGTCTTGGACACGCTCACGAAGGCACGGCGACCGCGAATGTCGTATGCCGTTGCGCTGAGCGGTGTGTTGCCGGCGCTGGTCGTGACGATGTCGGAAACCTGCGGCGGGGCTTCATCGAAGATGTTGCGGATACCGCCGGTGATGGACCAGGTGTCACCCGTCCAGCGAACGGACGCACCGTGCTGGAACTGAGCTTCCGTGAAGACCTTGTACTGGCCGTCCAGACCGAAGTAGTTGGACGGCTGGTTGAGGTCGTCCGCGAAGTAGCGGTTGTCGTCCTGACGGCCGATGAAGGTCGTGAACCAGGAGTAGGTCCAGTCGCCGCGATCGAGGCGGATATCGAAGTCACCGACAACGCTCGGATAGCCGATCGTGCCATTGAAGTCGTTATCTTCCACACCGGACACGAAGTCGGAACCGAACACGTTGATGTAACGCTCGAGGGCCCAGTTGACGGAGCTCTCAACGGTTAGCGTGCCGAAGTTGAAGTCTTCTTCATAACGCACTTCAAGGTCGATACCGCGCTGCTGCTGGGAGTCGACGTTCAGGGTAAGCGCCTGAATGTTGTCCAGCTGGAACGGGGTCAGGTCCGTTGCCGGGGCCCGCTCGAACAGGTCACAGAAATCGTTCGGGAAGGTCGTGGTTGCGTAACAGCCACCAACGATCTGTGCACCGGACAGGCTCGTGATCTGATCCTGGATTTCGACTTCATAATAGTCGATCGCGATGTTCAGGTTCGCGAAGGTCGGCGTCAGAACGATACCGGCGGTGAAGGTTTCACCGGATTCCGATTCGAGCTCGTCGCCACCACCAGAGGTCGTGATCAGGGCAGAACCACCGAGGGCACCTGCGAAGTCGTCAGGAATACCTGCGGCTGCACAGTTCGTACGGATGTTCTGGTTGGTCGAGTCACCCCAGTTGATACACGGGTCGATCGAGGTCTGGGACACAAAGCCCGTCTGGTCCTGCAGGAACAGTTCGAACAGGGCCGGTGCGCGGTAGGACGTACCGAAGCTCGAACGGGCCCGGAAGATCGGGTTGACCTGCCAGTTCACGCCGACCTTGTAGATCGAGTCGGAACCGCCGATGTCGTATTCGAAGCCACGCACGGAAGCGTTGATCGTAACGTCTTCAGCGAAAGGCTGGCCTTTGAAGACCGGCACTTCGACTTCTGCGAAGAGTTCAGCAACATTGTTTTCGCCGCGGGTCGGGCCAGCGGTCGAAGACCCCCAGATGTCGCCCGACTGGGTCAGTTCACCCGGCGTGTCGTCGATGCTGAATTCGCGGTATTCGGCACCGAGGCCGAGACCGATCGGGCCAGCTGGCAGTTCGAACAGTTCACCAGCAACAACGGCCGTGAAGGTCGTTTGCTCGTATACCGTCTCACCGGACTGGTAGCCACCAATGGCGGCCTGCAGGTCAGCCTGACGCGTACCGTCGAGCACTTCCGGATCGAGCAGGTCGATCGTCGGCGGTGCGATCAGGTCGACGACGCCATCATTGTCGTAGTCAACGCCATCAAAGTTCCAGTCACCCGATTTCGAGGTCAGGATCTCGTTACCCTCATACGTACCTTCACCACGGGTGTAGGTCGCGTCGAGTTTCCAGGACCAGTCGTCCAGGAAGCCCGGAGCAAAGCCGCCGGAGAACGAGGTTGCACCGTAGTAGTAGTCAACCGTGACCTTGTCTTCGGTTGCAAACGGAATGACCGGCTGAGCCAGAGAGTTGATCTGGTTCGTGTAGGTCGGGTCGCTGATGTAACCGTACAGCGGGTTGTTGCCGGCCGGGTTGGTTGCGGAACCGACACGCGGGAAGAACTGACGCCAGCCCTCGATTTCGGTTTCACGACGGCTGAACAGCAGTTCCGTATCCCAGGTGACGCCACCGAGGACCACGTCTGCCGTACCGAACAGAGAGAGGTTCTCGTTGCGCGGGATGAAGTCCTCATTGTCGAGGAACGGCGCGTCGAGAATGTCTTCGTAGTAAGGCTGTCCATTTTCGAGATAGCCCGTACCGATGCGCGGACGATAGCCCGGGATCGAACCACCGAAGATCGTTGCACCCGTCGTGCCGTCCGGGGACGGGATGAGGCGCTCGCCGGAGAAGGCGTCGATGACCGTGTTGTGGTACAGGTTGTTACAATTGACGCGCGGGTCGGTTGCCGTTGCGGAATAATTGAGACGATCCAGAAGACGACCGGTCGACGGATCACGGACCAGGTCCCGCGGGCAGGACAGGTAATCGCGCTGGCTGGTGTCCAGTTCCTCGGAGAGGCGGTATTCAGCGGACAGGGTGAAGTCGGCATTGTCACCGAGCTCGAAGCCCCAGGCTGCGCTGGCCGTGTACTGCTCGCCACCTTCCTCGAAAGGCTGGGTGATGTTGAAGTTCAGCTCGAGATCGTCGACTTCGTCACGGGTGATGATGTTCACCACGCCGCAGACAGCGTCCGAACCGTAGATCGTCGAGGCGCCATCCTTGAGGATCTCGACGCGAGAGATGATGGACTGCGGAACGACGTTCAGGTCGAGGGCGGACACAGCTCCGCGCGTACCGGCCGGGCCTGGGCGCTTGCCGTCAACCAGAACCAGTGTGCGCGTGTCGCCACAACCGCGAAGGTCGAGGGTCTGCGTACCAACACCACCATTGGTGACGAAGTTCTGGAACGTGTTGTTCAGCTGGGTCGAGCCAGATGCCAGCGAAGAGCCCTGAAGAAGGGCAGCCGTGTCGACGAGGCCTTCCAGAGTCGCCACTTCAGCGGTGATGACCTGGATGGGAGACGAAGACGAGAATTCGTCGCGTGCCAGCAGCGAGCCGGTCACAACGATTTTCTCCTGACGCGCTTCCTCTTGCGGTGCTTCGTCAATGATTTCCAGAACGTCGTCGGAGTTATCCTCCGCGTCCTGGGCGGAAGCCGCGCCGGAAATGACAAGTGCGCCAATCGCGACACTGCCGAAGACCGACCGACGGAACAGTCTTTTGTTCATCAGTATTTCCCCTGAAATAAGTTTTTCTCACCTAAGCCCGGTGTTTTCCACCCAGCACCCGCAATCACAGCAGGCCTAGCGAGCACGTTGAACGCCGGTTGCAGAACTGACAAGATTTCATGACATAAAATTCAGGCCTGAGGCAGTTTCTGCCGCCCTACTGTGTTTTTTTCGCCACATTCATGCCTCGTGCGGAAAATGTGACGCAACAGCTTTGTCGCGTCGGTGCATCGAATGCTTGACGGTGTGCCTTGCGACTTAAATAGTAAATACAGCAATTTCGGAGGATAGAATTGATGCGTAATCGCATTCTGGCGGCTGGTTTGGTCAGCGCGCTGGCGGGGGCATTCACGGCACAGGCGGATCCCGTTTCGGCCGAGGATTTCGCCAAACACCCGTCTGTTTCCAGTGTATCCATGTCTCTTGAGGGGGACATGCTGGTGGGCGTGATCGCTGACCCTACCAATGACGGGGATCAGCGCGCAGCAGCCTATTGGGACCTGAGCGGGGACATCGATACAAGCAAGCCGCTTGTTCCGTCCAATATTACGCCATCGTCCGGCAAGACGAAATTCTACGCAGCAAGCGCGCTCAAGGATAAGAAATCTCTCTGGTTTACGGTCCAACCCTATATCGGCGCACTCGAAGGGTGCGGCGAAGGCAAGACAACCGGCTCGACCAAGAAATATCTCCAGAAAGTCTATATGGGCGACGAGCGCATCAAGAAGATTGATGATTTGCCCGATGGACGAGCTGAAGTCGGCGCCAACAAGATGATGCTGCGCTGTTTCGAACTGGAAGGCGAAACGCAGATCGAGTCGATCCTGCCGCTCGACCCGACCAAGATCGTGATTTCACGCGCGACGACGAAGAATGGCACAAGCTATTTCGAGCACGATTTGTCGAATGGTCGCGAGAAATTCCTTTTCAAGGCCAGCAATACCCAGCAGATCGAGATCAGCAGCCGCACGGGAGAGCCGGTGGCCCGCACGGAACTGGAATTCGAGGATGGCGCCTGGCGGCAGTACATTAGTCTGCCCACGGGCTCGGGCGGTTTCGAATCCGAGCCTGCCCTGACAACCGAGATTGCGAACCGGTACACGATGGAAGTCGTCGGCAAGCAGGAAGGTTCGCGGAACTATTACGTCGCGACCAACAAGTTCGACGACAAGGTATCGGTCTACCTTTATGATGCCAACACTGACACGTTCAGCGACGACCCGGTGTTTGCGCACCCGGAGTTTGATTCCACCGGCATGATCTTCTCGAACCGGGAACAGGATTTCGGCAAGATCCTCGGCTTCACCTACAATGGCCCGGTTCAGGAAACCTACTGGATCGATCCGGAGATGAAGAGCATTCAGGATGGCCTTGATGCGGCTTTCCCGGGCAAGAATGTCGTGCTGAACGACTACACGGCCGATCGCAACCGTGTTCTCTTCACGGTCAGCGCCGCAAACATGGCTCCCGCCTATTTCCTCTTGGTCGACAAGGCCAAGGTGGCTGTCATCGGATCGCAGCGTCCCTGGCTGAAGGAAGAGGATCTCGGCAAGTCGAAATTCGTCTATTACAGCGCGCGTGACGGCATGAAGATTCCGGCCATCATCACCCTGCCTGCCGGGTACGAAGAGGGCGACAAGGCCAAGGGTGCGATCATCGTGCCTCATGGCGGCCCATGGGCCCGTGACTCCGCCGGCTTCGACAGTTCGGGCTGGACCCAGTATTTCGCAAGCCGCGGCTATATCATCATGCAGCCCCAGTATCGCGGCAGCCAAGGTTGGGGTCGTGAGCTCTGGCTTGCCGGCGACAAGGAATGGGGCCAGAAGATGCAGGACGACAAGGATGACGGCGCAGCCTGGCTGGTCGACAATGGCTATGTCGACGCCGACAAGATTGCCATCCACGGCTACTCCTATGGCGGGTTCGCCGCTTTTGCCGCCTCTGTCCGTCCGAACAGCCCGTATCAGTGCGCGATTGCCGGCGCGGGCGTTTCAAACCTGGCGAAGCTTTCGAATGAATGGGGTGACAACCGCATCCAGAGAATCTTCCAGGGCGACACCGTGAAGGGCATGGACCCGATGCAGAACACGGACAAAATCAACATTCCGATCCTGATCTATCATGGCGACTATGACGTCCGCGTTCCGATCTTCCACAGCCGCGAGTTCTACAATGCGATCAAGAACAAGCAGCCGGGTAGCAAGTTCATTGAACTCAAGCAGATGGGTCACCAAAGCGTGAAATGGCTGCCGGAACACAAGGAACGCGTACTGGAAGAGATCGAGACCTTCCTGAACACGACCTGCGGCATGTAAGTCACCGTCAGGATATTAATCAGAAAGGGCGGACCCTCGGGTCCGCCCTTTTTTTTATTGTGGGTAATCTGAAACGGGATCGGACGGAGGGTCAGGCCAGCGTCTTGCGCAGGGCGGTGGCCCAGCCGCGGCGGAGGCGGGCCGAGGCGGTCTTTTCCATTTGCGGCTCGAACCGCGTGCCCGGCACAGGGCGCCTCGCCCAGTCGTCCGGCGCCAGCCAGCCCAGTTGCATCGCCGCGAGGGCTGCTGCCCCCAATGCTGTCATTTCGCGATAGTCCGGCCGCAGGATCGGGCGCTCGCAGATATTGGCGATGAATTGCATCAGCCAGTCATTCGCCACCATGCCGCCATCGACCCGCAATTCCCTGATGGCCACGCCATCGGCCTCGAATGCGTCGAGCAGATCCCGCGTCTGATAGGCAACGGATTCCAGCCCTGCCCGCACGAGATGTTCCGCCGTGGTCGCGCGGGTGATTCCGGTCATCGTTCCACGCGCATCGGGCTCCCAATGCGGCGCGCCAAGACCGGTAAAGGCCGGCACGATGTAGACGCCGCCATTGCCCGGCAGGCCGGCTGCCACTTTCGCACTTTCCGCGGCATCCTCGATCAGGCGCAGATCATCGCGCAGCCATTGCACGATCGTGCCTGCATTGAAGATCGAGCCCTCCAACGCCATCGCGCCCCGGCCCGGCACTTCATAGCCGACCGTGCCGAGCAGGCGATTGGCGGAATGTGGTCGCGTGTCCCCACAATTGGCGACCAGGAAGGCGCCCGTCCCATAGGTGATCTTGGCGGTTCCGGGGTCGAGGCAGGCCTGCCCCACCAGGGCTGATTGCTGGTCTCCCGCCGCCGACAGGATGGGCAGCGCCTTGCCGAACAGGGCCGCATCGCAGATGCCGAATGAGTCCGCATTCTGCCGGATTTCCGGCAGCATGGCGCCGGGCACATTCAGCAGGGTGCACATCCGGTCACTCCAGCCGCCATCCTGGCCAAGCCCCAAACGGTAGAGCAGCGTGCGCGACGCATTGGTCACATCGGTCACATGGGACGTACCGCCGGTCAGTTTCCAGATCAGGAAACTCTCCACAGTGCCGAAGGCCAGTTCCCCCGCTTCAGCGCGGGCGCGGGCGCCGTCCACATTGTCCAGGACCCAGCCAATCTTGGTGCCAGAGAAATAGGGATCGATCAGCAGGCCTGTCTCCTCCTGAACCTCCGCCTCATGTCCGGCCTGCTTCAGCCGCTCGCACGTCTGCGCCGTTCGTCGGTCCTGCCAGATGATGGCGGGTGCGACAGGCTTGCCGGTTGCACGATCCCAGACCAGGGTCGTTTCCCGCTGGTTGGTGATACCAATGCCGGCGATTCGGTCCACGCCCCCGGCTTCGGCAATCGCCGCGCGGCAGACATCCAGCGTCTTGTCCCAGATCTCCTCGCCATCCTGCTCGACCCAGCCATCATCCGGATAGGCCAGCGGAATGTCTTCCTGCGCCAGCGCGACCTCTGTCAGGTCCCGGTCGAACACGATCGCCCGCGTGGATGTGGTGCCCTCATCAATGACGAGAATATAGTCGCCCATGTCGCCTGCCCTCTTGTGTTCGGAACAGGATGGACCGGCGCGCGCCCGGCGGTCAACGCGGCGTGCGCTGTGCGCCGCGATCCCCGAACCACCAGAGCGTCGCCGCCGTGGCGGCAAAGGTGGCGGTCTCCACAATCTTCGCCTGCTCGGCGGCCGGAGAGGCCAGGAAAACCAGCCAGGTGATCAGCCACAGGAGCAGGGTCAGCACCGGCCGGGTCAGCGCCCGCACGGCATTGACCCAGGCATAGCTGTCACCGATTGCCGCCTCGGCCCGGATCGAGGCGGCCAGCCCCTCCCAGCGTCCCTTTGCATCGGCCAGCTCGGCCGCGGCCTCGCTGGCTTCGCGCCTTGCCTGCATCTGCAATCCAGCCAGATGCTCCTCGTGTGACCAGCGCGCCCGTTCATGCGCTTGCGACTGGCGCTGTTCGAAATATCCGGCTGCGCGTCCGATGACCGTGCCAAGCAGGCCGAACACGCCGCCGCCCGCTGCGCTGGCAGCGAGACCAATCAGCTCCGCCATGATGACCGGCTCCTCTTGTAGTACCAGCGTGCCAGGGTCGGACGGCGATCCAGATGCAGAAAGGTCCGGCCGAGGCCGATGCCGGTGAAGCCGAGTTGCTCGGCCGCTGCCAGCAGGGCAAACCGGTCATGCCCGATCAGGGAGATATCAACGGCAATTTCGAGATGCCGGGACTGCGGCGCGCCGCCGATTTCAGCGTTCCATCCCGCGCACCGATGACCCGAATTGACCATCAGCGGCCGCCCCACGCGCCTGCGCAGCGCCTCGAGCGCGTCCAGGAATGACGGATCATGCCAGTACTCACCGTCGCAGAACCGGCCGCCACATTTGCAGGCAAGTTCTCTCGGCGAGAAATGCGGCCAGCGCCAGCCGGTCGTGTCGAACAGGGAAACGGAGCGGATCAACATGCGCACAGGCTGACATGGCGCACGCTCCGCCGGATTCATTCCGGTGCGCAATGGAAAACGCCCCTGAAACCACGGGGATTTCAGGGGCGTCATGAAGGTTTTGCGCGGGGACTGGGCTCGATTACTCCGCAGCCACCGGCATCTGGCCGAATGCCTGCCGCTTGGCCAGCGCAGCGCGGGCGTCATCATATTCACGGGCCAGCCGGTCGACATATTCCGCCGTGGACATGCGCTTTTCGATGGCGCCGATTCCCTGGCCACAGCCCCAGATGTCCTTCCAGGCCTTGGCTTCCTGATTGCCGCCGGAGCCGAAATTCATGGCGCTCGGATCGCTTTCCGGCAGATCGTTCGGGTCCAGCCCCGCCTTGGCAATGGAGGGGGCGAGATAGTTGCCGTGAACGCCGGTGAACAGATTTGAATAGACGATGTCGCCTGCCTTGGAGTCGACGATCATGTCCTTGTAGCCTTCGACCGCATTGGCCTCGTCACAGGAAATGAAGGCGGACCCCATATAGGCCAAGTCTGCGCCCATGGCCTGTGCCGCAGCAATGGCGCCACCATTGGCGATGGAGCCGGACAGCGCCAGCGGCCCGTCAAAGAACTGCCGGATCTCCTGGATCAGCGCGAAAGGCGACAGCGTGCCGGCATGGCCGCCGGCCCCTGTACAGACCGCGATCAGGCCGTCGGCGCCCTTTTCCAGTGCCTTGTGGGCGAAGACCACATTGATGATGTCATGCAGGACGATGCCGCCATAGGAATGGATGGCATCATTCACTTCCTGACGTGCGCCGAGCGAGGTGATGACGATCGGCACCTTGTACTTCACGCACATTTCCACGTCATGATCGAGGCGGTTATTGGTCTTGTGGACGATCTGGTTCACCGCGAACGGGGCCGCAGGCCGGTCCGGATTCTTTTCATTGTATTCGGCCAGTTCGGTCGTGATCCGGTCCAGCCACTCGTCCAGCACATGTTCCGGGCGCGCATTCAGCGCCGGAAAGCTGCCGACAATCCCGGCCTTGCACTGGGCAATGACGAGATCGGGATTGGAAATGATGAACAGCGGCGAACCGATGACCGGCAGGCGCAGATTCTGGAGAATGGGGGGCAATGCCATGAAAGTTTCCTCACCTGAGACCGACGTCTCACAACAACGTCGTTTACGTAAACGGAAACTAGCGATTGATCCATGTTGGGCAAGGCGTGACGTTGCGGACACCTCTTGCCCTGAACTGCGCTTCAGGCCAGACTGCCGCTCATTCACGACAATGACAGAGATTGTGTCCGAGGGAGAAAACGGAATGCGAAAATCCAGACTGACTTTTGGTAGCGCTATCATGCTGATGGCGGCGGCTGCCTGTTCTGGTGAACCGGCCACGCCGGTGACCGAAACGGAGGTCGCCGACCCGCCAGTCGAGACGGCAGATGCGGCGGATGCCGATGCGGCCGGGTCCAAATATCTGAACCAGCCGCTCGTCTCCGAAATCTTCACCGCAGACCCGTCGGTGCACGTCTGGGAGGATGGTCGCATCTATGTCTACCCGAGCCACGATTATGACGCCGGCATTCCGGAAGACGACCTTGGCAGCCAGTATGCCATGCGCGATTACATCGTCCTCTCAATGGATGAGGTCGGCGGCGAGGTGACCATTCACGATGTCGCGCTGGATGTTGACGATGTGGCCTGGGCAGCGCAGCAGATGTGGGCGCCGGATGCCGCGCACAAGGATGGCAAATACTATCTCTATTTCCCGGCCAAGGATGCTGACGGCGTGTTCTTTATCGGTGCGGCGATGTCTGACAGCCCGACCGGCCCGTTCGTTGCCGAGCCCGAGCCAATCGAGGGGTCCTTCTCGATGGACCCCAGCGTGTTCGAGGATACGGACGGGGAATACTACATGTATTTCGGCGGCATCTGGGGCGGCCAGCTGCAGCGCTGGGCAACCGGCGAATACAATCCCGACCCGACCCTGAACACCGATCTCGTCAATGACGATCCCCTGACCAGCGAGGACGAGGCCGGCCAGCCGGACGATGTTGCGCTAATGCCGAAAATTGCCCGTATGGCCGACGATATGGTGTCCTTCGCGGAAGCGCCAAAGGACGTGATGATTCTCGACGAAAATGGCGAGCCGATCAAGGCGAAGGACCATGCACGCCGCTTCTTCGAAGCCGCCTGGGTCAACAAGATCGGTGACAAATACTACCTCTCCTATTCCACCGGCGACACGCATCTGATCGTGTATGCGACCGGGGATAGCCCCTATGGCCCGTTCACCTATCAGGGCGTCGTGAACCAGCCGGTTGAGGGATGGACGAACCATCACTCGATCTTCGAGCATGATGGGCAGTACTATCTGGCCTATCATGACGTGGAACTGAGCGGGAAAAGCCATCTGCGCAATGTGAAGATCGCCGAACTGACGCTCAATGAAGACGGCACGATCGAGCCGGTCGACCCGATGCCGGGCGACTAGGAAAAGCTGAAAACCTGAATAAAAAGAAGCCGGTGCGGAGAGATCTGCACCGGCTTTTCAGTTTGCGCGACCGATCCGATCCTCGCAGTGGAGAGGACTTCCGGCTGGCCAGGGATCCCTCATCCCCCAGCCAGCCGGTCCTGCATCATGGCCAGCCAGCTTTGCTGGCGATGAAGCATGGAAACTGTGTCTTCCGGGTCCCCCGTCACGATCAGACGGTCCAGCCAGAAGCCCGAAACCTGTGCATGGATGTGCATCGCGTCTCCCTGCGTTTCAGCGCGTTTCAACCGGTCGCAGGACAGTGCGGCAGCGGATCGGAACGGCAAGAGCTTGGCAGACATGACACAAACCTTAATTGCGAACAATTCTCATTCTCATGGAGTCTTGCGCAGGAGTCAAGCGACCAAGTGTCCTTGACCTTTCGTTAGCAGTTCACAAGCGCCCCCGGTTCGGACTAAATCCCCGGCATGGCAGACGATCTCCTTCCCCTGAGCAGCGGGTTTCCCGACGCGACCGAATCCGAATGGCTCGCCAGCGTCGACAAGGTCCTGAAGGGCCGCGGCATTGATTCCATCACGCGCAAGACCGTGGACGGGCTGGAAATCCACCCGCTTTACCGGGAAAGCGATTTTCCCGCCGCAACGGACCCGCTGGGCGCGCCGGGGGCGGCGCCCTTCCTGCGCGGGCCGACGGCAGCGCCGGACCGGTTTGCGCCCTGGGACATCCGGCAGGCCTTTGCCCACCCCTCACCTGAAGCGACCAATGAGGAACTCCTGCGGGACCTGGAGCGCGGGGTCATGTCGGTCGAACTGAAGCTCGACTGCACGGGCGCCCATGGCATCCAGATCACGACGCTGGAGGATTTCCGCACGGCGCTGAACGGCCTGCGCGCCGATATCGCCCCCATCGCGCTGGACCATGGCGCAGGCCCCGGCGTCACCGCCGCGACGCTGCTGGGCCTGTGGGGACAGGAACAGGACAACCCCGCCAGCCAGAAATTCGAGTTCAACATGGATCCGCTCGGCTGTCTCGCGCGGACGGGCAAACTGTCTGGCGGGCTGAATGCCGCTTTTGCACGCCTCTCGGCAGCGGCCGCGAGCCTTGCCAAGACCTATCCGGACGCGGGCCTGATCCGTATCGATGCGCGCATGGTGCATGAGGCCGGCGGCTCGGACGCGCAGGAACTCGCCGCGCTGATCGCCAGCGCCGTGGACACGCTGCGCCGGCTGGACAACCGGACAGACATTTCCGCGCTGATCCCGCGCATGAGTTTCGCGATCGCCCTTGATGGCAATTACGGCCTGGGCGTGGCCAAACTGCGCGCCGCGCGGCGCCTGTGGGCACGGGTGCTGGACGCGCTCGGACAGGACGCACAACCCATGCGGCTGCAGGCCGTCTCCTCGGCCCGCATGCTGACCCGCTATGATGCGTGGACGAACATGTTGCGCACCACTGCCGCCGCGTTTGCCGGCGCAGTCGGCGGCGCCGATATCCTGACGATCCGCCCGTTCAATGAAGCCATCGGCATTCCCGAAGAACTGGGCCGGCGTATCGCGCGCAACACCCAGATCATCGCCATGGAGGAAAGCCAGCTGGGCCGCGTGGCAGACCCGACCGGCGGCGCCTGGTTTACCGAATCCTTTGCGGACGATCTGGCCGAAGCGGCCTGGAAGGAATTCCAGACCATCGAAGCGGAAGGCGGCTATGCCGACTCCCTGATCGCCGGCAACTTCCAGAAACGGATCGCCGAGAAGCGCGAGGCCCGCGCAAAGGACATTGCCAAACGCAAGGTTCCGATCACGGGCGTCAGCGAGTTCCCGCTGCTCGACGAGATCGCCGCGCCGGTCGCGGACGCGCCTTCCCTCACGCCGAAGGATGGCATCTCGAACGACGGCTTTGCGCATTTCGTGACGGCTGACCTGCCCGCAGACGAGGCCGATGCCACCGCCGAAGCCCTGCCGCGCATTCGTCTTGCGGAAGACTATGAAGCCCTGCGCGATGCGGCGAGCGCCGCGCCCAAGCGCCCAAGCATCTTCCTGGCGACGCTCGGCCCGCTTGCCGAACACAATGCCCGCGCAGACTTTGCCCGAAACCTCTTCGCCGCTGGCGGCCTTGAGGCGACGCAGCCCCCTGTGCCGCCGCAATCCCCATCCGAAGCCGCCGCCGCCTTCAAGGCCTCCGGCAGCAAGATCGCCTGCATCTGCGGCGCCGATGCGCGCTATGAGGAGGAAGCCGCCGAGACCGCCAAGGCGCTGAAAGCCGCTGGCGCGCTGCATGTCTGGCTCGCCGGCAAGTTCGATGGCGACAGCATCGATTCCAACATCTTCATGGGCTGCGATGTGCTGCACACATTGAAACTCGCCCACGCAGAACTGGGGATCAGTTAGTGAGTATACTCACCTACATGGACTTTCCTGACCTCAGCCGTTCTGACCGGAAACAGATGGCTGAAATTGAGGAACAACTCAGAGGAGAATCTGGGCGTTTGCCCTCAGAATCCGAACTTCGGCGAAGAGCCGAGTTCCTTCAAGCCTCGGAGCCGGTAATAAGGAAACGAGACCGCATGGACTTTCTGTCGGGAATTGTCATTCTTCTGATTTTGGTTTCGCTAATCATGGTCACGGAGTACGATGCGATCGGGATGGAACTTCCTCCGTCTGCTGAATACACAATCACTGGCTTGGTGTTTGCGGCCGGCGCTTGCGGAGCCTTTTGGTTCGAACGCAAATTCAAGAACGTGCCGAAGTCCAGTCGTAGTGCAAAATTAGAACTGATGCTCATCAAGAGTATCCTGAACAGAAGGGATCATAAGAGATGACCCAGTTTCCCGATTTCACAATGCTCGACCTCGGCACGCTAGGTGCGAAGGCCAAATCGTCAGACCTGGGCGAGGCTTGGGAGACACCGGAAGGTGTCGCCGTCAAATCCACCTATACCGCCGATGATCGCAAGGGGCTCGACTTTCTGGACGATTATCCAGGCCTTGCCCCCTTCGGACGCGGGCCTTACCCGACCATGTATACGAACCAGCCCTGGACGGTTCGTCAGTATGCTGGCTTCTCCACGGCGGAAGACTCCAACGCCTTCTATCGCCGCAACCTCGCCGCCGGTCAGAAAGGCCTCTCGGTCGCTTTCGACCTGGCCACACACCGCGGTTATGATTCCGACCATGTCCGCGTGTCCGGGGATGTCGGCATGGCGGGCGTCGCCATCGACTCCATCTATGACATGCGCACCCTGTTCTCGGGCATCCCTCTGGACAAGATGTCCGTCTCGATGACGATGAATGGCGCGGTGCTCCCCATCCTCGCGCTCTACATCGTCGCAGCCGAGGAACAGGGTGTCGGCCCGGAAAAGCTCGCGGGAACCATTCAGAACGACATTCTGAAAGAGTTCATGGTGCGGAACACCTATATCTATCCGCCCAAGCCATCGATGCGGATCATTTCGGATATCTTTGCCTACACCTCGCAGAACATGCCGAAATTCAACTCGATCTCGATTTCCGGCTATCACATGCAGGAAGCGGGCGCCTCGGCGGATCTGGAACTGGCCTACACCCTCGCCGACGGCATCGAGTACATCCGCGCCGGTGTCGCTGCCGGCCTCGATGTTGATGCCTTTGCGCCGCGCCTGTCCTTCTTCTGGGCCATCGGCATGAACACCTTCATGGAAGTCGCCAAGATGCGCGCCGCGCGCCTGCTTTGGGCAAAGCTCGTGAAGGAAGAGTTCAACCCGAGGAACCCGAAATCCCTCAGCCTGCGGACACACTCGCAAACCTCCGGCTGGTCCCTGACCGCGCAGGATGTCTACAACAATGTCATCCGCACCTGCCTTGAGGCCATTGCAGCCACAGGCGGCCAGACCCAGTCGCTGCACACGAACAGCTTCGATGAGGCCCTCGCCCTGCCCACCGACTTCTCCGCCCGGATCAGCCGCAACACGCAGCTTTTCCTGCAACAGGAAGGCGGCGCCTGCCAGACGATCGACATGTGGGGCGGCTCCTACTATGTCGAACGCCTGACGCACGACCTTGCCGAAAAGGCCCTCGCCCATATCGCCGAAGTCGAAAAGATGGGCGGCATGGCCAAGGCCATCGAGGAAGGCCTGCCGAAGCTGCGCATCGAAGAGGCCGCGGCCAATACGCAGGCGCGCATCGACAGCGGCACGCAGACCGTGGTCGGCGTGAACAAATTCCTGCTGGACGAGGAAGAAGACGTCCCCGTGCTGAAGGTGGACAATGCCGCCGTCCGCCGCATGCAGCTGGACAAGCTGGCCCGCCTGAAATCCGAACGCGACGAGGCCGAGGTTACCGCCAAGCTGGACGCAATTGCCAAGGCTGCCGCCGGCACCGAGGGCAATTTGCTCGCGCTAGCCGTGGACGCCGCCCGCGCCAAGGCGACGGTGGGCGAGATTTCCGAAGCCGTTGAGCGCAGCCAGGGCCGCCACCAGGCCGTCATCCGCTCCATCAAGGGCGTTTATGGCGGCGGCGTGAAAGGCGACGACAAGGCCGAGGCCGCCGCGACCCTCGCCGCAGACTTTGAAAAGAAACATGGCCGCAAGCCGAAGGTCTATATCGCCAAGATGGGCCAGGACGGACACGACCGCGGACAGAAGGTTGTGGCCTCCGCTCTGATGGACCTCGGCTGGGATGTCGAGATCGGCCCGCTGTTCCAGACACCGGAAGAGGCCGCCGCCGACGCTCGAAAGGCCGGGGTCGACATTGTCGCCGCCTCCTCGCTCGCGGCGGGCCACCTCACGCTGGTGCCGGAACTGAAACGCGCACTCGGCAATGAAGGCGCGGCGCACACGCAGATCATTGTCGGCGGCGTGATTCCGCCACAGGATTTCGACGCGCTCTACGCCGCCGGCGCTTCCGCCATCTTCCCGCCGGGCACCGTCATCGCCGACAGCGCCATCCGCATGCTGGAAGTGCTGGAAGGAGACGACGGCACGAAGACGGCGGCGGAATAGGAATTGGAACGGAAGCCAACAGCCGCTGAGGAAATCCTTGCGGATGTCGCTTCCGTTAGCTGTGTCCTGATCTTGGTGGCTGCGGCGAGTGCCGGTCTGTACGCATTACTGCATCCTTTGGACAGCCGCCTGGCAGGGTTGTCGATCATGCTTCTTTGGGGCGGCCTTTTTGCGCACAAATTTGCAGTTGCGCCCCGCCCCTCTGTCATCGAATTGTGCGCAAAACCAATCAAGACGCTTTTTCTGAAAGGAAAAACCTCTTGAAAGCCAGACCATGCCCTCCCAGATATTATTGATAAACAATAATAGCGGAGCAAGACATGATCGTTTCGACCACCCCGACCCTGCAGGGCCATGACATCACCGAGTACAAAGGCCTCGTGACCGGCGAAGCCATTATCGGCGCGCATATCTTCAAGGATCTGTTCGCCGGCATTCGCGATGTCGTGGGCGGCCGCTCCGAAGCCTATGAGAAAACCATCCGCGAAGCCCGCGAAGTGGCCACGCGCGAAATGTGCGAGGAAGCGGCCCGGCGCGGTGGCAATGCCGTGGTCGGCGTCGACATCGACTATGAAGTCGTCGGTCAGGGCGGCTCGATGATGATGGTGTCGGTCTCCGGCACCGCCGTGATCATCAAGTGAACCGCCTGCCCGGCCCGGCGCCCTCGGCCGAGGACATACTGGACGCGGCCGAGGCCTGCCTGAAGCGGCTGCCGGAACAGATGCAGGCCGCTGCGGCCGGGGTGCGGCTTGTTGTAGAGGATTATGCCGACGCAGCCCTTCTCGACGAGATGCAGATCGAGGATCCTCTGGAATTGTCCGGTCTCTATTCCGGCGTGCCCCTGATCCATGAAAGCGTCACGCACCCCTCCCCGGACCCGCCCCTGGTCCATCTCTATCGCATGCCGATCCTGTTCGAATGGGCCGAGCGCGGCGATGTTTCACTGGACGAACTGGTCAGCCATGTCGTGATCCATGAATATGGCCATCATTTCGGCTGGTCGGATGACGAGATGCACCGCGTGCTGGACGCGCTCGACTGAGGCGCCCTAGTCTTGTGACTTGTGGGCCAGCGTGTGGGCATTCTGCTCCCAGTTCCGGCCGTCGAACCGGTTGACCGTGACATCAAGGTCCATCCAGTCATCGAGACAGCGCCAGGTGACGGCATATCCGTCCTGATTGGACCGGGGCACGTAAAAGCTCTTGATGCCGCAAATCCTGCAGAAGCGGTGCTTGGCGCCGCCCGTGTTGAATGTGTACTCGGTGAGACCGTCTGCCCCCTGAAGAAGGCGGAAGCGGCTGGCCGGAACGATGACATGGATATTGCCGCTCATCGCGCAGATCGAGCAATTGCAATCCTCGACCTCGAAGGCCGCTGGCAAATCCACCTCGAACCGCACTGCACCGCAATGGCATCCGCCCTGATGTGTCGTCAACTCGCTCATTCGCCCCTTTTCATCCCATCCAGACGGGCGGGCAACGGTCAATCCAGGGCTTGGCCCGTTCCAACTGGCCAGCCAGCGAGAACAGCAATTCCTCGCTACCACACCGCCCGCCAAACATCATGCCGATCGGCAGGCCCTGCGGGGCGGTATCGGTCGGGTCGGTCCAGTGCAGGGGCACGGACATGGCGGGCGCGCCGATCTGGTTGAACAGCGGGCACAGCGGCGCGAAACTGGCCACCGCTTCGCTCATCCGGTCAGGGTCCGCCGTCAGGGCGAGCACGCCCAGCGGGTCCGGCGCGCGGAAAATGGTGGGCGTCAGGATGACGTCGATGCCGTGATCGTCCAGGAATTGTTCGAACTGGATGGCCGTCAGGTTGAACAGATTGTTCGCCCGCGCCAGCTCCACCATCGGCACCGTCCGGCCAAGCCCGGCCATGGCAAATGTGATCGGCTCCAGCTCGTCCTCGCGCACCTCGCGGCCGAGCATGGCGGCCCGCGCATCGATCGCCGCGGCGACATTGGCCGATATGGTGAACAGGGCTGCCTTGCCCAGCGCCTCGCCGTCCAGGCTCGGCGCCGCCTCGACGATTTCATGGCCAAGCCCCTCCAGAAGGCGCGCAGTGGATTCGGCCCCTTCCCGTGCTTCGACGCTCATCTCCGTGCCGTTCGGCGCGGTGCGCCAGAGGGCGATCTTGAGAGGTTTCGGATCGCGCGTGACCGCTTGCAGATACGTGCCCTCGGGCGCCGGCGCGACATAGCGGCTGCCGGTTTCGCGGCCATGCGAGGCATCCAGAAGCGCGGCATTGTCCCGCACGGTCTGGCTGACGGCATGCACGGTCGACATGCCGTTCCAGTTCTCGGTCTGCAGCGGCCCCATCGGGGTGCGCCCGCGCGACGGTTTCATGCCGAACAGGCCGGTGCAGGCCGCCGGAATGCGGATCGATCCGCCGCCATCGCTCGCCTGGGCCAGCGGCACGACACCGGCGGCGACGGCTGCAGACGCGCCTCCGGACGACCCGCCCGATGTGCGGGTCACATCCCACGGATTGCGGGTCTGGCCGTACAGCGTCGACTCCGTCGTCGTGGTCAGTCCGAATTCCGGGCTGGTCGTCTGCCCGAACATGACCAGGCCCGCCTTGCGATAGCGCTCGGTCAGCACCGAATCCCGCTCGGCGACATGCCCTTTCCAGCTGACGGAACCATTGGTCAGAGGGGCGCCCTTGATGGCGACAGCAAGATCCTTGGTCAGGAAGGGCACGCCGGCAAAGGGGCCCTCTTTCGGCACGCTGGCGATCTGCGCTTCGGCGAGGTCCGGATAGAGTGCGGAAAAACAGTTCAGCTCGGCCTGCGCGGCCTGCGCACGCGAGACGGCCTCATCCAGCAATTCCTTTGAAGACACTTCCCCGGTACGGACCAGCTCTGCCAGTCCCAACGCATCAAATGCCGCATATTCCTTCATCCTGCCCTCCGGTTTTGAGTCCAGTCTGGAACGGCAGGCGGCAGATGAAAACCCCTAGTCTCGCGGAGGGGGCGGCAAGCGGCGCTCATTGCGGCGCGACCGGTCGGATCCGCGGCCAAGCATGTCGGCCACGCCCTGCCTCTGTTCCGGTGGCAGGGCCTGCAGGCGCACGATCATCGCATCATGCGTGGCGGCATGGACCGCATTGTCCGCCTCCCGCAGGTCAGCAAAGGCCGCGCGCACGCGGTCGGAGTCAAATGGCTCGGCTTTCAGCGCCTCGGCCAGCGCCCGGCGGGCCGCATCGCGCACCTCCCGTTCCGCGCGGGTCTCGCGATAGGATTCGCGCATCAGGCCGAACATGGCCTTGCGGGCGTCCGGGGTCATCTCGCTGGCATAGCGCGGCCGGTCACCCCGGTCAGGACGGTCCGGGATTTGCCGCAGCGCCATGCCGGTCACCAGGCCCAGGAGGAGCAGGTTGAACAACAGGGACACGGTCAGCCAGAAGGGAATCCGGCGAGTGCTGCGATCTGGCGTCTCGCTCATTGGGTCGTCCCTTCTTCCAGTTCGAGGGCAAACGTATCAAAGCCGAGCGAAGCATAGACCAGCGCCTCTGCCGAATCATCCTGGGTTGTCACGGGTTGGGCCATGCTGAAACCGGCAAATACGCCCACCGCCAGGGACGCGAGCGCGCCTGCTGGGATCCAGGCCGGCAGTTTCCAGGCCGGGCGCTTCGCCGCAGCCGGTTTGGGCGCCGACGCAATGAGGGCACTGCGCAACGGTTCGGGGGTGACGATATCGGGCAGGCCCCCGAGAAGTTCATCCATCCGGTGCGCCGCTTCCAGGGCCGCAGCGAACCGGCCGGGATTTGCAGCAAGATGCGCGCGTGCAGCATCGCGTTCCCGCTCGGGGAACAGGTCGGGATCGGCGCCATAGGCCTCAATCAGGGCCAGCAGGCGGTCATCTGTCATCGTCTGTCCACTCATGATGCGGCCCTTTCCAACAGGCTGGCGCGCAGCGTGCGTCGGGCACGGGCCAGCAGGCTTTCGAGTGCCTCCACGCTGACATCCATGATGTCGGCTGCTTCGGCTTGAGAGTGTCCCTGCAGGGCACACAGCGTCAAGGCTGCCGCCTGGCGTTCCGGCAGGTGGGAGATCGCCTCTTCCACCGCGCGGACGCGTTGGGACTGGTCCAGCAGGTCTGCCGGATTCATCGCCGGATCGGTCTGATCCGGCAGAATGTCCATGGTCACTTCGCGGCGCTTGCGCAGCCGGTCGTAACAGAGATTGAGCGCCACCCGGTGCAGCCAGGTGGAGAATTTCGCGCGCGGTTCCCAGGTCGGCAGGGCTTTCCACGCCCGCAGGAAGGTTTCCTGTGTCACGTCCTCGGCCTCCGCAGCATCGCCCAGCATGCGCGTGGCGAGCGCCAGAACACCGCTACTGTAGCGGTCGACAAGGCTGGACACGGCAGCGGGGTCGCCCGCTGCCGCGCGTGTAATCCGGTCGAGATCAGAACTGAAAGCCAAGACTGATTGCCTAACCGAATTCGGGCCGGAAGCCTATCGCCATATCCGGGAAATCTACGCTGATACATCGCACACTTCCGGCCCATTCGGTGACACAATCCTATTCGGGCTGCGGGGCGTCGCCGCGCTTGTGCCCTTTGCCGCGCTTGCCTTTCATCTTGGCCTTCATCGCGTCCAGTTCTTCCTTGGTCACGACGCCATCACCATCCGCATCGGCGCGGTCGAAGCCCGGATGCCCGCGGCTGTTGAACTCTTCGGCGCTGATCGTGCCATTGCCATCCGTGTCCAGCTTGGCAAACATTTCCGCCTTGCGCTTGGCCTTGCGTTCGGCCCGCTCGGCCTCGCGCTCAGCGCGCTTGGCTTCGTGATGCGCTTCCAGTTCGGCCTGGGACAGGGCGCCGTCGCCATTGGTGTCGATCTCGGCAAACTTGGCCGCGCGATGCGCGTCCACTTCGGCCTGGGTGATGTTGCCATCCCCATTGGTATCGATTTCGGCAATCATCGCTTCCATGCCACCGCGCGGACCATGCGGGCGGTCGCCGCGTGGGCCGTCACCCGGCTGGGCGGCAGCGATCATGGGCAGGGCCAGCGCCGCAATGGCGGCGGCCGAGACAGAAGCAAAAATAGTGCGTTTCATGGAATAAACTCCGTTTGATTAACTCACCCATCGCGTATTGAACGGGGGCCATCTGATAATCCGTCGCCTAAAGCTGGAGTTTTTTTACGGTCAGGCCATGAATCCTTGATTTTATTGATGATATTTCTGCTTCCAGCGCACGGAAATCCGGCAGGTCAACAGACCGGCAGAGCCGCTCCTTCAGGCCCTGAGGCAGGTCAGCGGCGGTCAATTCGCCGCCCAGCGCCAGCCGGTGCACCTGCTGGAGCGACTGCAGGAACACAACGCCTTCTTCCAGCACGGCCCGGTCAGCTTCCGGCAGGCTGGCCTGCGCAATGGCGGCGCGCGTATTGGCCAGGATCGCGTCCGGCCTGCCTGCCAGCAGCATGTCCTGCTGGATGACGAATTCCGCATCCACCAGGCCGCCCTCAGCGGATTTCAGATCCCACAGCCCCTTGCCCGGCTTCTCGCGATAGAGCCTCTGACGCATGTCCGTGATATCCTTGGCGATGGTCCCGTCATCGCGGGCCGCCCGCGCGACAATGGCCTCATGGGCGATGTCCAGAATACGGTATCCCAGCGCCTCGTCACCCGCCACGGGGCGCAGCCGGGTCAGCGCCATATGCTCCCACGTCCAGGCATCCTGGTTCTGATAGCGCTCGAAGGCCGGCACGCTGACAGCCACCGGACCCGCCCCTCCGGACGGACGCAGCCGCATGTCCACCTCATAAAGTTCGCCTTCCGCCGTCGGAGCGGTCAGGGCCGTGATCAGGCGCTGCGTGAATCTTGTGTACCAGGTCTGCGCTTCCATCGGGTCCGCGTCATAAATCACGATGATGTCGAGATCGGACCCGGCGGTCAGTTCCCGCCCGCCCAGCTTGCCCATGGCGAAGATGCCCCAGCTGCCGGGTGGCGGACCATAGCGCCGCGCCGTTTCCCGTTCTGCGGCCGCCGCCATCTCCTGAATGGTCTCGTCTGCCAGATCCGACCAGTGCGTTCCGGCATCACGGGCATTGATCAGGCCGTGAAGCAATCGGTGGCCGATCAGGAAATTCTGTTCCCGGTGATAGCGCCGCCAGGCATCCAGTGCGGCATCGAAATCGAAGGAGTCGTCAATGTCCGGCCGGGGCGGCTCCTGACGGCTGACCAGCGCCTCCAGCAAATCGGGCCGGCGTGACAGGATCTGCGCCAGCCGCGGCGCCAGCGCCAACGTGGCGACGAGATCGTCCAGCAGGGTCTTCTCTGCCAGCAGCATGGACAAGGTCTGCACACCAGAGGACAGGCCTTCGAAGAATCGCGAGAACCAGCGAAACGCCTCGTCCGCTTCACCGGTCCGCCCCATGGCGGCCAGCAGGCCCGGCAGAAGGGCGGTCAGCAATTCGCGGCCGCGCGCCGTGCGGGTTGCCGGCACACGTCCGCGATGCCACGACCGGATCGATTCGATCGCTGCACTGGGATCACTGAACCCGAGGGACGCCAATGTCTCGACCGTTCCCGGATCATCATCCACGCCGGTAAAGACGAGATTGCCCAGCGGGCTTTCATCCAGCGCGCGGTCCTCATGGGCGAACAGGGCATCATAATGCGCCTGCACACAGCGCCGCGTCGCCTGCAGGTCCCGGTCGAAGGCGGCCAGATCCTCATAGCCGCACAGCATCGCGACATCCCGCCGGTCATCTTCCCCGGCTGGAACGGTATGGGTCTGCTCGTCCCGCCGCATCTGCACGCGATGCTCCAGATTGCGTAGCGCCAGATAGGCGGTCTCCAGTTCGTCCGCCGTCCGCCGCTCTACAACACCGGCCGCCGTAAGCGCCGCCAAAGCGCCCAGCGTCGTACGGTCTCTCAGTTCGGGCTGGCGTCCGCCAAGGATCAGCTGTTGCGTCTGGGCAAAGAATTCGACCTCGCGAATGCCGCCCGGCCCTAACTTCACATCCGGCGATACGGTCTCAAGACCGGCACTGCCGACCTTGCTGTTGATCATGCGTTTGATGGCCTGAATGTCGCCGATTGCCCAATAGTCCAGATTGCGCCGCCAGACGAACGGGATCAGTACCTTCAAGAAGCGCTCTGCACACGCACGGTCTCCGGCTGTCGGGCGTCCCTTGATCCAGACCATGCGCTCCCAGTTCTGGCCGACGCTTTCATAATAGACATCAGCCATGCGCGTCGACACGGCCAGCGGCGTCGAGGACGGGTCCGGCCTCAGGCGCAGATCGGTGCGGAACACATAGCCGTCGCCGGTCAATTCCTGCATCATGCGGACGATATCGCGGGCAATCCGCTGAGCCATCTCCCCGGCGGTGAAATCCCCGGCCATGAAAACGTCCGGATCGTAGAAGACGCAGATATCGATGTCGCTGGAATAGTTCAGCTCATAGGCGCCCATCTTGCCCAGCGCCACGGCAAAGATGCCTGCCCCGTCCACAGACCGGCGGGCCAGCGTCACCCGCAGGGCGGCCTCCAGGCATTCTTCGGCAAATTCACTCAAGGCGCGTGTCACACTCATGACCGGCAACGTGCCCGACAGGTCTTCTGCTGCCAGGGACAGGTGCAGCTGTGCCTTGGCGCGCCGCATGGCCGCCATGGCGTCGGCCTCCGGCAGAGTGGCCGGAATGTCGCGAACGGCCTGCAGCGCATCGCGCCAATGCCCCGCAACGCCGGTATCATGCAGCCGCCGCAAATAGGGCGCTGCCGGCAGGGCCCGTGCAAGGGCGGCCTCGGGCGTGTCGGCAATCGGGGCAAGTGTCAGCATGGGGGCCTCAGGCTCTCGGCAGGCGCAGGATGGCCTTCAGGCCGGGCCGGTCGGGAGGGCCGCCGGCATCGGTCAGGATCAGCTGCCCACCATGCATGTCGGCCACCGAATCCACCAGCGCCAGGCCAAGGCCGGAGCCTGGCTGGGTACGCGCGGAATCCATGCGCTGAAATCTCTGCACAACACGTTCGCGCGCCTCGGCGGGCACGCCGGGGCCGGAATCGGTGACAGTCATGTCGACATGGCCATTGGGGCCGCGCGCAATGGTAAAGGTGATGGCGCCGCCTTCGGGTGTGTATTTCACGGCATTGTCCAGAAGGTTCGACAGCGCCTGCCCTACCAGGTCGCGGTCGGCCAGGATGACCAGATTGCGGGAAATCTGGCTCTTGAAGGTCAGGCCGGCTTCCTCGCAGGCCGGGTCGAACAGTTCGGCAAGTTCCTCGCCCAGTTCCGACACGTCCATGCGCACACGTTCGCCCTCGGCCCCGGCCTCCAGCCTGGCAAGGCGGAGAATGGCATTAAACGTGCCGAGCACCCGGTCGACTTCCAGAACGGTTTCCTCAAGGGCCGCTTCGGCGCGTTCCTGCGACATGGGTTCGGCCAGCGAGATCTCCAGCCGATTGCGCAGGCGCGACAAGGGCGAGCGCAAATCATGCGCGATGGCGTTGCCGGTATTGCGCGTCGCCTCGACCAGTTTCTCGATCTGGTCCAGCATCGCATTCAGGCGCGAGGCCAGACGGTCGAACTCGTCGCCGGACCCGCGCACGGGCGCGCGCCGGCCGAGTTCTCCCCCCATCACGGCCTCGGCCGTCCGGGCCAGTTCATCGGCCCGCCGGGCCGCCCCGCGCGAAATCAGAATGCCCCCCAGGAGCGAGAACAGAAGGCCGATCGGTGCGGCAATCACGATGGCACGCTGGATGCGGCCCACAATGGCGGTCTGCTGGGCGGTGTCGAAGGCCACCAGCAACGCCCCGCCATTGTCGCGCAGCCGCACGATCCGCCCGGCGGCGGGACGGAATATTTCCGTCCCGTCAGGCTCCTGCTGGCGGAACTCGAAATACACTGTCTGGACATCAGCAGCCGGCGGCGTCGTGGGCATGCGCCCGAAATGGCCGGCAATCTTCCGGCCGGACGAGTCTTCGAGATAGTAGAAATAGGTCGATCCGGTACGGGTCATCCGCTCCAGAACGGACTGGCTGAGCCGTTCCATCCCGCCGGTGAAATAGGCATTGCCCAATTGCTCGAATTCGAGGTCCATCCGCCGCTCGCTTTCGGTGCGGATGTAATAGACCGTCGAATAGTACAGATAGACCAGAAGGGCAGCCGAAAACGCCGCGAACATGGCGCTGTAGATCAGCGCCAGCTTGAACGTGGTCGTCTTCAGGAATGTCGGCAGGGCGAGTCTCATGCCGTGCTTGGTGCCAGTCGCCTGCCCGGGCGTCTAGCCCTGCAGGCGATACCCGGCACCCCGCACCGTGTGCAGCAGGGGCTCGTCGAATTCCTTGTCGATCTTCGCGCGCAGGCGGGAGATGTGAACATCGATGACATTGGTCTGGGGATCGAAATTATAATCCCACACCTTTTCCAGAAGCATGGTCCGCGTGACGACCTGTCCGGCATGGCGCATCAGGTATTCCAGCAGACGGAACTCGCGCGGCTGCAGGTCAATTTTCTGGCCGGCGCGCGTGACCTTCCGGGTCAGCAAATTCATTTCCAGATCGCCGGCCTTCAGCACCGTCACCTGCTGCTCCACCGGCAGGCGGCGGCCCAGTGCCTCGACGCGCGCGGCCAGTTCGGCCGGGGCAAACGGCTTGGCGAGATAGTCATCCGCGCCAACCTTCAGCCCCTGCACCCGGTTCTGGACATCGCCCAGTGCCGACAGGAACAGGGTTGGCGTCTTGCCGCCGGCCTCGCGATATTCCTTGACCAGCGTCAGCCCGTCCTTCTCCGGCAGCATCCGGTCCACGACCAGCGCGTCGAATTCGGACGCCCGCGCCATGGCCAGGCCGCTGTCGCCATCGGTGGCCATGTCCACCCTGTGGCCCGCATCCACGAGAACCTTCTCGATGAAGCTGGCCATTTCGATATCGTCTTCAATCACGAGCACATGCATGGCGTCTTCCTGTACAGTCTCCAGCATCGGCCTCTCCTATTCGGCGTCCGACAGGTCAATGGTACGATAATTCGTGATCTGCCCGATCCGGACCGCGACCAGAATTTTCGTCCGCTTGGCGCGCTTGGCCTCATCGATTGCCTTGCGCAGGGCCTCAACGCTTGTTGCCGGCTTGTTGTTCACTTCCAGGATCACCATGCCCGGCTGGAAGCCCGCATCTTCCATGACGCCTTCCTTCGTCACAGCGGTGACAACCAGGCCGTTCTCGCCGGATTTCAGGCCGAGCCGCGTGCGCAGCTCGTCATCCATGGATTCGAATGTGGCGCCGAGTTCGGTGATCGACGCACCATCGGCCTTCACGCCGGGCGTATCGGACGAGGAAGCCGGGCGGACGATTGCGTTCGGATTGGCCGGGCGTTCGCCGACCACGACATTGACCGTCTGCTTCTTGCCGCCGCGAATGATCTCGAACCGGTTCGACGTGTTGGCGATCAACTTGCCGACCAGCCGCGTGGTGGACGTGGCGTCGGTCACCTTGTCACCATTCACGGACAGGATGATGTCGCCGCGCTCAAGCCCGCCTTTTTCGGCCGGGCTGCCGCCGGTCACGTCCGCGATGATCGCGCCTTTCGCATCCTTCAGGCCCTGCGCCTCGGCCATGTCATCGGTCAGGTCCTGAATGGCAACGCCCAGCCAGCCGCGGGACACCTTGCCGTCCTTGATCAGCGCCTGGGTCACCTCTTCGGCGAGTTCTGCCGGGATGGCAAAGCCGATCCCGACAGACCCGCCCGTCGGCGAAAAGATCGCCGTGTTCACACCGACCACATTGCCGTTCAGGTCAAAGGTCGGGCCGCCGGAATTGCCCCGGTTGATGGAGGCATCGATCTGGAGGAAGTCCGTATAGGGGCTGTCCGGGCCGATCTCGCGACCGTCTGCCGACAGGATGCCCGCCGTCGCCGTGCCGCCGAGGCCGAACGGATTGCCCAGCGCGACAACCCAGTCCCCCTTGCGCATGGCACGGGAGTCGCCAAACGTCACGAACGGATACTCACCGGTCTCGGTGACCCGCAGGACGGCCAGATCGGTCTGGGCATCCGTGCCCACCAGTTCGGCGTCCAGTTCAGACCCGTCCTTCAGCACGACCTGAATGGCTGTGGCGCCCTCGACCACGTGATTGTTGGTGACGATATAGCCGTCACGGGAGATGAAGAAGCCCGAGCCGAGGGACCGGCCCTCGCGCGTTTCCGGCTCCTCTTCCTGTTCCTGACGACGCTCTTCCATGAACTCGTCCAGGCCGGGCATGCCCCGGAATTGTTCGAAGAATTGCTGCATGTCGCCAAGCCGGCTGACCTCGCGCTCGGTCGTAACGTTGACGCTGACCACGGCGGGCTCGACCTGTTCGATCAGGTCGGCAAAGCTGAGCGGCGCGCCGCGCGGCGCCTCGATCTGGATCGGCTGCGCCCCGGCTTCAGGGCTGAAGACCTGCGGGGCCAGAGCGACCGAGCCCACCATCGCTGCGCCGACCAGCGCCGCCACCATGGCCTGTCTCGAGATGCCGGTTGTCTTCATTACTGTCTCCAAGTCACTGAAAAATTTGCTGCTATTGGGCATGTGGGCCAACATAAACCTGCCACAAGCATTGTGGTCATTAAAAGACAGTAAGGCGATTTCCCCACATCTGTCAGGCCCGGAATCCCCGGCTCCATGGCCGACGGCCTTGATTGACGGTCTCACTCGGCAATCTGAGCGTGAATGAATCAGACACCATACAGCCACCTGATTCTGCGCAGGTTTTTCCCAAAACGACTGAAACCCCCTTGTCCGGTCCGCATTTTGCGCCCATTCTCCGCCACAAGATCGGTTTTGGGGCTGACCAACGGTATCGGATCAGGAAGCGTCTTCACCGCCACGCGGCAGGGGCCCTTCCGTCACCCGGCACTCTCTCGGGAAAGTCCCTTCACCTCTTGCCGGCGTCGCATTGGCCCTGTTTCAGGCGCTGCGGCATTCGCCACCGGAGTTCTTGTGTCCCTGCCAGGACATCCGCTCCGGACCATTGCAATCGTCAAGCGCGTCCCCACCCAGCTGACGAGTGTTATGGGAGCGGCGTCGGCATCCCTTTCTTCCCTGTCTCACAGATTGAAGCGGGCGGGCACGTTGATTTCCGGATCGGCCAATGCTCTTGAAGCGAATGCTCCCCGGACAGGCAGAAGGATACCGCCCTTGCCCAATGCGCTGACACTGTTTCTCTGGTTCTGTGCCGGACTGGTGGTGCTGGCCAGCGCCTTCGCCTTTGCGCCAGATGGCACGCTCATGTTGACGCTTGGTCTGGGCGGCCTGCTGCTGGCGCTGGCCGTCATCGATATCCGTACGCTGACCCTGCCCGATCCGCTGACCGGTCTGACCGTGCTGCTGGGCATCGCAATGGTCTGGCTTCATCGGGCGGATGCCTGGCAGCCGCATTTCATCGGCGGGTTGGCCGGCTATGGCGTGCTGGTTGCCGTGGAAGTTGCCTATCGGCGGTTCAGGGGCCGCGACGGGCTCGGACGCGGAGACGCGAAACTGCTTGGTGCACTGGGCGTGTGGACCGGCTGGGCCGGACTGGCCCCCATCATGCTGATCGCCTCGGCATCGGCCCTGATCGGCGTGCTCGGCCTGTCGGCAATGGGGCTGCGCAAGGCAGACGCCGAGACGCCCATTCCGTTCGGGCCCTTCATCGCGCTCGGTGGTTGGATTGTCTGGCTTGGCGGAACAGTCTTCGTCCCGGCAGGGCTCTACTAGGCGTCTTCCGGCTCGACCGGGGCCACAGCCTCCCTGCGCCCCGTGGCAATGCGCAGGCCGATGGCCAGACCCACCAACAACAGGAGGAACGGCCCGGTCCAGAGCAGCCAGCCGGCCATGCCCTCCGCCTTCGGACGGAACAGGACGAATTCTCCATACCGGTCCTCAAACCAGGTCCGCACGTCTTCATCGCTGGCGCCGTCCTCGATCATGTCCCGCACACGGGCCCGCATGTCTTCCGCGATCGGTGCGGCCGACTGCGAGATCGGTTCATTCTCGCACGCCACACAGCGCAATTCCCGCATCAGCGCCTGCGCCCGGGCCTCCTGCGCGGGGTCGTCCAGCGCGACATCCTCTGCCCCCGCAAGGAGCGGCAGGCAGAGTGCGAACAGGGTCAGCAACAGGGTCCTCATCACGTCTTCCGTCTTGGCCACAGGCTGAACACACCGCCCAGCGCCATCAGGATCACCCCGAAATATACCAGATCGATCAGCGGATTGTAGTAGACCCGGAACACCCAGCGCGGTTCGCCCTCCACCATGCGCTGCTCTCCCAGCGCCGCATAGAGGTCCCCCGTGCCGGTCTTGTGGATCGCGGTTTCCGTCGTCGGCATCTGCGCCGCCGGGTAATAGCGTTTCATCGGCGTCAGCAGGGCCTTCGCCCCGCCCCGCGTCGCGGTCAGAACCGCGCGGTCTGCATACCAGTTCGGCCCCTCGATGGCCCGTACCTGATCGAGGGTCAGCGTCCAGCCGATTACCCTGGCCGAGCCGCCTTCGGCCAGCGCCACCGTTGTTTCATACCGTCCCGTGGTTTCGACCACCGCGCCGATCACGAACAGGCCGAGCCCCAGATGTGCCAGCGTCATGCCCCAGACCCGCGGCGGCAGGCGGAACACGCGGCCCGGCGTGACCGCCCGGCGCTTGAGTTCCCAGACCGCGCCGAAGACCAGCCAGAGACCGAGCGCGAGGCCAAGCGCGGCGCCGATGGAAATGCTCCAAAGCCCTACCCCAAGCGCCAGAAATACCGCGATGAGGCCGACGCCGCCCAGCGCCCATTTCGTCCAGGATTTCAAATCCGCCTTGCCCCAGGCCCAGGCCTGAACCACGGGCAGAATCACCAGCAACAGGCCGAGCATCGGCGTGAAGGTGAGATTGAAATAAGGCTCGCCCACGGAGATCGTCCGGCCGGCGGCCTCTGCGATCAGCGGGAACAGCGTGCCGAGCAGCACCGTCAGCGCCGCCACCATCAGCACGATATTGTTTGCCATCAGCGCACCTTCCCGGCTGAGCAGCTGCCAGGGCTTGCCGCCAGTCAGCTTCGGCGCACGCAAGGCAAACAGGACCAGCGCAAACCCGCCATAGGCCAGCAGGCCGAACAGAAGCAGCTTGCCCCGGGTGGGATCCACCGCAAAGGCGTGCACGGAAGTCAGGATGCCGGACCGCACCAGGAACGCCCCCATGATCGAGAACAGGAAGGCCAGCACCGCCAGCAGCGCCGACCAGGCCGCAAAGCCTTCGCGCTTTTCCGTCACGACCACCGAATGCAACAAGGCCGCCCCGATCAGCCATGGCATCAGGGAGGCGTTCTCCACCGGGTCCCAGAACCACCAGCCGCCCCAGCCCAGTTCGTAATAGGCCCAGTAGGAGCCCAGCGCGATGCCCAGCGTCAGGGGCGCGAACGCGGCGAGAGACCAGCGGCGCGCCTCTCGCGCCCAGACGGCATCGATTCGCCCTTCCATCAGGCCAGCCGCCGCGAGGGCAAACACGAAGGAATACCCCACATAGCCGAGATAAAGCATCGGCGGATGGAAACTCAGCGCCGGATCCTGAAGCAGCGGATTGAGGCCGCCCCCCTGGAACGGGGCCGGATCGAGCCGCAGGAAGGGGGACGAGGCAAACAGGAGATAGGCCAGCGCGCCAACGCCCAGCAGGCCCTGAATGCCCAGCGCGCGGGCCTCCAGCACATCCCGCCCCGTCCGCATCCAGGCCGCCCCGGCGGCGCCGAACCCGAGCGTAACCAGACACCACAGCGCCATGGACCCTTCATGATTTCCCCATGCCCCGGCGACCTTGTACAGCATCGGCTTCAGCGTGTGGGAATTGTTCGCCACCAGCGCCACGGAGAAGTCCGAGCGCACAAACGCAATGATCAGCGTGGCGAAGGACAGGGTCATCACGGCAAAGCCGACATCGGCCGCCCGCCCGGCCAGCCGCCTTTGCCCGGTCAGGCCGAACAGGCCCTGCGCCAGCGCCGCTGCCAGCGCCAGAAAGGCCGCGAAATGGCCAGCCTCGATCATCCGGCCGCGTCCAGCGGTTTCAGCTCGCGCGGCTGATAATTCTCGTCATGCTTGGCCAAGATCTGCCGGGCCGTGAAGTGTCCGCCGGGCCCGAACTGTCCCGTGGCAACCACACCCTGGCCTTCACGGAACAGGTCGGGCGCTATGCCTGTATAGCTGACGCGGATCGTGTGCGGGCTGTTGTCGATCACCGTGAAGATCATGGTCGCCCCGTCATCGGAATAGGCCAGCGACCCCGGCTCGACCCAGCCACCAACCTTCACGGTCTTGCCGTCTTCCGGCTGGCCTTTCTCGGCAAGGATTTCGGGCGTGTAGAACAGGTTCGCATTCTCGCGCAGGGCCAGAAATGCCAGCGCCGCCGCTGCCAGAAGCAGCAGGGCCGCAATGCCAAACATGTAAAGTCGTCTCGTTCGGGCTCTCATGCGCTTTCTTATAGGCATCCCCGCTTTGCTTGGGGAGTGCGGCAGATGCAGCCTGCCTTATTCGGCGTCCGGCGTCGCGTTCTCTGCCTGGCCGAGCGCCTCGATCATCGGGGCGAAGCGCTCGCGGCGCGGGTCGTCTTCCGGCAGGCGGGAATAGATGTAGCGCATGGCCTGTTCGGCCTTTTCCTGGTCCCCGGCTTGCGCGGCGCCCATCGCCGCCCACATGCCGGCGCGGACCTGCGTTTCGTCCAGTTCGTAGGCCTTGGCGAACAGGCGGGTTGCCTCCGGCGAGACCGCGCCATTGTTCAGATCGACCAGGGAATCCGCCAGTGACAGCAGGGCCGGCACGAAGGTCTCGTCCCGCCGCAGGGCGGACTGATAGGCTCGCGCCGCGTCGGATGTGCGGCCTTCGGCGCGCAGGATTTCGCCGATGAAATAGTGCGGCTGAGGATCGTCCGGCCGTTCCTTCACCGTCGCCTCGAGACGCGACAGCGTCTCGGCAGGGGTCAGCGATTGCGGATCGGTGCGCACCTTTTCCATCAGGCCGGCTTGCCGGTCCGCCATCGGCTGGTCACCCATGCCGGGGGAGCCCACCAGAAGGTATCCGCCAATGGCCACGGCCAGACAGGCCACAGAAATGATCAGATTTGTCCGCGTCATGTCTTGGGAAACCTCAGGCTTGCCTTCAGGCCGCCCAGCCCGGCATCGCCCAGTTCCAGGCTGCCGCGATGCAGCTCTGCCAGTTCCTTCACAATGGACAGGCCGAGCCCCGTGCCGGGCGTTGTCTCGTCGAGGCGCACACCGCGCTTCAGCGCTCCGGCGCGTTCTTCCGGCGTCAGGCCCTTGCCATCATCCTCGACATCAATGGTCAGTGCCGCCGCCGTGTCGCGCACGCGCACCAGCACTTCGCTACCGGCCCATTTGCAGGCGTTCTCCATCAGATTGCCGACCATTTCCTCGAGATCCTGTTTCTCTCCCCGGAACACGGCGCCCACCCCGCCGTCAACGGACACGTTGACGCCCCTGGCATCATAGAGGCGGTTCAGCATGCGGGCGATGCCGTCCACGACCGGGCGCAGCTCCGTCCGCGCGCCCAGCGTCTGGGCCCGTGCAACCATCTGCGCCCGTTTCAGATAATGCTCGACATTGGTCTGCATGCTCTCGGACTGGCGGCGCACCACATCGTCCAGTTGCGTCTCGCCTGTCGCCTCATTGCGCAGCACGGCCAGCGGCGTCTTCAGCGCATGGGCCAGATTGCCGACATGGGTCCGCGCGCGCTCCACCACCTGCCGGTTGTGGTCCAGCAGCTTGTTCAGCTCATCCGCCAGCGGGCGCACTTCGGCCGGATAGTCTTCCGACAGTTTCTGCCGCGTGCCTTCCCGCACTTCGGCAATATCATCCCCGATGCGGCGCAAGGGGCGCAGCGAAAAGGAAATCGCCGCCACCATGGCCGCAAACACCCCGCCAAACAAAGCAATCATCGTGCCCAGCAACAGGCTGCGAAAGCGCGTGGCCGCGGCATCATTGGCCGCACGGTCAGCGGCCGCCACCAGGATCAGCGGCGTTTCCCGGTTCTGGATCAGGATGGCGCGCGAAGCGACCCGCACACGCTGGCCGGCGGGGCCCACAAAGCGGAAATCCCCGAACTCCGTCGTGCCCGGGTGCGAGAGGGTGCGGGCGAGTTGATCCTCGTCCAGCGGCACCGGCTCGTCCCACAGGCTGCGCGAGCGGATGTCGCCATTGATCTCGCCGTCCGAACTGACGCCGACAATTGCCCAGTAGCGTCCGGAATACTGGGTGCGAAACCGCACATCACCGAGAAAGAATTCGCGCTGTGCATCGGTCACGCGGCCATCTTCCAGAAAGGCCTCCTCGCGGGTCATCTCCCGCGTCAGGCCCACCAGCGTCTGCTCCAGATCCTCTTCCAGCAGGCTGAGGGTCTGTGCGCGATAGACGGCCGACAGCGCGAGCGCGCCGCCCACCAGCACCACCAGGCCCCAGATGGCAGCTGCCAGCATGATGCGGCGCGCCAGCGACAGGCGCGTCCAGCGATCCATCAATGTCGGGGAGTCAGGGGCGCTGTCGCTCATGATCCGGGCTCCGGCGCCGCGCAGGCCTTATCCGGCGACGCGGGTTTCGGCTTCCGGCACCACCAGGCGATAGCCCAGGCCGCGCTCGGTCTGGATCCGGTCCTGGCCAATCTTGCGGCGCAGGCGGCCGATGAACACTTCGATCGTGTTCGAGTCCCGGTCGAAATCCTGATCATAAATATGCTCGACCAGTTCGGTGCGCGGCACGACCCGGCCCATATGGTGCATCAGATAGGACAGGACACGGTATTCATGCGCGGTCAGCTTCACCGGTTCTCCGGCTACGCTGGCCCGGGCCGCGCGGGTGTCGACCACCAGCTTGCCGGCTTCCAGCGTCGCCGCCGAATGCCCGGCCGCCCGGCGCAACAGCGCCCGCAGGCGAGCCAGCAATTCCTCGGTGATGAAGGGCTTGGTCAGATAGTCATCCGCGCCGGCATCAAAGCCGGCCACCTTCTCGCTCCAGGAATCCCGCGCCGTCAGGATCAGGACCGGGAAGGATTTGCCGTCCGCACGCCACTTCTTGAGAACGCTGACGCCATCCATCTTCGGCAGGCCAAGATCCAGGATCACCGCATCATAGGGTTCGGTGTCGCCCAGGAAGTGGCCATCCTCACCATCGGCGGCCAAATCCACGGCATAGCCCGACTGCGACAGGACGTCCGCCAATTGGCGACGCAGGTCGGAATCATCTTCAACTACCAGGATACGCATGCAAACGTCCTTCCGAACTAAAGTGTCACTGTCGGGTCATGCCCCGCGCCGGTCAAGGATCGCGCCCGTGCGCGCGTCCACCGTGAAGCGCATCTTGCGGCCATCCCCGGTCATCCAGTCGACCTTGTATTGCGGTTTGCCGCCATTGTCATACAGATCCGCGCCCAGCTGGTAGCCGCTATATTCGCGCTTGAGCTTCTGGAAAATCTGGCTCAGCGGCACGGTCTTGCCCTGGCGCACCGAATCGCGGGCCTGGCCCGGCGACCATTGGTTACGCCAGTCCTGGGCGACCGCCGGGGGCGTCACCACAAGGCCAAGGGCCAGAAGAAGGGCAGGAATCCGTCTCATGACATGGCTGTATAGGCATCAGGCTCTGAATACCAAGTGAACACTTTCGGTCAGATCGGTTCAGGCTGCGATTGGCGAAGATGCGGGCACGCGGCTCAGGCGCGCCGCCGCCGGGCCCGCCGGGCCTGTGCCTCGGCCTCAATGGACGGGTCGGATGCGATGACCAGGCCGCGCATGACGCCCTTCATCACCGCCGAGGTGCGGTCGAACACATCCAGCTTGGCGAAGATGCGCTTCACATAGGTGCCAACCGTCTCCGGCTTCAGGTCGAGGATGCCGGCAATGGCTGCATTGCTCCGGCCCTGTGCCATCCAGTGGAGCACGTCGAGTTCACGGCTCGACAGGTTCATTTCATAGTTCAGTTCTGCAGAGACCAGCTGGCAATATCTCAGATAGGCCGTCTCCGCGGCGATCTGGAACAGCGACAGGTCCAGCCCGTCCAGATCATCCTCCCCCGACAGTGAACTCGCCGCGACAAAGCCGACCCGCGCCGCCGGCCCATAGGTGGCGACGCACACGCCCTTTGCCATCTGCCATCCGGACAAGTCGGCGAGATACGAGGCCTCTTCCCGGTTCAACACGACATCCGTTGGCAGGCGATGCCAGAGGAACGCTTCGCCGATCCGGACGGAAATATCCGGCAGCGGGTCATCCATGCGCCGGCCCTCCCGATAGGCCGTCTCCCATGCGAGCGGAAATCCCGCATTCGTCAGGGAACGCCCGACCGACCGGTCCAACCCCACCGGAGAAACGCACAATACGCGCGGCACGCCCAGCGCCCCGAACGCCGCCACGGCGCTCTCGCGCAAGTCCAGCAATGACTGCGCCTCCAGCATGGCCTTGAATCTGTCGATCATCCGCACCTCCCCCCACCGCGGCATGATGCCGCCGGGTGCGGATCATATCAAGGAAAATGCGCCCGGATCAGCTTCCTGTCGGACGCTTCGTCCGCGTCTGGTCGGCGACGAGTTCAGCAATCGGGTCCGACACGATGACGAGGCCGTGGCGTACGCCCTCCATCACGGCCGATGTCCGGTCGAACACGCCCAGCTTGGCAAAGACCCGTTTGACATACGTGTTCACCGTTTCCTGCCGGATGCCCAGCACGTCGGCGATGGCGCCATTGCTGCGTCCCTGTGCCATCCAGTACAGCACATCCAGCTCGCGGCCGGACAGCGGTGTCGGCAGGTCCGGGTCCATGGTCACCAACTGGCAGAACCGGGTGAACGAGGCCATGCCCACGAACTGGAAGAATTCGCGATCGACGCTTTCCACTTCCGGCCCGTCCGGATCTGTGCTCGCAGCAATCAGGCCCACGCGCGTGGCATTGCCGTATTGCAGCATGCAGAGCCCCCGCTCCATCCGGTTCGTCTTCAGAAAGTCCAGATAGGCCAGTTCGCCTTCGGTCAGCACAACAGACGGCGGCAGCCGATGCCAGTACATCGGTCCGGGATATCGCGCCGCCGCATCCGGGAACGGGTCATGCGCCTGCCAGTTCAGCTCATAGGTCTTCGCCCACAGATCGGGAAAGCCAAAACTTGTCGTATGTCGCGTGATCGACCGGTCATTGCCGATCGGGCCCTGGAAATAGACACGGGTCAGGCCTATGCTGGCGAGGGCCGCAACCGTTCGCTCATATATGTCCGGAACTGTCCTTGAACGTACAATCTGGCGCAGATGGCCCAGCATGGTGGTTTCCTACAAGACCTGCATTCCTTATAAACCGCACCACGTCTGCGGCAAAGCGAAATCCGCGACCCCTGGTTGTCTCGTCCTCCACGCAAGGAGGAAATGTCCGGACCTGCGCGTGCGCCTGAAGGGTGCAGGTAAACGACTGTTTGCGACTGAATGGTCAACGCATTCCGCTTTCCTGTTAACCTCTACCCGTCAGTAACGAGACGTCCCCGGCAGGCATAGCGGCTCCCTTCTGCAGTGATCATTACAGGAACGAGATTGGTGACCACGGCACGGCCCGTTCGTCTCCGGTTTCCCAATCCTTACCTTGCCTGCAGTGCACTTTGGATTTTGGTAACGCAATCAATTGCACGACATTCCTGCAAGAACGGAAGTCCGCCCATGTACGAAGTATTCAATTGCATTGCGACCGAACATGATCTGTCTCATGTTCTGGCAGCATTCTTCGTGCTGGCCTTCAGCAATTGCTGCTCCCTGATCATCTTCAAGCGCAGCCATCAGGCTGTGAAGCGCCTCTATACAATTCTCTGGGCCATCGCCGCCGGCACGGTTGTCGGTCTGGGCGTGTGGGCCACACACTTCATCGCGCTGCTGGGATACCAACCCGGTTTCGACGTCGTGTTCGACGGATGGCGCACCCTGCTGTCTGCCGCCATGGTGGTGACCGGCTTCGTAATTACCGCGCTGGCCCTCAGCGTGAAGGCCGATGCCATTGTTCGCCTCGCTGGCGGCGCCATCGCGACGGCATCCGTTGCCGGAATGCATTTCTATGGCATGACCGCCCTGAACGCGTCCGCCATCATCGAATATGATCGCGTGACGATCACATCGGCAATCCTGCTCAGCTTCATGTTCTATACGGCGACCTATCTTGTCGGTTCAAATCCGAAGATACCTCGCAACGTGACCATCTCCACGATCACCAGCGTCTTCGCGGTTCTGTCGCTTCACTTCATCAGCGCGTCCGGCACCACGATGATCCCGGTCCGCGGCGTTGAAACGCCTTACTGGCAGCTGGCCACCGGCCTGCTCAGCGTCATCATTGCCGGTGCCATGGCGGTGATCGTCATCCTGTCGGTGCTCGCCGCCGGATTGGATTCCAAATTCGAGCGCATGCGCTCCAAGGAAACCCGCAAGCTGTCGGTACTGGCTGACGCCAGCAGCGAAGGTCTGTTTGTCGTGTCCCGGACTGGCGAGATCATTAACACGAACACATCGGCGCGGGTGCTGTTCAGCGAGCGGATTTCCGACCTGAAGAATTTGCACGATCTGGACCTCTTCCAGTCCGAAGGGCAGCTTCCGGACTTTCGAGGCCGTAACATCCAGGACCTGTTGCAGTTTCAGGATGACGAGTTGAACCTGCTCGAAAACCGCGAATTTGGTGAACGCCGTATCCGGTTCGAGGATGGACGGGAAATGATCGCCGTGGTCTCCAGCCGCTGTGTCGAGGAAAAAGACGAGACCTTCATCGTCTTCGCCGTCCGCGACATCACCCAGCGCGTGCGCGCGGAAGCCAAGGTCCGCACACTGGCCTATCGCGACTCCCTGACCGGGCTTCACAATCGGGTCGCGTTCAACATGGCGCTCGAACACGCCATGCAGGACACGCAGGGAGACCGTTTCGGTCTCGCTGTCATGATCATCGATCTCGACGAATTCAAGGAGGTCAATGACCAGTTCGGTCATGGAGCGGGCGACTCACTCCTGAAGGCAATCGGTCGCCGCATCTCGGGTGAAATCGACAAACGCGACACGGTCGCACGACTCGGCGGAGACGAGTTTGCCGTCCTCGTGCGCGGCCGCGCCTCAGCAGAGGAAATTCAGGATACGGCAGACAGGATCCTGTCTGCAATCTCGGAACCGCTCGCCATGGGGCGCCGCACATTGAACAGTGGCGGCAGCATCGGTCTGACCTTCGTGCCGCCAAATGCCAAGAACGCAGCCCGCATCCTGACCTATGCAGACCGGGCACTCTATTCGGCCAAGGGAGCCGGCAGAGGCTGCGTGCGTGCCTATGATGCGGACCTTCACAAGCAACAGGTGGAACAGCGCAATCTGGAACGCGCGCTTCATGACGCCGTCCGGAACGACGAATTCGTGCTCTACTTCCAGCCCAAGGTCAGTTCCGCCACCCGCGCGGTGGTTGGCCGTGAGGCGCTGATCCGCTGGAATCGTCCAGGCGTCGGGCTGGTCGGACCCGACCAGTTCATTCCGCTGGCGGAGCAGAGCATGCTGATCGTCGAGATCGGCCGCTGGACCATTCATGCCGCCTGCCGCGCAGCCAGCCGCTGGCAAGGACAGGAAAGCGTCGCGGTCAATCTGTCAGCGCGCCAGTTGATGGATCCGGATATCGTGTTTCATGTGCGCTCCGCACTCGAGGAAACCGGACTGGACCCGGCCCGGTTCGAACTGGAAATCACTGAAACGGCCATCATCCACAACACCCAATTGGCCACCAGCATCCTGCTCGAACTGAAAGCCCTGGGCATCAAGATTTCGCTTGATGATTTCGGCACTGGCTATTCCTCGATGAGCTATGTTCAGGAATTCCCGTTCGACCGTATCAAGATCGACCGGTCCTTCGTCGCGACGATCAATGTGGATTCAAAATCGCGGGCGATTATCGAGGCCATCATCCATCTGGCCCACAGCCTGGACATTCCCGTCGTGGCAGAAGGGGTGGAGACAGAAGACCAGGCGCACACGCTGGCGAGCCTGTCCTGCGAAGAGATGCAAGGCTATCTGATCGCCGCGCCCGAACCCTTCGAAGGACCATTCTCGGCCTTTGATCTGGATGGCGACCTGTTCGATCTGGCAATTGCCTAGACGTTCCTAGCGAGACTCCGCCCACGCCTTCAGGCCGTCATCCTTCGGATCATCGAGAATGATCTCCAGCCGCGCATAGAGATTTCCCGGCGTGGAGGTTTGGACGCCCTTGCCGCGCAACCGCAGCTGCGAGCCGGTGTTTGATCCGGCCGGGACTTTCAGCGTCACCGGGCCGGAGGGCGTCTTCACCTCGACACTGCCCCCCAGGATCGCCGTCTTCAGATCAACCGGCACCTTCATTCGAAGATCCTTGCCGTCGCGTTCCCAGACCGTGCTGGGCTTCACTTCCACTTCCAGAAGCGCATCGCCGGGCGCACCGCCATTCGGGGAGGGTTCGCCCTGGCTTTTCAGGCGCAGCGTCTGGCCGGTTTCAATCCCCGCCGGAATGTTCACATCCAGCGCGGTGCCGTCCGCCATGGTCATGCGCCGGCGAGCACCGGTCACGGCATCGGCGAAATCAATGGTCACCCGATACCGCACGTCCCGCCCCTTGACGGGGCCGCGGCGCGACCGGCCGCCGCCGAACATGCCGGACAGGATATCCTCGAACGGATCGCCCTGCGCCCCGCCGAACGGATTCCCACTGCGTGACTCCCAGCGATAGGACGCGCCACCGGGGCCGCCGCCGCCCGGGAACCCGCCGCCGAAGCCGGTCGGATTGCCGTCGCCGTCAATCTCACCCCGGTCGAACTGGGCTTTCTTGTCCTTGTCGCCCAGAATATCCCAGGCTTGCGAGACTCGCTTGAACTCTTCGGCCTTGGCCTTGTCATCCGGATGCAGGTCCGGATGCAGGGCCTTCGCCTTTTGCCGGTAGGCCTTCTTGATCTCGGCCTCGCTGGCCGAGCGCGACACGCCGAGCACTTTGTACGGGTCCATGGCCAAGGGCGGGCAATCCTTCTGTCTGCGAATCTGCTTTCCGCACACAGTTAGGCGCTCCCGCAACGTATTGAAACCCGGAGATTACCTTACCGGATCAACGCGGGCGGCATAACACCCCGGCCTGGCATTGTGCAGGTGGAGGTAGGCCACGCCCTTTCCGGCCAGCATGTCCGGTATCGCAGACGACAGATGCACGCCTTCCACCACGTCCGCCGCGACCATGTCGTGCGCCTCATCGAACGCCCGGATCGAAATCAGCCGCAAAGTGAGCGATTCCGGCACCTCACCCACGGCCGGACGGGCTTCTTTCGCCCCGTCCCGCACGAATATCGCATGGGACGCGCGGTATGGCGTCTCTTCATCATGATGGCAGTGATTGAGCAGGAAGACCGTCTCTCCGATCTCCGCATCCTGCAGGCTGACCCGGCAGGGATAGCCGGGCTGGGCATCCACGACACGCTTCTGGATGTTCTGCGCCGCCAGCTCTGCATCAGACAGCGTGGGCAAATGGGCAAACTGGTGTTCTGGCAGGGCGCGGATCTGAAAGGTCATGCGGGTCTCCTTTGTGTCTGCCTGCACACTGCCGGCCCGCCCTGTGCGCCGCCACCCGATACATGCTGCGCCTCACAGGCTGCGCCATGGCCCAAGGCGTCCATCCGGCCCCATTTCCGCCACCCGCGCCGCAATCGCGCCCTCGAGCCATTCGGTCCAGGGCGTGTCGAAAATGGCGCGGGCGCCAAAGCCGTTGCCCATGTCAAACTCGGCTGCGAACCGTCCCGCATTCTCCGCTTCCGGCAGGGCCCAGCTTTGCGGCACACCTGCGCCGCGCCGTGTCCAGCTCAATACGTCCCCCATCCGCCGCAGATGCGCGACCGGCCAGGGCAGGCCCGCCTGATCCTCGAAGATCAGCGCCGTCGCCGCGTCATCCGTGACCGCTTTCCATAGCATCTCCACGCCGAGCGTTTCACCGCCGAGGCTTGCACGCACCAGGGCTGTGTCCAGCATGACCAGCCGCGCCCCGATCTGCGCCGCACCCGGCAGGCTGCCCCTTTGTCCTCTGAGCAGGCCGCTGAGGCGCCAGATATCCGGCGCCACCAGTTCGGCCATCTGGAACTGGACACATTCCCAGCCTGCATCCGTTTCCAGCAAGGCGGCATTCCCGCCGGACAGGACCTGTCCGTCCGGCAGGCTTGCAAACTCTCCTCCTGGACAGAACACGTTCAACGCACTCGCCTTGTCCCACCGCCCGACCGGTCCCGGATCACAGCCCTCGGTCAGCCGCCCGATTACCGCAGGCTGGTCCAGCCGTGCCACTTCCCCCAACGCATCCTCTGCCAGACCGGCCTGCACCGCCACGTCCCCCGGCCACGGATCGGCCCAGGCCGCCAGCAAAGGCCCGGTCCCACCGTCATATTCGGGCAGGTGCGGCGCATCCATGATGACCAGATCCACGCCGCCAAACACCGGCGCCTCTGGCGGCGCGCTGCCGGCCTGCCCGGCCCGCACTCTGCTCATCGCCGTCAACTCTTCCCGGCAGGTCAGCGTCCGCACACCGCCCCGGTCCACCAGATCCCGGATCCGCCAGACCGGTCCGCTCCGGAAGCGCACGCCATCTCCCGGCTCCAGTGCCAACGCCGACAGAGGCAATTCGCAGGCAAGACTCTCCCCGTGCGCGGCGGCCTCCAGCAAGGCCCCGGCCACTGCCGCTGCCCGGCTCGCTCCCAACGCCAATGGCAGGTTCACATCCTGCACCAGCCTTGGATCGCCGCCCGCCAATCGCGCCTCGGCCAGCCCCGGCTGGTAGTCCGCCTCAAGATCAACATGCGTCAGCCGCACCCGCGCCGGTGCCTTGTCCAGCAGGCCCCGTGTGCGCCTGGCTCCGCCCGCGACCAGAGCGTCTGCCGCCAGATCCAGCACCGCGCCCTCATCCGCCATTCGGAACACCAGCGCGCCGTCCCGCTCCACGCAGTCAAACCCATAGGCCAGTTTCAGCGGGTCCAGCGCCGCGCGCACCGAATGCACCCCGTCCAGCCCATAGCCCTCAACCACGCCATCCAGCCCGGACACATCGACATCCTCCACGCCGCCCCGCGCGCAGATATCCGCCACCACATCGGCCAACGGCGCCAGACCAGACCGCCCGTTTAGCCAATGCCCGCGCGACCAGTTTCCGCCATCGCTCCAGACAGTTTCCTTTAGCGGCCAGGCCGGAAACGGCCGCCCATCCCACGCCCAGACATAGGCCGCCTCCACCAGCGGCTCATCCTCCCAGTATGGCAAGACCGCCGCTAGCGCCCGGCGCTGGAACACTTCATCCCGCGCCCCGCTGGAATAGGGCGGCAGCGCGCTTTCGCTGCTCTTCGGATCGTAGAACACATTTGGCGCATTGCCGCCCTTGTCGACCGCGGCAATGCCGATCTCCATCAGGTGAACGGGTTTCATGCCCGGCACCCAGCCTGTCGGCACGGCCTTGCGCACCCCGCCCGGACGCTCATGATGGAAATGCCCGGCCCAGCCGGCGATGTCCTTCTGCCGGAAGACGAAATGTTCCCCATGCGCACTGTCACTGATCGGCGTGCGCGCCTGCGCTTCCCGCGCGGCCTCGTCGGCATAATACCAGTCAAACGCCTCGCCGCCGGCAATCTGGGACGCCAGATAGGCCGGATCATCCGCTGCCGCAAAGCCGGCCAGCGCGTCCAAATGCGCCGCACCGTCGCGCCAGTCGCCCAGCGGCGGATACCAGTCCACCCCGACAAAATCCACATCCGCACTCGCCCACAGCGCATCGAGCGGGAACAGGACATCGCCAGACCCGTCCTCCGGCACATAGGCGCCATATTCGGTCCAGTTTGCACCATAGGAAATGTCCGCCCCCGGCAGGATCGCCTTCACCTCCGCCGCCAGCGCGATCAGCGCCTCGACGAACGGAAAGGCCCCCGTCTCGTCCCGCACCCGGGTCAGCCCCACCATCTCGCTGCCGATCAGGAAGGCGTCCACTCCGCCAGCCTCGGCAGCCAGCTGCGCATGGTGCAGGATGAACCGCCGGAAGCCGTTCGCGCCATTCACAAAGGCATCGATCTCACTGCGCGCCGCCGCTGTGCCATCTGCCGACACACCAATCCGCCCGCGCCACGGAAAGCCGTCCGTATCCATGAACAGGAAGGGCGACAGCGTCACCGACAGGCCCCGCCCGGTCATTTCCCGGATCGCGTCAACCACGCACCGGTCCGCAGGCGTGCCGCCATAATTCGGACTGCCGCCATCATCGCGCGAAATGACATAGGCATCGCCCCGCGCGACGCCCGCCACCGTCCAAGCATAAGGCACAGTCACCCGCTCGCGCAATTCCACGCCAGGATGGATCTCGCATGCCCCCGCCGCAATGCTCGTCCCGAACCAGCCCACGGTCAGCGCCACATGGGAAACACGCGGCAAATCTGTTTCCAGCTGGTCCAGCGAGACAAGAAAGTCCGCCCGCGCCTCACCGGACCACGCATTCAGCGCGCGTTCCTTCCCGGCAAACACCTGCTCGCGGACAATCTCCGTTGCATAGACAAACTCCCCCGATGCCGGGATGATGTTCACCGCCGTCACCACATCGGACAGCCCCGGCTCGGCCCCGCCCGGCGGCACCCGCTCCACCTCGAAGGACAGTTGCGGCAACCGGTTGCCGAACGCCTCCAGCGGCAGATCCTCGAACACGATATAGGCTGTGCCGCGATAGGCGGGCGCCTTGCCCGCCCCCTCGATCATCTCGATCAGCGGATCGGGCAGCTGCGCCTCATCGCCCGGATAGACCCGGTGCACCACGCCCGACAGGTCGAACGCCTCCCCATTCGCCCAGGCCCGCCGCACGCCGAGGATCGGCCCCTCGCCCAGCGCCACGGCGAAGCTCACCGAATAGTCATATTCGGTCAGCTTGGGCCCGCCCTTGCTGCCCGCGCGGCGGGTCGTCTTCGTCTCCCTGAAGCGCGCCGCCCAGATCACCTGACCGCCCACCCGCATCCGGCCGTAAACGGAAGGCAGCCCCGCGCCTTCGCGCGCTTCCATCACGGGCAGGGATTTGACACGTGGCCCCTCCTGCGCCGGTGCGAAATAGGCGCCCACCGCCTGCCCGGCCAGATTGCCGAGAGATGTGCCAATCGCCGCGCCCGACAGCTGCCGCCCCAACAGGTTCAGCCCCTGCGGCAGCACCTGTTGCCCGACGGCCTGCCCTACGCTCGAAAACACGATCTGCGCCATTGCCTAATCCTCCACGTCCGGAAAGGCGAAGGCCGCCACCGCCCGCCTCTGCCACCACGGCACCAGCCGCGTCTCCACCACCGCCCGCCCCCAATAGGCGTGCACAATGCGCCCCGGCGCCGACAGCAATCCGCAATGTTTGGCCGGCACGCCCGTCGCCATGCGGAAGACCAGCACATCCCCGGCGGCTGCCATGCCCAGCGGCACTTCCATCAGATGCGCCCGCGCCGCTTCCAGTAACGTCTCCTCCCCCGTCACTTCGGCCCAGTCCGGCGTATAGGGTGGCACCGGCATCGGCTCCGGCCCGACCAATTCCCGCCATACGCCGCGCACGAGGCCGAGACAGTCACAGCCCGCGCCCTTCCGGCTCGCCTGATGCCGGTAAGGCGTGCCCAGCCAGCCCCGCGCCGCCGCCACGATGTCTTCCCGCCTCATCGCCTGCCTCCATCATTACCGCTCGCCGCCGGGCCAAGCAGCACGAAGTCCGCTCCCGGCAAATGCGGAAAGCCGCGGAAATTCTCCACATTGCAAAAAACCTCCGAACACGTCTCGAACCGGTGGTCACAGCTCGCCCCCGGAAACGCGCCCACATCCACGCCGCAGCGTTCATCGCCCAGCACGGCGTCGCACTGGCGCGCATAGACCCGGCCCAGCGGGCGCTCGAACTCCGCCTTCCGGCTCACCAGCTGCGCCTCGAACCCGGTCTCGCCGCGCGTCACCTCGCTCAGCCATCCGCTCCACACCGTCACGAACAAATCCGGTCGCTGCCAGTCTGCCCGGATCACCTCCACCCGCGCGCCATCCCACAGGCCGGCCGCCAGATCAGCTTCGGTGATCGCCTCATGCGCCAAAGCCCCGCCGGCGGCCGCATGGCCGGGCTTGAGATCAGCCGACTGCGCAAAGCTCGCCCCTTCCAGCGCTGCGCCGGGCTGAAAGAGTATGCCGTCCACCTCCAGCGCCCGGTCATGTTCGGTCACCGCCAGCACGAACCCGTCCGCCCGCACCAGCCGCCAGCACAGGCAGGTGGTCAATGCCCCGCCGGCCAGCCGCTCTGCAAACTCCTGTCCGATGATCCGCATTGCGCCTATCCGATCAGTTCGACCAGCGGCACGCGCAGCGCCTTGCCCGCGCCAAAGCCTTCCAGCGTGACGTCCAGCCGGTTCGCGTCGAACCGCACCGGACAGTCGAACCGGTAGCCTGCCGTCACAACCGCCCCGGAGGCTGGCGCGACATCCAGAGTCACCTCACCCGTCGTCTCGTCCACCGAAAACTCTGCCGCAACGCCGTCCACCGCCACCAGCACGCTGCCCGCCACCGGCTTCAGGATCCGCCGCCCATAATCGCCATACGCCTTGACCAGTTGGAAACGCGTCTCCGCCCCGTCGCCCGTCCCGATCATCTGGTCGCTCGCCGACGGCACCCCGCCCGCCGCACAGGACCGGTCATCCAGCGCATCCCGGAACCTGAACCCGCAGAGCCGCCCGCCCCGGGCCTCGAAAAAGTCGACCAGGGCCTGCAGCGCGTCCAGCTTCAGCGCCGCGCTGCCGACATCCCAGCGTCGCCGCGATCCCGTCCAGACCGCATTGCGCACCTCCGCGCCGCTCGCCAGCGTCACCACTTCCGTGCGCCGCTCCGGCCCGCCTGTCGCCGCCAGCGCCAGTGGCACGGGAAAGCTCACCTCATGGAAATTCGACAAACTCACAGGAACCGTCCTCCGCCCGCCACGATCCGCGCCAACAGCGCGCTCAACGCCGCCTCACTGCCCTGCCCGGATTGTTCCGTTCCCGGCGCATAGTTCATGTTCAGCGTCACCGCCTGTTGCGCGGCAGAGCCAATGCCCGCCATCGCCACGACACTTTCGGCCGCCACACGGGCAAAGTCCTTCAGAATGCTTTCGGCCATGCGCTCGAAGTCCAGCTCACCGGACCGCGCGGCCTGGCCCAGCGCCGTCTCGATGCTCTGGCCCGCCTTTCCAAAGGCCGCTTCCAACGCTTCCGCCGCCTGCACGCCCGGCCCCTCCGCCAGGCTGCGCAACGCGTCGCCGGCGGCATTCAGGTCACTTTCCAAATCGTTCATCACTTGCCTTTCTTCCGCTCAGACCCCCACCTGTCCTCCCCCTTGCAGGGGGAGGAACGCAGACAGCAGCCGCCTTGCTTGAGGGGCCGTTCTCCCCCTTGCAAAGGGGGAGTTAGAGGGGG
>JGI1201J43222_100007_pt1 | contig 231330 bp, 237 predicted proteins | sample MastesBC008_FD_43222 | JGI IMG/M metagenome (IMG submission 43222) | reverse complement strand
ACCCTCATGGGGGCCCATGGTCCCGGGTCTTCGTTACCGGCGCCGCACGAACGGGGCTTCCGTGCTTTTCACACGGGAAGTCCATCCGGGGATGTCTCCCGGGCTGCCGGACGAGGCGGGTTCCCTACCTGCTTTCGCAGGCTCACCCTGGCCTGACCTGCCTAGGTGCGGACCGGACCGCTGCTCCGGACCACACCCTCCTGTCCCTGCCCTCCCGACCAGAACGGTACCTGATCCGGCTCCCGGAAGGGCAGGCGTGGAGTATTACTCAGGAAGTTGTGCGCCGGATTGGGAAAGGTCGATCTCTCCTCCCAAAGGTCGTCACCCCCGATGGCCATAGGCCATCTGGGGGCCCATCTCGGGTTGGTGCGGCGAGTGCGATGGGGGAGAATGGGAGCGTGCTCCCCGCGATTGCGCATGACGTATTTGCCGCATCGTTCCGTGATGGGCCCCCAGACGCTGCGCGTCGGGGGTGACGCAGGAGGAGAGGGCGTGTCCGTTGGCATCAATACCGCACCCCCGGCGGATGCCGGGGTCTCTTGCCGTCCTTGCGCGGAGCCAGCCGCAAGAGGCTCCGGCGTAAGCCGGAGATGCGGAGAAAGGGGGCTTTCGGGGATCGAGCAGAGCGGGGCCCCTCATCCCTGCGGGATGGCCGGGCGCGTCGCGCTTGGGACGTTTCGGGAAATGCCCCGCGATGTCTGATCCCTCGAAGCGTGGCAGGGATGTCACATCAGCGGCAAGTTTTTGCGAGTGAATGTCACGTGCACATTGATCCGGAGCAGAATGTACCGCTAGACAGCGCGCAATTCATTCTCAATTTCAAAACAGGTATCCCTCATGCCGTTTTCCCGTCTGTCTGTGCTTCTGGCCTCCACTGCGCTGGTTTCGCTCGCCTCCCATGCGGATTCCGCGACCGAGCCGGGCGAGCAGAATCCCTATACGCTGTTGTCGACCATTGTGGTGACCGGATCGTCTGATGCGGTGGACGAGGTGGCGGGGTCTGTGTCCTTCCTCACCGATGCCGACCTGTCGGCACAGGCGCAGAGCGACATCCAGCGCGTGCTGCGCGTGGTGCCGGGTGTGAACATCCAGGAAGAGGATGGCTATGGCCTGCGCCCGAATATCGGCCTGCGCGGGTCCGGGTCGGACCGGTCATCCCGGATCGTTCTGATGGAAGATGGCGTGCCGATCTCGCCAGCGCCCTACGCCTCCCCGTCGGCCTATTACTTCCCGACCACGGCGCGGATGAGCGCGGTGGAAGTGACCAAGGGCCCGGCCGCGATCCTGTATGGCCCGCGCACGACCGGAGGCGCGCTGAACCTGTTCTCCACACCGGTGCCGACGGAGATGAGCGGCTTTGCGCAGGCCTTTTTCGGCACCAATGACCGCCAGCGTGTGCATGCCTGGACGGGCGGGCGCGCAGATGTCGGCGCAGGCTGGCAGCTGGGCGGCCTGATCGAGGTGTTCACCGACGAGACCGATGGCTTCAAGGAGCTGGACAATGGCGGCCCGACCGGATTCGACGCCGATGATCTGATGCTGAAGATCGGCGCCTACAAGAGCGATGGTCCGATGCCGCAAAGCGTGGAACTGAAATACCAGACGCGCGAAGAGACCTCCAACGAGACCTATCTGGGCCTGACTCTGGAAGATTTCCGCGCCAATCCCGACCGGCGCTATGATGCCAGCGCCGATGATGTGTTCCGGGGCGAGAATGAGCTGTTCCAACTGACCCACAAGATCGAGGTCTCGCCGACGCTGAGCCTGACCACGATTGCCTATTCGCACGAATTTGCCCGCAACTGGTACAAGCTGCAGGGCATCAATGCGGCCGGTACGGGATCGAGCGGCGATGTCGGCATTTCGTCTATCCTGGCCGATCCGGTCACCTATGCGGCCGAATATGCCCTGATCACGGGGGCGGCGAGCCTCGACAATTCCATCGTCTATCGCGCCAATCAGCGCGCCTATTCCAGCGAAGGCATCCAGTCGACGCTGAACTGGCAGACCGATCTGGGCGGGCTGGATCATGATGTGACCTTCGGCGTGCGCCTGCACCAGGATGAGGAGGACCGGTTCCAGAAGGAAGATGCCTATCGTCTGGCAGGCGGCGCACTGGCGCTGACCACGGCCGGGGCCGCCGGCAGCAATGCCAACCGCGTTTCCAGCGGCGAGGCGGTGGCCGTGTTCATTCAGGACCGGGTGACACTGGACAGGCTGACCGTGACCGGCGGCCTGCGCTTTGAGGATTACGAGCTGACGCGGGAGGATTATTCCACCGCCGACCCGACCCGCGCCGACGGGCCGACCAATGTGCGCACGCTGGACGACCAGGTGGTCGTGCCCGGCCTGAGTGCGCTTTACGAACTGAATGATGATCTGACCCTGCTGGCCGGCGTGCATCGCGGCTTTGCGATTGCCAGCCCCGGCGCCACCGACGCCGATGCCGAGGAAAGCGTGAACTGGGAAGCCGGTGGGCGCTTTTCCCGGAACGGGCTGGATGTGGAGGCGATCGCCTTCTTCAACGACTATTCCAATCTGCTCGGCACGTGCACGGCCTCATCCGGCGGCAATTGCACGATCGGCGATCAGTTCGATGGCGGCGAGGTGGACGTGATGGGCCTGGAGCTGACGGCGAGCTGGGATGCGGCGAAACTGTTCGACACCTCGCTCTCCCTGCCGGTCGGCGTGGTCTACACCTGGACCGATGCGGAGTTCCAGTCGGCCTTCGAGAGCAGCTATGAGCCGTGGGGCGATGTCGAGGCGGGCGATGAGCTGCCTTATGTCTCCGACCAGCAGATCACGCTGATGGCGGGCATCGAGGCAAGCCGCTGGGGTGTGGATCTTTCGGCCAACCATGTCTCTGAAGCCCGCGCGCGGGCCGGGCAGGGCGCCATTCCGGCGGGCGAGCGGATCGATGCGCGCTGGCTGGTCGATGCGGCGGCCTGGATGGATCTGACCGACACGCTCCGCCTGCGCGTGAAGGCCGAGAACCTGTTCGACGAAACCTATGTGGCGTCAATCGACCCGGCCGGCCTGCGCCCGGGTAAGCCGCAGGAGATCCTGTTCGGGCTTGAGGTGAAGTTTTAGGGGGGATTGGGAAAGCGCTCTTGATTCCGAAGATACCTGCCTTCGCAGGGGCCTGCGGGACGAGAGCGCGAACCTCTATCCCCACACTCCGCATCCCCGGCGTTCGCCGGGGTGAGCGGGAGGGAGCGTGCCCAATGCGAAGCCTCATTCCAGAGATCCGGGCTTTTGCGCCAAACCTCACCTAAAGGCCTTTCATTTCGGGGGAAAATGAGCCATAAGCCGCCCCTTGTGGTGGGATATCGGGTTCTGACCCGGCTGGACGACATCCCGGCCGTGGCCTGGAGCTGCAGATACTCACCCGAAAACCCCGCCAATTCAGGCGTTTAGACGAAACCCGCCGCAAGGCGATCACATGAAAGATATTCGATGTCGATTACCGCTGAGAAGAAAAAAGAGCTGATCGAAAAGTTCGCCACCAAGCCTGGCGACACCGGCTCTCCTGAAGTGCAGGTCGCGATCCTGACCGAACGGATCAACAACCTCACTGAACACTTCAAGACGAACAAGAAAGACAATCACTCCCGCCGCGGGCTCCTGGCCATGGTTGCCACCCGCCGGAAGCTGCTTGACTACACCAAGAAGAAGGATGAGGCGCGCTACAAGACCCTCATCGAGGCCCTGGGCATCCGCCGCTAGGCCGACAAAACAAGCCCGCCGGGCATAGGGCCGCGGCGGGCTTTTCGTATGTGAAAGAAAGACTGTTTGATGTTTGACAAGAAATCCGTGTCGCTGGAATGGGCCGGCCGCACGCTGACGATCGAAACGGGCCAGGTGGCCCGCCAGGCCGATGGCGCCGTCATGGTGACCTATGGGGACACGAGCGTCCTCGCCACGGCCGTCTATGCCAAGGAAGCAAAACCGGGTCAGGACTTCTTCCCCCTGACCGTCAACTACATGGAAAAATACTACGCGTCGGGCCGGATCCCCGGCGGCTATTTCAAGCGTGAAGGCCGCCCGACCGAGAAAGAGACGCTGACCTCGCGCCTCATCGACCGTCCGATCCGTCCGCTGTTCGTCAAGGGCTTCAAGCATGAAGTCCAGGTCGTGCTGACGGCGATCTCCTATGACCTCGAAAACGATCCGGACATTCTGGGCATGATCGGCGCCTCTGCCGCGCTCGTCCTGTCCGGCGCCCCGTTCATGGGCCCGATCGGCGCTGCGCGCGTTGGCTACAAGGATGGCGAATACCTGATCAACCCGTCCGTGATGGATCTGGAAGAGTCCGAACTGGACCTCGTCGTGGCCGGCACCGCCGACGCCGTGATGATGGTGGAATCGGAAGCCAAGGAACTGTCCGAAGAGGTGATGCTGGGCGCCGTGGTCGCTGGCCATGAGGCAATGCAGCCGGTGATCGATGCGATCATCGAGCTGGCCGAGCAGGCCGCCAAGGAGCCGTTCGACTTCGCACCGGTCGACCACTCCGACGCGGTTGCCGCGATCCAGAAACTGGTCGGCGACGATCTCTCCGCCGCCTACAAGATCACCGAGAAGCTGCAGCGCCAGGCCGCTGTCGGCGAAGCGCGTGACAAGGCGAAAGAGGCTCTGGTCGGCACCGAGGAAGCCCCGGGCGAAATGACCGGCGAAACCTTCAAGGCCGCCTTCAAGGAAGCCGAAGCCGCCGTTGTCCGTGGCGACATCATCAAGACGGGCAAGCGCATTGACGGCCGGAACCTGGATCAGGTCCGCCCGATCGTGGCCGAGGCCGGCTTCCTGCCGCGCACGCATGGCTCCGCCCTGTTCACGCGCGGCGAGACGCAGGCAATCTGTGTGGCCACGCTGGGCACGTCCGATGACGAACAATTCATCGACAGCCTGGACGGCACCCGCAAGGAACGCTTCCTGCTGCACTACAACTTCCCGCCTTACTCCGTGGGTGAAACCGGCCGCATGGGCGGAGCAGGCCGCCGCGAAATCGGTCACGGCAAGCTGGCCTGGCGCGCGCTTCAGGCAGTCCTGCCGGAGCATTCGGAATTTCCGTACACGATCCGTCTCGTGTCGGAGATCACCGAGTCCAATGGCTCGTCCTCGATGGCGACCGTGTGTGGCTGCTCCCTCGCCATGATGGATGCCGGTGTGCCGGTGAAGCGCCCGGTTTCGGGCATCGCCATGGGCCTGATCCTGGAAGGCGAGGAATTTGCAGTTCTTTCCGATATCCTGGGTGACGAGGATCATCTCGGCGACATGGACTTCAAGGTGGCCGGTACGGAAGCGGGTGTGACCAGCCTTCAGATGGACATCAAGGTGGCCGGCATCACCAAGGACATCATGGAGAAAGCCCTTGCCCAGGCAAGCGGTGGCCGCATGCACATCCTCGGCGAAATGGCGAAAGCGCTGGATACGTCCCGCGACAGCCTGTCCGACAATGCCCCGCAGATGGAAATCATCAAGGTGCCAACCGACAAGATCCGTGACGTGATCGGGTCCGGCGGCAAGGTCATCCGCGGTATCGTGGAAGAGTCCGGCGCCAAGGTGAACATCGATGATGACGGCACGGTTCAGGTCTCTGCGCTGGACAAGGAGTCGATCAACAAGGCGCTGAAGATGATCAAGGAGATCGTTGCGGAGCCGGAAGTTGGCGAGATCTATGAAGGCAAGGTTGTTGGTCTGAAGGATTTCGGCATCTTCGTGAATTTCTTCGGTCCGAAGGACGGTCTGGTGCACGTTTCGCAAATGGCGAATGAGCGCGTGAACCATCCGAAGGACATGGTGAAGGAAGGCGACACGGTCTGGGTCAAGCTGATGGGCTTTGACGATCGCGGCAAGGTGCGCCTGTCCATGAAAGTTGTCGATCAGGAGACCGGCAAGGAAATCTCCAAGGACGAAGGCGGCGAAGAGGAATAGTCCTCTTCCCACCCACCAATAGAAGGCCGCCCTCCCGGGCGGCCTTTTTTGTTGGAGATTACAGGCCTTGTCCGCCGGACACTTCAATCCTTTGCGCAGTGATCCAGTGATTGTCCGGGGCCAGAAGGTTGGCGATGGCCGGGCCGATATCATCCGGCAGGCCGACCCGGCCCAGCGCAGTCATGGCAGCGATCTGCTGGTTCAGGCCGGGCGTGTCACGCACCACGCCGCCGCCAAAGTCTGTTTCCACCGCGCCCGGCGCGACCGTGTTCACGGAAATGCCGCGCGGGCCGAGTTCCTTCGCCATGTAGCGGGTGAGCACTTCGACCGCGCCCTTGGCGGCGGCATAGGCGCCATAGCCGGGATATGTGAATCGCGTCAGCCCGGACGAGATGTTCACGATCCGCCCGCCATCCGCGATCAGGGGCAGCAGGGCCTGGGTGAGGAACAGCACGCCTTTCACATGTACGGAGAAGAGCGTGTCGAACTGTACCTCATGGATCTCTGCCAGCGGCACATTGATGCCTTCGCCGGCATTGTTGACCAGATGATCGAAGCTGGACCGGTTCCATGTCTCCTGCAGTGCGGCCTTCACGCTGTCTGCAAAGGCGGGGAAACGGGACGGTTCGCTCGTGTCGAGCTGGAGCGCGCGGGCCTTCCGGCCAAGCGCCTCGATTTCAGTGATGACGGCATCTGCGGCATCGGCGCGGCTGCGATAGGTGATCAGCACATCGCCGCCCTTGCGTGCGATGCTGAGCGCGGTGTTGCGGCCAAGGCCGCGGCTGCCGCCAGTGACGAGGGTGAGAGAGGGCATGTCAGTCTCCTGTAGGGGGTGATGGCCTGAAGGTGGGAGCGAAGCCCGCCGCGCGGTTGCCGGAACCTCGCCAATTCTTGCCTGATCCTCCAAATTCGGATGCGATGACACGCTGGATGGGGTAGGATACGGCCATGACCGACCCTCTGATTTCCGCCGCCCGGCATTATGCGGTTGACCATGCCGATGCAGATGGCACCGCCGAGACCCCGATCCCGGGCCTTGTCATCATGACGGCAACCCGGCCGACCGCGTTGCAGCGCCTGATCCTGCGGCCCGTGGTCTGCCTTGTCCTGCAGGGCAGCAAGCGGGTGATGACGGGCCCGGATGTGTTCGACTTCTCGGCTGGCGATTCCCTGCTGATCACGACCGATGTGCCGACCCTGAGCCAGATCACGCAGGCGAGCCGGGAGAGGCCCTACCTGTCCCTGGCGCTGGATCTCAACCCGTCCGTGATCGCCGATTTGGCCGGGGACATGCCGCCGGCGCGCACTTCGGCCGGAGCGCCGGTACGAGTGGACCCGACGGATCGTGAAGTGGCCGATGCGGCAAGGCGGCTGGTCGGCCTGCTGGATCGACCGGACACTTTGCCGGTCCTGCAGGACCAGCTGGTGCGGGAGATGCATTACTGGCTGATGGCCGGGCGTCATGGAGACGCGATCCGGCGGCTGGGCTGGCCGGATGGCCATGTGGAGCGGATCGGGCGAGCGGTTGCCATCCTGCGCAGGGATTATGCGCAGGCCCTGCCGGTGGCGGATCTGGCCGCGATTGCCGGAATGAGCGTGTCCTCCTTCCACCAGCATTTCCGGGCTGTCACATCCTTGTCGCCCCACCAGTTCCAGAAGCAATTGCGCCTGATCGAGGCGCGTCGCCTGATGCAGGTGGATGGACGCACTGCCAGCCAGGCCGCCCATGCCGTCGGTTATGAAAGCGTGCCGCAATTCACGCGGGAATATGGACGCCTGTTCGGCCGTCCGCCCGCGCAGGATGCCCGGGCCGTGCGGGCGCGGCCTGATGCCGTGGCGGGCTGACTGCGTTCAGGGCATGGCTCGCCGCAATAATCCGTTGAAAGGCCAAGGGGTTTGCCGGTAGACCACGGGCCATCATGGCAAAGAAAAAACCCTTCCTAGTCGCAATGTCGGGCGGTTCGGGATCCGGCAAGTCCACGCTGGCCGAAGCCCTTCTGGACCATCTGGAGCCCGGTCAGGCCGTCCTGTTTGGCGAGGACGCCTATTATTATCCGATGAGCCATTATGGTGAGCCGGCGAACCGGGAAGAATGGGAAACCCTTGTGGCGGGCATCAATTACGATGCCCCGCGATCCAAGGAGGCCGACCGCCTGGTCAAGGATATCCGCGCGCTGAAGGCCGGCGAGACGATCCAGCAGCCGATCTATGATTATGAGCGCCATGACCGCAGCGACCGGACGCGCGAGATCAAGTCGGCGCCCATTCTGATCCTGGAAGGCATCCATGCCTTGTCCTTCCCGAAAATCCGCTCGCTGATCGATTTGTCGGTCTATGTCGACACGCCGGACGATTTGCGTCTGGCCCGCCGGATCCGCCGGGACGTGACCGAGCGCGGGCGCAGCCTGGAGAGTGTGCTGCAGCAATATCTGGGCACGGTACGCGCGGCGCATTACCAGTGGACCTATCCCGCGAAATTCGAGGCCGATCTCGTGATTGCCGATGAAGGCCTGCCGGCCTATGGCAATGTGCGCCCGACCGACGAGGCGATCGAACGCATGATTGCGCCGGTTCTGGCCCGCCTGCAGAATTGCGGGGCGATCTGACCGGTTCTCGCCTGGCAGGCCGTCTGCTATGACAGCGGCCAGATGCACAGGAGACGGCCATGACTTCCAGACTTTCACTTCTTCTCCTGGGCCTTGTGGCGCCGGCCTGCCTGTCGGCCTGTATCATTGTGGATGAGGCCGATGCGCCTGTTCGCGAAATCGTGGTGGAGCGCGAGGTCATCGTGGAGACCGGCCCGGCGCAGGATGACCGGATGAACGCGACCCTGTGGGCGCAGCAGGCCGTGGAGTACAAGGCCACGACCGATGGCATCTATGCGCTGGCGGCACTGCGGCTGGAGGAGGCGCTGGCCGATCCGGACTGGACCGCGGCGCCGGACCTGCAGGGTGAGAGATACCAGGACCTGCCCCCGGCCATCATTCTGGATGCGGACGAGACCGTTCTGGACAATACGCCCTATGCGGCGGCGGATGTTCTGGACGGAACCGGGTTTGACGAGGCCCGCTGGAATGCCTGGGCGGGCGCCGGGGTGGCCAAGGCGGTGCCGGGCGCCGTGGACTTCACCCGCGCAGCGGCGGCCAGGGGCGTGAAAGTGTTCTATGTCACCAATCGGGACGCCGTGACGGAAGACGGCACGGCGCGCAATCTGGCCGCGCTGGGCTTTCCGATGGGCGGCAATGTCGACACGTTGCTGATGAAAAGGGAACAGCCCGATTGGGGCTCCGCCAAATCGACCCGCTGGGCGGTGGTGGCCGAAGATTACCGCATCCTGTTGATGCTGGGCGACAATCTGGGCGATTTCACGGATGACTACAAAGGCAGCCCGGCCGAGCGGCAGGCCGTATATGAGGCAAATGCCGGAAAATGGGGCCGGGAATGGATCGCCCTGCCCAATCCGGGCTATGGCAGCTGGGAAAGCGCGCCCTTCGGGCATGATTACAGCCTGACCGAGGACGAGAAGCGCGCCCTGAAGCGCGATGCGCTGCAGCCCTGGCCCTGATCCGGCCTGTTTTTGTAACTGTTCTGTTCAGGTCTGACGCGGTAATCTGCGCGCAGACATGATTGTGCGTGCATTCATCCCGGCCATGCTGGCCCTGATGACGGCCCTGCCAGCGTTCGGATGCGACCTGGCTGTGACCGGCCGCAGCGACACGGTTGCCGACTATTTCGAGCAGGTAGAGCCCTGTTTCACCAAACTTCCGGCCGGCTATGCGTTTGACACAGGCATGGAGCAGGAATTCCTGAAGCTGACCAATGCGGCGCGCGCCGAGGCGGGATTGCCGCCCCTGGTGTTTCGCGCGCATCTGCGCAATACGGCGCGGTTTCACAGCCTGGACATGGCCTATAATGACTTTTTCGGCCATGTCGGCCCGGACGGGCGCGCGCCACAGGACCGGGTGGCGGCCTTTGACCGGCGGGCGCTGGTGCAATTCTCGGCCGAGAATGTCGCCATGGTCGAGATTGTCCGGGGGCGGTGGAATTTGCAACGCGAAGCCGTGCGTCGCCTGCACGAGAATCTCATGGACAGTCCGGGCCATCGCGCCAACATTCTGAGCGAAGAGGCCACGCATGTGGCCATGGGCGTGGTGCGCACCGACCAGGGCGTGTGGGTGACGCAGAATTTCCTCACCCTGTCCGGCAGCCTTGCGCGCGATGTGCCGGTGCGGATGCGGGCCGGAGACCGGCTGCGTCAGATGCCCGTGCTGAATGGCTGGACGTTCCGGCGGTTCTCAGCGGAATCGGCTGACGGGAATGTGCTGTCCCTTGGCGAGGGGATCCCGGCCGGTCTCGATGGCGACATCCATATCGCTGCCGAAGGCCGCAAGCCGGGCGAGGACCCGTTGAGTTTCTACACGATCCGTCTGCCCGGCCCGGCCGTGACCGTGGAGGGGTGAGCGGGGACGTGACTCCACTGCCCGCTCCATTCATCCTTCGACTTCGCTCAGGATGAGTGCGTCATGTGAGCTGCTGTCTCAGCGCTCATGCTGAGCGAAGTCGAAGCATGCACGCGGGCTTGGACTGGGTGCGTCAGAGCACGTGCATGATCTGGTCGAGCGGCTTTTTCACCAGGGCATGTTTCGGCACCATGGCGCCGTCTGCCGGATGGCCGGCGACGAGGATGAGGAAGGGTTTCTCCGTTTCCGGACGGTCGCAGATGCGGTTCAGGAATTTCATCGGATTGGGCGTATGGACGAGCGTGGCCAAACCGGCCTGATGACAGGCCGCCATCAGCAGGCCGGTGGCGATGCCGACGCTTTCATGAATGTAGTAATTCTTGCGGGTCTCGCCTTCATGCGCGCCGCCGCGGCGCTGGGCGAAGATGCAGATCAGCCAGGGCGCGGTCTCCATATAGGGCTTGTCGGCATCGGTGCCGATCGGCGCGAGGGCGTCGAGCCAGTCCTCGCCCGCGCGGCCTGAATAGAATTCACGCTCCTCGGCCTCGGCGGCTTCGCGGATCTCGCGCTTTTTCCCGGCGCTGTTCACGCAGGCGAAGAACCAGGGCTGGTGGTTGGCGCCGGACGGGGCGGAGCCCGCGGTGGCGATGCAGGCCTCGATGATTTCGCGGGGGACGGGCCTGTCTGAAAATTCCCGCACCGAACGGCGGGAGGTCATGGAGGCGTGGAAGGCCCGGGCGCGGGCGCGCATCTCGTCTTCCGGATAGTGCGGAAAGCCGGTCAGCGGCACATGGGTTTCAGCGCTGGTTCTCATGAGGCCCCTCCGATGTGTGGAGGGGCATCATGGAATGGCGGCGCAGGCGTGTCAGCCCCGTTTCAGGCGGGCGACTGCTTCTGTGATGGGGGTTTCGCCATTGGTCAGCTCGATGATCTCGTTCGTGATCTCGGGCGTGTCGATCAGTTCGGCGAGCGTGGCGGCGACATTGCCGCGGGCCACGTCTCCATAGGTGATCGCGCGCCCGGCGCAGACCTTGCCGTCGTCATCCTCATCCTTCAGCGTTCCGGGGCGCAGGATGACATAATCGATGCCGCTGGTGGCGAGGGCGGCATCGGCGCGGCGCTTCATCGCCATATAGTGTTCGAAATCATCGCTCGTGTCGCGGTCGCGCCCGGCATCCATGATGACCGAGACCATGTAGATGCGGTTGACGCCGGTGGCGCGCGCAGCCTCGATCAGCTTTTCCGGGCCTTCACCATCAATTGCTGTTGTCTTGTCGCGGCCTGATCCGGCGGCTCCGGCGGAGAAGACAGCCGTGTCACAGCCCTGCAGGGCGCTGGCCATGTCGTCGGCCGTCATCTCGATGAGATTGCCGAAGACCGGCTCGACGCCCTGGTCGCGCAGATCGCCAGCCTGTTCGGGTTTGCGGTGCAGGCCTTTGACGCTGTGGCCGGCGCCCACGAGTTTCGGGCCAAGGCGGCTGCCGACGCCGCCGGTGGCGCCGATGAGGAAGATGTTGGACATGGAAGTCTCCTGTCAGAATGGGTTCGCCAGACCAACAGGAGAGACAGGCAGGGGTTCCGGGCGATTACAGAAGCGTGATCAAGTATCACCCGTGCCTAAATGCGACCGTGTCTTGATGCGACCTTTGAAACACGCGCTATCAATTCAGATTGCGCGGTAGAGCCAGCCTAGTTTTCAGGAATCCATCTCAAATCAGGAGAAAAACGTTCTAACTTTTAGTAGAATTTGCGATGGTACTCGGCAATCTAGAGAGATTGAAAAGGTTCGATCGAGGCTTTGGGAGAAAAAGACGATGCCGGTTTATGAGGTTATGCGGAAAGTCGATGCTTGGGTTCGGGAGGTGACGACCGTGGAAGCGGGAACCGAAGATGAAGCTCTGGAAATTGCTTATGCTGAAGAACGGAATCTTCAGTGGGAAGATGCAGGTACGCAGAGGTTCGATGACCGAAAATTCGTTATCCGAAACCCGAATACACTAGACGTTTAGTAGTATTTCCTGCGTACACTGCTTTCAGGTTGAACTAGTGTATTCAGGAACATGAGCCGTCGACGCCATACAAGTATGCGAGAAGAACGGGCGACATTTGATAGTCCTTCTCAGAATGCTCGAGCCATGACGGAAGATTGGGCCCGCCGATCTTTGTATTGTCCGAGCTGTACGAACGATTCCCTGAGCGCGTTTGCAGCCAACAAACCAGTCGCTGACCTCTTCTGTGAAGAATGCGAGGAAGAATTCGAACTTAAGAGCCAATCCCGCCGGTTTGGACGAAAAGTGGTGGATGGCGCACATAGAACTATGGTTGAGCGTCTGTCGGCGGCGAACAATCCGAACTTGATATTACTCTGCTACCAGAAGCAGACGGCCATAGTTTCGGAAGTCATGCTCATCCCGAAGTTCCACTTCTCTTTGGCCGCTATTGAGAAACGTAAGCCTCTTGCGCCGACAGCTCGGCGTGCTGGCTGGGTCGGTTGCAACATCCTGCTCGATAAAATTCCTGCAACGGGAAAAATTCCAATCGTATCGAATAGCAAATTCGTATCGGCAGATACGGTTCGCCGAAGGTGGCAAAGCACGGCGTTTCTTCAGGAAACAAACCTGAACGCGAGAGGCTGGTTGCTGGCAACAATTCAGTGTGTCGAGAACATCTCCAGCGACGAATTTCTGCTTTCAGATATCTACGATCATGAGCAGCGACTTGCCGCTCAGTTCCCCAACAACAAGAACATTCGCCCAAAGCTACGCCAGCAACTACAAGTCATGCGTGACCGTGGGATGCTGGAGTTTCTGGGAGACGGAAAATATCGAAAGACATTTTCCGCCGCTCGCTAATCCTCCGGCAAATCCGGGACGCCGACGACGTGGAAGCCGGCGTCGACATGGTGGACTTCACCGGCGACGGAGTGGCCGAGTTCTGAGAGCAGGTAGAGCGCGGCCCCTGCGACGCCTTCCATGCGCGTGTCTTCCTTCAGCAGGGACCAGTCGCGGCCGGTGCCCATCAGGCTCTTGCCGCCGCGAATGCCGGCGAGGGAGAGGGTGCGCATGGCGCCGGCCGAGATGGCGTTGACGCGAATGCCATGGGGCCCGAGATCGCGCGCGGCATAGCGGGTTGCGGCTTCGAGCGCGGCCTTGGCGACGCCCATGACATTGTAGGAGGGCACGGTGCGCTCAGCGCCGAGATAGGTCATGCAGATCATCGCGCCGCCATCGGGCATGATCTCGCTGGCGCGGCGGGCACAGTCGATGAAGCTGTAGACGGAAATGTCCATCGCGCGGCGGAAGCCTTCGCGCGTCGTGTTGGCGACCATGGAGCCCTGCAGCTCGTCCTTGCCGGCAAAGGCGATGGAATGGACGAGGAAATCGATCTTGCCCCATTTGTCCTGCACGGCCTTGAAGGCGGCATCCATAGAGGCATCATCGGTGACGTCAGCCGGGATCATGAAATCCATGCCGATGCTCTCGACCAGCGGGCGGACGCGGCGCTCGAGGTTTTCGCCCTGATAGGTGAAGGCGATCTCGGCGCCCTGCGCGGCGAGCTGGCGGGCGATGCCCCAGGCGATCGAGTTCTGGTTGGCAACGCCCATCACGATGCCGCGCTTGCCTTTCATCAGGTCGCCTGCCGGCGGGGTCCAGTCATCAGCCATGGGAAAGCCTCTCTTTGGTGAATGTCTCGTTGGGAAACCGCTAGGCATCCCCGCTGGGCGCGTCAAGTTTCCGGCGGTGTTTCGGGCGCCGGCTCAGGCCCGGGCGAGCCGGTCGGACAGGGCATGCAGAAGGGCGGCCATTTCGTCGACCCGCTCGCCCAGCGCCCCGTCAATCAGGTCGTTGATCTGGCCGAACGGCGCCTCGATGGCGGCGAGCGTGGCCGTGCCGGCGTCTGTCAGCGACAATTCCCAGGCGCGGGAATCCTCCTGGCTGCGGGTGCGGGCCACCAGGCCGAGCTTTTTCAGCCGCGTGACCATTACCGTGATGGCGGATTCGTTCAGGCCGAGCGTGCGGGCGACCTCGTTCTGGCGCATGCCGGGCGAGCGCGCGATGACGGCCAGGACGGCAGACTGGGCCGTGGAAATGCCGGCGGCGCCCGACACGGCCTGGTCGGCCTGTTTCTGCAGGCGGTGGGCGGCGATCTGGAGCGCGTGATAGAATCGGCTGGAATGTGCAGTCATGCCGCTACGTAGCCTCTTGTGGGGGAGAGCGGAAGCCATATACTTCAATAGTGAAGTATATGGAGAGTCTCATGATCATCGATGTCTGGGCCCAGGCGACGACGCCGCGCTTTGCGGCGGCCCCCTGGCTGCAAACCCTGCTGAAATGGACCGGCCGGGAGGGGGAGACGCGCGGGACGACCGTGGCCGAGACCCTTGCCGCGATGGATGCGGCCGGCGTGGACATCACGTTCCTGTCGGCCTGGTCGTCGCCGACAGGGGATCTGATTTCCAATTCCGAGCTGCAGGAACAGATCGATCAGGTGCCGGACCGGTTGAGAGGGCTGGCCACAGTGGACCTGACCGATCCAATGGGGGCGGTGCGGGAGATCCGGCGGGTCGTGGACGGCCAGCGTATCGTCGGCGTGCGACTGGTGCCATGGCTGTGGGACCTGCCGCCGAATGACCGGCGCTATTATCCGGTCTATGCCGCCTGTATCGAAGCGGGCGTGCCGTTCTGTACGCAGATCGGGCATACCGGGCCGCTGAAACGGTCCGAGACCGGCCGCATGTTGCCCTATCTGGAAGATGTGATGCTGGACTTTCCGGACCTCGTCGTGGTGGGTGGCCATGTCGGCTTCCCATGGCTGGACGAGCTGCACACGATGACGATCAAGTTCCCGAACTTCCATGTCGATACGTCGGCCTATGCGCTGCACCGCCTGCCTCCGGCCTTTGTCGACTGGATGAAGGGGGTCGGAAAATCGCGGGTGATGTTCGGAACAAACTGGCCGATGCTGTCGCCCCGGCGCTGCCTTGATGGCCTGGACGGGCTGGGCCTGGACGCGGCCGCACGGGACGCGTTCCTGTCCGGCAATGCGAAACGCGTGTTCAAGCTGTGACGGGTGGTGACAGCCGCTTCATGTCAGCCCTGCATGCGCCGCCACGGCACTAGAGCCGGGCCAGCTCCGGCGAAGCGCCGCGTTTGCCCATCCATGCCTTCTTGAACAAGTGTTTCGCGTAGCGGGCGGAACGCCGGTCCCCTTTCGCCTTGTAGGTCTGCCACAGGCCATAGAGGGCATGCGCATTGTTCGGGGATTTGAGCAGGGCGCGGCGAAACATCACTTCGGCGCGGTCAATCTGGCCATCCTGAAGGAGCAGCGCCGCGAGCGTCTGGCGGGCGGGATAATACCAGATCGGCGGTTCGCTGTAGGGAAGCGCATCCTGCAGGTCTGCGGCGCGCTCCATCTGCGAAATGGCACTGTCGAAATCGCCATTCCGGGCGGCAATCCGCGCGGTTACGATGAGCGATGAGATCCGGGCGATGTCGCCCGCCGGCAGGTATTGTGCTTCCAGTTCGGCCACACCGTCGCTGGTAATCAGGGCATCGATCCGGTCTGCTTCGGCCTGTGCGCTGACGGTGCCGCCCTCGGCCGCGAAGGCCAGCCCGCGCGCATAATGCCAGGCGACGCTGTCCATTACGGATTCCGTGCCCGGATCGGGCAGGCCGAGCACAATGTCCGGCGCCGAGAATTGCGCATGGGCATAATAGGCAGACGGACGGATCAGGGCGATCCAGGGGGCGAGGGAGGACATGTCCTGCGGCAATGCCGCATCCAGCCGGGAGGCTGTGGACAGTGCAGTCTTCCCGTCCCCGGCCATCATGGCCGAGGTCAGGATGAAATGGAGATTGTGCGGATAGTATCCGTATTCGTAGAGCGGCGGCGCATTGCCGCTGGCAATGTAGAGTTCGTCCGCATGGGCCGCTGCCAGATTCGACTCCATCGACCGTTTCCACTGGCCGGTCAGGTACCAGAGGTGCGAGGGCATGTGCACGAGATGGCCCGATTGCGGGGCAAGGCCCGGCAGCTGTTCGGCTGTCGCAATGGCGCGGAAGGGATCGTCGGATGCCTCGGTTGCATGGATGTAGAGATGGATGGCGTGGACGAAGTCCGGATTGCGGTCCAGCACCGTCTCAAGCAGGTTGATCACCTCGGCCGTGCGGCCTTTCGGCGTGTGACCGTCGGCCTGCCAGTAATCCCAGGGCTGGGTGTTCATGGCTGCTTCGGCGGCGAGGGAGAGGACAAGGTCATTATTGGGGTATTGCACGGCAGCCAGAGCCAGGGCGTCTGCGAAGGCCACCGGATTTTCGGACACATTGCCATCTTCCGTACGCGGATACCGCGCCACCATGGCATCGATCAGAACCTGTTCCAGAACGGGCGTGCCGGAGGCGCGCAGCTTTGCGGCCTGCGCCGCATCATGCGCCAGCTGTAGCGCATCCTCGCCAACGGCCAGGTTGAGATTGCTGCCGCGCGCAAACGCCTCGCCCCAATGGCACATCGCGCAGCCGGGATCAGCGGCCTGCGCCTGGCGGAACACGTCGATGGCCGCATCATGATTGAAGCTGATGACGAGGGACAGGCCGAGATCGAACAAATCCTGCGCGTCAGGGGATTCGGTGGTGACCGGATAGGTGATGATCGGCGCTGTCAGGCCGGCGGCGAATGTGTTGTCGACCTTTCCGGACTCGGCATAGGCGCGGGCGGCGCCGAGAAACAGGCTGAGGCGCCGGGCGCTGCTTTCGCTGCCGAGACAGGATTCGCCTGACAGAAGGACGGGATCCGGGAAGGGGGCCTGCCGGGGCCGCTCTGCAATGTCCACGCCGCCGAGCGCGAGCACGGCGGCTGTGAGAAGTGTGCCTGTTTTCCAGTAGGCCATACGGTGTCCCCTTTTCTCCCGAGAGGGGAAAGTACCGCAGGTCTGTCAATCTGTCATGGGGCAGCCTGGTTTGCGCGCCGCGATGCGACGCGCATGAAAGCCCGTATGCTAGAGCACGTTCTTCAGGCCGACCTTCATGTCGAGGGCGGTATAGACGTGTTCACCATCCACATAGACGCGGCCATCGGCGATGCCGAGATTGAGCTTGCCGCGGCGCACGCGCTTTATGTCGATCTCGTAGCGGACGAGTTTCTTGTCGGGTGTAATCTCGCCGGTGAACTTGACCTCACCGACCCCGAGGGCGCGGCCCTTGCCGGGGCTGCCGGACCAGCCGAGCCAGTAGCCGACGGCCTGCCACATTGCATCGAGCCCGAGACAGCCGGGCATGACCGGATCGCCGGGGAAATGGCACTGGAAGAACCAGAGGTCCGGCGTGATGTCGAGTTCGCCGATCACGCTGCCCTTGCCGAACTGGCCGCCATCCATGGTGATTTCCGTGATCCGGTCCATCATCAGCATGGGCGGGATCGGCAGCTGGGCATTGCCGGGCCCGAAATAGCCGCCGGCGCCGGATTTCAACAGGTCTTCCTTCGAATAGGAGGATTGGGGCGTGTGGTAGTCGTGCGGTCCGGACATGGCGGTTCCCTTGTTCATTCAAGCGCAAGAGGCCGTTCGAGCCTGTGCGGCCCGGCTTGTCAACCATGCGCTGCGGCTTTGCGGGAGCGGGGATCAGAGCGCGGCGGCGCTGGTCTCGATGCCCCAAAGGGCGCGGGCAGGAACGTGGCCGCGATATTGCCCGGCCGAGACACGGCACCAGCCCCGCTCACAGCTTCCGAGTTCGACAAGGACAGTGGCCTCGATGTGGGCAATCTCGGGACTCATTGCGTCCGGGTCCCGGTGCATCACCGTGTCGGCCTGGACCATGGCGCGGTTGCCCGGCTCCAGCATGCGGGCATGCACCCAGACTTCGGCGCCTTCCGGATCGCGCACCCGGCGCCAGTTCTGGCTTTCCTTGATGATCAGGAGCGGCAGGCCCTTGCGTTCGTATCGCCAGACAATGGGATGGTCGCGGCTGGGCCCGGCGCGGCCATTGACGGCATTGTATTTCAGCGACTCGAAGCGCGGCACTTCCTTGCCGGAAAATTTGCTGACCCGAACATAGGTCGGACCCTCGGCGACGGCGACCGAGCCGGCCAGGAGGAGTCCTGTCAAAAAGAGGGCTGCCCACTTCATGTGCAGTCTTTTCCCATGTCTGCGAGGGGCTAGAATTCCATGGCCGAATGAATCTTGTGTAAAACATGAAGCGTTGGCGCGGCCTGATCCCTCTGCTAAGGCCCGAATGAGAATATTTGCAAAAAGAGTCCCCATGCCTGCGAAGAAGCTGAAAGTCGTTGTCACAAGAAAACTCCCGGCTCCGGTCGAGCTGCGCCTGAAGGAGTTGTTCGATGCCCGCCTGAATGACGATGACCACCCCTTCACGCAGGAAGAACTGGCCGAGGCCATGCAGACCGCCGATGTGCTGGTGCCGACGGTGACCGACCGGCTGGACGGGCGCATCATGGCGCGGGCCGGCGAGCAGTTGCGCCTGATCGCGCAGTTCGGCGCGGGCGTGGACAATATCGACGTGCAGAGCGCCGTGCAGCGCGGCATCACGGTGACCAACACGCCGGGTGTGTTGACCGATGACACCGCCGATGTCGCCATGGCGCTGATCCTGTCCGTGCCCCGCCGCCTGTTCGAGGGCGCCGAGGTTATGAACCAGCGCGGCTTTGATGGCTGGACCCCGACCTGGATGATGGGCCGGCGCCTGGCCGGCAAGCGGCTGGGCATCATCGGCATGGGGCGGATTGGCCAGGCTGTTGCGCGCCGCGCGAAGGCGTTCGGCCTGCAGATCCATTATCACAATCGCAAGCCGGTCAGCCCGCGCATCGAGGAATTGCTGGAAGCGACCTATTGGGACAGCCTCGACCAGATGCTGTCGCGCATGGACATCGTCTCGGTGAACTGCCCGCACACGCCAGCGACGTTCCACCTGATGAATGCGCGGCGGATCGAGCTGATGAAGCCGGACGCCTATATCGTGAATACGGCGCGCGGCGAGGTGATCGACGAGGCGGCGCTGGCCCGCGCGCTGAAGGCCGGCAAGATTGCCGGGGCGGGCCTCGACGTGTTCGAGCGCGAGCCGACGGTGAACGAGGAATTGTTCGGCCTGCCGAATGTCGTGCTGCTGCCGCATATGGGCTCGGCCACGATCGAGGGCCGGACTGAAATGGGCGAGAAGGTCATCATCAACATCAAGACCTTCGCCGACGGCCACCGCCCGCCAGACCGCGTGATTCCGGCGATCCTGTAGAAATTTCGCAATTTCTGGTTGACGTTTCCTGACCTGTTTTCCAATCTGGACCGGTTCAGGGAGGGCAGGTCTGGTGTTGCGTATTCTGGCGGTTGTGGCCGCCATTTTTGTTTGCGGTCAAGCGTTCGCGCAGGAGCCTGCCCCTCCAACCCTTGATGAGTTCCTGAGCGATCTGGATTTCTGGAGTCCGGAACTGTCGCCATCAGGCCGGTACATGTCCGGCGTGCGGCGTGTCGACGGCCAGGACTTTCTGGTGATGCTGGATCTGGATGATCCGGCGCCGACCCTCGATGCGACCAATCTGGGGGATTTCTATATTCGCTGGGCCGACTGGATCAGCGATGACCGATTGCTGATCGCGTTGACAGGATATGTGAACATCCGGAACGGGAACACGATGACCCGGCAGGAAGTGACCGACTGGACGCCAGACAGCAAGGCGATCCCCGTGTCCTATTCGCGCCTCGTCTCGATTGAGCGCGAAACCGGTGAAATGGTGGGCATGTTCCGGGAAGAGAAGCGCCTCAGCCGGAACTTTTACCTGTCCTCGGTGACGGACATGTTGCCGAATGATCCGGACCATATCCTGATGCCCGCCCGCCTGCGCGGAGATCTTGACCTGTTCAAGGTGAATGTCATCGACGGCACGGTCGAGCGGATCGCAATTGGAACGCGCAATACCTATGCGTGGTATACAGACCGGAATGGAGAACCGGCCTTTCGCCTGAATGTAAATTCGCGCGGGACCGTTATCTATATCTATGCGCGCGAAGACCGCAAAAACGGGTCGATCAAGTGGCGGAAGATCCGCTCGGTGCGGCTCAAGTCCCGCCAGAATGACGACGCGGCGCTGGAGTTCCAGGTGCTTTATCCCGGCCCGACCGAGTCAACTTATTATGTATCCGCCCGCCCGGATGACGAAGACAAGGCCGGCATCTATCTTTTCGACTTCGAGCAAAATGCGATCATCGAAACCGTACGCACACATGAAAAGGTCGATATCGAGGACGGGTTCTTCAATACCGAAACGCGCGAACTGATGGGGGTGTTCTATTTCGATGACCGCCTCGTCATCGAGATGGACGATCCCCAGGTCCAGAAACATCTGGATGCGTTGAACACCTATTTCGGGAATGAGGCCAATGTGATCCCGCTTGATGCCAGCGAAGATGGCAAACGATGGCTGCTCAAGGCCGTCGGGCCACGCGAACCGGGTTCGTATCATATCTATGATCTGGATACCGCGGCGGCCACGAAACTCGGCAATCAGCGCCAGCGCCTGATCGGCAAGACGCTCGGCGCCACCGATGTCGTGACGTATACGGCGCGCGACGGGCTGGAACTGCATGGATATCTCACCCGCCCTCCGATGACTGAAGGCGCGCCTCCGCCTCCCCTTGTTGTCATGCCGCATGGTGGCCCGGAAATGCGGGACATGGTCACGTTCGATCAGGATGTGCAGATCCTTGTGGCGCGCGGCTACCAGGTGTTTCAACCCAATTTTCGGGGCTCTTCCGGATTTGGGAAAGCGTTCGCTGATCGGGGCCGACGGCAATGGGGACGCGCCATGCAGACCGATGTGGAAGATGGATTTGACCACCTTGTGGCCGAGGGCCTGGCAGAGGCAGACCGCGCGTGCATTCTTGGATATTCCTATGGCGGGTATGCCGCAATGGCAGCCGCCACGCTGACCCCCGAAAAGTATCAATGCGTGATTGCCGCGGCCGGAATAAGTGACCTGCATGCATTCCTGCGTCGCGAACGCCGCGAAGAGGGCGGCACGTCCGAAGCCTACACCTATTGGGTCGCCCATATCGGACACCCAAGGCAGGACAAGGAGGCGATCAACGCCGTTTCACCCGTGGAGCATGCAGCGAATGTGTCACGACCTCTTCTGATCCTGCATGGGCGAAATGATGACGTGGTCGCCTACGAACAGGCCGAACGCATGGACAAGGCCCTGCGCAAGGCGGGCAAGTCCTTCCGGCTGGTGACGCTCGAGGACTCCGACCATTCCTACATGTCTGAAGAGGACGAGCTGACCTACTATACCGAGATACTCTCCTTTCTGGAGACGCACTTGCCGGTCAACTGAATGAATGGAATCAGTCCAGGGCGCCGATATAGGGCAGGCCGCGATACTTGCCGGCATCGTCCATGCCATAGCCGACCAGGTAGCGGCCGGGCGCATCAATCGCGCAATAGTCGACGCCCTGCTCGCCGCGCGGGGCCCAGGGTTTCTGGGTCAGCGCACAGGTGATGACCTCGCGCGCCCCCTTGGCCTGCATGTGGGCCTTGGCGAAGGCGAGCGTGCGGCCGGTATCGAACACATCATCCAGAATGATCACGCCGCGATCCTTCACCGAGCGGGCCAGATCCGCGCGCACCACCACCCGGCCGGAGCTTTCCCGCGCGTCGCGATAGGATTCGAGCCAGATGACATCGAGCGTCGGGTGAATGTCGCGCCGGGCGAGGGCCTTCATCAGGTCTGCGGTGAACGGCGTTGCCCCAATCAGGATCGACACAATGGTCCAGTCCCCGGTCAGGCGCGGGGCCAGCGTTTCGGCCAGCTGGTCGATCTGTGCCAGGAGTTCGTCTTCCGGCACGATGACTTCGATCTTGGGCATGTCGGTCATTGCGCAGGCAGGTCCGTTTCAGTTGGGGTCTGGGGGTCCGGTTCCGCGTCCGGTTCAGGCGTTTCGTCTGTTTCACCGGCGGGGACGTCCGCGAGGTCGACGAATTTCAGTTCGATCTCGAAGCTTTCCATCGGCGCCTGTTCAACCACGATCCGGAACGTGCCGGCCTCGCCGGGTGCCAGGGCATCCGGGCGGATGCGGCCATAGGTGGTGGCCACGATGACGCCGCGCTCATCCTTCAGGTCCACCTGAACGGCGGGCGTGTCGACCGTGGAGCGCGAGATGTTGAGCGCCTTGCCGGCGACGGTGACGACCGGGATCGTGTCATTGAAGGTGCGGCTGCGTTCAATGTCCTCGAAATCCAGGCCAAACCGGTTCACCTTGAAACCGAGCTGGCTGTAGGCGGTCCCGGCCTCGGGCCAGACTTTCACCACTTCATTGCGGTACATGATGGCCGCGACGCCGAGCGAGAAGAAGACAGCGGCGGTCACAAGCCAGGACAGAAGGGCGGCCGTGCGGCTCTTGCGGCGGCGTTGTTCGCGGACTTTCTCGCGGTAGATCTCATGTGCCGCGGCAGGGGTGCGCTTGACCGTGTCGCCGAGATGTTTCGGTTCGACAAACCAGGATCCGCCACAGGCGGCGCACTTCACGGTGCGGCCGCTTTCACCGATTGTTGAGTCATCGGCGAAATACTGGGTTTCACAATGGGGACAAGTGAGGATCATGACTTGGTGTTTCCCGCAATTCGCCCCAATAATCCACTCGAACGAGCACAGGACAGGAGCTGATGACTCTTTCCCGCCATGACCTGTTTGACGATGTTGCCGTGCGCCTGGACAGCGTCTCGCTGCGATACGACACGTCGGAAGACATTCTTAGCGGGATTGACCTGGTCCTGAAACCCGGATCGTTCAGCTTTCTGACGGGGGCTTCCGGTGCTGGCAAGACCAGCCTGCTGAAACTTCTCTATCTGGCGCTGAAGCCGACGCAAGGGGAAGTCTCGCTGTTCGGCCGCCCGACCAGCCGGCTGACGCGCGACCAGCTCTCGGCGCTGCGCCGACGGGTGGGCGTGGTGTTCCAGGAATTCCGCCTGCTGGACCATCTGACCGCGTATGAGAATGTGGCATTGCCGTTGCGGGTGCTCGGACGCAAGGAAGCGAGCTATCGCCATGATGTCGAGGAATTGCTGGCCTGGGTGGGGCTGGGTGAGCGGATGCATGCGCGGCCCCCGACGTTGTCGGGCGGCGAGCAGCAGCGTGTGGCCATCGCACGGGCCGTTGTGACCCAGCCGGACATCCTGATCGCGGACGAGCCGACGGGAAATGTCGACCCTGAAATGGGGTCACGCCTGATGCGCCTGTTCCTGGAACTGAACAAGCGCCGGGGCACGACGGTGATCATCGCGACGCATGATCTGGGCCTGGTGCGGCAGGTCGAGGCCCCGGTCTTCCGCCTGCAGCACGGCCTGCTGGTGCAGGATGTGGAATACGGCCCGGCGGCGCGCCGTCGCACAGACATCGTGAAGGCGGCGGAATAGTCATGGCCAGAGAGACCCCGCTGCTGCCCGTTGAGGATGCGCGCGAAATGGCGCTGTTCTTTGTCGTGGGCGCGCTGTGTTTCCTCGCCGCGCTGGCGACCCTGTCGGCCAAGTCGACCTATGGGGCTGCGCGCAGCTGGACCGCCGAAGTGGAGGGCGAGCTGACCGTGTCCCTGCCGGATGCCGACCGGCGCGGCGCCGAGGAAGCGCGGCAGATCATCGAGGCCACGGAGGGTGTGCGCGAGGCGCGCCTGTTGTCGAAGGCGGAGATTGACGCGCTGCTGGAACCGAATTTCGGGAGCCGGGGGCTGCCGGACAGCCTGCCCCTGCCGCAACTGGTTGCGGTGCGCGCCGACCCTGAGGTCGACTTCATGGGGCCGACTCTCGAGCGCCGCCTGACCGAGGCCGGATTTGCCAATGCCGTGGATGAACATGCCGACTGGGCAGGCGATGTGCGGCGGATGCTGGCGATTGCGCGGCTTGTGGCGCTGACGGCGGTGGCCCTTCTGGCCTCGACCGCCGTGGCGGTGATTGCCTTCGCCACGCATGCGGCCCTGCTGGCGCGCCGGGACATTGTGGATGTGCTGCATCTGGCCGGGGCGCGGGACCGCTATATTGCCGGCCTGTTCGAGCGCCGTTTCTGGCTGCTGGGCCTTCGGGCCGGGGCGGTCGGGGCGCTGTTGGCGCTGGGCGCGGCGGCGGCGATGATCTTTGCGGCCCATTCGAGCGGCGCGCGCTCGGGCCTGCTGCCGGTATTGAGCCTGGACCTGCTGGACGTGATGATTCTTGTGGCGACGCCGCTGATTGCGGGCCTTGCCGCCCGCCTTGCGGCGCGCGTGACCGTTATTCGTTCCCTGAAGAGTGTGATGTGAGCGGCGAACGGCGATTGCGACAGAAACGGATCGGACTGGTGCCCGCCTTGCTGCTGGCTTGCCTGCTGCTTGCGGTGGTGGACTTCATCCTGTTTGCGCAGCGCGCCGCCAGGGCCGATCACGCGCCGGAGATCACCGCTGATGCGATCGTGGCCCTGACGGGCGGGTCCGGCCTCAGGATTGCCGCCGGCGTGGATCTGGTCTCCGAAGGCCGGGGCGCGCGCCTGTTGATCTCCGGGGTGCATCCGGATGTGACGGTGGAGGACCTGATCGCGCTGGCCGGTGGATCGGCGGAGGTCTGGGCCTGCTGTGTCGATATCGGCTATGTGGCCGAAACCACGCTGGGCAATGCCGACGAAACTGCGGCCTGGGCCTATGAGCGCGGCTATGAGAGCCTGATCATCGTCACGTCTGACTATCACATGCCGCGCAGCCTGATCGTGCTGGAGAAGGCAATGCCGGACATTGCGCTGAAGCCCTGGCCGGTGCGGACGGTGAATGATCCGGCCCGGATCTGGGCCGATCCCGATTCGTTCCGCGGTGTGCTGCTGGAATGGGCGAAGTGGCGGGTGACGACCTTTGCGTGACGCGCTATCTGAAGCGGGATGATGATGTTGCGTTCCATCCTGTTCGTGATCTGGATGTACGGCCTGATGGCCGTCATGGGGATCGTTTGCCTGCCGGCCCTGTTGCTGCCCAAATCCGTAACCTTCTGGGCGATCAGCCTGTATGCACGGGGCCTGATCTGGGGCCTGCGCGTGATCTGCGGCATCGAGGTGGAAATTCGCGGACGCCAGAACATGCCGCGCGGGACGGTTCTGTATGCCGGCAAGCACAATTGCATGCTGGATGTGTTCATTCCGTTCCTGGTGATGCCGGCGCCGGCGATCATCCTGAAGCAGGAATTGCTCTGGTATCCGTTCCTTGGCTGGTATGCGCTGAAGACGGCGATGATCCCGATCGACCGGGCCGGGAACACGAAAACGCTGAAGAAGATGGTCGCCGAGGCGAAGACCCGCGCCGAGGATGGACGCCAGATCGTGATCTTTCCGGAAGGCACCCGGACGGAGCCGGGTGCCCCGCCCGCCTATCATGCTGCGGGCATTTCCGGACTGGCAAAAGCCATCGAGGCCCCCATCGTGCCGGTGGCAACCAATGCCGGCCTGTGCTGGCCGGGCCGGGGCCTGAAGCGGACCCGGGGGAAAATCATCTATGACATCCTGCCGCCGATCCCGGCAGGCCTGCCGCGCAGGGAGCTGATGACGCGGCTGCAATCGGACCTTGAGACCGCATCGGACGCCCTTGTCGCAGAGGGACGCAGCGTGCAGGGTCGTCTCGCCGCCCCCAGCCAATAGGACCCGTTCATGGCCGAGCCTTCGACATCCCGGAAGAAGAGCCGATTCTGGCTGTATCTGCCCTTCACCCTGTTGTTGCTGGCGATCGGCGCGTGGACCGCTTACTGGTTCGTCGCCAAGGGGCAGCTGGACAAGGGGATCGATCAGTGGATTGCCGAACAGCGCGCCAATGGCACGGTGATCGAATATTCCTCGAAATCCCTTGGCGGATTTCCCTACAGATTCGAACTGGTTGTGGACGATCCGGTCTATCAGGCTGCCGGGCAGGGGCGCTGGGAGGGCGAGAAATTGCGCCTGGTGATGCAGCCCTGGAACTGGCAGCACGTGATCGCCTATTCGCCGGGCCGCAATCTGGTGACCGAACCGGGCGGCCTGCGCCAGACGGTGACGCTGGACAAGACGTCTGCGACCAGCGTGTCCTGGACCCGCGACGGCATTCGACGGATCGGCGTGCAGATGGGCAGCGCCACCGCGCTGATCAATGGCGAGTCCTATGAAACGGCCGGGTTCTCGCTGAACCTTGCGCCCCGGTCAGGGGCGGAGGATGACCTGATGATTGCGCTGCAATGGGACCGGCTGACCATCAATGCCGCCCCGCAGGGCGCCGAATTCCTGGGCGACACGCTGGGCCCCTCGCGCCTGATCGGCGAGGTGCGCGGATTCTTCCCGGCCTGGGTCCGCGCCGGCGGAGATCCGGAGCGGTTCCACCGGGCGCTGGTGCAGCAGGAGGGCGGCGTGGAGATTGCGCAGGCCCTGCTGGACTGGGGCCCGCTGGACCTCGGCATGAAGGGGGACATCGGCTACACCAATGGACGGGCCAACGGGTCCTTCGGCGTACGGATAGAAGATACGACCGAATTGAGGGCGGTGCTGGAGGAGTCCGGCCAGTTCGGACAGCAGGAGAATGCGATGCTTACCATGCTGGAAACTTCCTCGGCGGACGGCGGATTCCTCAGCTTCACGATCCAGGATGATGAGGTGCGGATGGGGCTTGTCCCGGTCGGGACGCTGCCGGGACCGGGCTATTGACCGCGCCGTCGCGGCGCAAGCTGAAAGCGGCCTGCGAAACGCTGGCGGCCGCAGACCCCGCGCTGGGACGGGCCTATGACGAGCTGGGCGTGCCGCACTGGAGAGTCGGCGATCCCTGTTATGCGGCGCTGTGCCGATTGATCGCCTACCAGCAATTGTCGACCAAGGCAGCAGGAACCATCTGGGGGCGGACCGAAACCCTGTTCGGCGAGGTGACGCCGCAGGCCGTGCTGGCCGCTGATCCAGAGGACATCCGTGCGTGCGGCATGTCGCGGCCCAAGGTGCGGCACATGCGGTCGATTGCCGAAGCGATCACACGAGGCGATCTGGACCTGCAGCGCGTTTGTGCGACCGATCTTGAGTCGGCGCGCCGCGAACTGGTTTCGGTCAAGGGGATCGGCCCGTGGACGGCGGAATTGTTCCTGCTCTACTCGGTCGGAGCGATGGACGCCTTCCCGGTGGGAGATGTCGGCCTGATGGAGGCGCACAAGCTGCTCTCGGAAGTCGAAACCCGTATGGAAATCAAGGAATTCACGGCCCATGCCGAAATCTGGCGGCCATATCGCGGCGTCGCCGCGCACATGTTGTGGGGCTGGATCAATGATCTGCGCGACAAGGCCGGACGGGCGGGCCCGCAGGCCTGAACAGGGAAAACGTTGCAAAACGCCGTTTCTGTCATAATCTGATGATGTGAATCACCTAGAGCAGGGGCGAGACGAAAAGGAGCTGCGCCTTCAGTCGGTTCGAGCAAGCATATGTTCTCTGCACCATGGAGATCTTCCATGGCTGAGATCCTTTCGGTCCCTCCGAGCGGCCGGCCCGCTCTGGTATTGAACGCCGATTTCAGGCCCCTGTCCTATTATCCGCTATCATTGTGGCCCTGGCAGGAAGTGGTGAAGGCCGTTTTCCTCGACCGTGTCGATATCATTGCAGAATATGATTATGTCGTGCGCAGCCCGAGCACGGAGTTCCGCCTGCCGAGCGTCATCGCGTTGCGGGATTTCGTGCGCCAGGACCGCCCGCCGGCGTTCACGCGATTCAATGTCTTCCTGCGCGACGGGTTTGCCTGCGCGTATTGCGGCACGTCCGAGAATCTGACCTTCGACCATGTGATCCCGCGTTCGAAGGGTGGCCGCACGACATGGGAGAACATCGTCGCGGCGTGCAGCCCGTGCAATCTGCGCAAGGGCGGCAAACTGCTGAGGCATACCGACATGCAGCTGTCGAAGCCGCCGGCGCGCCCGAACAATTACCAGCTGCAGGAAATCGGCCGGAAATTCCCGCCGAACCATCTGCATGAGACCTGGATGGATTATCTCTACTGGGATGTCGAACTGGACGGCTGAGCGTGGGGGTCAGGACCCGAGATAGGCCTGGCGGGCCTGTTCGATATGGGCGAGTTTCGCCTCGACCGCCGACCAGTCATCGGATTCTGCAACCGGAGCCCAGACGGCCTCGACTTCATCGATCAGCAAGCTGACCGGAGCGGGCGCCTGGAAATAGGCATGGTGCAACCGGTCCGGGCGGACCGGCTGGCGGGCCTCGAAGCCGGCCCGGACCGGTGCGAAAGGATCATCGGCATAGAGCGCGGCCAGCGGAGAGGCCGATGCACGGTCCGCGCTGATCACGCCGCCGAACCAGTCGAAGAAGACCTGTGGCCAGCTGGCGCCGGTTTCGGTCATCCAGGCATAGAAGGCCTGCAGGAATTCCGTGTCGGCCTGCAACTCGCCCAGTGGTGCAATACCGAGCAGGGCATGCGTGTGGGCGATGAAACCGTCCTGGTAGGCCGTCTGATAGGGGGCCAATCCGGCTGCCAGTGCGTCGGCATCGGCGAGCGGCAGCAGGGCAGAGGCGAGCTGCTGGAGGGCCCAGCCGCCCTGAACGGGCTGGCGTCCAAACCGGTAAAGTCCCTGCTGGTCGAAATAGGCGGCAGTGAAGTTCGGATCGGAGACAGGCAGGAAGCGCCATGGCCCGAAATCGAATGTCTCGCCAGTGATGTTGAAATTATCCGTGTTCATCACACCATGGACGAACCCTGCAGCCATCCACTGGCCGATCATGCGGCCGGTGGCGGCCGAGATGGCAGCGAGAAGGTTGACCGACCTGCGGGCCCTGTCCGGATCATCTGCACCGGGATGGAAATGGCGGATGGCATAATCGACCAGACGGGCGAGATGATCTGTTTCCTCGAGATAAGCGAGGCGCTGGAAGCTGCCGAACCGGATATGGCTGTGGGAAAGCCTTGTCAGCACGGCTGAGCGCGTGGGGGAGGGCTCGTCATTGCGGGCGAGCTGTTCCCCGGTCTCGACCAGGGCAAACGCCTTGGATGTGTTGACGCCGAGCGCTTCGAGATAGCTGGCGGCGAGAATTTCCCGGACGCCACCCTTGAGGGTCAGGCGGCCATCTCCCTGTCGGCTCCAGGGCGTCTGGCCGGATCCCTTCGTGCCGAGATCGAGCCAGCGGGATGCGCCATCGCGCAGCTGGGCGAACAGAAATCCGCGGCCATCGCCAAGCTGGGGGTTGTAGGTGCCGAACTGGTGGCCGTGATAGCGCAGGGCTAGCGGCTGCGGGAGATTTGCGTCCAGCGGGTCGAACCGGCCGAAATGAGCGATCTGTGCCTCCGGTCCCAAATGCCCGAGGCCGACAGCCTCTGCCCAGCGGGCGTTCCAGAAGCGCAGCGTGTGGGAGGGAAAGTCGGCGGGGTCCACCGGGTCTGCGATGAAGTCGGCAATGTCGAGAATCGGCGGGGACTGGATCATGGCCAGACACATAGGGGGTGAATGAAGAAAGGGCGACCCGCCGGGCCGCCCTTTCCTGAAAATTCGCTGTGCGGGCTGAGCCTAGTATTCGTAGGTCAGCTCGAGGCCGACAAGGCGGCCCTTCTTGAGCGGGGAGAACGTACCGCCGGCCGGCAGGCCCATATACGGATAGTTCTGACCGGTCGAGAGCGGGCCCGGGAAGGGCAGCTGCGTGTCGTTGCCGGCCTGGACTTCGTCGAGCAAATTCTTGCCGTAGATGGAGGCCGCAAGACCGTCGATCGGCGTTTCCCAGGTCAGGTTTGCGTCCAACATGTTGGCGGACTGGATCCAGCCGAAATTGCTGTCGGTATATGCAATGCGGTCGCGGAACTGGTAGTTCACCTGACCGACCAGTGCGCCCTTGTCGCCAAGGTCGACATCCTTGATCAGGCCGACACCCCAAGTTGCCTGCGGCACGCGGGGCAGGTCGAGGGCCAGGTCGCTGGAGCCGACAACGCCGTCTGCGTCGAGATCGAAGAAGACCTCGTCATAGGAGGCATCGATCATGCCAACATTGAAGGTGGCGAGCCAGGAATCGGCGATTGCGACGCGGCCATCCACTTCGATACCGGTGATGGAGGCATCTGCCGTGTTGATGATGTTCTGCACCACGCCGGACGATCCGGCGGTGTTCACTTCCCGCTGCATGTCCTGGATCTTGGTGTGGAACAGGGCGCCATTGACCTGGACGCGGCCGTCTTCGCTGCTGGTCTTGAAGCCGACTTCGAAGGCATCGACTTCTTCCTCATCGAAGCCGAGATCGCCGGTCTGGGTCACGAAGGACTGGAAGATCGGAATATCGGTGATGCGGAAATTGTAGCCACCGGACCGGAAGCCCTTGGTGTAGTGGGCATAGGTCTGGAAATCGTCGGTCCAGAAGTATTGAAGGCCGACTTTCGGCGTCCAGTTGGACCAGTCATTGCCATCGCTGAAGCCGTTCGGCTCTGCCACCAGGCCGCCGGTGATCAGGGAGATCAGGGCGTTGGTGCCGTCCGGCGAGCAGGTGCCGCTGACAACGGAACACTCGTTACGCGGACGGATATAGATGACGTCGGCATCCTTCTCCTCGGAGGAGTAGCGCAGGCCGACCGTGGCAACCAGTTTGTCGGTCACGGAATAATCGACATTGGCGAAGGCGCCCCAGACCGTGTGATCCTGACGGCCGCCACCATAGAAGCCCCACGGAATGGAGGCCGGCAGCGTGGCCGGGCGGGTCGTCGGCAGGTTGCGGGTCTCGGTGTAGGCGATTTCCTGTTCGAAATAATACAGGCCGGTCGTCACGTCCGCCTTGCCGAAAGTACCGGCATAGCGCAGCTCGTTGGAGAATTGTTCCTGATTGAACTCCGATCCGGAGTGGAACAGCGTGAACGGCGTGGCGTCGATGTCGCCGACCGTGGCCGATTCCAGATCGCGATAGCCGAAGATGTTGGTGATGCGGCCATTGCCGAAATCAACATCATAATCGGTGCGGATGGAGCCGAAGATGGTTTCGGCTTCGGCAAGACCCGGCTCGTTGATCGAGAAGTCGAAGGTATCGCGATCGAAATAGGAGCGGTTCTGACCGGACGGGCCGTCGCCGCGGCTGTCGGTGTACTCGACCTTGCCGAGCACGGTCAGGCGCTCGGTCGGTGTGAATTCCAGCGCGCCGCGATAGGTGGCGATCTGAAGTTCGCCATGATTGTCGCCATTGTACTGGTTCTCGAAATAGCCGGCATCCGACGTGTAGGATGCGCCGATCTTGCCGTTCAGCAGGCCTTCGATCAGCGGACCGGAGACATACCCCTGAATGGTGCCGCTGGCACCGCCACGGTCTTCATCCACAGGACCGTCGACCTTTGCGCCGATCTTGTAGGTGAATTCGTCGCTCGGATTGCCGGAATTCACGACCACGGCACCGCCGGTCGTGTTGCGGCCGAACAGGAGGCCTTGCGGACCGCGCAGGATCTCGATGCTTTCGACGTCGAACAGGTCGACGACGACACCGGTGTTCACGCCGATATAGACGCCATCGACGAACACGCCGACAGCCGGGTCGATGGAGGGAATGGAAGAGTTCACGCCGAGGCCGCGGATGGCGAAGTTCGCCGTGCCGCGCGAGGTGCCGACATCGTCCAGTGACACGTTCGGAGACGAATAGGACAGGCTTTCCAGGGTCGTGACGTTCAGGGCGTCAAGCGTGTCGGAGTTGAACGCGGAGACGGCGACCGGCACGTCCTGGACGTTCTCGACGTCCTTCTTTTTGGTCGCGGTGACCGTAACCGTGCCGAGCACGCGGTCGATGGCGGATTCGCGCTCTGATTCGGGCGCCGGAGTGGCGTCCTGGGCCTGAGCATTGGCCGCAAGAAAGAGGACGGCAGAAGCCGTCACAAACAATGACTGTTTGAGATGCATAGCAGTTTCCTGATTGTGTATTTCGAGTTCCGGGAGGGGGTTCGAGCCCGCTCTTGACGGCGGGTGTCTGTCAAAAATAATCGTTCTATTGCCGGATACAGCCTCAAAATCTGGTTAGGTTTCAGGTTTGTCCAACACTGTAACATTTGCGCCACAATCCGGGCGATTCTGACCGATTTCGTGCAGATTGTGACGGCGGGTTTCCGAAGAAGATTAACACAACAACGTTGTCACGAAATTTATCCCCCATTTGGGGGGCAAAATTGCTGCGCCGCACAACAATATGCCCCTGTTCGACTGGCGAACCGGGCATATTCTGTCTGTGGGTGAGGCCAGAGCCGGGCACCAGATACCGGCCGCTCACAACACGGGAGGAAGTAGATGAATCGTGAAATGAAAATGTGGCTTAGTGCGTCTTGCGTTGCGCTTGCGGTCGGCATGCCAGCCGTCGCGCAGGAAGACGCCGAGGCGCGTCAGGAGACGGTGGTGGTCACCGGGTCCTTTATCGCCGGTACGCCGGAAGACGCGGCCCTGCCGGTCGACGTGCTGACGGCCGGTGAATTGAAGCTGGAAGGGTCGCCCAGTGTCACCGAACTGATCCGGAACCTGGGCGTGTCGTCCGGGGTCGACGGTCAGACCAACCAGTTCGCCTCGAACGGACTGGAGGGTACCTCCAACGTTAACCTGCGCGGTCTCGGGCCCGGCCGGACGCTGGTCCTGCTGAACGGCAAGCGCCAGACCTTCTCGCCCTATGGCGTGGGTGAGCAGGCGCAGCTGTTTGTCGACACGAACATGATTCCGTCTGCCGCGATCGGCCGCATCGAAGTGCTGAAGGACGGCGCAGCCGCCCTGTACGGCTCGGATGCCATCGCGGGTGTCGTGAACTTCATCACGCGGACGGACCTCGACGGCTTTGAAGTTGGTGGCAGCTTCCAGCAATTCGACGGATCTGACGGCGAGTATGATGTCTCGGCCGCCTAGGGAAAGCAGGGGGGTGACTGGAACTTCATCATCTCCGCAGGCTACCAGTACAAGAACGAGGTGGCGCTGCTCGAGAAAGACTGGGCGATTTCCGACATCACGGAAAACCCGGTGGGTGGCTTCTCGTCCCTTTCCAATCCTGGCCGCTATGTGGCGCTTGGCCTGACCGGTACCGGCCTTGGCGTCATTGGCGCCGTGAACCGCGAAGCCGGCTGTACCGATGTCGGCGGCATCGTCAATCCAGCCAATGATCAATGCTACTTCCAGTTCACCCAGTTCGACAATCTGGTGGAAGAGGAAGAGCGCTACCAGGTCTTCACCGAATACAATCGCGAATTCTCGAATGGAATCGGTCTTCATCTTGAAGCCCTGTACGGCATGACCGATGTTCCGAGCTGGAAGACGTCTCCGTCCTATCCGCCGCAGGAACTCGCGACGCAGGTGGTGCCGGTCAGCAATCCGGGTTTCCAGCAATATATCGCGGACAATCCGGGTGACTTCCCGGCTGGCACACTGGCTGCCCTCTATATCGGACGGTCGTTCGGCTGGGGTGGCTTCCCGGGTACGGGCGGCGCACAGGAAGGCTTCCGCGAGCATGAAACGCTGCGGATTGCCGGTGAGTTGGACGGTACTTTCGAGAACGGCATCAACTGGTCGACCAGCCTCGGCTACAGTGAAGCGTCTGCCGACCGGAACACGAATGACACCTACATTCTCGGCTTCACGGCCGCGTTGAACGGTTATGGTGTCTGTACCGACCCCATTACCGGGAATGATCCGGCAACAGGAACGCAACCATTTGCGGCTGGTTATACCGGGTCGCTTGTCGCTGGCACGGGCGCGTGTGAATACTACAATCCGTTCTCGAACGCGATTCCGGCCAATGCAATCACGGGTGAAGCCAATCCGTCCTATGTTCCGGGGCTGGAAAACTCCGAGACGCTGGCCGACTGGTTGACCGATGGTCAGTTCACGGCGGCTGAAACCAGCCTGCTTGTGTTCGACGCCGTGATGAACGGACAGTCGAATGTGCAGGCATCCGGCGGATCCGTCGGCTGGGCTGCAGGCTTTCAGGTTCGCCGGGAAACCTACACGCTGACGCCAAACGCACTCAACAACCTGAACATCACGCCCGGACCGGGTGGCACGGGGCCGTTCTCCTTCCTGGCGGGTTTCACCCCGGCAGACCGGGAGCAGACGATCTATGCAGGCTTCGGCGAACTGCAGATCCCGTTGTTCGAGGATTTCGATGTGCAGGTGGCCATGCGGTACGAGGACTATGGTGGCGAGGTCGGATCGACCTTCGACCCGAAAGTCGCTGCCAAATGGCAGGTGAATGACGCGCTGTCCCTGCGCGGTTCGGCCCAGACCTCGTTCAAGGGTCCGACGCTGAACCAGCTGGCCGGCAACGTCACGACGCTGCAATTCGTTGCACCGACATCGGCGTTCAAGGCGGTGGACCAGTTCGGTAACCCCGCCCTGTCGCCGGAAAGTGCCTTCAGCTTCAATCTGGGTGCCATCTACCAGAATGGCGGCTTCAACGCCTCGATCGACTACTACAATTTCGACTTCTCTGATCCGATCATCGTTGAAGATCAGGCTTCGATTGTGAACGCTGCGCTTGCAGCGCTTGCGGCCGGGGATGACGAAGCAGCGATCCTGGAGCGGATCACTTTCACGGACAATAACAGTGACGGTGTGAACCAGGCGAACGAGATTGCCCGTGTCGAGACGAATATCGTCAACGGTCCGGACATCAAGACGTCCGGCTTCGATATCCGCGTCGAGAATGTCTGGGACAACGCCTTTGCCGGGGGTGACTTCTCCATGGGTGCCGAAGCGTCCTACATCCTCGAATATGATGTGGACGATTTCGAGATCGAAGGCGTGATCATTCCGGGCGGAGACCGTGTCGACCAGTTCAACCGGTCCAACTTCTCCCGCTCCCTGCCGCAATGGAAGGCGAATGTCTTCGCCAATTTGGCGACCGGAGACCACAATTTCCGGGGTGTCATGCGCTACATCGACTCCTATGAAGATGAGCGCGGCGACCTGACCGGAAACAACACGACGGAGATCGACAGCCAGACCACGTTCGACCTGTTCTACACCTGGCAGTCGAGCGCCTGGGATCTGGATCTCGGCCTGTCGGTTGTGAACGTGACGGACGAGGATCCGCCGTTTGCCCAGTTCGACCTGAACTATGACCCGTACACCCACAATCCGTTCGGACGTACGTTCAAGGTCAGCGTGACAAAGCGTTTCGGCGGCAGCAACTGATTGCCATCGAATGCAGCACTGGAGGCGGCCCTCGGGTCGCCTCCTTTTTTATGGGATCAGATGGCGCCGAGCGCCCGGCCGGCTTCGACGCCTGCATCCCGGATGGCGATGCGGACAGCATCCGACAGGGCGGTCATGTTCATGAACCCATGCACCATGCCGGGATGTTCGCGGACGCTGACCTTGACGCCGAAACTGGCCATCTTGTCGGCATAGGCGAGGCCCTCATCCTTGAGGGGATCCCAGCCGCACAGTACGAAATGTGCGGGCGGCAATCCCTTGAAGGCGGCAGGTTCGGCGAACAGGGGCGAGACGCGCGGATCCATGCGCTGGGCATGGTCGCCGATATAGGCGTCGCGGAAATATTCGAACAGATTGGCCGAAATGAAGAAGCCGCCTTCCTGGAAGGTCATCTTCTTTGTGCGGATGTCGACAAACTGGACGAGCGGATAGAGCAGAAGCTGGAAAGCGGGGCCCCGCTTTCCGGTGCGCACCAGTTCCTGCGCGAGGAAGGCTGACAGGTTCCCGCCGGCACTGTCGCCGCAGACGGCCAGCCGATCCGGGTCCACCCCGCAGATATCGGCATGGGTCGTGATCCAGTTCCAGGCTGCCAGCGCATCTTCGTGTGCGGCAGGAAATTTGTGTTCCGGGGCCAGGCGGTAGTCGACGGCGATGACCCGGGCGCGGGCCCCTTCGGCCAGGCGCCGGCAGATCATGTCATGGCTGTCGAGGTCACCCAGCACAAAGCCGCCGCCATGAAAGAAGATGATTCCGGGGCCCGGCGGGATACCGGCGCCAAGGGGCGTGTAGATGCGCGCCTTCATCGGGCCGGCCGGGCCGGGCAGGGTGATCAGCGAGATATTGGCCATTTCCGGCGCGTCGCGTTCAATGGCGCGGCTGGCGACATAGAATTGCTGACGCAACCGGTCGACCGAGCCTTTCCAGTCCATGGCGGAAAAGTCCGGCATCTGGAGTTTGTCCATGAACTGGCGGAAGGTGTCATCAAGGCCCATGCGGGCTAAATGGCGTTTAATTGAGGCCTTGTGAAGACGTCATTCCGTCGCCAAGGTGATGGCATGAAAACTGTCGACGTCTTCTGGTCGTTCCGCTCGCCCTATTCCTATCTGGCCACAAAGCGCCTGCGCGCCCTGCCGCAGAAATGGGAGGTGCGGGTGCGCCCGCGGCCGGTCTATCCGATTGCGATCCGCACGCCGGAATTCTTTTCGGAAGTCCGTCCGCAATGGGTGCCCTATCTGATGCGGGACATCGTGCGCCTGTCTCAGTTTCTCGGTCTGCCACTGGGCCCGCTCAATCCGGATCCGGTGGTGATGAACATGATGACGCGGGAGATTTCCCCGGACCAGCCGCATATCGGGCGGCTGACGCGGCTGGGCATCCTGGCCTGTGAGGCCGGAGACGAGGCGGGCTGGGCGTTCATGGATGAAGTCTCGACGCTGATCTGGTCCGGCGGCGCCTGGACGGAGGGCGATGCCCTGGCCGAGGCCGCCGCCCGGGCGGGATTTGACCTCGCCGACCTCGATGCCAGGCAGGCGTCGGAAACGGAGCGGCTGGAAGCGGTGATCGCGGAGAACCAGGCGGCGCAGGACCCGCATCATTGGGGCGTGCCGCTGATGGTGTTCGACGGAGAAGCCTATTTCGGACAGGACCGGCTGGACGTGCTGGAATGGCGGTTTGCCCAGTCCGGCATCGCGCGGCGCGCGGATTAGAGGTTCGGCAGACCGCGCAGATTGTCGATGCCGACATTCTCGAAGTCCGCAGATTTCACCATGTCGGCGAAGACCCTTCCCTTCGTGCCCTGGGGCAGCGTCTTGAAGGCGGTCAGGGCCGTGACGCCCAGATCGCAGACATCAAGCGCGGCGAGGGCGGAGTCCGATGGTCCATCGCGGCCGGACGCCATCAGCAAGGGCATGATCTGGGGATCGGAAATCAGGGACATGGCGAGACTTTGCAGAGCCGCCTCGTCCCGCGAGGTGACCGGGCCGTGCTGGACTGGGTGGCTGCGGGCATCGCCTATGGCACGGAAGGCATGGGCGAAGGAATCGAATGTATAGTCGGACAATTCCGATCCGAGTTCGGCAAGATCCGATGCGGCCGCCATCTGGCCGGATAGACCGGAGACGGAGTTGAAATCCTGATACCGGCTGCCGGCGCACCAGCGATGATTCGAGCGGGATGCCTTGCGCAATCCCTTGCGGGTCATGTCCAGCCAGGCATCCACATGGCGCATGTCGGCCTGGGCCAGCTGATCGCTGTGACGGGCAAGCACGGCGGAGGCTTCCTCCATGGCGATGCGCGTATGGTCATAGGGCTGCGCCGTGGCGAGCCGGCGATCGAGCCGGTTGCGGGCGGCCGGGTCCAGATCTGCCATGGCGGCGAGAAAGTTGCGGGCAGATTTGCCTTCGAAGGCCGCATGGACGGCGAAGTCCTGTGCGGGGGCCTGGTGAGACGGCGTCAGGGTTGCCGCGGCGACCGGCTGCGGCGCGGGATCCGGTTTGGGCAGGCTGAGCACGGCAAAGAACGCGCCGGCGACGACGGTCAGTGTGATGGCCCCGAACACCAGCGTGTTTCCGCCTGACGATTTCGATTCGCCCCGTGCATCAAAGGTCATGCCGCTGTCCCCCAATAGAAACGGGATCATAGGGGCAAAATCCTGACAAAGACTTATCAGGAATTAAAACTCAATATAATCAGGTGCTTGGAGTGGTCCAGGCTCAGGCTTCCGCCTCGACGGCGCTTACCACATGCGACAGCGCTTCCAGCATCAAGGGCGCTTCGAGCGCCTCTGCCATGACCCGGATGAGCGGTTCCGTACCGGATTTGCGCACCACCATGCGGCCGCGCTCGCCCAGCATGTGATCTGCCTGCGCAAGGGCATCCTTCACGGTATCGCTGTCCAGCGGATTTGCGCCACTGAACCGGATATTGACCAGTTTCTGTGGCGCGGGCGTGAAGACACGCAGCAATTCCGAGGTCGGCCGGTCGCTGGCTGACACGGTCTTCAGCACCTGCAGCGCTGCCAGCAGCCCGTCTCCGGTGGTGGAGACATCCGACAGGATGATGTGGCCGGACTGTTCCCCGCCGAGATTGAACCCGTGCTGGCGCATATGCTCGCCGACATAGCGGTCGCCGACCTGTGTCCGCGCGAGGGTCAGGCCCATCCCCTTGAGATATTCCGCGAGCCCCATATTCGACATGACGGTGGCCACCATGCCGCCGCCCTTCAGGCGTCCGGCGCGGTGCAACTCGCCCGCGATCAGCGCCATGACCTGGTCGCCATCCACTTCCTCGCCCTGTTCATCGACCACGACCAGGCGGTCGGCATCGCCGTCGAAAGCGATGCCGATATCCGCTTTCCGTTCGAGCACGGCAGATTTCAGCTGGCCGGTAGACGTTGATCCGACCCCGGCATTGATGTTCATGCCGTCCGGTGTGTCGCCGATCAGGAAAAGATCTGCGCCAAGCTGGCGCAGGGCTGCCGGGCCGACTTCGAAGGCCGCGCCATGGGCGCAATCGAGCACGATCTTCAGACCGGAGAGGTCCATGTCGGCACCGACCGTGTCCAGGCACCGGTCGAGATAGAGCGCGGTCGCATTGCCGAGCCGCTGCGGCGTCGTGATGGCGGCCGGCGCAGCAAAGGCGCCTTCGAACGCCGTTGCCATGGCGGCCTCGAGCGCCTCCTCGGTTTCGTCGGTCAGCTTGATGCCTTCGGGACTGAACAGCTTCAGGCCATTGTCATCGGCCTTGTTGTGGGACGCCGAGATCATCAGGCCGAGGGCGGCGCCGGTGGCGCGTGTCATCAGGGCAACGTTTGGCGTCGGTACGATGCCCAGCAGGACAGGCTGCAGCCCCATACTGGTCAGACCGGCGATCAATGCGGCCTCGATCATTTCGCCTGACCGGCGGGTGTCGCGGCCGATCACGACTTCCCGACCCCCTTCCGGCGCAAAGGTCCGCGCGGCGGCAATGGCCAGCCGCAGGGCGGATTCCGCGGTCATGGGCGGCGTATTCACGCGGCCGCGAATTCCGTCCGTACCAAAATATTGACGTGCCATGGGCGAATCCTCCACAGGCGAGTCTGGCAGGAATGCCGTCGAAAATCGAGACGGATCGTCAGGCGGGCGTCACGTCGCCATAGACGATGAAATGCGGATTGTCATAGCCGCGTTCGGTCTTGCCATAGAGCAGGGGCGTTCCGTCTTCCGTCAGCACCCGGCCGCCGGCAGCTTCGACAACGGCGTGTCCCGCAGCGGTATCCCATTCCATCGTCCGGCCCATGCGGGGATAGAGGTCTGCCTCTCCGGCCGCGATCAGGCAGAATTTCAGGGACGAGCCCGCGCCGACGGTTTCGGCGACATTGAACTTGCCGAGCCAGTCATCGGTTTCCGGGGACCGGTGGGATTTCGATGCCACAGCGGTCAGTCCGACAGTCGGGGCCGAACGGATCTTCAGCGGCCGGCGGCTGGACGGCAGGTCCCCTCCCGGAGCGGCCTCGGCCTGCCAGGCGGAATTGTGGCTTTCAGCGACAAACAGGCGGTCGCGGGCCGGCGCATAGACGACCCCCATGACCGGGCGGCCATGCTCGATGATCGCGATGTTGACCGTGAACTCGCCATTCTTGTTGATGAATTCCTTCGTGCCATCGAGCGGATCGACGAGGGCGAAGCGATGACCGTGTTCGGGCACCTTGCCGTCGCTGAAGGATTCCTCGGCGACGACGGCCAGATCGGGTTCCGCCTCGGCCAGGCCTTGCAGAATCAGGGTCTCGGCGCGCTGGTCGGCTTCGGTGACCGGGGACGCATCTCCCTTGCGATCGACATCGAAATCGCTCTCATAGATGTCCATGATGAGTTTGCCGGCGTCGAGCGCAATTCGGGCAAGCTGGTCTGCTGAAATCGTCACTGTATGTGGTCCCCCTGACTGAATGCGCGCCCTTCCTGTCAGCCGCGCGGGGCAGAGGCAACCCAATTCCTGCACGGCGTTGACGTGGCAGGCGGGCATGGGCAACATTTGCCCATGCGCTGACAGAGAGGGTGAAGATGATATCGCGTCGTCACATGCTGCTGCTGGGAGGCGCGGCTGCCTTGCCCTGGCCGGGACAGGCCCAGGATGCGCCGGAGGCCCCGAGGATCGCGCTGATCATGGGCAATGCGGCTTATCCGGTCGGTATCGGGCCATTGGCCAATCCGGTGAATGATGCCCGCCTGATCCGGGGAGCCATCGAGACCTGCGGGTTCAACCTGGTGACCGGCGATGTCGTTGTGGATGCCGACCGGTCGACCATGTTGCGCGCAATCCGCGAATATGTGCGCCTGATGGAGGCTGCCGGTCCGGACGCCATTGGGTTTTTCTATTATTCCGGCCACGGGGCCGCGCGTGAAAATCAGGGAAACTATCTGATCCCGGTCGAGGATGTGGATCTGCTCGACGAGGCCTTGTGGGACGATTCCGTCTCGCTCGAATTCCTGATGGACAAGCTTGTGGCACTGGAAGCGCCGAGCGTCGTGGCGATCGATGCCTGCCGAAATGTGCTGCGCTTGCCGGAAGCCCAGCGTGCCCTGGGGGGCGGCGAGGCGTTCCGGGGGCTGCGACGCTCCACTGGCGGGGCAGGGGAGCGGAACATGTTCCTGTCCTTTGCCACCTGGGAAGGCGAGACGGCCAGCGATGGCCGCGCCGAGGATGGCGGGGGCCCCTATGCGAAATCGCTCGCGACGCGCCTGGCTGCGCCCGCCGTGACGGTGCGGGACCTGTTCGAGCAGGTGCGGGTCGATGTGCTGGAACGCACGCTGCAGCGCCAGGAACCGATGAATCTTAGCCGGTTGCAGCGCCGGTCCATCGATATCAGCATCGGGGATGAGGATGTCGTGTATGATCCCGACCGAATCTGGACGCCGCGCCCCAATCTGCGGCACGCGCTGGTCATCGCGAACAGTCATGCGGGCGCGGCCGGGCAGGACCTTCCCGAGGTCGCCGCCGATGGCGAGAAGGTGCGCGCGGCCCTGCAGGCCAGCGGCTATGATGCCAGCCTGACGCTGGATGCGGATCAGGCGGCCTTCAGGGACGCGCTGGACGCATTCCGATACCGGCTGCGGGCGGCAGGGCCTGCGGCGGTCGGTGTGGTCTATTTTGCAGGCTATGGCACCGCGATTGCGGGGGAGAATTATCTTCTGCCGGACGGATTGCTGCCGGAAGATGAGTCCGGCGTCACGGCGCGCGGGGTGCCGCTGAGCGAGATCGTGTCCGGCCTGGAATCCGCCGGCGCGCAGGCGGTGGTGGTTCTGGTCGATTGCGGCCGGCCGTTCGAGCTGATGGGGAACAAGGGGGCCGAACCGGGTTTTGACCGGGAGTTTGGCCAGAACAATGTCGTGATTGCCTATGCCGATGCGCCGGAATCGACCCATGCCAATGCGCGGGATGCATCGCTCTTTGCTGCGGCCTTCGCCGCGCGCGTCCAGTCGCCAGACCGGGTCGACATTGAAACCGTCATGCGGCGCGTGTCTGCCGATGTGAAGGCGCAAACGGGCGGACAGCAGACGCCCTGGTTCCAGTCGTCGCTGCCCCTGCCAATCTATTTCCGGGAAAGCATTCCCTGGCAGACTCCGGGCGCCGAGTAACGCGCCGGGCCTATTTCATCACATCCAGCAATTCGACCTCGAACATGAGATCTGCATTCGGCGGAATGGGGCCACCGGGCGTGCCCTGGGCGCCATAGGCAATGTCTGACGGGATATACATCAGCCAGCGGTCGCCCGGCTTCATCATCGCCAAGGCCTCGACCCAACCGGGGATCAGCCGGTCTGACGGGAACAGTTCCGGTTGGCCGCGCTGGAAGGCGCTGTCGAACAATTCGCCCGTCTCGGCGAGGCGGCCCTCGTAATAGACAGCGACCATCTGGCCGTTGACCGGGCTTTCGCCTGCCGGATCGCCGCTGTCGAGCACGACATATTGCAGGCCGGATTCGGTCTTCACGACTTCCGGAAGGTCGGGATTCCAGGGCGTATACTTCGCCCAGGCCTCGGCATCCGCGGATTTGGGCTCCATCACTTCCACCAGTTCGACCTGAAAGACGAGATCGTCCCCGGCCTTGATGACATCGCCGCGATTGGCGTTTCCGTAGGCCAGTGCGTTCGGGATGTAGAAGAGGTAGGTGTCGCCTTCGCTCATCAGCTGCAGGCCCTGGGTCCAGCCTGGAATGACCTGGTTCAATCTGAACATCGAAGGTGATCCGCGATCATAGGAGGAGTCGAACTTCTCGCCGGCGGCGGTGCGACCTTCATAATGAACGCGGACCATGTCGGTCGGCACCGGGCTGGCGCCGTCTTCCGGCCCTTCCTTCAGGACGATGTATTCGAGGCCGGCCATGCCGGTTTCCACGCCATCCCGGCTGGATTCCCAAGGCAGGTAGGTGCTGAACGTCGCGTCCAGATCGGACGTGTCGGAACCATTGCTGCAGGCAGCGACGAAGCCGATGGCGGCGAGGGCGGCAAGGGTGCGGCGGAACATGGGACTCTCCAAGGGGACAAGGTTCACTAGGGTCTAGGTGGGAACAGGCGCGGAGTCACCGCGCCGCTGTCAGAGCGGGCGGGGCGGATATCCGGCCTGCGCGAGCGCATCGATCACTTCCTGCGTGTGCTGCGCATCACGGGTCTCGATCAGGATGTCGAACTCCGCCCCCTTGGCCGGGACGTCCAGTGCGATCCGGTTGTGCGCGACTTCCATGATATTGGCGCCCTGATCGCCGATGATCTTGGAGACGAGCGCGAGCAGGCCCGGCCGGTCGTCCCCGATGATGCGGATCGACGTCAGCCGGTGCTCGCGCACCAGCGCACGGGTCAGCACCGAGGACAGGAGGCGCGTATCGATGTTCCCGCCGCACAGGACAAGGCCGACCTTGCGTCCCTGAAAGCGGGTGGGGTGGGCCAGAAGTGCGGCAAGTCCGGCCGCGCCAGCGCCTTCGGCAATGGTCTTCTCGACTTCCGCAAACAGGGTGATGGCGCGCTCGAGATGCTCTTCCTCGACCAGCACAATGTCGTCGACCAGTTCGGCGCAGACCTGGCGGGTCAGCTCGCCCGCTTCCTTGACGGCGATGCCTTCGGCAATCGTGGCTCCGCCGGTCTTGGGAGTCTCGCCGCGCAGCGCGGCATGCATGCAGGGATACATGGCCGCTTCGACGCCGATGATCTTGATGCCGGGTTTCAGCGCCTTGGCAGCGATGGCGATGCCGCTGATCAGCCCGCCGCCGCCGATCGGCACGACCAGCGTGTCGAGATCCGGATTTGCCGCCAGCATTTCCAGCGCAATCGTTCCCTGTCCGGCGATGATGTCCGGGTCGTCGAAGGGATGGATGAAGGTGAGGTTGTCGCGTTCGCAAACCTCCAGTGCATGGTGCTTGGCCTCGTCGAAGATCAGGCCTTCAAGCAGGACGCGCGCGCCATGATTGCGGGTATGTTCCACCTTGTTGAACGGGGTGGTCTTGGCCATGACGATGGTAGCCGGAATGCCGAGACGGCGGGCATGATAGGCCACGCCCTGCGAATGATTGCCGGCAGACGCGGCGATGACGCCCCGCCGCTGCTCATCCTCGGTCAGCTTGGACAGCTTGTTGAGGGCGCCGCGCTCCTTGAAGGCCGCGGTAAACTGGTGATTCTCGAACTTCACCCACACTTCCGCGCCCGTAATCGACGATAGCGTCCGCGACATGTTCATCGGGGTCTGGACAATCTGTCCTTCCAGCACGCCGGCGGCGGCCTGGACGTCGGCAAGGGTTACGGGCAGGTCTGGGGTCTGGGTATCCGGCATGGGGGGCAATCTTCTGGGTGCAAAACGCGCGCACCCTATGCCTGCGGCCCTGCAAGGGCAAGGCCGGACCTCCGCCGGAGTGGCGCTTGCATCAGGCATGAAAAAGCCCCCCGCCGATCCGCAGGGAGGGGCGCGGATGGCAGAGGGCCGGGGGCCAGGGGGCCAAATGGGTCCTAGTGGACGCTGAGTGGTTTGAGATCGTGCTGGCGGGCAGCGGCGAAGGCAGCTTCGCGACCCTGCACCACGGCCAGTCGCACGCCGTCGGCCGACGCCACGACGAACAAATCGTCGGGCTCGTCGATCTGGTCGATCGCATTCGCGGGAAGAATTCCCGAAAGTTCTCCGGCATCAAGATGGCGGATATACACGAAGGCATCGCTTTCAAACGGGTTCGTTTTCAGGTCTGTTGTCATCGCTCCAATCCTTTCCGTCACAAGAGACAGACATGCCGAACGTCGGAACGATCTGTTCCAGTGTTCACAATAAAGGTGGGGGACAAAGGTTCCCGTTCAAGGACCGGATTGGGGCATCTTGAAGGCACGCCATCACGATGATGTGCGCGATCCGGCAGGTTTGTTCAGGCTGGGTTCAGGAAGGGTATCCGGACAGCGCTGGCGCGCCAAGGGTGCGGAAAAATGGTGGAGCCAGACGGAATCGAACCGACGACCTCTTGCATGCCATGCAAGCGCTCTCCCAACTGAGCTATGGCCCCTGACCGGGAAGCGACGCAGTTACATCCGCCGCTTCCGGGTTTCAAGTCTATTTTTCATCTTCCTCGTCATCGAGAGTCAGATCGTCGTCGTCATCGTCGGCGTCTGCATCGATTTCGAAGTCGGTATCATCATCATCGTCGAGCAGGATGTCATCGTCATCATCATCGTCGACGCCATCCTCGTTGAAGCCGGACGGGACCTTGGTCGCGCCGTCATCATCATCCTCGTCGTCTCCACCGCCTTCGAGGATCACTTCCTCTTCATCGCCGCCGAGTTCCTTGGCTTCCTCCTCGTCGGACTCTTCCTCATCGTCATCGATGTCGTCCGTGTCGCGGGCCGCCTTGTCCTCTTCGTCGTCATCCTCGTCCTCATCCTCGGTCTTGACGGCGGCCTTCGCGGCCTTGGCCTTCACCTTGGTGATGGTCGTACGGATGACTTCGTCTTCGGGATCAAACTCCTCGCCGCATTTCGGGCAGACGCAGGGGCGCTTGTTCAGGTCGTAGAAGCGTGCCTCGCAGGATGGGCAGACCTGTTTGGTTCCAAGTTTGTCTTTCGACACGGGAGACAGCCTCCTTAGGGTCTTCTCTAATTTTGGTATGGGCGGGCGCTTGCCATGAACGCCGCACGCTGTCAAAGCCCCATTTCACGTGATCAATCAAGCAGGGAATGTACCTGAAATGGTCTGGACCAGCCGACCCGTAACCGCCCTCAAAGGTGTCATTCGTGCCCCGGGGGACAAATCCTGTTCACACCGCGCCCTGATCTTTGGCGGCCTCGCCGAGGGCAGGAGCCGCTTTACCGGCCTTCTGGAAGGTGAGGATGTCCTGCGCACGGGCTGGGCGATGGAAGCGCTCGGCGCGACGGTGACGCAGACCGGACCGGGGGCCTGGGACGTGACCGGCGTTGGCCGAAAGGGACTTGGCCAGCCTGAAAACGTGCTGGATTTCGGAAACTCCGGCACCGGGTCTCGATTGTTGATGGGCCTGGTGTCCGGCTTTGCAATCAATGTCGAAATGACCGGCGATGCGAGCCTGCGGGGGCGGCCGATGAACCGCATCCTGAAGCCGCTGCGTCTGATGGGCGGGCTGGATACGGCCGGGCCGGACGGCACGCTGCCTTTCGCGATTGTCGGCACCGAGAGCCTGAAGGGGATCACGTACACACCGCCCATTGCCTCGGCTCAGGTGAAGTCTGCGGTTCTGCTGGCAGGCCTGAACGCGGCGGGCACGACCATTGTCGAGGAGGCCCGTCAGACCCGCGACCATACCGAGCGGATGTTGCGCGGCTTCGGGGTCACGGTCGGCACGGAGCGGATCGGCGCTGAAGGCGTGCGCGTGTCGCTTGAGGGCGGACAGGGCCTGACCGCGATCGACGCCGCCATTCCTGGAGATCCGTCTTCGGCGGCGTTCCTGATTGCGGCCGGCATCCTGTCACCCGCCGGCGATGTGATGGTCGAAGGTGTGATGTCGAATCCGACCCGGTCCGGCTTTTACGACGTGGCGAACCTGATGGGGGCCCATCTGGGCGCGGAAGAAATGGGAGACGCTGCGGGCGAAAGACTGATCAACATTCATGCCGGCGCTGCGCCGCTCAGCGGCAAGGCCGTGCCGGAGCGCCTTGTGCCCTCCATGATTGACGAGTTCCCGATCCTGGGCGTGATGGCCGCCTTTGCAGAGGGCGAGACGGTGGTGACGGGGGCCGAGGAATTGCGCGTGAAGGAATCCGACCGGATCGGCGCGGTCGTTGCCATGCTGCGGGCCAATGGCGTCGAGGCCGAAGAGCGCCCGGACGGATTTGCGGTGCAGGGCTGTGGCGGGCCGCCGCCCGGCGGCGGTCTGGTGGAAACACGCCATGACCACCGCATCGCGATGAGCGCCCTGGTCATGGGCACGGCGGCGCAGAACCCGGTCAGCGTTGACGATATCTCCATGATCGCGACGAGCTATCCGGACTTCCTGACCCATATGGCGGAACTGGGCGCGGACATTGTCGAGGGCTGATTGCCGCTGGGTCAAAATTGACGCAAGGGCGCGGAGGCGCACATTGGCGGCATGACAGATTTGACCTCCCCCCTGACCTTCGCGCACGGCCCGGCCCTGAAGAACCGGTTCGTGCTGGCCCCCCTGACCAATCAGCAGAGCCATGCCGACGGGCGGCTTAGCGAGGATGAGATCCATTGGTTGTCCAAACGCGCAGAAGGCGGCTTTGGCCTGACCATGACGGCGGCCGCCCAGATTGATCCGCACGGAATCGGGTTTCCGGGACAGCTGGGATGTTTTGCTGACGCCCAGCTGCCGGGCCTGCGAGAACTGGCGGCGAAGATCAATGCCGAGGGCAGCCATTCGGTCGTGCAGCTGCATCATGCCGGCATGCGGACGCCGCACGACCTGATCGAGGGCAAGCCGGTCTGCCCGTCCGACAATGAGGAATTCGGCGCGCGCGCCATGACGCTGGCCGAGATCGAACAGGTGCGGGATGATTTCATCGCCGCAGCGGTGCGGTGCGAAGCTGCAGGGTTCCACGGTGTGGAAGTGCATGGCGCGCACGGCTATCTGCTGTGCCAGTTTCTCAGCGCGGAGATCAACACCCGCGACGACCGCTATGGCGGGAGTCTCGAGAACCGTGCCCGCCTGACCTTCGAGATCATTGACGGAATCCGCGCGGCTTGCGGGCCGGATTTCTCGCTTGGCCTGCGCCTGTCGCCGGAACGTTTCGGCATGGATCTGGGCGAGGTACGCGAGGTTGCCCGCCGCGTCATGGCGGAAGGCCGCATCGATTATCTCGACATGTCCCTGTGGGACGTCTTCAAGACGCCGGTGGACGAAGCCTACCAGGACCGTCGCCTGGTTGACTGGTTCACCGACCTGCCGCGCGGGGACGTGAAGCTGGGAGCGGCCGGCAAGCTGCTGACCGGTGCAAAATGCCATGAGGCGATGCGTGCGGGGCTCGATTTCGTGGTGATCGGACGCGGCGCGATTCTGCATCATGATTTCCCGAACAAGGTGGCGGCGGATCCGGATTTCGAACCGGCAGCGTTGCCGGTGTCGCGGGCGCACCTGGCGCAGGAAGGCCTCGGCGAGGCGTTCATCGACTATATGAGCGGCTGGAAAGGCTTCGTGGAGGCGGCCTGACGCCCCGGCTTGACTTGGGGTGCGGGATCGCTCACTTCCCGCCCCCATGATTATTGCGATTGATGGAACCACCGCGTCGGGCAAGGGCACGATCGCGAAACGGCTGTCGGCCCATTACGGCCTGCCGCACATGGATACGGGCCGGCTGTATCGCGCCACGGGTGTTGCGGCGCTCCGTGCCGGGGCCGATCTGTCAGATGCGGCCGCGGTGGCGACGATCGCGCGCCAGCTGGACCTGGCCGAATTCGACGAAGCGGACTTGCGTACGGCCGAGGCAGGCAAGGCCGCGAGTGTCGTGGCGGCCATCCCCGAAGTGCGGCAGGCCCTGTTCGAATTGCAGAGGGCCTTCGCAACCCAGCCGATTGGTGCGTTGCTGGACGGCCGCGACATCGGCACGGTGATCGCGCCGGAAGCGGACGCCAAGCTCTGGGTGGATGCCCGGGTCGAGGTGCGCGGGGAGCGTCGCTGGAAGGAATTGCAGGGGCAGGGCAGCGACTTGTCGCTGGACGAGGTGATCGAACAATTGCGCGTGAGGGACCAGCGGGACCAGTCGCGCAAGGATGCGCCCGCCGAAATGGCCGCAGATGCTGTCTTGATCGATACGAGCGACCTGACTATAGAGGCCGCAGTGGAAAAGGCGATTGCCGCTGTCGAGGCAGCGATCACCCGTGGAAACCGCACCTGAAGGGGTCTCTCCTCCTGATCGGAGGGCCTCAAATCCAAACAGGTTGCACCACTTCAAATTTAAAGAGACCACGCTCACGGGTCGTTCTGAGCAGGCTGCAATGGTGCACGCCTGCCTTGAGCCGTTCGACCCGTCCGAAGGAACCCAAATGTCTGACAATTTCAATCCCACGACCGACGATTTCGCGGCAATGTTCGAATCGTCCACGGCTGCCAGCGCGATGCAGGAAGGCCAGGTCATTCCGGCCACCGTTATCCGCATCGACAATGATGCCGTGCTGGTCGACATCGGTCTGAAGACCGAAGGCCGTATCCCGGTCAAAGAATTCTCGATGGAAGACAAGGAGCCGGCCCCCGGCGACATCGTCGATGTCTACCTTGATCGCATCGAAAACGCGCTGGGCGATGCCGTCCTGTCCCGCGACAAGGCCCGCCGCGAAGAGCGCTGGATCAAGCTGGAAAAGAGCTTCAACGACGAAGAGCCCGTCAAGGGCGCCATTTCCGGCCGCGTCAAGGGCGGCTTCACTGTCGACCTGGGCGGCGTGAATGCCTTCCTGCCGGGCAGCCAGGTGGACATCCGCCCGGTCCGCGACGTTGGCCCGCTGATGGGCGAAGTCCAGCCCTTCCAGATCCTCAAGCTGGATCGTGCCCGTGGCAACATCGTCGTGTCGCGCCGCGCGATCCTCGAAGAGAGCCGCGCCGAACAGCGCGCCGAGATCGTGTCCGACATGGCTGAAGGTGATGTCCGCAAGGGTATCGTCAAGAACATCACCGATTACGGTGCGTTCGTTGACCTTGGCGGCATTGACGGCCTGCTGCACGTCACCGACATGAGCTGGAAGCGGATCAACCATCCGTCCCAGGTCGTGGAAGTCGGCCAGGAAGTCGAAATCCAGATCATCAAGATCAATCCGGAAACCCAGCGTATCTCGCTCGGCATGAAGCAGCTCGGCTCCGATCCGTGGGACGGCATCGACGTCCGCTATCCGGTCGGCGCCCGCCTCAAGGGTCAGGTCACCAACATCACCGATTACGGCGCCTTCGTGGAGCTGGAAGATGGTGTCGAGGGCCTGATCCACGTGTCCGAAATGAGCTGGACCAAGAAGAACGTCCATCCGGGCAAGATCCTGTCGACCTCCCAGGAAGTCGATGTGGAAGTCCTGGACGTGGACTCCGAGAAGCGCCGCATCTCGCTCGGCCTGAAGCAGACCATGGACAATCCGTGGACCGCTTTCCTGGCAGAGCATCCGGTTGGTACCGAGATCGAAGGCGAAGTTCGTGGCATCACGGAATTCGGCCTGTTCATCGGCCTCGGCCCGGACCTGGACGGCATGGTTCACATCAACGACATCGCCTGGGACAAATCCGGCGAGCAGGCCATCGAGACCTACAACAAGGGCGACATGGTCAAGGCGAAGGTGCTGGACGTCGACGTCGACAAGGAGCGTATCTCGCTTGGCATCAAGCAACTGTCCGGCGACCCGATCGAGGCTCCGGCCGATGGCGGTGCCGGCGTGAAGCGCGGCTCCACCGTCACCTGTACGGTCACGGAAGTGACGTCCGGTGGCATCGAGGTCGAGTTCGGTTCTCCGGCGATGAAGGCCTTCATCCGTCGCTCCGACCTGTCCCGCGACCGCGCGGACCAGCGTCCGGAACGCTTCGCAGTCGGCGACAAGGTCGATGCGAAAGTCGTGTCGGTTGACCGCTCCTCGCGTCGTGTCTCGCTGTCCATCAAGGCCCTCGAGATCGCGGAAGAGGCAGAGGCCGTGGCACAGTACGGATCGGCTGATGCCGGTGCGTCGCTGGGCGACATCCTCGGCGCTGCGCTCGCTTCCTCGGGCGCTGGCAAGGAAACCTCGGAAAAGGTCACCCCGACCCCGCCGAGCACGGATGGCAAGGCAACTGCTGATGCCTCCGCGCTGGACGAGAAGGGCCGCCTGTCCGGTCCGCAGGGCGACGCTGACGATCTGAAGCAGATCAAAGGTGTTGGCCCAGCCTTCGAGAAGAAGCTGAACGAAGCCGGCATCTACCATTTCTGGCAGATTGCTGCGCTGACCGATGCCCAGATCGCGACCCTCGAAGAGGAAGTCGGCACGTCTGGAAAAGGCGCGGAATGGAAGGCACAGGCCGGCGAACTCGCCGACGCCTGAGGCCACTGATCCGGGCTTCGGATCGGTATTCTAAAATTGATGAAATGTTTGCGGCGGGGGCCTAGCGCTCCCGCCGCAAATGCGTTTAATATCAAAGACATGCTGAAGTCGGAATTGATCGCAAAACTCGCTGTGGAATACAGCCATCTGCGCCAGGAAGACCTGGAACGGGTGGTCAATGTCATTCTGGACGAGATCGGCTCTGCGCTGGCGCGGGGCGACCGTGTTGAATTGCGCGGATTCGGAGCATTCTCCGTTCGGCAGCGCGATGCGCGCAAGGGGCGCAATCCCCGCACCGGCGAATCTGTCGATGTGCCGGCGAAATCAGTGCCGTTCTTCAAGGCCGGCAAGGAGTTGCGCGCCCGCGTAAATGGCGGTGTGGACCCGGAAGCCCGCTGATCTCACTTGCATCTGGAACTGAGTGTGACGTCTTGACGCGCCGGTCAAATGCCCGGCGTATTTCAGCCATCGCTTAAATTTCCTTGCACGAAAAGGGGGCTTACCATGCTCAAGGAATTCAAAGAGTTTGCCATGAAGGGCAATCTGGTGGACATGGCCGTTGGCTTTGTCATGGGGGGCGCATTCGCCACGGTCGTCACGGCCTTCATCCAGGGCGTGTTCCTGCCGCTTCTGGCGCCGGTCATGGGCGGTCTCGACCTGTCGGCCCTGTCCTACACGATTTCGCCGGCCGAGCTGAACGAAGCCGGTGAAGTGGTCAAGGAAGCGGCCGTCGTCGAACTCGGCAACTTCATCTCCGCCATCATTTCCTTCCTGATCGTTGCTTTTGTCATGTTCATGATTATCAAGGGCATGAACAATATGAAGAAAAAGGAAGAAGAAGCGGCACCGGCAGCACCGCCGCGCCAGGAAGTTCTTCTGGAAGAAATTCGCAACCTGCTGGCCAAGCAAAGCTGAGGGCTGCGACCGGAATTCATGAAGGGTTAAGCATCGTGTGTTTACCTTCATGGATCGTAGAGTACAGGTAGAGTAGTGAGGGGCGGCCTATTTGGCCGCCCTTCTTTTTTGCCTGAAGGCTGCCGCGCCCTAGCTCGCCCTGCATGAATGCCATTGTATTCGGAGCATCGGGCGGGATCGGCCGCGCCCTCGTCGAGGCGCTGGTCTCCCGCGACCAGTACACGTCCGTGTTCGCGGTTTCCCGGCAGGGCACAGCCCCCGACGGGGCGATACCGCTGAAGGCAGACGCGCTGAACGATGCAGATCTCAAAGCTGTTGCGGAAACGGTTGGCAGCGCCGGGGACCTAAGGCTGTGCCTGACCGCGATTGGCCGGCTTCACGATGATGGCGCGTTGCAGCCTGAAAAATCCTATCGGCATCAGAGCCGGAAAGCCTTCGAGGCGATATTCGCGGCAAACACAATCGCGCCGGCCCTGATTGCCAGACACATGCTGGGGCGGATGCCGCGACAGGGACGGTGGGTGTTTGCGCCATTGTCGGCGCGGGTGGGCTCGATCAGCGACAATCGCCTCGGCGGCTGGCACGCCTATCGCGCCTCGAAAGCCGCGCTGAACATGTTGGTGCGGAACTATGCGATCGAATGCGGCCGGACGAATGACGCGGCGATCTGTGTCGGTCTTCATCCAGGCACCGTGGACACGGGCCTCTCAGCACCATTCCAGGCGAATGTGCCCGACAGGCAATTGTTCTCTCCCGCCCGGTCGGCCGGCCACCTGCTGGATGTGGTCGACCGCCTCACGCCCGACGACAGCGGCCATGTGCTTGATTGGGCGGGCAAGCGCATCGCGCCCTAGGCCAGCGTCAGGCAAGGCAAAGTTAAGACCGGGCTGACACACTGGGCCGATGGACATGCTTGCCGACTTCACTGCCTATCTGACCGATGAACGCCGCATGGCGGACAAGACGGTCGAGGCATATCGCAGTGATTTGGCGGGCTTTCTGGGCTTTCTGACAAAACATCTGGGCGATGTGCCCACGCCTCAGCGGCTGGGCAAATTGCGCGCCCGGGATGTGCGGTCCTTTCTGGCGCAACGCCGGCGGGACGGACTGGCGGATGCCTCGATTGCGCGGCTGCTGTCTTCCATCAAGGCGCTGTATCGCTGGCTGGGCCGGACCCACGGGATCGAGAATGCCGAAATCGCCTATCTTCAGGGGCCGCGCAGACCTCAGCGCCTGCCACGGCCTGTATCGGTGGATGCGGCAAAGGACCTGATCGAGGAAGCGGGGACGGATCCGGACTCCGAAGCCTGGATCAATGCACGCGACGCGGCGGTCCTGTCCCTGCTCTACGGCGCGGGCCTGCGCATTTCCGAAGCGCTCGGCCTGACCGGCGCGGACCTGCCGGCGCCGGAGCGGCTGCGCATTACCGGAAAGGGCGGCAAGGTCCGGATCGTGCCGCTGATCCCGGCAGTGCGGGACGCGGTGAATACCTATGCCGGCCTGTGCCCCTATGCGCTGGGCCGGGGAGACGCCCTCTTCCGGGGCGCAAAGGGCGGGGCGCTCAACCCCCGCCTGATTCAGGGCCTTGTCCAGAAGCTGCGCGCGGTGCTCGGCCTGCCGGACACGGCGACCCCCCATGCCCTGCGGCATGCCTTCGCGACCCATCTCCTGGCCGGCGGCGCAGACCTTCGGTCGATCCAGACCTTGCTGGGTCACGCCTCCCTGTCGACAACGCAGGTCTATACCGGCGTGGATGCCGAACGCCTGCGGGATGTGCATGCAGCCGCCCACCCGCGCGCCTGACCCGTCTTGAGAAACCCTTTCAAATTGCCCAATCCTGCCTTAATTGCCGGTAATGCTCGTCCGGTAGCCTGGGGAGGTCTGCAGAAAGGATTGGCGCCATGGGTGTCAGAAGGAACGCGGTACTGGGCCTGATCACGCTGGCAGCCTTCATTGGCTGCGGTCTGATGGCCAATGCACAGGAGAGCCAGGTCGACTATGACGGGTTTCTCGGATTATCGGCAGAGATCGCGGACTATCGGGAGTCGCGGCTTGTCGATCTCGACACGTTCAACCGGATGAAAGCGGAGCCGGGCACGATTGTGCTCGACACGCGCAGCGCCGAGGCGTTCCAGATGGGACACATTGCCGGGGCGGTGCACCTGAACTTCTCCGACTTCACCGATGAGAAACTGGCCAGGGTGATCCCGTCGAAGACCACGCGCATCCTGATCTATTGCAACAACAATTTCACCGACAATGTCGCGCCCGTGCCGGTGAAGCGGATCGAACTTGCCCTGAATGTGCCGACCTTCATCAATCTCTATGGCTATGGCTATGAGAACATCCAGGAACTGGACGGGGCCTATTCGCTGGCAGATCCGGAGATCAACTGGGTGGGAGAGGTGCCGTCCCGGCAGGCATTCCAGCCCTAGGACTCTTCAGTAAAACTCAACTGTCCATCTGACGCATTGCAATCCGCGCAACCACACGTCATGTGACGCCGCGAGACATTGCAAGAGCGAGATGCCCTGACATGACTGCAGATGCGACGCCCGTTGCCGCCAAGAAGGTCAACCCAAACGCACCGACCGAGGAAACCGTCCTCGAGGTAAAACACTATACAGACCGGTTGTTCCGCTTCCGGCTGACCCGTCCGTCGACCTTCCGGTTCCGGTCCGGCGAATTTGTCATGATCGGCCTGTACAAGGATGATGGCCGGCCGCTGTTGCGGGCCTATTCCGTTGCCAGCCCGAGCTGGGACGAAGAGCTGGAATTCTATTCGATCAAGGTGCCGGACGGCCCGTTGACCTCCCGCCTGCAGGCGATCCAGCCGGGCGACAAGGTGCTGCTCGGCAAGAAACCGACCGGGACGCTGGTGCATGATGCGCTGGTGCCGGGAAAGCGGCTCTATTGTTTCTCCACCGGAACCGGTTTCGCGCCGTTTGCCAGCGTCATCCGTGATCCGGAAACCTATGAAAAGTTCGACGAGGTCATCGTCACGCATACCTGCCGCCAGGCCGCGGAACTCGACTATTCGAAAGAGATTGTCGAAGAGACGCTGAACCATGAATTTCTGGGCGAACTGGCCCAGGGCAAGCTGCGCCGCTATGGCAGCTGCACGCGCGAAGACTATGAATACAAGGGCCGGATCACCGACCTGATCGAGAGCGGGAAACTGTTCGAGGATCTGGGTGTGCCGCCGCTGAATCCGGAAACCGACCGGGTGATGATCTGTGGCTCCATGGAGATGATCCAGGACGTGAAGGCATTGATGCTGAAGGCCGGCCTGACCGAAGGGTCGAACGCGGCCCCGGCTGAATTCGTCATCGAGAAGGCCTTCGCCGGCTAGATTGCCGGGCGCGTACGTCTTGGCGCTGGCGCGTCGGCATGGTTAATCTTCCCGCGTGGGAGGACGTATCATGTCGCGTCGCGTTTCAGCTGTCACCGCCGGTCTCGTTGCCGGTTTCGTATCCATGGCCCTCGTGTCGGCGCCGTCTGCCTCAGCGCAGGACCGAACCTGCCGTGTGGAAGACACGCCGACCGGCGCCAAAGTCGTCGGCGGGGTGACCGCGCATCTGGCCAACTGGCCGGGGATCGCTTCGATCCAGCTGCGCATGCGCAATGGCACGTTCCATGTCTGCGGCGGGGCGGCCATCTCGAAGGATTGGGTCCTGACGGCCGCACATTGTGTCGAAGGCTTTCGTGTTTCCGAAGAAAGCGGCCGGGTGTTCGCATTCGAGGCGGCGAGCAATGGCGGCCCCGAGCGAAAGATCGCAGCCATCCGGGTTCAGCTGGGCACGGGCGATCTGGGCCGGACCCCCGACGGATCCCATGCGGCCTTCGTCACCGAAGTGATCACGCACCCGGCCTATGCCGGCGCGGAAGACATCTACAAGGGCGCAGACATCGCGCTGCTGAAACTGGATTCGCCATGGGAAGGCCCGCTGGCCACCCTGTCGGCTGATTCAACGACAGACCGCCTGTCCAAGGCGGGTGAGGAGGCCTGGGTGGCCGGATTCGGGAACCTTGAAGAGCTGGCGCCCGGCCAGCGCACCAAATGGCAGAATGCCCGGAACTTCGCGCTCGCCGCACCCAGCCTGATCCTGCAGGAAACATCAGCACCCACTGTCGCGGCACAGACGTGCCAGTCACGCCTGCGCCGGGCGTCCATGATGGAAGGGTATCCGGCGGACTATCAGTCGCTGGTTGTGGATGACACGCTGGTCTGCGCCGGGCTGGAACAGGGGGGGCAGGATGCCTGTCAGGGCGACAGTGGCGGCCCGCTGGTCAAGTACGACAAGAATGGATGCCCCTATCAGATCGGTGTGGTCAGCTGGGGCGTCGGCTGTGGCCGGCAGGAAAGCCCGGGCGCGTACACGCGCGTGTCTGCCTATGCCGAATGGATACGGCAATACGAGCCGGACGCGAACTTCATCCGGTATGCCGATGTGCCGCCGCCCACACGGGGCGTGCCGGACCTGGTGACAGCCGTACAGGAAGATTTCGACGAGATCGTCGCAGACATGCCGATACGGTTGCTGACGGCGGCCGGGACGGAAGTGTCAATCATCGAGAACGGACAGATGGTGGACCTTGAAGTGACCTTGCCGGTGCGGGGCAAACTGGTGCTGTTCGACTACAATGCCGATCAGGTGCTGACGCAGCTCTACCCCAACCCGATCGAGGCGGCAGGGGACTGGCCGGTGCGCGAAGCCGGTGAAACCGTCCTGCTGGCAAGAGACATATTCGGCGAGCCGGGGCTGAAGGCCGGTCCGCCGCTGGGACCACAATCGATGATCGCGATGGTGGTGCCGGAAGATGCGCGCCTGCCGGTGTCGCCGCAGCAGGGTTTTCAGGAAGTTGCCGCCCCTGTGGAGTACATCACCCGTCTCGTCCGGACGGCATTGCGCCAGCAACAGCCCGTGAAGGGCCTGTTCCGGATTGCGGCCGCTGAGGTCTCGCCGGCCCCGGAATCCACACCGGACGCAGCTGACGAGCCCGCTCCAGTATCCGATGCCGACCCTGATCCGGTCACGCCGGACCCGACGCCCGAGCCGAAAATGGCCATGGGAGTGCTGGACTATTGTATCGATTCCCGCATTTGCGGCGCGGAGCCGGGCACAGCCAACTGACCCGGCCGGCCAGCGAGGCAATCGGTCAAATTTGCAACATCCCGTTCAGCGGGCGGTTACCGTGCGCGTGGTAACCATGCGCCATGCTGCGCCGCCTGATCGCCATTTTGCTGACCATCTACGCGATCGCCTTTGCGTTCGGTGCCCTGACGGCCGTGCGCTGGCCATCCATCATGATGGCGTTGAGCTGGGTGGTTCAGGATGATGTTGCCGCCGGGCTGGAGCGCGTCGACTGGCGCCAGCTGGGCATTGCCCATGGCGGGCCCTACCTTCTGGCAGCGCTGTGTTTCTATTGTTCGGCCGCGATGATTGCCGCCCGGCGACCGGGCGGGGTGGTTTGGTACCTGATGGGGGTCGTTGCCGGAATTCCCTGCCTGTACCTTGTCACGTTCGAGCCGGGCTGGTGGCATGATCCGAGCGCAGCGGAGGGCGCGATTGCCGGCGCTTGCGCAGGGGCGCTGCTTCTGGCGCTGGCCGTGTGGGAATTGCGCCTGCGTCCGGCCCGCCCTGCCAATGCGGCAGCCGAGGACGGGCCACTGGTCCTGTCGCAGCCGGTTCTGGTCAGCGAGCCGCTTGCCCGGGCCCCGGCTCGCCCAGTTTCCGCAAAGCCGGCCCGACCGGCCATGGTACCGGCCGCCATTGCGCGCCAGCGGGCCAGCTTTGCCCTTCATGGCCGGAAGATCCAGGCCAAGCGCCGCCGCGCCGGCTGATACGGCCTGCCGCAGTTTGCATTTGATGGTGGCGGCCCGTGGGCCTACCCTCCTGTCCAAAGGGATGAGGAGGAAACGGGATGAGCGTCAGACGGATCATCGGACTGTTGTTTGCCATGCTGGGCGGCTGGCTGTTCTGGGGCGGAGCCGCCACGGTCAATTTGCTGGTTAATCGCGGCAGCAGTCTGTCGGACGCCCTGATGCAGCCCCCGACCAGCCTGGTGCGGCTGGTGGCGGCCAGCCTGATCCTGCTGGGTGGGCTGGCGATTCTTGCGGGGAAGGGCGTTGGCCGCTGGGTGACGCTGGGCGGCGTTCTCGTCTTCACGCTGCTGGCCGGATTGATGGTGCTGTCGGGCGCAGATCCGATCCTCTGGACCGATGAGGCGGTGATCAGCGGCGTGCTCTGGGCGCTTTTTGTAGGCCTTGCCGTAATGAAACGCAGCTAATCCATTCTTGCAGACCCTGCCGCATTGATTTCAGGGGCAAAATGCATAGTTTGGCGGCTCATTCCTACTGGGCCCTCTAAGCAAGGCAGATTTCCCCATGGCTGAGACATACGACGTCGTCATTATCGGTGGCGGCCCCGGCGGCTACAATTGCGCAATCCGCGCCGGACAACTCGGCCTGAAGACGGCCTGCATCGAGGACCGTGGCGTGCTGGGCGGCACCTGTCTCAATGTCGGCTGCATCCCCTCGAAAGCCCTGCTGCACGCGTCTGAACTCTATGCCACGGCGCAGAATGATTTCGAGGCAATGGGTATCAAGACCGGCAAGCTCGAGATCGATCTCGACACGATGATGGCGCAGAAGACCGACGCAGTTGACGGGCTGACAAAGGGCATCGAATTCCTCTTCAAGAAGAACAAGGTCGACTACATCAAGGGCCGCGGGAAAATTCTCGGCAAGGGAAAGGTCGAAGTCAAAGGGCTCGACGGAAAGACCCAGACGCTCGACACGAAGAACATCGTCATCGCGACCGGCTCCGAGCCGACTCCGCTGCCGGGCATCGAGATCGACGAAGAGCGTGTCGTGACCAATACGGGCGCGCTGTCGCTGACCTCCATTCCGAAACGCCTGGTCCTGATCGGCGCCGGGGTGATCGGCCTCGAAATGGGGTCGGTCTGGGCGCGTCTCGGCTCCGAAGTGACCGTGGTCGAGTATCTCGACCGGATCATGCCGGGCGCGGATGCGGACGTGGCGAAAGAAGCCCAGAAGATCTTCAAGAAGCAGGGCCTGAATTTCCGCCTCGGCATGAAAGTGACGGGCGTCGAGAAACTGAAATCCAAGCTGAAGCTGAGCATGGAGCCTGCCGCCGGCGGCGACAGCGAGACGCTGGACGCAGATGTCGTGATCGTGGCGATCGGCCGGCGCCCCTATACCGAAGGCCTCGGCCTCGAGGCTGTTGGCGGCACCACTGACAAGCGCGGCGTGGTTCAGACCATGGATGGCCATTTCAAGGTGGCAGACGGCGTCTGGGCCGTTGGCGACTGCATTCACGGACCGATGCTGGCCCACAAGGCCGAAGATGACGGTGTTGCCGTGGCCGAGCTGATCGCCGGCAAGGCAGGGCATGTCGACTACAACCTCGTGCCGAGCGTGGTCTACACGAAGCCGGAAATGGCCTGGGTCGGGAAGACCGAGGACCAGCTGAAAGAAGCCGGCGTGGACTATGTGAAGAGCAAGTTCCCCTTCATGGCCAATTCCCGTGCCCGCACCAATCACGAGACCGAGGGTTTCGTGAAGATGCTGGCCGACAAGAAGACCGACAAGATCCTCGGCGTTCACATGGTGGGCGTGGGAGTTGGCGAACTGATCGCTGAAGTCTGCGTCGCCATGGAATTCGGCGCGGCGTCCGAAGACATTGCCCGCACCTGTCATGCGCACCCGACCCTGTCGGAAGCCGTGCGCCAGGCTGCGATGGGCATCGAAGGCTGGACGATGCAAATGTAGGCAGCCTGCGGGTTGCGACCCGGCAGGTGAGATTTTGGAGTGGACCCGAAACAGGATCGGGCCCACTCTTTTTGCATGTACACACATCCCGGAGCCGGCTGGCGCATTCGCGAATTTGAACGCAGGGACTATCGCCCCTGCTATCAGTTGTTCCGTGACTGCCTGAAGGAATTCCCGTGGCGCGGACCGGCGGCCCCTTATTTGCGGCAATTGTTCAATTCACTTCCGACGGCGCGGGCCTGGGTGGCGGAAGAGCCACAAGCGGGTGTCGTGGGGTTCATGACGATGCGGCCGCAATCCGGCTATGTGGACCATCTGTTCGTTGACCGGGACTGGCGCCTGTGCGGCGTGGGACGCGGCCTGTTGCAGGTCGGCCGGGAGGAGATGGACCAGCCACTGCTGCTGGATGTCGATGCCCAGAATCTGGCCGCGCGCAAGGCCTATGAGGCGCTCGGCTGGCGGGTCATGGCAAGGACCGGCGACGACAATCGCGAGCAGATCCGCCTCATCGGTCCCTGACCCTATTCCGCGGCCCGCATCAGGGCCTGCATCCGGTCAAGCCAGGCCAGCCAGGCGGTCCGGCCCGTTTCGGTCAAATGGATCCGGGTCTGCGGTCGGCGACCGACAAAGCGTTTCTCCAGTTCGACATAGCCCGCATCTTCCAGTTTGCGCAGATGGGTCGAGAGGTTTCCATCCGTGGCGCCGACCTTGTCGCGCAACTCGCCGAAAATGGCGGGGCTGACACCAGTCAGGTACGCCATGATGCCCAGTCTGAGGCGGCCATGGATGACATCGTCGATGTCATTGTGGTCAAAGGGGTTCTCCTCAGTCATCGGACCTACACCGTTTCCGAGGGTTCGTTCCGCATCAGGAGCACACCGGGCAGCAACACGCATATGGCGGCCACAGCAGAGCCAAGCAGTACGATATAGGGTGTGCTCATGAGCAGGACGGCCGGTACGACCGCTGCCATGGCGGCGCTGCCGCTGACCGAGAGAACGCGGTTCTGCGCCATGACGCCCGAAACATACTGCGCCAGCCCGTACAGGCCAATGACCATGGGCACCGACCACATGAAGGCCTCCGTGCCCTGGCCGATCATCGCGGCGAGGAAAGCGCCTGTGAAATAGGCGCCGAGCAGGCAGCCGGCAGCCTGCCAGACAATGCGCGAAACCTGGTTGCCGACCGATGCCGCGCCGGGCTTGTGGCTGGATAAGCGCGCCTGCATCAGGAACATCCCGCCCATGCCGAGCAGGACATAGCCGACCCAAAGGACGGCAAAGGAGACGGGCGGCAGGCCGAACTGGCCACTGGCAATGGCATAGTGGCCAAGATAGGCCAGCGTGGTCAGGCCGCCCCACCAGGCGAGAAAGCGGCCGCCCAGCAGCGGCGCTTTCTGCCCGGCTTCGGCAAGGTCGCGCACATAGGCCAGATCATCGGTCAGGGATTGGGGGCTCATTCTGGTTCTCCGCAAATAACTTTGAAAAGCAAAGTAAATTGATAAGCGGAAATGTCAAGCCAGCCCGAGGCCAGCGCCAGGATTTTGAATTTGAGCGAGATCAGCTCTCGGCGAGGCGGGCCATTTCGGCGTCGGACAGTTCGGAATTGTCATAGACATTCGCCACGTCGTCGAGATCATCGAGCACGTCCAGCAGCTTCATCAATGTATCGGCCGCCTGGCCTTCGACCGGAACCGTATTCTGCGGCTTCCAGATCAGCTTTGTGGATTTGGCTTCCACCTCCTCACCGAAATGCTCAACCAGCGCGTCCGCGACGGTTTGAAGGTCTTCGCGGGCAGTATAGATCCAGTGGCCTTCCGCGTCGGTCTCGACATCCTGGGCGCCGGCCAGGATGGCCGCTTCCATGATTTCGTCCTCGGAACCGGCTTCCGGGGGATAGTGGATCTCGCCGACCTGGTCGAAGCCGAACGAGACCGATCCGGTTTCGCCGAGATTGCCGCCATTCTTGGAAAAGGCCGTGCGGACTTCCGTTGCGGCGCGGTTCTTGTTGTCGGTCGAGGCTTCGACAATGATGCCGACGCCGCCCGGGCCAAAGCCTTCATAGCGGATGTCGACATAGTCTTCGCCGCCGCCGCCCTGGCCCTTGTCGACCGCCCGCTGGATATTGTCCTTGGGCATGGACTGGCCCTTGGCGTTCTGGATGGCCAGGCGCAGGCGCGGATTGGCGTCCGGGTCCGGCCCGCCCATTTTCGACGCGATGGTGATTTCCTTGGACAGGCGGGAAAACAGCGCGGCGCGCTTCTTGTCCTGCGCGCCTTTGCGGTGCTGGATGTTTGCCCATTTGCTGTGGCCTGCCATATCGCCCTCGTCGATCCCGGTCTGAATAAGAGAAGGAAGGCGTGTAGCGCAGGATTGCCCAGCGGCCAAGATGCCTCTCTGCAGCGGCTTTTCGGGCATGGAAATGCGAATTTGCAGCGCGATTGGCCGGGCCTTGCAAATTTTTCCGCGCCAAATTGACACTTACGTCAACGTCAACCTTGCGTCTTTCAATCGCGGGCGCTAGGCACAGCCCACACGAGTTTAACATCCAACAAATGTCTGGAGCGGTTGTATGAAGGTCCTGGTGCCGGTCAAACGCGTGATCGATTATAACGTCAAGGTTCGGGTCAAGCCCGACCAGACGGGCGTCGATCTCGCCAATGTGAAAATGTCGATGAACCCGTTCGACGAAATCTCTGTCGAAGAAGCGGTTCGCATGAAGGAAGCCGGTACGGCAACCGAGGTCGTGATCGTGTCCATCGGCCCGAAACAGGCTCAGGAAACCATCCGCACGGCGCTCGCCATGGGCGGGGATCGCGGCATTCTGATCAACACCGACGAGACGGTTGAGCCGCTGGCTGTGGCGAAAATCCTGGCCAAGGTCGTTGCCGAAGAGAGCCCGGACCTGGTGCTGCTCGGCAAGCAGGCGATTGATGACGATTCCAACCAGACCGGCCAGATGCTGGCCGCTCTGCTGGACTGGCCGCAAGGCACGTTCGCCTACAAGATCGAGAAGGACGGCGACGCCCTGACCGTGACCCGTGAAGTTGATGGCGGTCTGCAGACCGTCAAACTGGCCACGCCGGCCATCGTCACGGTCGATTTGCGCCTCAACGAGCCGCGCTATGCCTCCCTGCCGAACATCATGAAGGCGAAGAAGAAGCCGATCGACGAGAAGGCGCCTGGCGATTATGGCGTGGACATCTCGCCGCGCCTGTCGGTGGTCAAGGTGACCGAGCCGCCGGTGCGCGAAGCCGGTGAAAAGGTCGAGGACGTCGCGACGCTGGTGTCGAAACTCAAAGCTGCAGGAGCGATCTAATGGCTGTTCTGGTTATTGCTGAACACGACAATGCGTCCCTGAACGACGCGACCCACAAGGTTGTCACCGCAGCCGCCAAGTTCGGCGGTGATGTCGATGTGCTCGTGGCTGGCGAAGGCGCTGGCGACGTGGCCGCAGCGGCCGCCAAGATTTCCGGCGTCCGCAAGGTTGTTCATGCCGACGGGGCCTCGGTTGCCAAACAACTGGCGGAAGCCATGGAAGCGCTCGTCGTGCCGATGATGGGCGGCTATGACGCCGTGTTCATTCCAGCCACGACGATGGGCAAGAACATCGCGCCGCGCATCGCTGCCAAGCTGGACGTGATGCAGCTGTCGGACATCACCGATGTCATCGACACCGACACGTTCGAGCGTCCGATCTATGCCGGCAACGCGATCCTGACGGTGAAATCGTCCGACGCGAAGAAGGTCGTCACCGTGCGTGGAACGGCGTTCGATGCGGCCGGCGAAGACGGCTCTGCTGCTGTAGAGACCGCTGAAGCCCCCGCAGGCCCGTTCAAGTCGGAATTCGTGTCCGAGCAGATGGTCAAGTCCGACCGTCCGGAACTGGCCGGCGCCAAACGTGTCGTGTCCGGTGGCCGCGCCCTGGGCTCGAAGGAAGAGTTCGACCGCCTGATCGTGCCGCTGGCCGACAAGCTGGAAGCCGCTGTCGGCGCCTCGCGCGCGGCCGTGGATGCCGGCTATGCACCGAACGATTATCAGGTGGGCCAGACCGGCAAGATCGTTGCGCCGGAACTCTATGTGGCCGTTGGCATTTCCGGTGCCATCCAGCACCTTGCCGGCATGAAGGACTCCAAAGTCATCGTGGCGATCAACAAGGACGAGGAAGCCCCGATCTTCCAGGTCGCTGATTACGGCCTGGTGGCAGACCTGTTCGCCGCCGTGCCGGAGTTGACCGAAGCCCTCTAGGGGCGTTTCACGGCGTTTCAGTTCAACCCGCAACTCCCGGCCGGAGTTGCGGGTTGTTTCATTTCAGCGTCAGAAGTGTTCAGGAGATCCCATGAAGTCCCTCATTGTCACAGGTGCTGCCTCCGGAATTGGGCGGGCGATTGCCCGGCAATTTGCCGCGGAGGGCTGGCGCGTTGCCGCGCTCGACATCGATACCGAAAATCTGGCCGGACTTGAGGAGGATGGGGTCCAGGCCATTGGCTGTGACCTGTCCGACGAGGACAGCATTCGCGCCGCGGTGGCCTGTGCGAGGTTCGCCCGTCTGGACCTGCTCGTCAACAATGGCGGCCCGGCGGATCCGGGCTCTGGCCCGATCGAGGAGATGAGCCTTGCGGACTGGAACCACTGGATCGCGCCGCACCTGACCGGCAGCTTCCTTATGGCGCGCGAATGCGTGCCCGCGCTGCGGGCGGCGCGGGGCTGCATCATCAACATGGCGTCGACACGGGCCTTCCAGTCTGAGCCGGACACGTATGGCTATGCCGCCGCAAAGGGCGGGCTGGTTGGCCTGACGCATGCGCTGGCCGTCGGGCTGGGGCCGGATATCCGGGCCAATGCGATTGCGCCGGGCTGGATCAATTCCGCCGGCGAGGCGCTGTCCGAAGCGGCCCATGCGCAGCACCCGGCCGGACGGGTGGGCGAGATGCGGGATATCGTGCAGGCTGTTGCCTATCTGGCGGGCGCGAGCTTTGTGACCGGACAGGTTCTCACCGTGGATGGTGGCATGACGCGCAAAATGATCTATACCGCCTAGGCACCACACCGGCCTGCGCCAGGCGCTGCCGCAACGAATTGGGCGCCATGACCGACCAGACACCGGCCAAGACCATTCTCGCCCTGCTTGAGCGCCCAGGCATCCGGTATTTCGCCGCCAGCCTTGCCGCTTTGGCGCTCGACTATGTGGTGACGCTGGCGCTGTTTCACTTACTCGGTCTCAGCCTGTCGGTTGCGGCCGGAATCGCGTTTCTGGCCGTCGGCCTGACCTTCTATTTCGTGCACGAATTCTGGACGTTCCGGCGGGAATCGTCGGGAGTCTCAGGTCGGCGCCTGGTGGGAAATCTGGCCGTTCTGGTGACGTCAGGATTCGTCCGGGTTGGCGTCATTTTCGCCCTGGAAGCCTGGCGGGAGCCCGCGAGTATCTGGGTGACCGTCTATTTCATTGCGGGGGTAGCCTGTTCCTTCACCACGAATTTCGTATTGAACCGGTTCCTCATCTTCCGCGATCAGGGGACCGCCGGCCCCGGCACCTGACAGGCTGGACCCATCCCTGTCCCGGCGCGGTGGCGGGGATGAGACACGTGTTGATCGACTGCGACGCGGACTTGTGTTTGACGCACTGCACAAACAGGATATGAGTCCTGACTTTTACCACGTTCCGGACGAGACATATGGCAGACCTGAAGACGATTGGCGTAATTGGCGCGGGGCAGATGGGTAATGGCATTGCCCATGTGAGTGCGCTGGCCGGGTATGATGTCGTGCTCAGTGACATTTCAGAGGATGCGCTGACCCATGGCATGCAGGCCATCGAGCGCAACATGGCGCGTCAGGTCAGCCGGGGACTGGTGGATCAGGCGGCGATGGATGCGGCGATTGGCCGGATCAAGCCGACCACCGTCCTGAAGGATCATGAAGCCGCCAATCTCGTGATCGAGGCAGCCACCGAGCGCCGCGAAATCAAGGAACAGATCTTCCGGTCGATCTGCGAGATTGTCCCGGCGGACACCTATCTTGCCACCAACACATCCAGCATCTCGATCACCCGTCTGGCGTCTGTCACGGACCGTCCGGAACGGTTCATCGGCCTGCATTTCATGAATCCCGTGCCGCTGATGAAGCTGGTCGAGGTGATCCGCGGTCTCGCGACCGATCAGGAAACCTATGAAATGGCCATGGGATTTGCCGGCAAGCTGGACAAGACCACGACCAATGCCGAGGATTACCCGGCCTTTATCGTGAACCGCATCCTGGTGCCGATGATCAATGAAGCGGTCTACGCCCTGTATGAAGGCGTCGGAACGGTCGAAAGCATCGACACGGCCATGCGTCTGGGTGCCAACCACCCGATGGGGCCGCTGACCCTGGCCGATTTCATCGGACTGGATACGTGTCTGTCGATCATGCAGGTGCTGCATGACGGGCTGGCCGACACCAAGTACCGCCCTTGTCCGTTGCTGGTGAAATATGTCGAGGCCGGCTGGGTAGGCCGCAAGGTCGGCAAGGGCTTCTACGACTATTCCGGCGAAGACCCGGTGCCGACGCGCTAGCAAGTCGAAGCGGTCCCCAAAGCCGGAATTGCGGACCTGAAATATTACTCAAGTTTATTTAACATTCTATTTCAGGTAATTTCCGATTCGTTAACCCGCGACTGGTCTACTGTATTGTAAAGAAGTCTCATTTCGTGGGTTGGGGACATTCATGGTTTGTTATCGCACTGCCGGGATAAGCAGGTCTCATGGACCTGAAACCGTCGCACCGCAGACCTGCCGGCCAGCACGTATCCGGACCGTCCCAATTGTCACGGGCGCTGGGATCGCGGCTCCGAGCGGTCTATTCCGACGTTTTGAACGAGCCGGTTCCACCCAGATTTCGCAAATTGCTGGACTCCATGAAGGAGTCCGAACGGTCAGACTCGTGACGGGGGGGCTCGCCCGATGACCGATGCGACCTCTTCCCGGACCAGCGAGTGGTCCTTTGTCGATGAGTTGGAAGCGCTGCTTCCGCAGATGCGCGCATTTGCGCGCAGTCTCTGTCATGATCCGGTCCTTGCCGATGACATCGTTCAGTCGGCCTGTCTGAGCGCCTGGGGCGCGGCGGACTCATTTGACCGGACGGCCAAGATGCGGCCCTGGATCCTGCGCATCGTGCGCAATGAGTATCTGCAACATTGCCGCCGCGCCTGGCGGAATGTGGACGTCGAATCCGGCTTCCTCGAGGAAATGCTGGTGGACCACAGTTCGGCCGAGATGATGAGCGAGGCATCCCATGCGGTGCAGGCGATCTATTCGCTGCCGGTGAAACAGCGTGATGCGGTGATTCTCGTGCTGGCCGCGGGCCTGACTTATGAAGAGGCCGGACTTGTGCTGAATTGTTCGCCGGGAACGGTGAAGAGCCGGGTCAATCGCGCTCGCAGCGTACTGGTCGACGAATTGAACGGCATCACGCAAATGATCACGCTGGCGCAATCCGGCCAAATCGACGCAACGAATCTAAACGCGTTGATCGTGCAGGCCGAAACCCTCATGGCGCGGGCTGCCTAGGCGCAAATCAGGCCATCAATGCAAAAACACAGACCGAATAGAGTGCCATCAGCGCGCCGGTCTTGAGGCCGGCCGAGATCAGGAATGGCCGGAGATCCGACCAGGACGTATCCCGGGCAATCGCTGCAACAGATGTTGCGATGTCATGTTCCAGACCTTCGCGGCTGTGACCGGCAAGAGTCAGAAGGACAGCTGATGAGCGCGATTTCGGAACCGATTGCGCCTCCTGCAGAACCTGTTGGAAGACATGCCCGGCAACCACTTCCCCCAGCGCGCGCCGGGGACGCCAGCCGTACCGGGACAATTCCGCGATGCCGAGCCGGACATAGGGCCAGGACACCCAGAAATCGCGAAGCAGGAATGCGGCGAGTACAGCCATGACGCTGTACAGGAAATAGGGACGCTCCATCACGCCGAAATGTGCCAGCGTCCAGAGCGCGGCGAGAATGACCAGTTTGATGCCCGTTGCAATGGCGAAGGACCTGAAGCTTCTCTTCAGGAAATCATCCGCATGGCGTTTGATCTGCCTGCGCGTTTCGACGGCGGCAGCCTCGATCGCCTTGGTCTTGCGATCGGATACACCGCGCTCGAGATAGCGGCGGCCAAATGCCAGTCCGGCCCCGACGGCGGACGCGATGAGGAGAAACGATCTCATTCCACCCATATAGGTAGGGAGGGGAGGCGGTGTCTTCCAGTCCTGTCCTGATCCCGGCCTAGAGCAAGCCCAGAAGCAGGCGTTGAGCATGGCGCGTTGCTGTCCTGGGATCGCGGATCAGCGTGTACCCGAGCAGCATTGCCCCTGCGGAGACGGACACCGGGTATTTCTGGACCAGAGATTTCAGCGTATCGAAGGGGAGGTCTGCCAGCGCGCTGGCGGTCGTTTCCTCCAGATCGTTGATTTCTTCCGATGATTTCCGGTATGGCAGCAGGAAGATGTAGAGCATGGTCGCCGCTATGGCGATCAGGATGGCGGCGACTGCGAAACACGCAGCCGTCAACCCGATCACCGACGCCAGCGCCAATACGCCGGCTACGGACAAAGCAAACATGCCGCCGAAACCACTGATGATTCCGGCGACAGCTGCGAACAGCCGAAGCTTGGTCGCGTCCATGAATTACTTGCCCCGCATCATGGCGAGGATCAGGCCCGCTCCGAATGCAATGCCGACGGCTGCGAACGGGTTCTTGCGAATTTCCGCCTCGACCTCGGACCGGGTTTCCTTGAACTGACCGCTGGCTTTTTCGGCAATTTCCTTGCCTTTCTCCACGCCGGCCTGTGCCTTCACCTTGGCGAGGCCGCGAACGTCTTCCATCACATTCTTGAGGTCGCTGCGGAGCATGGCAATATCGTCCTTCAGCGCCGCATAATCGTTTTCGGTTTCGGCTTTGAGTGTACTGGGTGTCTTCGTGTTCACGTCAGGTCTCCTGATGTTTCGCGTGCAGCAGTACAACGGGCATCACCGGCTTTGGTTCCGCCGGGTCCTTGCGGGCCTGGGAGCGACGTTGGCGGAACCAAGCTGCTCCGTGCACGTTCTCCAGCCATGAATGTTCTGCGAAACCGCCTGTCCCAATATGCGACCCTGTCTGATGATACGTGGCAGAAGGCAGGAGGCCTGAATCTGCAGTCCCGGGCCTATCAGTCCGGCGACGACCTTATCCGGGTGGGCGAGCCGACCCGGAAACTGTTCTTTATCGAGGATGGCTGGGCCATTCGGTATCGCATGCTGGATGATGGGAGGCGGCAGATCGTCAACTTCATGCTGCCGGGCGACATTTTCGATCTGCAGGTCATCGCAGGCGTAAAGGCAGACCATACGGTGACGGCGATCACGCGGACGACCGTTTCGACAGTGGATGCGGATCAGTTTCTGCGTGCGCTGCGCTCGGATGCGGATTTCGCAGCGGCCTTCTGGTGGTCGGCTGTTCAGGAGGAGTCGATCCTGCGGGAACAGATTGTTCGCGTGGGGCGCCGCTCTGCTAAGGAGCGGATTGCGCACCTTCTGCTGGAATTGAATCGCCGGCTGCGTGCGGCAGTGCCCGGCGCCGAAGACCATTTGCCGATGCCCCTGACCCGGACGGACCTGGCCGATGCGCTGGGTCTTACGCCGGTGCATGTCTCGCGCACAATGTCGGCGCTGCGCCGGGCTGGACTGATTGACGAGTCGCGCGGGCAGATCACGATCATCGACCGGGACAGACTGTCCGACTTGTCTCAGTTCGATACGGACTATCTTCATATACGACGGCTCGATTTCGGAGCCGCCCCGGCGCGAAACGGCCACATGAATGGTGTGTCCGGCCCGAACAATCGGCGCGCCGAACAGGCTGCGCCCCTGCCTCGACCGGCAGATTGAGTTTCCAACAGATCCAATTCAACAGGAGTAAATCATGCAGAATTCAACGCCTCACCCACAGGATGTTTCCCCGACTGAAGCCCGTCAGGGCCGCCGTCGGACGGGGCTGCTGACCGTGATGGGGGCAGGCATTGCCCTCGCGCTTGGCGGCATGCTGGTGGTGTATCTGATCACCGGTCTGTTCTGATCGGTACAGGCATTGTCCAAACGGCAAAACGCCCGGCCTGTCGGCCGGGCGTTTCGTTTTGTGTCTTGAGATCGGGCAGCGTCCTGTCAGGCGGCCGCCGTGGCTGTGTTGGCCGGATGAAAGAACAGGGCCTGGCCGATGGCGGCCTTGACGGTGTTCTCCTGGAACGGCTTCGGGATCAGATAGGTCGGCTCGGGCCGTTCCCCCGTCAGCAGACGCTCCGGGAAGGCCGTGATGAAAATGATCGGCACATCATGATCGGCCAGGATATCGTGTGCGGCATCAATGCCGGAGGACCCATCAGCCAGCTGGATGTCGCACAGGACCAGCCCGGGCGGGTTGGCGCCGAAGAGGGAAAGCGCCTCGCGATGGGTGGTGGCGATGCCGGTGACCGTATGGCCCAGATCCTCGACGAGGCTTTCCAGATCGGCGGCGATGATCGGCTCGTCCTCGATGATGAGCACCTTGGTGGCGAGTTCGCCCTCGATCTCCTTCTGGGCGTCCTGTTCCAGCGCGCGCTGCTCTTCTTCGGAAATGCCGAGAATGTAGGCGGCCTCGGTGGCGGTAAAGCCTTCAAGGGCGGTCAGCAGGAAGGCCTGACGCTGGATCGGCGCGAGCGCCTGCAGGCGCTTGTCCGCCGGATCATTGGCGCCTTGGTCCCTGCCTTCAAGCTGGGCGCCGGTCGTGCCCCAGATCACATGAAAGAAGCGATACAGGGACAGACGGGAATCTTCTTTATCTTCAACGACTTCGGGGTTTTCGACCAGTGCCTGGAGCGAGGCCCGGATATAGGCGTCACCGCTTTCCTGGCTGCCGGTCAGCGCACGCGCATACCGTCGCAGAAACGGCAAGTGGGGCGCAAAGGATTTTACCAAACTCATGGGGAACCTCTCTTCTGGAGCCGCATTAATAATTCATGAAAACGGTGTTGGTTCCAAGATAGTGCAAAAAACAGCGCCGTCTTGGAACCTTTATCGCGTCCGGTTGTTTCATTGTCAGACTTATATAGTAGGTAGTTATATCGTGGATCAGGACAGACTAGACGGAATGGACAGGAACGGACGCTCGAACTCCGTCAAACCCGACCTCGGAAGCAAGAGGCGGACGCAGCGCATTGGGGAACAATTGCGCCGCGTATATGACGAAGTCGCCCAAGAGGATGTGCCCGACGAATTCTTGCGGCTTCTCGAGGAAGCCGACAAGGCGCGGCCATCTTCCACCTCAGAAAAATCCTGAGGAGGGGTCCATGACAGACAATACGGAAAAGCTGAGCGACGCCGAGTTCAAACGCGAACTGGCCGACCTGATCCCGCACCTGCGCGCCTTTGCCCGCAGCCTGTGTGGTGACGCGACTCTTGCCGACGATCTGGCGCAGGATGCCATGCTGAAAGCCTGGAATGCCCGCGAGTCCTTCCAGGCCGGCACCAACATGAAGGCCTGGGCCTTCACCATCCTCAGAAACGTGTTCTATTCCGAAAAGCGCCGGTCCTGGCGCCGCACGCCGCTGGATCCGGAAGTGGCCGAAGCCACGCTCGTGTCCAACAGCAATCCGTCCGATTCCCTCGACCTGCTCGCCATGCGCAATGCGCTGGCCATGTTGCCGGTCGATCAGCGGGAAGCGCTGATTCTCGTCGGCGCAGGCGGCCTGCCCTATGAGGAGGCAGCCGACATTTGCGGCGTCGCCGTGGGCACGATCAAGAGCCGCGTGTCACGCGCCCGCAAGGCCGTGATGGAAATTCTCGAATCGAACGGCGCAGGCTACAGCGACGATTCCGGCATCAAGGCAGAGGACGCATTCAACGATATCATGCGGCAAGCGGATGATATTGCCGGTGTCGGATAAGGATGACGAGATAAACGAAGGAGGGATCGCCGCCAGCGCGGCCCCGTTGCGCAACCGGCTTGTCCTGACACTGGCGGCAGCGCTGACGCCGGTCCTGCTCCTGTCTGCGTTCAAGGCCTATATCGATGCGAGCGATGCCCGCGAGAGCCAGGCGAGAAACCTGGTGATTGTGGCAGGCGCAGCCATTGATGGTGTGAACCAGTCGCTGCAGCAGGCCGAATTGCTGCTATCCCTCTACGAACCGAGGCTGAACGCCGGCGAATGCAGTGGTGTGTTCAGCGAACTGTCGGTTCACCTGCCATCCCTGACCAATGTTGTCGCGTTCGATGAGACCCACGAGGTGAAGTGTTCTGCGGTCGGGACGCCCAGGCTGAGCCCGGAGAATCGTTTGCTGCATGACCGGCTGCGGGCCGGCGCAGACGAACTGGCGCGAAGCGACGCGTTCTACGGATCCGCCAGCGACCAGTGGATCTTCGCCCTGAACAAGCGGGTGGAAGATGAGTCCGGAGCGTTTTCGGGCATCCACACATTCGCGCTCGGGGCGAGCGAACTCGCCAATTTGGTGCGCACCGGCTATCTGCCGAAAAACGTTTCCATGTCCATTGCCGATGAGAGCGGTCGCGTCTTCGGCGATCCCATGGTTGGCCCGATTCCGGCGGAATGGATCGAGGAAGTGAAGACGACCCGCGAGGCGCAACTCTACCGCGTGGAGCAGACCGACGGGACGTCCGTCGATGTTGTCCTGCGGCCGGTGGGCGACACCAATATTTTCGCGGTCATCACACGCCCGGCCTATGGCCTCTGGAACGATATCTTCGTTCGGCCGGCCACATCTTTCGGCCTGCCGCTGCTGGCCTTCACGGTGACGCTTCTGGCCGCGTGGATGGCAATTGACGGGCTGGTCCTGCGATGGATTTCGCGTCTTACCCGCACCGTCCGCATCTATGGTGCCGGTCGGTACCAGTTCAAGGCAGGCAACTCCTTTGTCGACGCCCCGTCGGAAATCCGGAGCCTTGCCCGGGCCATGGAAGTCATGGCGCAGGATATCGATGAGCGCGACCAGGAATTGAAGGATGCGATTGCCACACGCGATGCGGCCGTGAAGGAAATTCACCACCGGGTGAAGAACAATCTCCAGATCGTGACCAGTTTCCTCAATCTGCAGGGGCGCCAGCTGAAGGATCCGCAGGCCAAGGAGGCCATTGCCGCGACCCGCCACCGGATTGATGCGCTGGCGATTGTCCATCAGACGCTCTACCAGAATGAGCGGCTGGAAAGCGTCGACATGCGGCCCTTCCTGACCGGGCTGCTCAACCATTTGTCGGATGCGCTCGGCATGACTGAGGCAGGAATCAATCTGGTTCAGTCCTATGCGGAGATTCAGCGTGACGCCGATGACGCCATTCCGATGGCCCTGTTCATTGTCGAAGCTGTCACCAATGCAATGAAATACGCTTTCGAGGAAGATGGGGGCGAGGTTGCAGTGTCGCTGACCAAGGCCGGAGAAACCGTGACTCTCGAGATTCGCGATACGGGGCTCGGCTATGACGCCGCTGCCACCGGCGCCGAGGGGTTGGGGTCAAAACTCATGGTTGCCTTTGCCCGCCAGCTGGCCGCCGACTTCACGACCGAAGCACGACCGGGGCAGGGGACGACGCACCGCCTGGTCATGGAACTTTGACGCATTGAAAAAGCCCGGCCTTTCCAGGCCGGGCTTTTCGACAAGACGAGAGCGGGAACTTATTGCGGGTTGTCGGTCGGTTCGGTCATTGCTTCGCCGGCATCATTCACGGCGGCTTCGGCTTCGTCGCCGGCTGCCTCGATTTCCTCTGCGGCATGCCGGGCGCCATCCTCGATGGCCTCGCCGGCTTCCTCGAAATTCTCCGACAGCGTGTCCGGCTCTTCGACCGTGATGTTGATCTCGTCCGGTTCCTCATTGGCGTCGCAGGCGGCGAGTGCGCCCAATCCCATCAATGCCGAGGCAAGAATGATCTTTCTCATGACTGGCTCCTTTCAGCTTAGGAAACCAAACGCGAAGGTCACGATACGGTTCCGCAAGGCTCATCTGCCGGGGACGATTCCGGGCCGGGAACCCGCGCCCTGACCATGCGTAGTATTGGGCATGAAGACCCTGCCACGCCCCCGCATCGATATTCAGCGCCGCTCGCGCGGCCTCCTCTCCCAGATCGGTGTGCTGGGCAAGTTCAATGGGCCCAACAGTCTCGCCACAATGATTTCTGTCCTGATCATTGGGCTTGGACAGGTCTGGACCTGCCTGCGTCGGCACCATGACCTGATACGAGGTTCGCGCCGTACCCGTGTGCTGCTGATCAGCTACAGCAAGTAATCTTTGCCAAACCAGATTTCGTCCGCTCCCCCATACTTGAGCGTGTCCGTCGAAATCCGGGCACAAAAAAACACGCCCGGGATCGGGCGTGTTTCTGTTTCGGACCAGATATCCGACTAGTCGTTGATGTCTTCCTCGACATCGCGGGCAGTGTCCTGGATGACTTCGCCGCCGGCTTCGACATCCTTGCCGACGCCATCGACGGTGTTGCAGGCTGCGAGCAGCGTTGCGAGAGCACCGAGGGCGCCGAGGCTGGCAATCTTGATCGTATTCTTCATGACTATTCCTTTCCGCTTGTAGCTGCTGACAAACGGTCTGCGCGGCGGCGGGTTCCGCATCCGGAGGAAAAAATATTCGGGAACCGCGCCGTGAGTTTCCGGGTTGTATGGGCATCACACCGGCGCGCTTGCCGGTCTGTTCTACAGAGAAGGAGTTTTCATCATGCTCGGTTGGGCAATTGCTTTTTTCGTTCTGGCGCTGATCGCCGCCGTTCTTGGTTTTGGCGGCATTGCCGGTGCTTCGGCAGGTATCGCCAAAATCCTGTTCTTCGTGTTCCTCGTCCTGCTGGTGCTGTCGTTTGTCGCCCGTGCGGTTCGTGGTCGAAGCGTCTGACAATGACGCGACATCGTCTTCGAAAAGGCGTTGCCCCGGGGCAACGCCTTTTTCATGGGCGGAACCTGGACCCCTGCTGCGCGTAGATCAGGCAGACAGAACAGGGTGGACATCAATCAGTGACAGATCCGTCGGTCAGCCAGGAACACGGACCAAATAGCCGTGAAGTGGTCCGCAACTGGGCCATTACCGGGATATTCTGGATTCTCGTGCTGGGTGCCCTCAGCCTGGCGCAAGGTGTCTTCGTGCCGATCATTTCGGCATTCGTCCTGGCACTGACCTTCAGTCCGGTCCGCCGTGCCTTGGAAGGGCTTGGCATTCCGTCCAGCGCTGCGGCCGGAATGATCATGATAAGCCTGCTGGTCGTTTTTTGTGTCCTGTTCTATTTCATCTCCGAAGCGCTGCAGGAATATCTGGTCGACGCTCCGACCTTTGCCGAGGAAGTGCGCCGCGAGCTTAGCGGATTGTTCGGCACGATCGAACCCGTGCTCAAGGCCGGGGACCAGATCGACGCGTTGACCAATCAGAACAAGCAGCAGACCGTTGCCCTGCGGGAGCCGGGCTTTGTCAGCGTCATGACTCAGGCAACGCCGGCCGTGGTGAGCCAGCTGGTCGTCACGCTCACGCTGAGCTTCTTCCTGATGGCATCGGGCGACATGTTCTATGAGAAACTGGTGCAGGTGATGCCCAAGCTGAAGGACAAGCGTCGTGCGCTTGCGGCTGCGAGAACCATCGAGAACCAGTTGTCGACCTATCTTTTCACGATCAGCGCCATAAATGCGACGCTGGGCGTGATCATCGGACTGGTCATGTGGTTGGCGGGCATGCCCAATCCGCTTCTGTTCGGGCTGGGAGCCTTCCTGCTCAACTACATTCCCTATATCGGGTCGATCGGCGGCATCACGATCACGCTGGTGACGGGGCTAGTGACATTCGATTCCACGATACAGGGCATCCTTCCGGCCCTGTTGTACTGGATCATCAACACAATCGAGGGCCAGTTCCTGACGCCTGTCCTGGTCGGGCGGCGGCTCAAGCTGAATGCGGTGGTCGTGTTCATCTCCTTTGCCTTGTGGGCGTGGGTCTGGTCGTTCATGGGCATGCTGCTCTCGACGCCGATCCTGCTGATGGCCAAGGTCGTGTCGGACAATGTGAATGGCCTCGAATCCTTCGGCAAATTCCTGGGCGACCGGGATGATCTGTCGGGCTCCGATTCGCGATTGCTGAAATTCGTGTTCCGCCAGAAAGACAGGTCCGCCGCCGAAGAAGCATGACGTTCGGGCTGACCCGCCGTCTAGCCGCGCCCCATGGCGAAGCCGAGATGGGACAGGACCAGACGGGCCGGCTTGTCTGACCAGAGGGCCACACCTTCAACGCCCGACAGGTCCATTCCATACTTCACAAGATCCTTCAGGGGAATTTCAACGATCCGGGCGGAACGCGACCGTTCGACGATCGGAAGATCGAAGACGTTCCCGAGTTCCCGCCGGCCCGACCGGCAGATCAGGGCGATATTGGGTGCATCGTGCCGACCCCAGCCGCGCGCGAGGGTCATGGCCAGACAAAAGCCGGCATTGGCTTCGCGGGTCAGGTCCAGAGGGGCATGAGTGAACACCAGATCCGTGTCACCGCTGCCGGACCATACCATCTCGATGGCGTTTTCCTGTTGCCCAAGGTCCGCCGCGCGCAGGGTCAACCCGTCGGGTACGGGGCCTTGGGCCTTCCCGGCCCAGCGATAGGGCGTGCCCCGTGAACCGGCGCGCACCTGCCAGCTGCCGGCGGTCATGCCATGCGCGAACATGGTGCCGTGATCGGGCTGGGTCACAACGCTTTCTTCATGCAACATCCTGAGCGATCCATTATCGCCCAATGACAGTCCGTATCCAAACGGGAAAAGGGGATTGGGGCGACCCGGACCGGTTTCGGGGCCGTACTGATCGGCATATTCCGGCCAGGCGAAGGGTAACCTGCCGGTGAAGTCGTAGGTCGCCGTCCCTCCCGGCGCAAAAATCAGGTCCGCCAGCGCGCCGGCGCGCGTGCCCGGAAGAAAGGCGGCGACAAAAGCTGTCGCGGCGTTCAGTTCCGGATTGATCCAGAGCGGACGTCCTGACAGGAAGATCGCAAGCGTCGGGATGCCCGCGCTGCGAAGGCGTTGAAGGATTTCCGCGTCCCGCCGATATCCTGACCGGTCGTCCAAGGTGGAGAGATCGCCCCGGAATTCGGCATAGGGGCGTTCCCCGAACACGTGAATGGCCACATCCGGCCGCCGTCGAAACCGTCCGTCCGGACGGTGCAACACCTTGCCCCCGGCAGTGCGCACGATGCGATGAATGCCGGTCAGCACGGTTTCGGCATGGGGATAGTCACGCGAGTCAAGACGTCCCCCCTGCCAGGACAAGGTCCAGCCGCCACATGCCATGCCCAGATCGTCCGCCCCCGATCCAGACACCAGGATTGTTCCCGCCGGATTGAGGGGCAGAAGCTGGTCTGAATTCTTCAACAGGACAGCCGATTTCCGGACCGCTTCGGCGGCAAGGTCCGCATGATCCTGCGATCCAAGCGCACGGAGCGGGCTGCCGCTGATACGTGAACTGGGTTTCGGGGCGTCGAACAGTCCGGCGCGGAATTTCAGGCGCAGAACCCGTCGAACGGCATCGTCCAGACGGTGTGAGGTGATGCGGCCGGATTGCAGATGACCCAGCAAGGATGCGTGCAGGCCTTTCCAGCTGCCCGGCGCCATGTACATGTCGAGGCCGGCCATCAGCGCATCCGGGCAATCGGTTGTGGAGGCGTCCGGCAGTTGTCCGTGTCCGTCCCAGTCGCCAACCACCACACCGTCGAATTGCCAGTGCGTTTTGAGCAGATCGGTCAGCAGGGCCTTGTGCCCATGCATCTTGCGGCCCTGCCAGCTGGAGAATGACGCCATCACGGTCTGGACGCCTGCGGCGAGGCTGGACTGATAGCCGGGGGCGTGAATGTCTCTCAGCTGGTGTTCAGTCGCCGGCGTGTCGCCCTGATCGCGGCCGTCCCGGGTTCCCCCATCCCCTATGAAATGTTTGGCGGTTGCGATGACCCGGTCTGGCCCGAGAAATCCGCTGCTCAGGGGGTTCCCCTGCAGGCCGCGCACAAGGGCTGCGCCGAGCTCGGCCACGAGGGCCGGGTCTTCAGCATAGGATTCATAGGTGCGGCCCCATCGCAGATCGCGTGCCACGGCGACCGAGGGAGCAAACGTCCAGTCCATCCCGGTGGCACGGACATCCCGCGCCGTGGCTGCCCCGATACGCTCGACCAGGCCCGGGTCCCGCGCGGCGCCCAGATTGATATTGTGCGGGAAAATGGTCGCGCCCAGAAGATTGTTGTGTCCATGAACCGCATCCGTGCCCCACAATACCGGGATGCGCGGGCCGTCCGCCCGCATGGACGCGGTCCAGTAAGCATCGGCCAGGTCCAGCCAGTCTGACAGGCGCGCTGCCTGCTTGCCGTTCGGGGCAGAGTTGCCACCATTCAGGACTGCGCCAAGATGATAAGTTGCGATATCTTCCGGCGTCACGGACGCGATGTCGGCCTGAATGATCTGACCGACCTTTTGCGCGGGTGTCAGCCAGTTCAGCAGTCTTGTGATCAGCGACTCTGTCCGGGGGCAGAGAGTCAGGGACCGTGCCGGAATGGGCCAGTCGGAGAGGGTGAGCGGGGGTGCGGTGAGGTCAGGCATTTGCGGTGGGCGCGCCTTTGTCCGCATTGTCCGCCAGAGGAGAGTCTTCCGGATGATCGCGCAGGTGATCATACCAGAAGTGTTTCAGGAACAGGCTGGTGACGAGTACCAGACCCAGGGCGACAGCGAGTTTCGGCCAGTCGCGGATAACCAGGAAGATCGGGGTGCAGATCAGGGCGGTTTGCCAGACGATGCCGACACAGACATTGACCAGGTCGCGTTTCATGTCCGTGTTCCGTGCGACCGGCCTTCCCTGCTGTGCCAGCGAATCTGCCACCGGCCCCCAGAGCCCCCATGGGCGGGTCTTGAGATAGAAGGCTTCCAGTGTCGGCATCTCGGTTGGCTTCGTGAGGAGTGATCCGGCAATCACGGCGGCAAGGCAGGCAAGGAAGAAGGCCGGGAAGGCCTGCAGCGGATCTATCCGGACTTGCGGCAGGCCGATGACCAGCGCGCAGACAATGCCGGTGACCATGCCCCAGAAATAGCCATAGCCATTCATTCGCCACCAATACCATTTGACGACATTGGCAGCGGTATAGCCACCATAGAGCCCCGCAGTGATCCATTTGATCACCATGTCGATGCTGTTGAGGAACAGACCGAACAATGTGCCGACAATGACGAATACGGTCGACACGATATAGCTCATTCGGAGATAGGTTTTCTCCGGTGCATCGGGGCGGACATATTTGCGATAAATGTCGTTGACGACATAGGCGGGCGCCGCGTTCAGGGGGGCGGCAAGGCTGGACATGAAGGCCGCCAGCAATCCTGCCAGGGTCAGGCCCAGCAGGCCGACGGGAATGAATTCCCTCAGGGCGAACGGCAGGATCGCCTCATAGTCGGCATCGGGCCCCATCTCGCGCAGGAACGGGCTGAAATAGACCAGCGCCAGAATGGTCAGGCCGGTGACCAGGAGGTAGCGCGGCACATTGAGCACGAGACTGACCAGCGCGCTCATCTTCGCGGCTTCGACCGGCGAGCGGGCGGACAGGATGCGCTGCATGTCATAATTGGGCGCCGGGCCGGCCAGGGAGGTGAAGATGCCTTTCAGGAGGACGAGCATGAAGAAGATGGCAAACAGGGAATAGCCTTCCTGTGCGATCTTGGTCTCGGCAGAGGGCAGCAGGCTTGACCAGTCGAGACCGAGCTCCCATCCGAAAAAGGGATTCTGCCAGCCATCGGGAATGGCTGCCGCGAGCGCCTCGGGAGAGACGTGCATGATGGCGATGATGGCGACGCCGATGCTGGCGATGGTCATTACGAGGAATTGCAGGACTTCGGTGAAGACAACCGAGTACATGCCACCCTTGATCACATAGAGCGCGGTCAGGAAGACTAGGACGACCCCGAATGCCTTTTCGTTCAGAGACGCCATGGCGGCCTCCCGGCGCGCCAGAATGTCGGCGCCCGGATCGGCCACATTCAGGGCGTTCGGCAGGAATTTGTCCAGATGCAGCAGGGTAGCGAGGTCCAGCGGAATGAACTGGGCGGCCAGTTTGCCAATGCCAAGAAAGCCATAGGCCATGTAGGCGAGTACCAGGATCAGGGCGAAGAGCACGATGATCAGATGACTGAGGCGGGCGGCCATTCCGTCGCCGAACCGGAAGGTGATCCATTCGGCCCCGGTCATCGCCCCGGACCGGCGCAGCCAGATCGACAGGAAGACCATCAGGAAGACCTGGTTGAAGACTGGCCACAGCCACGGGATCCAGATGCTTTTCAGCCCATAGACAAAGAGGATCGAGACCAGCCACATCGTGCCGGCCACATCGAACATGCCGGACGCATTGGACAGGCCGAGCGCGTACCAGGGCAATCGGTTTCCGCCCAGGAAATAGCTGCGAAGGCCTTTTGAAGCGCGCGTGGATATCCAGAATCCGATCAGCAGGGTCAGGCCGATATAGGCCGCAATGATCGCCATATCGACTGGGTGGAGACTCATCTCGCTCGCCCCGCTTGCACACCGCACCTCCCGATGAGGAGCGGTTCCGGTCCGGCAGCCCCTCTTCTGTAGCCCCTACAGGCGATTGCCGGCATCGTTCTCGGCGAGCCTGACCTGACAGAGCATTCAATACAACCGGTTTCATTGCAAGGCGTGATGGTGTTTGATGCGGGCCGGGAACCGGTGTGTCGACCCTGTCGGCCCCGGAACCGGAAGAGAGAGGCTGTAGGGCGCGTGGGAGGTCGGAATGGCGCAAATCAGGGATGTCGCGAAACGGGCTGGCGTGTCTCCCGCAACGGTTTCCCGTGCCTTTTCCGACCCGCGAAAATTGTCGGGCGAAACGCTGGAACGGGTGCTGGCGGCGGCTGAGGAGCTGAAATACAAGCCGAGTTCCCTGGCGCAGCTGTTCCGCGAAAAGCGGACAAATACCGTGCTGGTCATGGTGCCGGACCTGGCCAATGTCTTCTTCGCCCGGGTCGTGTCGGGCATTGAGCGAGTGGCCGCCGAGAACCGCTACAACCTGATCGTGTCGGATACGGGCGATGCGGCGGCGACCGAATCCATTGGTGTGGAAATGGTGGAAACCTATCGCGCCGACGGCGTCATACAGCTGGGTGAGCGCCCCTTGAGCGAGTTGCATCCGGCGGGACTGGCCTGCGCGATCCCCTTTGTGCAGGCAATCAGTGCGGACCCGGGGGGCAACTATCCCACGGTCGGGATTGATGACCGGCAGGCTGCCGCCTCCATGGCGCGGCACCTGCTGGCGGGCGGGCACAGGCAGATCGGTGTGCTGGCCGGACTGGAGGACCGGCTGGTGACGCAGGCGCGCCTTGCCGGGTTCCGTGACGCCCTCGCCGAACTGGGTCTGTCGCTGGATGAGGGCCTTGTCGAATACGGGCCTTATTCCATGGCGGGGGGAGAGGCGGCGGCGGCGCGTCTCCTGTCGCGGTGCCACAACCTGACGGCCCTGTTCTGCATGAGTGACGAGATTGCCATCGGGGCGATCCGAACGGCGCACGAGCTGGGCCTGGCCCTGCCGGACGACCTGTCGATCTCCGGTTTCGACAATATCGAGTTCGGGAAGTACTGCACGCCGCCCCTCACCACGGTGATGCAGCCGGCCGAGCGCATCGGTGAGAAGGCGATGGCGCTGATGTGCGACATCCTGAAAGGCCGCCCGCTGCAGGCGCAGCACGAGATGCTGCCGACCCAACTGGTCGAACGAGCAAGCGTGGTGCCGATTGCCTAGAACAGGTTTGGCAGGGTCAGCGACAGGGCCGGCACGAAGGTAATGATCATCAGCGCCAGAAGCAGCGCCCCATAGAAGGGCCAGATCGTCTTCACGGCCTCTTCCACAGGCACCTTTCCAACCGCGGACCCGACAAACAGGACCGACCCGACAGGGGGCGTGACAAGACCGATCCCCAAATTCAGCATCATGACGATGCCAAAATGGACCGGGTCCACGCCCACTTCCATCACCACCGGCAGCAGGATCGGCGTTGTGATGATGATCAGGGGTGACATGTCCATGAATGTGCCGAGGACCAACAGGATCACATTCACGATCAGCAGGACCAGGATGGGATTGCTGGTGGCCGAGGCTATCATGTCGGCGAGTTTTGCCGGTGCTTCCAGGATTGCCAGCGCATAACCGAAGGCGGTGGCTGCGCCGATGATGAGCAGAACCATGGAGGTGATCTTGACGGATTGCATGGCCGCTTCGGAGAAGCGTTTCCAGCCAAGCGTCCGGTACACAAATGCCCCGATGGCAATTGTGTAGATTACGGCGATCGCGGAGGATTCGGTTGCCGTGAAGATGCCGGACAGGATGCCGCCCATGATGATGATGGCCGTCATCAGGCCGGGAATGGCAAACAGGAGCGCACGCAGAAAGGTACGCCAGCCCGGGAAGGCGCCGCTGGCATACCCGCGCCGGACCGCCACGCGCCAGGCAACGAACATCAGCAAGGCTGCGGTCATCACGCCGGGCACGATGCCAGCCAGGAACAGGTCTCCGATGGAAACCCCGATCCCGCTGGCAGCGGAATAGATGATCATGTTGTGCGATGGCGGAATGAGCAGGCCAACAATGGCGGCCGTCACGGTGACATTGACTGTATAGTCGCCTTCATAACCCCGCTCGCGCATCAGCGGCATGAGGGTTGATCCCATGGCAGACGCGCTGGCGATGGCGGATCCGGAGACTGCGCCGAACATGGTGGACGCGCCCACATTGACGAGGCCCAGCCCGCCGCGTGTCCGGCCGAATGCCCCTTCGGCAACTTCGACAAGACGTTTGGCGATGCCAGACCGGTACATCAGGTCTCCGGCAAAGATGAAAAAGGGAATGGCCATCAGGGTGAACACGCTGACGCCTGCCGCCATGCGCTGGAAGACGACCACCATGGGCAGGTCGAGCGCGAGGAAGGTGGCCATGGCCGAACCAAGCAGCGAATAGGCCACAGGCACACCCAGCGCGAGCAGCACCACCAGCACACTGACGAGAATGATCAGCTCCATCTCGGGTCCTCCTCGTCTTCAACCTGTTCGCCCGAAAGTTCCTCGAAGATGCGTTCCAGCGAGAACAGCGCCATCAGGGCACCCGCAATCGGCAGGCCGAGATAGGCCAGGCCACGTGGAATGCCGAGTGAGGGAATGACATGGCTCCAGGTTTTCATGACCAATTGGCCGCCCCATACCAGCATGGCGATACCGCACACGCCGACAATGATGTTCGAGGCAAGGCGCATCCAGAGCCGGGTCTTCGCGCCCACAGCGTTCTCCAGCGCCACGATACGAATGTGAAAGCCTTCCCGCACGCCTGCCGCCGCTGCGAGAGACACATACCAGATCATGAGGGCCAAAGAGGCCTGTTCGGACCATGACGGAGTGGAGTTCAGCACATAGCGCCCAAACACCTGCCAGCCGATGATGGCTGTCATCAATACCAGTCCGACGGCAGATATGCGAACCAGCCAGTCGGCCGCGAAATGCGTTATTCGTGTCAGTGTGCCGATCATGTTCCGGGCCTCATGGCTTCGATCTCTGCAACCAGTTCCTTTTGCAGGTCTGTCCTGACGAACCGGTCCCAGACAGGACGCATCTGCTGCTGAAAGGCGGCAAGGTCCTGCACCTCGTTCACGGCGACGCCCGATGCGAGGATCTTTTCCCGGGACGCTGCGACGCGAGCATCCCACAGGCCGCGCATATAGGGCACAGAGTCCCGCGCTGCCTGACGCACCAGCGTCTTGTCTTCATCGGAGAGTTTCCGCCAGCGGCTCGCCGACATGACCAGGACTTCCGGCGCAATGATATGGCGGGTCAGGCTGTAGAAGGGGGCGGCCTCGAAATGGCGCCCGCTTTCGAAGGAGGGCCAATTGTTCTCCGCGCCGTCAATGACCCCCTGAACGAGCGCCTGATAGACTTCACCGAGTGGCATGGGCGTTGCGTCTGCACCGAGGGCCCGGATCATGGCGACATACAGATCGGAATTCGGCACGCGGATCTTCAGGCCGGCCATGTCATCCGGCGTCAGGATCGGCTTGCGTGTATTGTAGAAGCTGCGCTCCCCGGAATCATAGAAGCAGAGGCCGATCAGGTCGTGCGGTTCCAGAGAGGCGAGAATCCTGTCTCCGACCGGACCGTCCAGTGCCATGCGCATGTGCGCGGTGGATGAGAACAGAAAGGGCAGGGCCGGGATGGTCGTGAGAGGTTCGATCGAATTCAAGGGGGCCAGATTCACCCGATTGAGATCCAGGCCGCCAAAGGTCGTGATTTCCAGCGTGTCGCGTTCGGAGCCGAGCTGGCCACCGGCATACATCTTGATACGGAGACGTCCGCCACTGCGCTCATCAAGCAGTCGGCCCATTTCCCGCACTGCCTCCACGGTAGGATAGCCATCCGGGTGGGAGTCAGCGCCAAGCAGATCCCGGCCCGACCTCACCCCGCAGGCCGCGACGCCCGCTGTTGCGGCGAGCGCCAGCATGGATTGCCTGCGCGTGATGTTGAACTGGGACACGTCCCGCCTCATGACTCTCCTCCCCGGTACGGCCTTATCAATGGCCTCTCACAAGGAGGCAGCTCCTACGGTATTTGTCTATGGTAACCGGTGTCATTTTTTCTGCAAGGGTGTCTGACGCAGTTTAGTGCGGCCAGCGTTCGGCCAGCACTTCAACTTGTCCTTCATGGGATTTCACTTCCATGGCCGGATCACTCGGCATCCCCTCTGCGAAGAGTTCATAGATGATGCTGCCATCGGTCTGCACGCTCTCGATGATGCGCACCGGCTCGGCCGCACCGGCCTCGAAGGCGGCGTCGCGGACATCACCGGGAACATCGGCCCAGGGCAGGTCACGCTGGATTTCGACGACTTCGGCCACGCCATCGGCAAACAGGATGTCGAGTTCGATTTCCGATCCGTCTGCGCGTTCGCCCTCGACATCGAAATAGACACGATCCCCGCGCTCCTTGCGCAGCACTTCCATCACGGTCATGTCCGGCATGGTTGCGGACACCGCAGCCTGAACCGGGCCGGGCAGGTCTGCCGGTGCCAGTTCGGTGACAATGTCGCTCTGGCCGTGATCGGATGGCGCGGGATCGGCGCTACAGGCAGCGAGCAGGCCGGCAGCAACGAAAATATGTATGGCTGGTTTCATGGTCAGGTCCCCCATTGGGTAAAAGGTACTTTGGCGAAGAGTTCCCGCTCGCCTTGACGCGGGTCGTTTTCGACGCGTGTTGCGGCGTCAAAGATCATGGTTTGCCGGTCGGGCAGGGTGTGGGTGTCCCAATGCGGCAGACCGGCATGATTGGGGTGGCCATTGCGTGCCATGCTGATGAAGGCGCGGGACAGTTCATCCGCCACGCGGGCATACACGCCGCCGGTGGGGACGCGCGTGCCATCATAGACGCCTGACCGGTTCAGATTGTCGAAGGCAAAGGCAATGTCGATTGTGTGGGGCGCGCCCCACTTGCCGCCATCTTCGGGCGATCCGAGATTGAATTGATAGACCCAGGTGGGGCCGTCCTGCACCGCGCGGGCATCGGTCTCCTCGACTTGTCCACGCCATGACCGGCCGGCGGTCGCCGCCGCGAAGAACACGTCGCTGGCAGACTGGTCCGGATAGAGTGCCCGATAGGTCTCGATGACTTCTGCCGGGTCGATGTCGCAGCGCATGTGAACCGCGAGCAGCGCAGGCAGGTCCGCCCAATCAAGATCGAAAGTTTCCGGCTGTTTGCTGCCGATCAGGTTCCGGGTCTCGTCCTTCGTGTTGCCGAGAATCATTGGGATGCCTGCCGACTGCGCCGGAGCGTTCGGCCAGAAGGGATGTCGCGTGAGGAACCGGCCATCCAATACCGGTCCGAAATACAGGCCATGGTCCGGATTGATCGGGTCCGCCCCTGAAAGGGCCTCCACAAGCTGTTCCATCGGCGCGGCCATGAGGGCCTGTGTGTCCGACGGGTCAATTCCGGCTGCGCGCAGGAAGGCTTCGGCACGTTTGCGGCCATTCAGCGGGCCGCAGGCTGTGACCTGCTGGCCGCTCATCGTGGCGGCCGAGTGAAACAGTCCCTTTGCGGACGGTGCGGCCATGAGTGTGGCAATCTTCGCGCCGCCGCCGGACTGGCCAAACACGAAGATACGCGATGCATCGCCGCCAAAGGCGGCGGCGTTGGCTTGTATCCAGCGCAGCGCCAGGACCAAATCCCACATGCCGGCATTGCCGGAATCCGGAAAGTCCGGATTGAGCTGCTGGAGGGAAAGATAGCCGAAGGCGTTCAGACGGTGATTGACGGTGATGACGACGACATCGCCCTTGATTGCCAGATTTGTGCCGTCATAGAGCGGGGAAGAGCCGGAGCCGCTCGCATAGGCACCGCCATGAAAATAGACCATGACCGGGCGCCTTGCGTCATCCGCGATGGCCGGGGTCCAGACATTTAGGAACAGGCAATCTTCACTGGCCGGACCGTCTAGTCGTTTCTGAGGTGCGAACGCGCCATACTCTGTGGCGTCGATCACATCCCTCCACGGCGTCGGCTGGCGGGGCTGGCTGAACCGGGTCTGCGCCGTGTCAGCGCCATACCGGATGCCCTTGAAGACGCACACGCCATCCTGGCGGTGGCCGCGCACCCTGCCCAAACTGGTCTCGGCGACGGGATCGCCGGGCGGCCTGCGGGAAAACCCCATCAACGGGCTCGCCCCTGCCAGCATGGCGGCCCCTTGCGCAAAGGTCCGGCGGGTCAACGTCATGCAATTCCCTCCCTTGATCCCGCGCTACCGGCGAACATCCAGGCCGTTCCTGGACAGGAGGTCTTCGACCTCCTGGATGCGAGTCCGATTGTAATCTCCGGCTACGGAGTGCTTGATCACCGCAGAGGCGGTCGCAAATTCTACCACGTCCTGCAACGGTGCAGTGCCCGTCAGCGCGTGCAGCAAGCCACCCGCAAACGCATCACCGCCGCCGATCCGGTCCACGATGCCGGGCATGTCGAATTCCCGGGAAACCCAAACGCCGTCGCGCGTCGCCAGGCGTCCGGTAAGCCGATGATGGTCTGCACTGATCTGATGGCGCAGGGTGGAGGCGATGTGCTGGAGCCGGGGCAAGCGCGCAAACACGGCGGCTTCGGCGGCGGCTCGGTCTGAATGGGATTCGCCGAAGATCAGGCCGACATCCAGTTCATTGATGAAGGCAAGGCTGGCATGGCTCAGCAATTCTGCCAGGATTTCGGGCCCGTTGCCGGACCACGCCTTCCAGAGCTGCTCACGATAGTTCCCGTCAAACGAGATACGGACGCCGAGTTCCGTGGCCGTTCGAGTCACCTGCAGCGCCGCGTCGGCCGCATTGGGCCCCGTGGCGGGCGTGATGCCGGAAATGTGCAGCCAGTCAGCCCCCTGAAGGATGGACCGCCAGTCATAGGCGTCGGCGGGACGGGAGACGAAAGCACTGTAAGCGCGGTCATAGACAATGCGGGACGGGCGCTGAACCGCGCCGGTTTCCAGGAAGTAGAGCCCCACCCGCCCGTCGCCGGTCTGGATATGGGTGGTGTCGACACCCTGTCCGCGCAAATCCTGAAGGATGGCTTCGCCAAGGGGATTGTCCGGCAGGCAGCTGACCATGCGGGCCGTGTGGCCGAACCGGGCGAGGGACACGGCCACATTCGCCTCGGCGCCGCCGACATGTACATTAAGTTCAGGCAATTGCATCAGGCGCTGGTTTCCCGGAGCGCTCATGCGAAGCAACAATTCACCGAAGCAGACAATCGAGGCTGCCATGGGTGGTCAACCTTTCCCCCGCGCTAGCGGGCCAGCCAGCCGCCATCCACGGGCAGCGTTATACCCTGAACATAGTCCGATGCACGCGAGGAAAGGAAGACCACAGCGCCGCCGAGATCGGCGGGATCGCCCCAGCGTCCGGACGGAATACGGCCGAGGATTTCGCGATTGCGCGTTTCGTCTGCCTGCAGCGCCGCTGTATTGTTCGTGGCGAAATAGCCGGGAGCGATCGCATTCACATTGATCCCGTGTTTTGCCCATTCATTGGCGAGAATCTTGGTCAGGCCGGCCACGCCGCTCTTGGAGGCTGTATAGGATGGAACGCGGATGCCGCCCTGAAAGCTCAGCATGCTGGCAATGTTGATGATCTTGCCGCCGCGCTGGCCTGCGATCATGTCCCGAGCCACAGCCTGGCTGAGAAAGAACAGCGTGCGCAGATTCACATTCATCACGCTGTCCCATTCCTCTATCGTGAAGTCGATGGAATCATTGCGTTTGATGATGCCGGCATTGTTCACGAGAATGTCGACCGAGCCGAGGGCCGACTTCGCATCGGCGACAATCTCTGTCACATGGTCTGCGCTTCCAAGATCCGCCGTTATGACATGTGCCTCGCGGCCAAGGGCTTCGATCTTGCGGACGGTGTCGTCCGGTTGGGACCGGCCCACCAGGGCCAGGTCGGCCCCGGCTTCGGCAAGGGCAACAGCCATGCCCTGACCCAGGCCGGTATTGGCCCCGGTCACAAGGGCGCACTTGCCTTCCAGGCTGAATGAATTCTGGCTCATACGGTCCTCCCCGGGCCGATAGTTTTTTTCAGGTCTGAGGCGTCTGCCTCAGGATGCGAGCACGCCCTTGATGTAGTCGGCGATGGCCTCGTCTTCTGCATTGGCGAAGAAGTATTCCTGAAAGCGTTCGCCGGAAACGGCAGCCTTCAGCAGATCCTGATCGACAGATTTCAGGACGGTCAGCATGTCATGGTGCGAGGCAGCTTTCATTTCACTGAAGATGTTGCGGTTCTTAGCCATGATGGCGGCGCGCTCTTTCGGGTAGCCGACCCCGCGCTCGACTTCGAACAGCTTGCGGTAGCAGTCCTGCAGGTTCAGTTCAGCGGCCCAGCCAAAGCCCTTGGCGTAGGGCATGGAAATGGCATTGCCGTCATTGATCTGGCCGAACAGGAAGGCGTCGGTCGGATCGATCACGAGACCGCAGATCACGCCGGGCATGGCGTTGCAGCCCAGCATGGAGCCCATGCCCGTGCCACATCCCGTCACCACGAAGTCGGCGGCTTTCGAGTTCAGCAGGATTCCGGCCAGAAGTCCGTTCATGACATAGGTCAGCTGGGCATCATCCTCCGGGCCGTACATGCCATAATGGAAGAGGGAGTGCCCAAGCGGTTCGACGACCGTCTTCAGCGCATCATGGACAATGCTGCTCTTGGCGGCCTGGCTGTTTTCAATGATCAGTGCGATCTTCATGGGGACGTCCTTTCAAGACCTCGGATTCTGTGCCGTTGTGGGCATCGGATGTGTGCTGCATCTCTGGCCGGGCCGGCCTGACTGGGGGGCTGAGGGCGCGAAGCAGCTTCATTTGGTAACCGGTGTCATAACACCTGCATTCAGGGCTGACAACCATTGTGCCGGGCAGGACTCAGAGGGATTTCGTCGATTCCCGAACTACAAGTTCCAGCTGGAAGGACTGCATCTCCGTGATGGATTCGGAACCCGACCCCCGCTTGACCAGAAGATCTGCGGCGGCGCGCCCAACCTCCCGGATGGGCGAGCGGACCGTAGTCAGCGGCGGCCAGATGCGCGCTGAAATCGGTGTGTCGTCGAAACCGACAATCGAAAGGTCTTCCGGGATCCGCAGTCCGGCCTTGCGCGCTGCGACATACACACCAACCGCCATTTCGTCATTGCCCGCGAAAATGGCAGTGGGTCTGTCCGGCCGGTTGAGCAGGCGGGTCGCGCTGGTGACGCCTGAGTCGAACGTGTAGGCACCCTCCACGGTCAGTTCAGGCGCAAGTTCCAGCCCGTAGCCTTCCAGTCCGCGCTTGAAGCCGGACAGGCGCTCATGCGCCGAGCGGAAGGTTTTCGGACCATGTATGTGCCCGATCCGCTTGTGACCCAGCTGGGCCAGGTGCGCGGCAGCCATCTCGGCCCCCTGGGCATCATGGGTGCGAATGCTGCGCGACGGTATGTCCAGTTCAAGCGACGCGATGCGGACATAGTCGCATTCTTCCTCGCGCAGCATTTCTGCCAGGGTTTCGTCCTCGGAAACCGAGGGCGTGAGGATGATGCCGTGCGGCTTGTGCTGAAGGATGAAGGAGCGGACCCGTTCGCGATAATTGTCCTCGCCCCGGTCGCATGGCCTCAGCACCAGCTGAAAGGATGTGTCGCCCAGCGTGTCGAGAATTCCACGCTGCATGTTCACGACATATTGCGGGCTCGGATTGTCATAGACGAGCCCGATCAGGAAGGATCGCCGGAAGGCAAGCGCGCGGGCCTGCGGGTTGGGCGTGAAGCCGGTCTCGGCAATGATCTGCTTGACCTTCTTCCGGGTTTCCTCCCGAACGAGCGGCGACTCATTGATCACACGCGACACGGTCTTTTTGGAGACCTCCGCCATGCGGGCAATGTCGATTATGGTCACCTGCGCCCGGTCTCGTCCCGGCTTCGGCTCATGTTCGTCGTCACTCATATGAACGCCTTACTGTCTCACGTTTCTTTTTGACGTGATTTGAAGGCGCTTCAAGTCCCCTTCGCTTTCAGCCCGGAGTCGAGGGCCTCTTCTGAAACAGGTTGCATCGTTTCGAGATCCCATTGAGACGGATCGAACACGCGGTGCGTCGGCTCGACCACGGGATACCCGCCGACCTGGTCCTGGCTGTCGATGATCTCTCCGCGGCCTTCTGCGGTATCGGCCAGAATGCGGACATCCACCGCGTCGCGATCCCATGGGCGCGCGCCGGCATTTTTAAGCACGTAGGGCTCAACCTCCGAGGCCTCGAGAATCGGCAGTCCTGTAATGATATCTGAAGGACCGGGCGTGTCGACGGTAGCCGATGCGGCGGTGGTGTATTGGCCGAGTGCGGGCAGGGGGCTGCCCCATTTGTCGATGGCGAGATTGTCCCGGGCATGAAGATCCAGACTGCCATCCCCGCCGATCATGAGCAGCGGCAGACCGTCACTGGTCGACGGACCCGCCCGCATGACATTGCCCACCAGGTCCATGTGCCCAGCCTGTGCGGGAACATTGCCCCATTCGAGTCCCTGCAGATTGTAGTGAATGGCGCGCTGGCCGGGATTGTAGATGAAATTGTTCACGATCGCGCCGCGCACTCCGCCCTTGAACAAGGGGCTCCGCTCGAAATTATGGGCATACAAATTGCCGTAAATCAGGATATCGCTCACATTGTCGTGGATCAGGGATCCCTTGGAATGCTCGCCCTTGGCATGTGTCGAATGCGACAGGCCTTCGGCAATGATGTTATTCGTATAGGCGATGGTATGGGAGGTTCCGGCGCGCCATGCGTCCGGCGTGTCCCCCGTAAAGCGCGGCCCGGAGGCAGACAGGTTTTCATCCGTCGCCCAACTTAGCGAACAATGGTCGACGATGACATTGTGGGCAGAGATGGTGGTGATGGCGTCGATATCGCGTCCGCTGCGATACGCCTCGCCGAGATCGCCGGGGCGGATACGTAGATGCTGCACAATAATGTCATGGCCCGTAATCACCATGCCGCCGCGGATCAGGGTGATGCCAGGTGAGGGGGCCGTCTGGCCGGCGATGGTGACATTGGACGTTGCCAGACGAAGATTCTCGCCGCCCAGATCGATCACGCCACCGACCTCGAACACGATGATCTTCGGGCCTTCCACACCGAGCGCTGCGCGCAGGCTGCCCGGCCCCTCGGATGCGAGGCTCGTCACTTTCACGATTTGTCCACCGGCGCCGCCGCGCGTGTTGGAGGCCGGGCCGAGCGGTCCCATCCACGGGGATTCGACAGGTGCTGTGCTCGCAGACGGGCCGGGGGCCGTCATGCCCGGTTGCTGCGCGGTCGCGCATCCGCTCAGGGTCAGGACAGCTGCAGCTGCCAGCGATTTCAGCACGCTGCTGTGAACATGTTTTGCCATGACGTTTTCCTCGCATGTCTTCCGGGTTTTGCCGACTCTCCAACCTGACGAGACTGGCCTGGACGACTTTTTCTCATTATGGAGGTTTGAAAATGACACCGGTTTCCTATAGTGTCCACCCCAAGACAGACAGGCCGAGGAAAAAGCGTGAGCGTACTTGAAAACACAGCAAAAAAATTCGTTCAGGCGCGGCGTTCGGCCGAATCTCTGGCGGAATATCCTGGGCCGCTTCCGCAAACCCTTGCAGAGGCATACGCCATTCAGGACGCAGCGATCTCACTGTGGCCGGATGAAATCGCCGGCTGGAAGGTCGGACGAATCAATGGAGACGACGTCGCCAAGTTTGGCACAGACCGCCTCGCGGGACCGATCTTCGCGTCCCAGGTCAGCCGGCAAGGCGATTCCATCACCGACTGTCCAGTCTATGCAGAAGGGTTCGCGGCGGTTGAAGGCGAGTGTGTGGTGATTGTCGCGCAGGATGCAGATCCAGAGAAAACGAGTTACACGACCAGCGAAGCGATTGATCTGATCGCCAGCATCCATGCGGGTGTCGAAATTGCGAGCAGTCCGTTTTCCGGTATCAATGATCATGGCCCTCTGGTGACGATATCCGACTTTGGAAACAATTACGGTTTGATCCTCGGTGACGTCCTGCCGGACTGGACGACGCTGGATTTTACGAACTGGCCGTTTGAGACGCTGATCGACGGAGAATGTGTGGGTGTTGCCGATGCGTCCGGAATTCCGGGCGGACCCGTCGAATCTTTTCGCTTCATGCTGGAAAATGCCGCGCGGCGGGGTCGGCCCCTGAAGAAGGGCATGGCTATTTCGACAGGAGCCGTGACGGGGGTTCATGTCGCATCTGTGGATCAGGCGGCCACGATCAAGGTCGTCGGGACACGCGATGTCAGCATCAGGCTCATCCCTGAAACTTCTTTGGCTGGTGTACAACGCTGAAGTGTATGAAAGACCTACTTGTGCTGAATGATTATGGCGCCCGGAGCGGGATCGGTGCACGCTTCATCTTGAGCTGAGATCCTGTAGGTCAAAACCGACGACGTCTTCGACCGCTGGATTCCGGGCAGGTATTCGTACTTCCTGGTTTGTTTGCCGATGTACACGATCCGGAGGAAGTTGTCTTTCCTGATCCGGATGATCTTCTTCGGGTGACTGTCGAAGCCATGCGCAATCAGTAATATCTTGCAATAGTTGTCGCTGCCGCAATACATGCGGTGGGTGGAGGCATCTGCTGTACCCGCTTTCCTGGCGGCAACTCGACCTTCCTCGTAAGGTATAAGTAGTGCAGAATCATTTCCGTTGAACGTCTGGTAGTCGACGCTGTAGGTGCCGCAATTCTTCAGATGGAAATGTGCTTTTGCGGACGCGGAGAGCGGGATCACGCCCACAATAAAGGCAACGCACCCCGACAAACATCCGACATTCCTAATGATGCGTGTCGGCAACGAGTATCTTTCGCGCGGGCGCAATCGGGATGTCTCAGCCCGCGCGGTCAAGCATGGTCCCCACCCCATTGGACTTATCCGATCTTTTTGGAATCGTTTGCGGGATCCTGACAATGTTCTTCATGCTCAGACGTCGTGTATACGGTAATCGGATAGCTCAGTTCTGTGGTGGTTCCCCATACATCTTTGTACTTCTTTATGCCGGTATCAATACGCACGATGCGCATGTGATGATGAGCTCTAACCTTGATGATATTGTGTCCCGGTTGGGCGTCAAAGGATGACGGCTCCAGACGGAGCTTGCAGAACTCCCCGAAATGACACGCAATCTTTCTAGCCTTGGCATCATCTTCGCCGGCAGCCATGGGTGAGAAGGTGCCATGGTCATAATCAATATCCTCGAGAGAATCGTTTCCATTGAATGTCCAGAAGTGAATTGCGTTCGTGGTGCAGTTCTTGACCCGAATTGGCACCTCGGCTTGGGCTACCAAAAGACTGCCGGATACGGCCGCAGCGACAGAGGCGACAAGAAGTTTGAGTGCGGCCATTAGAAATTCTCCTGGAGACTTGTGCGTTGATTAAGGGGGTGTCCGAACATTTGTGTTTGGTGGATTTGTGGAATTTGGGGGCGGATGCATTCAGAATTTAAGGATCTTCACGCTCGTGGGTGTCTCCTTGCATTCCCTTTCGTCCCGGGTGATCTCATATGTGACGACGGGGGCGCTCTTGAATGAGTGGTTTCCGTTCGCGTCCTGATACGGAAAGTATTGAGGTTCTATCGTTGTGATGCGGAGATGCCGCTGTGACTCGACCGCTATGATCTTTGCCAGATCCTTGTCGAAATGCTTGGGAGTCAGGCGAAGCTTGCATTTCTCGCCGAAGCTGCAGGAGGTCTTGTGCTCCGACGCGTCTGAAGACTGGGGGTCGCGCTCGTCTAATCTCCCAGTCTTGTAGGGCACAAAAGCCAGGGAATCCGCACCATCATAAACCTTGAAATCCACGGGATAGTCGCTGCAATTCTTGAGGTAGATATGAACGTCGGCATTCGCGGGGTATGCGGAACACACTGATGCAACCAAGCTAAGGATGTAGTACTTCATGTTTCCAGTCCCCCCAAAGGCATTCCGAGTGGTTTTCATAGCCAAGTATCAACGTGCAGCGTGTCGGCTTGTTCGGTACCCATGCTGAACCTGTGACCTTAACGAGAAATTTCTTTTAATCACCGGTAGCCGCCTTGCGGTTTCACGTGCGTCTCAAAGAGGGTGGGGCTCGCGGCCGGGCGTGGGGAACCGGCGTGGTGTCAATAACGAAGCCAACGAATTCCTTCCGTCTGAATCGCGTATGATGCGAGCCCCGCCGAAGTCCTATTGCAGACTGGAGCGCTTCGAAAGCCCCTGAGACGTGCGAGACACGACTGGCTCTGCGAGGGTTCGAGGAACGCCGTAGGCAGAATAAAACAGCTGATCTTTTACCGTTCCAACCGAACGACCGCGGGGAGAGATGTGATCCCAATACTTGGCAATTTATTGCGCGAAGGCCCGCAGAATGTGGTCAGTCTTCCAATGTGGTCGTCGGCGCGGTCCTCTCCTGGTGCAAAGCAAAGGAGTAGTGCGGTCCTTGGTCGATGCAATCGCCAAGACGTTTGACCCGGGAGGGATGAGACCCCGCGTCCATTTGGAGCGCGAAAAAAGCCCCGGAGACCTTGGGTCGCCGGGGCCATTCGAGGATTGCGCACTGGGAGGAACGCAATTTCATGACCGGACCGGGCGCGTTGGCCCGGCCCGGGAAGGCTGGATCAGAACGTGTAACGCGCGCCCAACAGGAAGTTCCGGCCCGTGTGATGGTAGAGGGTCGGCAGGTTGAGGCGGTCGAACGTCTGATGTTCGAACTCGTCGGTCAGATTGATCCCTTCGAAGGTCAGGTCGATCTGGTCAGTCAGCTGGTAGGACATGGACAGGTCGACATTGTAGGTCGAAGCGACGCCCCGCTCTTCCCGGCCCTCTGTGCGTCCTGAGCCATTCGGGGACCGTGTCTGGTACTCGTCGCGGTAGGAGCCGGAAATGCGGGCTGCAAACCGGTCATCCTCATAGTACAGCGTCATATTGTGCGAGATCTTGGAGAAATCGTTGATTTCGTCAGAGTCCGCATAGGTCAGATTGCCGACGAAGCCGGTATTGCTCAACAGGCCCGGCAGGAAGAAGAAGGGCTGCTGATAGACCACTTCGAGACCCTGAATGGAGGCCTCTCCGCCATTCTCCACCTGGCTGACCGCCACAAGCGGGTCCAGGCCATTGGCGAGGTCCTCACCGAGCGGGCTGGTGGACGAGGCAACGCTGGCGGGCAGGCCAAGTGTGCTGAACGCCACTTCGGTGCTGGCTGGCGTGAGGAAGTAGGATTCGATATCCTTGTAGAACAGGGAGACCGCAATCAGGCTTTCCTCGGCGAAGTACCATTCGGCGCTGACGTCAAAGGCCGTGGCGCGATAGGGGTCCAGTTCGGGGTTGCCGATGCTGAAATCATATGGCTCGCCGCTGAACGTATCCAAATTGCCGCCGGGGGTCAGGTTGCCCAGGGATGGCCGGGCCATGACCTTGGCGATACCGGCCCGGAACTGGACCTGGTCAGACGCTTCCAGCACGAGATTCAGGGATGGCAGGAAATCCGTATAGGAATTCTCGACCGTCCGCAGGGACAGGCCGCCATCGCCCGGCACATAGCCGGAGGCCGTGGTGGTCGTCTCGACATAGCGGGCCCCCACATCGCCGCGCAGGAGCATGCCGGACAATTCGGTTTCGAAGTCGAGCTGTGCGTAACCAGCCAGATCCTCTTCCTTGACCGACCGGTTGCTTTGCGGCCGCGAGGAGATATCGCCGGTAATGTCCAGAATGCCACTCAGGTCGATGGCCGCATCCCAGTTAGCGCTGATCCAGGACGTGTCATTCGACCCATAGTCGAGGCCATTGCCGAAGCCGGTCACGAGGCCGACGAGCGATCCGTCCACCGGTGCGGCAGAATCAAATCCGTCAAGGTCGGCCACATTTCCGTCAATCCGGATCTCCCGGGTCGAGAACTCGTACTGCTTGTAGCTGAGTCCGCCGGACAGCGTCATGTTTGACGCGAAATCATATTCGAGGTCTGCCCGCACGGTTTCGAAATCATTGTCCGAACCCTGAGGGCGGTTGCGAAACTGTGTGAACAGGAATTCCGACGGGTCTGTGACATCCGTGTTGCCATAGCTGATGGCGGGCAGTTCAAGATTGTTGCGGAAGTCATAGGAGTATCCTTCGACCGGATTGGCGGCATCGAAGAAGACGGTCGCCTGGACCGGATTGTCGAAAGAAGACGAGGATTGTCCGGCGAAGAATGAACCGCGGAGCGTGTCCGAGAAGTCATGCTCGACCTCGAAGGTCAGCTGTGTGAACTCGGTGGTGTAATAGTCGCGGCGATGCTCGCTGCGCATCGGGATGATGCCGTTACTGGTATCGGCGAGAACATCCCCCTGCAGATAGTCCAGGACGCCGTCGCTGTTCACATTGTAGTCGGTCACTGCGATATTGTCCGTATTCGATCGGACAAAGACCTGCAGGAATTCCTCGTCGCGCTGGGCGTCAAGTTCGGAATAGAGGCCTTCCACCGTGATCGTAGTGCGGTCGCTGGGGCGGAACTGAAGGGCACCGGTCAGGCCGGTCCGTTCCTGGTCATAGGTGAGGCGGCCATAACGCGGGATACGCGCATAGTAGGCATTGCGAACCTCATCACATGCTGCCGGGAACGGATCTGCGCCGACGCAGGTTTCGCCATTCACGGAACGGAAGGTGCCCTGATCGTCGAACCGAACGGACGAGAACCCTTCCTCGCGGATCGTACGATCCTGGAAAGCGGCCGAGACGAGCGCGCCGAAGGTTCCGGAATCATTCTGCCAGGAGGCCAGGCCAGCGAAGCGCGGCGAAGTTTCCTCGACCAGATCATTGTAGAGGGCCTGCGCAGAGGCGGAGAAGGTCCAGCCCTCGTCGAAATCGAGCGGACGCGCCGTTTGCAGTTCAACGACTGCCCCGAGGGAGCCTTCCTCGATGGAGGCCGATTGTGACTTGCGGACGACAAGCTGGCTGAACAGTTCCGATGCGAACGTATTGAAATCGAACGAGCGGCTGCGGTTCGTGCCACCGGATGCGTCCGAGCCACCCCCCGTGGCCAAAGCATCCATGCCGTTGATCCGGACCCGCGTGAAGTCGCCGGACAGGCCGCGCACGGTGATCCTGCGGCCTTCGCCGGCCTGACGATCGATCGCGATGCCCGGAATCCGCTGGAGCGATTCTGCAAGGTTCAGATCGGGGAAGTCGGCGATGTCTTCAGCCAGGATGGCGTCGACGAAGCCGGTGGATTCCCGTTTCACGTCCAGGGCTTCTGAAAGCGATTCACGGAAACCGGTTACCACAACGCTGTCGAGAACCTGATCGGCCTCTGCGTCGGCGGTGTCTTCGACGGTTTCCTGTGCAAATGACAAGGATCCTGACAGCATCAAGCTGGCCAGCGATACGCCAGCGAGGATTCGGACTCTGGTGGTTACCCGCATTCTAAATTTCCTCCCGATATACTTTATATCACCGGAATGACACCGGTGTCAGAACTCGTCTACCGCATTTTCGACCTGCATTCAAGCCTGAGTGGAGAATGCCGGCGTTCCATAGTATTTCAGCGGGTTCCAGAAGGAAGGCGTCAGGCGACGGCCTTTTCTGCGCTGTCGATGAATCTGCTGACGCTCGGGGCGAGGTCTTCGAGCGATTCACCCGTCTCCTGAATGCGCTCCGCAACTGCTTCCAGGGCAAAGGCGGCGTCGGAAACCTCTCCGAACCCGAAACTGCCGGCGCTGCCTGCAATGGCGTGAGAAAGCCGGCGGATATCCTCGAGGACAGAGGCATGGTCCGCTTGTTGGAGAATTTTGGAAAGCTCTCCCGGGACGCCCGCAAGATAGTCGGCATATCGGGCCGTCAACGCGTCAACCGATGTCGTGGTGTCCACAGGCTCGGCAACGACGCTTCCGGACCGGCCATGCTGCCGAACGGTTTTCTCGAGTTCATCAATATTGATGGGTTTGGGTGCATGCCCTGTCATGCCCGCCTGCAGGCATTCCTTGATCTGTTCGGGCAAGACATTGGCGGTCAGCGCAATGATGGGCGTCTGCGCAACAGGCCCAGACATTGACCGGATCTCGCGCGTTGCTGCCAGGCCGTCCATGTCCGGCATCTGCACATCCATCAGGATGACATCATACTGGTTTCCTGCGTTCAAATCGTCGAGTGCCGCCCTGGCGGATGAGAAGGTGGCGACCGTGTGCCCCTGTCTGCCGAGACCGAAGGCCACAAGTTCGAGATTCATCGGCACATCATCGACCGCCATGACTTTCAGGGCGCCTGCATGGGTGTCAGGCTCCGCGTCTGATTGCGACGTCTCCGGTGCGGCTACCAGCCGGGCCGGCAAGATCAGGCGGGCGGTCGTGCCCTCACCCACGCGGCTCTCAAGGACCAGATCGCCCCCCATCAGGCGTGCCAGGGAGCGGCTGATGGAGAGTCCCAACCCGGTTCCTCCGAACTTGCGCGTGATGCTGTTGTCTGCCTGGCGGAAACCCTCAAATACGTGTTCCAGCTTTTCTGGAGCAATGCCGGGGCCCGTATCCACGACTTCAATGGTCAAGGTCGTATCCTGAACCGAGGAGTTGACGGTGACGGAGCCTTCCTGGGTGAATTTCGCAGCATTGCCGACAAGGTTTGTGAGGATCTGCTTGATGCGAACTTCGTCCGCCATTGTGTGAAGGGGCTCGACATCCAACTCGAATTCGACCTTGGTGTCAGGCCGGGCGGCCCTGACCAGATCGACCGTTTCCCGAACAAGTTTGGGGATATCGACCGGACGTTCTTCCAGTTCGACCCGGCCGGCCTCGATCTTGGAATAGTCCAGAATGTCGTCGACAATTTCCCGGAGATGCCGACCTGCCGACAGGGAGCGTTCGACGAACAGGCGCTGTTCGTCGCTGAGATCAGTCTGTTCCAGCAATTGCGCAAATCCCAGAATGCCGTTCAGGGGCGTGCGAATCTCATGGCTCATATTGGACAGAAATTCCGCTTTTGCCTTTCCGGCAGCTTCTGCGGCGGACCTTGCTTCGGCCAGCGCTTTCTCGCGGGCCTTGCGTTCTGTGACATCACGGAAGGTAGAGATCACTTCTTTCGTATTGCCATGCTCATCCAGGATGACGTTGGGATTGCCTTCGAGCCAGATAATGTCGCCATCCTTGTTGCGGACACGGAATTCCCGCAGCGCGGCCGGGTCAACGGCCGATGTTTGGAACAGATCATCCGTCAGGTGCTCAGCATGTTCGCGATCTTCGGGGATCGTAAAGTCGACAGTAGACAAACCAATTGCGTCCTCCGGGGATACGCCCAGGATTTCGCAGGCAGGCGAAGCGTAACGGATGACGCCGTCAGGCCCGAACCGAACGATGATGTCTGTCGAATAGTCGGCGAGTGTCCGGTATTTCGACTCGCTCGATGCCAGGGCCTCGAGAATGTTCTGTTCGTCGGTGATGTCCCGGAACACGCCGAACACGCGATCCACGGTTCCATAGGAGTCGGTGTGGACCTCGCCGATTGACCGGACCGTCCGTCGCTTTCCGTCAGAGCGCCGGATGAGGGTAGCCTGAAACTCCCAGCCTTCGGCCTGGCTGATACCGCGTTGAACGAGAGACCGGACACGGTCACGATCTTCCTCTGCATAGAACATGATGGCGTCGCCATACATCGGATCGAATTCTTCCGGCGTCACACCATGGATCGCGTAAACCTCGGGCGACCAGTCGACTTGCTGGGTTTCCGGATTGAGGGTCCAATGGCCAACGCCCGCAAGCCGTTCTGCCAGATTGGCTTTTCGGATCATTTCCAGTTGTTGCTGGGATTTCATGCGCAGGCGAGCGCGTGAGGTCTTGATCTGATTGACCAGTCGCCGCCGGTCGGAGGCGGCCGCACCAACCGCGAGCCCAAGAACGGAATTGGTTGCGAGAAACAGCTGCAAGGCCAGAATCTTGGCCGTCATCTCCGTTGACATCAGGCTGATCGGGCCGGTTCCCGCTAAGGTAAAGGGCAAGGAGATGGCCGTGATCATCAACAGGCCGATGGCTGCTGCCTTCACGCCGCCGCTGAAGGCGACATAAACAAGCGCAGGCGGCACAAGGAACAAAAAGGGGTATTCGCTTTGCGCAAATACGAAGAACGTGGTGACGCAGAGCATTCCCAGTTTGAGGATGAACTGGACGTCCGGCGATGCTGCTTCGAATTTCCGCGAGCGATCAGTGAGAGACCAGAAGACCGGTGTGAAGAGAACGATGCCGAGGAAGTCTGCGGCAAACCATAGGGTCGCATCGGAAAGGTACAGGGAATCGCCGGTCACCATCAGGCCCAAAGCCGCAAGGCACGCGGATATGAGACATCCTGCGAACGTCGCGAAAATCAGGATCGAAATACCGGCCAGGCTGATGAACCGAACATTCTTCCACCGCAGGAAAGCGTAGGCGACGCAGCAGACCTCGGCGAGATTGGCGAGGGCAAGTATTGCGCCGCGCACCAGACCGTCTCCCGCGTAGAGATTGGCTGCCAGCAGGCCGCCCGTCATGGCCAGCAATTGGGATAACCAGTTCCTGGCAGGGCTTTTCAGCAGGATCACGATCAGCATGGCGTTCACCGGCCAAATGGCGGCGACGCGACCGGAGCCGCGGGTGAATTCGATCACGAGCGACGCGACCAGAAAGATCAGTACCCCGAAACCGAGACTTCCGGCCCACCGGACGAGCCGGGCAAAGGGCTCGGTGTCATTGCCGGTCAGGAATCGGCGAGGCTGGCCTTTTGCGGTCATGCGTGGAACTCCGGTGTTTCGGCGCGGCGCCGGACGGGGCGCCTGGCAGAGCAAGACAGGATTATCCTAAGAATTCGAATCTCCGTCTGAGTCGGACGAGTCATCAGTTTCAATTCAGATGGCAAGGAACTCAAGGTGTTCCCTCATAGCGAGTTCTCAGCCGCGACGTCCCCCGCTGTACAATCGAGTGGAACCGCTGTTCAATTTGGTTTAGAATTGAAGTTTCTGGCAGTGCCGTATGGCTGCGTTGACAGGAACATTTAGGCGCTTCCCAAGGGACATTTCCGGAAGCGATATGGAGTGGGGCGAAATGTATTCAGATATCGTATCTGCAGAATTGCGGTCTCTGAGAACCTATGCCCAGTTGCTGATCGACGATGCAGACCTTGGGGACCGGGCCGTTTGCACCACGCTCAGCGACATCATCTCCTCAGCCCAAACGACGGATCTCGGTGGCCTGTGCCGGGTAACCCTCTTCCGCCAATTGGACAGCAAACTTCTCGAAATCCTTGATGCGCGAGGTGAGGCCGCCGCTGAATCACCGCTGCTGGATGGACTTTCGTTGCTGGAGAAGCGGGTACTTCTTCTGGCCGTAGTGTGCGGGTTCGATGCGGCCGACATTGGCCGGATCACCGGGACCGCTGAAGCTGAGACGCGCCGCGTTCTTGCGCGCGTTCAGACGGCTATTTCAACGGCCACGCGTGTCGGTGTGCTGATCATCGAGGACGAGCCACATATGGCGGATTTGCTGTCCTTGCTGGTTCAGCAGACGGGCCACTGGGTTGCCGGAATTGCCCACACAGGTGAGCAGGCTGTCGAACTTGCGCGTGAAAAGACGTTCGGACTCATCCTGTCGGATATCGAACTGAACCAGGACATGTGTGGCAAGTCGACGGTACGAAACATCCGAACCGTTCTGGGCAAGGATGTGCCGACCGTCTACATCACCGCGCATCCCGACCGGGTGGGCGAAGCCGACACGAAGGGGCGGGATGCCCTGCTGTCAAAACCATTCGACATCTGGCGCGTTCGCGAGGCGGTGAACACTGCGCTTCATGCGTTCACGCCTCGGCACGCTGTCTGAACGTACTGCAGGGTCGTGCAGTCATCACGTCAGGGAGCGACGGAGGCATCCCGCAGATCGCGGTTTTGTGAAGCAATCTTCACACTCACGATGTAGGCCTTTTCGCCTTCCATGTTCGCGAGAATGAGGCCTGCCTGGTCGCTGGGGATGAGGCGCAGAAACCCCGCGGCGAAAGAGGGGTCCATCTGGTTGAAGATGCCGGCGGCCTGATCGGGTTTCATCGCTGAATACATTTGGGCCAGATGCTGGATATCCTGATTGGCCGTGCTGGACATTTGCTGCCAGCGTTCATCCAGTTCCTGCTGGATCAGTTTGAGCTCTTCTGCCTGTTGGGTCAGTTCAAGCTTGCGGTTGCGCAACTCGATTTCGTCGTCGCGCAGTGCAGAAATTCGCTGCTCGATGGATATCTGGTCCTGTTCCATGGCAGTCGCCAGTTCTCCGGTCAGGCAGACGCTCTGAACCCGGTCGGATTCATCGACCGTCAGGGATTGTGACAGCGAGCTGCCGGGCAGGCGTTCGCTCGCATCCTGTTTCGTCGTGGCAAAGGCCTGAGGCAGCCACCGTGTTCCACCGGCAATCGTGAACAGGACGCCGATGGTCAGCAGGACATGTGTGCGGCCGTTACTTTTTATGCCCATGATGCTCGTAAACCTTCCTGGTCGTGACGGTGTCTTCATCGTCAAACAGATAGTCGGTGCTGTCGAACTGTGCGCTGGCCCGGTTGGCGAGCGTCTCGAGTTTCCGCGTCAGCCGCGAAATCTCGTCGATTCGTTCCGACGACTGCGCGAGGGCCTCGCGCATTGTGCGCCGGATTTCCGCATCGGCGGACTGGATCCGGCGCGAGGTCTCCCGATCCTTGATTTCCAGCGCGTCTTTCAACTCGGTGAGCTTCTTGCCGGTGGCTTCGGCTTCCTTCATCACGGCCGACAGCCGTGTCATCAGCTCACCCGCCTGGGCCTGCGTTTCATGCCGGGCCGAAGAAACAGCAGCGACGGATTCGGACATGGCGCGGATCGAGGCGCCGAGTCCATTTCGCGTATTCTGGAGTGCCTTCAAACGGCGGCTCAGCAGCGCGCAATAGAGACACGCGGCGAAGGACACCAGGAACAGGGCGATATCTGAAGGTTCGAAAGGCATCATCTCACCTCAGCAGGAATTCGGTGACGAGCACGCCGTGTGATACGTCTGTGCCGAGAACGACATCTGCCCGCACAGCCAATTGTTCGCGCATCTTGGGATAGAAATCAGCCGACTCGAAATCTGACAGCGTCAAGGCCCGCAGATATCCGACAAAGGCGTCGACCAGCATGGGCTCGGCCTTTTTCACCGCTGCCATGTTGCGAGAATCGGAAATCACCGATGTCTTGATCTTCACATAGCGGGTGGCTGGCTCATTGCCGATCGTGACGAGGATTTCCTGGATGTCGACATAGACATACTCTTCCATCGCCAAAGGCGCGGTCACATGGCTGCCATCGGCAGCTGTTACGCAGGCGGCAGCCTCGGCGGAGCCGGAATTGCCTGACAGGAAATAGACGGCTCCGAAGGCCCCGGCAGCGCACACGACAGCCAGCGGCGCGAGCGCAGCCAGGCCTGGCCCGCCTGACGCTTTTTCTGCAGGTTCCGCTTCATTGTCGGTCGCCACGATCACCCCCGGAAAAAAAGTACCGCAGGTGCAGCCTTATTAACCGCCGGGTAAAGGAAGCGTTAACGATTTCGCGAAAAATATTAACCAATAGCAGAGTGTGCGTTGGGAACGGGATTGGTGCGCCTATGAAACTGTTGGAGACGCTGAAAGCCCTGTCCATGGTGCAGAAGCTGACATTGGCAGGAGCGGTCGCGGGCGTTGTCCTGGCCATGACGTTCATGGTGCAGGGCGCGGTCAAATCGCCGATGGCGCTGCTGTATTCCGGTTTGGATCCGATGCACACTGGCGAGGTGATCAGCGAGTTGGAAAAACGCGGCGTGGATTACGAGATCCGCGGCGAGGCGATCTTCATTCCCCAGTCGCAGCGCGATTCCGTGCGCTTCGCGCTGGCCAAGGATGGCCTGCCGCAACAATCGGTGCGCGGGTACGAATTGCTGGACGACGTCAACGGGTTTTCCGTGACATCGGAAATGTACAATGCTGCCTATTGGCGGGCAAAAGAAGGCGAACTGACCCGGACCATTCTGGCCATTCCCGGCGTATCATCGGCCCGTGTTCATATCGGCGCCAGCCTGCGGTCCGGCTTCGCCCGGTCGGGGCCACCCCAGACCGCATCCGTCACGCTGGTGTCCAGCAGCAAGCTCAGTGCCAGTCAGGCCGAGGCGATCCAGTATATGGTGGCGCTCGCCGTTTCCGGGCTTGATCCGGCCGACGTGGCGATCATCGACCCGAAGCGCGGGCTGCTGGCCGGTCCGAATGTCGACCGTCTCGAAGAGCCGGGCATTGTGGCCGAAAACCAGTCGAGCCGCCTTGAACAGAAAATCCTGCGTCTGCTCGAGGCTCGCGTGGGGCCCGGCAATGCTCGCGTATCCGTATCGGTCGATGTAAACCGGCAACGTCAGCGCGTGTCCGAAGTCGTGTTCGACCCGAATTCCCGGGTAATCCGCAATCGTACCAGCAATGATGTCAGCGAAGCGAGTGGCGGCGGCGCCGCCGGTGTCACGGTTGCCAGCAACCTGCCGCAAGGTGGAGGCGGGCAGGGGGGCGGCTCCAGCACGCTGAAGAACTCCACCGAAAGCGTGGTGTATGACATCAACGAAACGCGGCGCGAAACCGAAACCCTGCCCGGCGAGATCGAGCGCATTTCCGTGGCGGTCTTGCTGAACGAGCAGGTGCTTGGGTTTGACGCGAATGCCGAGGATTCCGCGCCCCTGATGCGCAGTCTGGTCAGCGATTTCGAGCAACTGATTCTTTCGGGCGCCGGTCTCAGCGCCGAGCGGGGTGATTCCCTGACAGTCGAGTTGATGCCGTTTCAGGAAATCGAAGTCGAGGAACTGATGCCTGCGCCAGGGCTCGTTGAAACGCTGACAGAGCGCTACTTCTGGTCCGGTTTGCAGGCGGTCCTGCTTGGGATTGTCGTGATTGTGCTTGGCTTCGGTGTGGTTCGTCCGCTGCTCTCTCAGGGACGCAAGGGCGAGCTGGCCGTAGGCATGGATACCGCGGTCGACGGAGGGTCGCAGACGCTGACCACCGACACGATCGACCCGCTTGATTATCTGAAGAGCTACACGCGTGAGCGGCAGGATGAAACCGCCAGCCTGCTGCAGGAATGGCTGAACGAAGACCGGAAGGCGCTGGTCAATGAGTGAGTCGCCCTTTTCCAACCTGCCGCGTTTTGACCATCACCCGGATCAGGGCAGTTCGGCCGGTCTGACATATGCGCCGGTGCCCGCCGCAGAGCCGGAGGCCCGGCCGGCGCCTGCTAATTCTCAACCGGAAGAAATGGCGCCCCTGCAGGTGCCGCGCGATCCGAATATCGACCTGTTGCTCAATCGCCTCGCAGAGGAAATTGACCGGGCCGATGCGCGCGCACAGGCCCAGACCGTGAACTGGGTGTCGGCAATCAGCGAGAAGCTGTTCCCGGAATTGTCCAAGGCCTTTCTCGCAGAAGAAATAGCGCGACAGCTGCCCGAACTGATGCCGGGCGCAGCCGCACATATAGACATCACCGCGCCGGAAAGTCTGGCGCAGGACATCAGCGAACTTGTCGAGTCTTCGCCCCGGTTGAAACCGGTCTGCACGGTGTCGGCAACGCCGTCTGGCCGGCCCGTCGAAATATCCTGGACGACCGGCGGTCTGACGCTGGATTTTGATGGCTTGCTGGATGCGTGTCTCGCTCGCCTGAACGAACTTAAATCGCACACACGGGAATCAGTGTAATGGCCTATCCTGAAATGACGCCTTCGGATGAAAATGCGGTCGAGTCGGATGACGCCCTGCCGGGCGGCAAGGTGTATCGGTCCATCTACAATGTGCCGGTCAATGTGATCGTCTCGATCGGCCAGAAGCGCCTGACCGTTTCGGAGATTCTGGAACTGCGTCCCGATTCCGTGATCGCCCTGTCTGCCCGGATCGAGGATCCGGTGTCGCTGACCGTCGACAACAAGCTGATTGCCCGGGGAGAATTGATCGAGACCGAAGAAGGTGGATTGGGCGTGAAGATCACGGAGATCGCGGAGGACCCCGATGCCACGGGGACTTGAGCTCCTGCCACGACTTGCCGTCGGGTTGATCTTTCTGATCTTATTGCTCGCATTGGCCGGCCCTGCCCACGCGCAAGAGGCCGGTCAGGTCGAACTGCCCCTGCCGGACGCGAGCGGCTTCCTGAACAATGGCGGGGAAGGCGGACTGAGCGGCTCGGTCATCCTGCTGCTCGTCCTGGTGACGGTGCTGAGCCTGGCGCCGGGCATTGCCATGATGGCCACCTGCCTGCCTTTCATGATCATCGTGTTCTCTTTCCTGCGCCAGGCCATCGGCGTCCAGCAGGCCCCCCCGAACATGTTGATCATGGCACTTGCCATGTTCCTCACCTTCTTCGTCATGGAGCCGACCTTCATGGAGGCCTGGGCGGCGGGAATCTCGCCCTATATGGACGGAACGATTGGAGAGGCTGAGGCATGGACCGCCACGACGGAGCCGTTCCGGGCCTTCATGACGGCGCGTGTCGATCCGGAAACCATTCCCGTACTCGCAGATGCCGTGAACCGGCCGGTGGTCGAGGGCGAGGACCCATCCTTCGCACTGCTTTCGACTGCCTTCATGCTGTCGGAAATCAAGCACGCCTTCCAAATCGGGTTCGTGATCTTCCTGCCATTCCTGGTGATTGACCTCGTTGTGTCGTCTGTCCTCATGGCGGTCGGCATGATGATGGTGCCGCCAACGGTTGTTTCGTTGCCGTTTAAGGTGGGATTCATTGTTCTGGCCGATGGCTGGCTGAAGATCACTGAAGCGCTGCTGCGAGGATATGCCGGATGAATGCCGTGGTTGGAACAAAACAGGTTGCGCCACAGCCAGCAGGACAGGGCCAGGCCGTCAGCCGGGTGCCACAGACCGGTGTTGCGCGCCCCCTGAACCTGACCCGCGCCCAGAAGGCGGCCGTCGTGATTGCGATGCTGGGCGAAGCGGAGGCGCGTCCGATTGTGGAGCGTCTCGATGACCGGACCATGTCGCAGGTTGCCACTGCGCTGGAGACGATTTCGACACTCGGTCGCGACCAGCTGGCGGAAATCGCCGTGGATTTCCTGCGGGAGTTGCGGGCCGCGAGCGGGTCCTTCTCCGGGGGGCAGGACAAGGCCCGGGAGATCATTGCGAACATTCTCGACCAGAACCGCTATCAACAGATCTACGGCGCGCCGGAAGCCGAAGATGGCGTCGAACAATCGGCCGAGACTTCAGACACTTGGGCCCGGCTTGAAAAGTACGATCCCCAACTGGTCGCCGATTACTTCCAGTCCCTGACGCCGAACATCACGGCGCTGATCCTGCGCAAGCTGGACGTCGCGGTGGCATCGGAGATCGTGCGTTTCCTTGACGACAGCCTGCTGGATCCTGTCATGGGTCATCTTGTCGAGGATGAGGCCCCGGATCCGGAAATCTACACTGTGCTGGCCCACATGATCGATCTGGAATTGCTGAACACGCCTGCCGGCCCTTCCGGCGCTGAAGATACCAGCCATCTTGAAGTGATCGGTGAGATGCTGAGCCTCGTGCCCAGCGAGCGGAGGGATCGCATCCTCTCATTCCTGAACACATCGCACGAGTCCAAGCTGAAGAGCATCGAGAGGGTGATGTTCACCATCGACAGCCTGCCGGAGATCATGGCGCGGGAGATGGTCCCGATCGTGTTCCGCGAGCTCGGCGAAGACGTCATGATCAAGCTGCTCGCCAGTCTTCAGGGTCGCAATGCCGAAATCTCGGACTATTTGCTCAGCAACATCTCATCGCGCCTCGCGGATCAGTACCGTTTGCAGCTTGAAGACGAGGCTGAAATGACCGTCGAAAAGGCCGAGAAGGTCCAGCGGGAATTCCTGATGTCGTTGATGAGCATGAAGCGGGACGGCACGATCAAGATCGGCAAGCCGGAAGAGGAGTAAGCTTCCTTTCGGAGTGGCCGGGAACGTGCCCCGCCAAGCATATCGGGATCAACGGATGATCAGATCGGCGTGCAAGGCGCCTGCGGTCTTCATGGTCCGGATAATATCGGCCGTTTCCTGAGGTGTCACGCCAAGCGCGTTCAGTCCTGCAATGAGTTCCGACAGGGAGACGTTTGCATCCAGCATGGCGATGTTCTTGCTGCCTGTCTGGCCAATTGTGATGCGAGACCGGGGAAGGGCAATGGATTCGCCCCTTGCGAAGGGGTTGGGTTGCGAGACAACGGGGCTTTCGACGACCTTGATGGAGATGTTGCCCTGTGCAATTGCAACCTTCGATATCCGAACATCTTCGCCAAGGACGATAGTGCCGGACTTCTCGTCAATCACGACGCGGGCCGGGACCGATACGCTGACCGGCAGATTCTCGATTTCGGCAAGAATGCGTGCCGGGGAGCCGCTGATTCCGCGCAGGTCCAGATCAACTGTGCCGGGATCGCGCGTATAGGCGACCGGTGCACCATAGGCGGTATTGATGACGTCCTCGATACGGGCGGCTGTCGTGAAATCCGGGTCGCGAAGCGCAAGGGTCAGACTGCTGCGTTCATTGAAATCATAGCCGATCTCGCGTTCAATGCGAGCACCATTGGGAACGGCGCCGGCGGTCGGCGTGCCGCGTGTTTCTCTTGCGGCCTGGGCCTGAACGTCGATGCCGGACACGATGATGCTGCCCTGGGCCACAGCATAGATTTCGTTGTCGGCGCCTTTCAGCGGGGTCAGGATCAATGTGCCGCCTTCAAGGCTCTTGGCGTCGCCGATGGAAGACACCGTCACATCAATCGTCGAGCCGCTACGGGCGAATGAGGGCAGGGTGGCAGTCACCAGCACAGCGGCGGCATTGTTGGGCTTGATGTCTTCGCCCTGCACGTTCACCCCAAGCCGTTCAAGCATGTAGGTGAGCGAGTCTTCCGTGAAGGGAGAGTTCCGGACAGAGTCTCCGGTGCCGTTCAGGCCAACCACGATACCGTATCCGATCAGATCGTTCTGGCGCACGCCCTCTACATCCACCACATCCCGGATTCGCGTCTGGGCGTCGGCAGGGCTGGACGCGCCGAAGGCAATCAGACCGGACAGAAAGGCGATCAGGGCGGTGCGGAACATCTTGATTATCCCAGATAGTTCAGAAGAGAGAGTTGCGACAGACGCGCGGTGAGCAGGTACGAAGCTTCAAGTGTTGCTTCGAGCGACTGCAGTTCGGTGGCGGCTTCATACTGGTCCCGCGCCGTCAGCTGGTTGAAAGAGGCAACCAGAATGGTCTCCTGGGTATCGAGACTGGCAAGGTCATTTGCGATGCGTTCCTCAAACACGCCCAGATCCGCGCGGAGATTGGTGAGGTCTGTTTCGCTCGACGACAGGCTGAGCGAAGTATCCTGTAGCAATTGGCCATATCCATCCAGGCGCGACAAGCTTCCGTCAGGCCCCCCGACGGCAAGGATGACAAGGTCGGTGACAAGGGAGCGGATCGCATCATGATTTGCGTTCACACCCTCGGGGTCTGATGTCGTGGTGCTGCCCTGATACACGTCTTGCAGCCAGCCTCCGGTAGGGGACGTGAAATACGTGTCGACCTGCGCCTGAAAGTCAGCGGTGCTGGTCGCGGCCTGGGCTATCTGTTCGATGTCGGACAGAAGTTTGGCCGAGTCCGGGAAGGGCAGGCTGGCTGTCGCATCACCGGCAAACAGGAAGCGGTCGCCATAACGGGCATTCAGCGACGACAAGGTGGAGGTCAATGCGGCCTTTGCGTCGCGCGCGGCCGTCGCGGTTTCGGTCTCGTGTTCGCCCACAGCAGCGCTGAGCATGCGCGCGGCGATCCCGCTGGTGCTGTCCTGAATGGTGGTCAGGCTGTTCTGGATCAGGGACAGACGCGAACTGCGCAGCGTCAGTATCTGGCGATCCGAGCTGATGTCGTCGACGGCCTTCTGGCTGAGCATCGCCTTGCCGATCCGGCCAGACAGGTGGAGGGTGAGGTCCTCATAGCGACCTGTGGTCGCTTCGGTGGAGGTCGTACTGATCCGGGATCGCAGTTCCGAGACGTTCTGACTAAGGCTGGCGGTCAGCAGGCCGGCGGATATGGAAAGACTGCTCATATCAGATCTCCATCAGCTGTTGCAGCATCTGGTTGGCAATTTCGATGACCCGCGCATTCGCGGCATAGGCCTGTTCGATCACGAGTAGGTCCTGCATTTGGCTGTCGATATCCACGCCGGTTTCGGTCAGTTCCGACTGGGCCACAATTTCGTATTGCGTCGACGCGGAGGACAGGACGGATTCATGAGAAATGCGCTTCTGGCCTGTAACGGAAGCGATATGCGCCACCAGTTCGGTCGATGAGAAGCTGCCCTGAATGCCATTTGCATTCATCGATTGCACAGCCGTAAAGGCGTCTGACATTGCCGACAGGATAGAATTGTTTCCAGGCGGACCTTCAGTCGCCGCACCGATGCCATCGCGCAGGCGCCAGAGATTGCCCCCCTGTGTCGGGTCGATCTGGGCGTTGATGGCAATCCGTCCTGCAAGGCCGGGATCCCCGACCGTGCCTGTGTCCACGAAGAGGCCGAAGTCGCCTGGCGTCTTTGTGGGGTCAATGGAGTCCGCCGACAGCCGCGTGACGAGATCTTCCGCAATCATGTCAATCTGCGCGTTGAATCCGGGAAGATCAGTGTCGCGCAGCGTGAACAGGGCGCCGAACATACCTCCGGACACGGCGGCATAGCTTGACGCACCGGGTGTGAGGTTGAGGCCGTCGACGGTCAGGCCGGACAGGGCGCCATTGTCGACGGTCTGGTCCGCGCCAAACGACGTTCCCGGCGTGAATTCTATCTGCTTCGCCGTTCCGGCAACCAGATACACCCCTTCCACCGTGACCACATCCAGTTTGCCATTCTCGCGCGGGATCGCATGTATCGGCAGGTATTCTGCAATCGTGTCCAGCGTGCGCTGGCGCTCGTCCATGAGGGCGGCCGCCTCGGATGTCGTGCGGTCCATCTTGGTAAGCTGGGTGTTGAGGGCTTCAATCTTCTTGAGCGCAGTATTGACGACATCCACCCCGTCGGCAATTTCCCGGTCAGCTTCCGAGCGTTGCTGGTTGACCAGTGTCGAGAGGTTGTTCAACTCCTTCACAACGGCATTGGCCGAGTCCAGAAGGGCTGCCAGCTGTGTGCCGGATTCGGGAGATGCGACGGAGGCTGCCAGCGCGGATTCAAAGCTGGAAAACTTGCTGAAGAGACCCGTGCCTTCCGCGTCGTCGCCAAGTCGGGACGACAGGACCTGCCAGGTGCTGGCCATCAGGCTGGCCTGGGCCACGTCTCCTGACAGGGCGCGGCGCTGGGTGGTCAGAACAGAGTCTTCCGCCCGTGTCACACCGGTCGATGATACGCCAACCGTCCGCCCCCCCAGCAGGGTTTCGCTCAGGACGACAGAACGCCGGACATAGCCCGGCGTTGATGCGTTGGCGACGTTGGTGGCAACAATGTCCGCTCTCAGGCCCGAAACCCTGAGACCGGACTGTGCCGTGTTGATGGCGCTTGAGATACTCAAATCAGAGCCCGCCTGTCAGGAATGCGGATCAGCGCTTCAGGTTGGTTGTTTCCTGGAGCATCTCGTCGACAGTCTGAACGATCTTGGCGCTGGATGAATAGGCGCGCTGCGTTTCGATCAAGTCTGTCAGCTCGGCCGCAATGTCCGTGGTGGACTCCATCAGGGCGTACCCTTCGATGCTGCCCACCGGTCCGGTACCGGCATCCCAGAGATACAGGTTTCCGCTCTCTGCCGAGACGCGATAGGCCTGTCCGTCGAGGGCCTTGAGGCCGTTCATGTTCGGTACGTCTCCAACCGGGATCTGATACAGTGTACGGCGGAAGCCGGTATTGTAGATGGCCTGAAGGTATCCATTTTCGTCGATTTCCACCGATTGCAGGTCACCAATCGGGGCGCCATCCTTGCTGACGGAGGTCGGCGAGAAATTGGCTGAAAGCTGGGTGATGCCGGCGCTGTCGCTCGGGCGGCCCAAGAAGACTTCAACCGGGCCATGCGGCAGGTTCAGGGATACGCTGCCCGTGGCCGGATCGTAAACCGCACCGCCGGACGCGGTGATCGTATCAATACGTCCGCCATTTGCGGCGCTGTCTGCGAATGTGATGTCCAGATCACCGATAGACACCGCCGGATCGCCGGCGCTGTCGAAGATCTGCACGGTCCAGGCATTGCTGGAGCCGGACGCCGGAACAGTCGGCGAGAATTCGATGGACAGGGTCTGTGCGCGGCCGAGATTGTCGAAATACTCGATCGGCAATGTGTAGCTTTCGCCGGACCCACCTGCAGTCGTTGCATCGGCCGGCAGATTGATGCCAAGCTCGATCCGCGATGTAGGCGATGCCGTATACTGGGAGGCGGCAATGTTGACCGGCTCGAGATTGCTGCCGCTATTGCGGCTGACATTGCCGATTTCACCGTCGGAGTTTGCCGGCCAGCCGAGCAGGAACATGCCGCTCTGCGTCCGCAGGTTGCCGCTTTCGTCTGCATAGAAGGAGCCGGTCGGCAGCAGGAAGAGGCTGCGCTCGGAGGAAAGGGAGTTGACGCCTGTATTGTCCGTCACCGGAACAAGGCCGCGTCCGGATACGGCGATGTCGGTCGCGTTGCCGGTGGAAATGAGTGATCCGGTTGCGGAGATGTCCTTGAATGCCGTGACCCTGACCCCGCCGGCCGCATAGGCAGACGATTGCTGCTGCAGCACCATGCTGGAGAAATCCACCTGGCTGCGCTTGTAGCCATATGTGGACGAGTTGGCGATGTTGTCGGAAATGGCAGAAAGGCGGCTTGAATTCGAGTTAAGCCCCATCACGCCCGCATTCAGGGACGAAGAAATACTCATGGTCGACTCCTACGACAGATGTACTCTATCAGTGGAGTGCATTCCTTAATAAGCGGATAACCTTAGTTCATCTTTGCCGGCATCGGTCAGGATGACGATCGAGATACGCCGGTTCTGTGAAGCCGACGGGTTGTCGGGTGCCAGTGGATCCGTGTCAGCGCGGCCGGATACTTCGCGAAGCCGGGACGGCACCAGGCCCTGGCTCAGCAGCAACCGGCGAATGGTGTTGGCGCGGTCGGTCGACAGGTTCCAGTTATCGTAGCCATTGTCCTGCCGGTATTGCAGGCTGTCAGTGTGGCCAACAATCTTCAGATCATTCTGGAACGTGCCCAGCGAACCGGAAATGGAGGTGAGCAATTCCATCAGGAGCGGGGTCGGATTGCTGCTGCCGACGGCGAACAGGGGAGAGCTGTCGGAGTCGACCACTTCCAGGACCATGCCCTCGGGAGACATCTTGATCATCAGGTGTTCAGACAGGTGCTTGGCATCCTGGCTCAGTTCATCGCGCAGATTGTTGAGGTTTTCGGCCACTTCCTGTGTGCTGGCGTCGGCCGCCCGGCTTTCAGCATTGCCGGGCGTGTCTACCGTCACGTTGCGTGTTCCGCCCGTGCCCATCTTGGCATAGGTTTCCTCGGTGAACATGGACGAGCCGTTCAGGCCGTCCGATCCGCCCCCGGATATCCGGCTGACGGGAATCGTGGGATTGAAATAGTCGGCGATGCCCTTGCGTTGTTCTTCCGTGGTGGCGTTCAGAAGCCACATGAGCAGGAAGAACGCCATCATGGCCGTGACAAAGTCGGCATAGGCAACTTTCCAGGCCCCGCCATGGTGGCCGTCCGCCTGCACAACCTTCTTGCGCTTGATAATGATCGGTTGTGTCGACGATTGGTCGCCCATGGAAAGCCTGCCCCGGAGTTCGTGAGCCTGTGTCCTAACAGACCATACTCAATTCAAGGCTAATCCCGGTTCCCGTTTTGCGGCGGTGTCAGTAACCATTCAGCAACCAAATTACTGAATTCCTACCAGACGGAACTGGATTCTATATGTGGGCGTATCGTGTCTTCTGTGCTGCGAAAGAAAATCGGGGCAGGGGGAGGGCTTCCTCCTACCGTGCGACAGTGTGAGCCTTTCTGGCTGATGCTGGCTGCATCTGTCGGCCAGTGGGCGCACGAAGTCTATGGTGTCGACAGTGATCCGCATCTCCAGTCACGGAAGGTCCTGGCCGACAAGGATCTTGAAACCGCCTTTGGAGAGTCATTCGCTTTTGTTCTTCCAGGCCAGTCTGCAGGTGCAATGGCGGCCGTTTCCATCAACGCTCCGGGCGCCAGGAAATATGCAGCGACACGGTTGCGCCAGGATGTTGCCAGTCTGAAAAATGCACCGGAACTTTTCCTTCGGTTGATGTCGGAACATGCCGCTCGTGCGCTCTGGAAAAGGGCGTCGCTGACATTCTCCAAGGATGCTGCGCAGGCGGCGCCGCTCCAACTCGTTGAGTTCAATGCGACAGGTGACGCACTCGAGAATGAAACCGGCTATCTTTGCCTGACCTACACGCTTGGCGGAGACGGGGGCGAGGATAGCTGGCTGATAGAAGGGGGCGGAGACGCCCCCGAAGTACAGCTTCTGGTGAAGATGCAGGACGTGAAAAGCGCGGTCCGGACCCTGCAGACCAAAGCAGAGAAGACGGTCACGTCCGATTCCGGCGGTCATGATGTGCTGAGAAAGCGTGTGCGCGACACGGCCGTTGTCCTTGATGCCGTGCTGGACACGCTGCCGATGACCATCGGCGCTTGTTCAAGACTTGAGGTCGGTCAGGTCATTGCCCTGCCTGGCGCGAAAATGGACAGGCTGCACCTTAGCGCAGGCACGGTCAGCGGCTCACTGCCTATCAGCCAGGGGGAATTAGGAGCTTGGAAAGGGTTCAGGGCGCTGAAACTGCGCACACCCGTTCCGGAAGATGTCATTCGGGAAATTGCGGAAATCTGAATCAGCCCCGGTATCGGCCGAGGCATGGAAGGAGCCTTTTAAGTGAACGCAATAGCAGGTCTGGTGGTCACAGTCGTCATGGTCTTCGGCGGGTACATCCTCGCTGGAGGGCACATGGATATCATTACCCATGCGCTTCCATTCGAGATGATGATGATCGGAGGCGCGGCAACAGGGGCCTTCCTCGCCGCCAATGACATCACGACCATCAAGCACGCTTTCGAAGACATCGTCGCGGCCTTCAAGGGGCCGAAATGGAAGAAGGCAGACTATCAGGACCTGCTCTGCCTGATGCACGAATTGCTCAATGTGCTGAAAAAGAACCCGGTCGACATCGAAGCCCATATCGAAGCCCCGGAAGAATCGGAAATCTTTGCACGCTATCCCAAGATCCAGAAGGACAAGCGGGCCGTTGAGATGATCTGCGACACGATCCGCTCGATGATCATGAACTTTGACAATGTGCACCAGGTCGAAGAACTTCTGGAGAAGCAGCTGGACAGCCTGCTCGAGGAAAAGCTTCACGGTTCCCACGCTTTGCAGAACATGGCGGACGCCCTGCCGGCACTCGGAATCGTCGCGGCCGTTCTGGGCGTGATCAAGACAATGTCCTCCATCGACAAGCCGCCGGAAATTCTGGGCGGCATGATTGGCGGCGCGCTGGTCGGAACCTTTCTTGGCGTGTTTCTGGCCTACGGGATTGTCGGCCCCTTTGCGGCGCGTGTGAAACATATCCGGGTCGAAGAACACAATTTCTACTCGATGATCGGCGAAGTGCTGGTGTCGAATCTCCACAAGAACCCGGTCAATATCTGTGTCGAGGTTGCGCGCCGCCATGCGCCAACCCGTGTCCGGCCTTCATTCAACGAGGTCGAGGAAGCCATTCGGGGGTTGAAACAGGTCGCGTGACGCAGGCTCGGCTCTCCTTTCTCATGGCGCTGGCGCTTGCCGTCAGCGGCGCAGCATATGCGCAGGCGCCGTCCGAGGAGGGAGTGGAGGCCAGGGACGCGGATCGGCTTTCCGAGGACTTCCGGGATTTCGTTGATGATGCCATTGGCGAGGGCCTGCTGACTCCCACCCGGCAGCAGCCGGTTCAGAAGATACGCGGAAGGCTCGATGCGGAAGAAGCGGACATTCCGGTTCCATCAATCGATACGGACATCCCGTCGGTTGACGGGTGCGGGGCGGACAGTGCGCTGGACTTGCAGCAGTTTGCACACTTCGAAACATATGAAGACTTTCTGGTCTGGCGCGCGAGCCGTAGTGCCGGCGGGGAGGCATTGCCTGCAGACGAGCGCGCACTCGCATTGATCTCAATCGGTCTGTACGCGGAAGCGCGCCTCGAACTGGCCGAGGAGACGGATCAGACCAGTCGCTTCCTGACCAAGCTGTCCAGCTTTCTCGAGGATGGCCGCGTTGCAGATATTCAGGCGTTCGAAGATGGTTCCGATTGCGTCGGTGGGGGAGAGGTCTGGACGGCGCTTGCCCGGCTCTCCGCCGCGGATGCCGAGGGCGCCGACCGGCTTAACGACAATCTTATGGTTTTCCGTCGGTTGCCATTCCGATTGAAAGTGCGTTCGGCCGCTATCGCGGTTCCGGCGCTCGACCGGATAGAGCGCGTTCTGATCGCGGAAAAGATCATGGCGGACTTCACTGCGGAAGATGTTCAGCGGTTTCCGCAACTCGGCTTCAGTCGGGCTGTGCTCGACATGCGCGGAGGCAGCGTCCACCGTGACCAAGCGTTGCGCAAATTCCTGAACAGTCCGGAACTGGGGCGCGAGGCGGCTGCCGTACTCATGCGCCATGGATTCGACGTTGATGCGACGGTCCGCGAAGACATGGTCGTCGACATGATGGACACCGTCCAGAGCCTGTCGCGCGGCGCAGATGTCCGGGCCAGCCTGACCGCCATGTTGAACGGCCCTGGTAGTCTGGCCGACTATGAAACGATTGCGCGCCTGTCGGCCTTGCCGGCTCTTCAGGAACAGGAGACGCAGGCCTTGCTTGCGTCCCAGCTCGTCGCGCGCCTTGAGAAGGATTTCGAGGCGGAGGACCGACTGGCCAATGTTGCTGCGATGAGCGCGGCCGTGCTCAATCGCCACTTGTTGAGCACCGACCCGGACAGGGACAGAGTGCTGAATTCGGCCACCGAGGTTGCCGTGACGCTTGGCCTGTCGAATGTGGCCGAAATCCTTGTCCCCGATGTGCGCCGCGATGCTGATTTGATGGCCGACCGGGCCGCGCTTGCCTTCCGCATGTACGATGTTGCCGCGTTGCGCGACATGTCCGGGGTGGCGCGAGATAACCAGCAAGTCATGCGATTGGCCGCCATGAGCGCGATCATGACGCAGGACACTGCCTGGCTCGATCGGATTGCCGGGAAGGTTGCGCTTGACGCAGAGACCCTCGCGGACCTGATCGAATGTGATGCAGCATATGGCAACTGGGTTCTGCCGGAAAAAGTTTATGCTGCGGCCGCAAAGGTGACGGATGAGGCCGTTCGTCCCCGGATTGATCGCGTCCTGACCTTGCGCAAGCACAGTGCCACGCCGGCTCCCCGGACGATTGCCCTGAAAGACATTCCCGAAAGCCTGCAGAAGATCAGCGCTCTTCTGGACCAAACCCTCATGGAGGCGCCCTGATGTCCAACGCCATTTACGCATCTCTGACCCGTCAGGACGGGTTGCTGCGGGAAATGCAGGTGATTGCGAACAATGTCGCAAATGCCAGCACGACCGGGTACAAGTCCAATCATGCCATCTTTGCCGAACACGTTGCTGCAGCCGGCAATGGGACGGATGGCGTCTCGATGGGCAGTCTTGCAGGCCACAATTTCGACTTGTCCCAAGGCGGCATGAAACATACTGGCGGGCAGTTTGACCTGGCCATTCATGGCGATGGATTCTTTGTCCTCGATACACCGGCAGGAGAGCGTCTGACCCGGGCGGGCGCGTTCCAGTTGTCCGCTGACGGCAACCTTGTGGATGCGTTCGGAAATCAGGTGCAGGGGGCAGGCGGTGGAGCGATCGCGATCCCGCAGGAAGTCACCCAGGTATCCATAGCGCCAGACGGTACAGTCTCGTCGGGGGAAGAAATCTTTGGTCAGATTGGCGTTGTTACGGCTGATGGCCAGTTGAGTCAGGAAGGCGGCACCATGTTTGCCGCCCCACAAGGCTACCAGCCGGTGGAAGAACCCAATGTGATCCAGGGGACACTCGAGCAGTCAAATGTGTCATCCATCCTGGAAGTTTCGCGGTTGATCGAAGTGCAGCGGGCCTATGAGGCCGGCCAGAGTCTCATCGAAAAGGAAGATGAGCGGATCAGCCAGATGATCAAGACAATGCGCCAGCTGTAAAGCCGGACTAATCTGAGGGGAATGAAATGAAGTCATTGCAGATTGCTGCGACAGGGATGGCCGCTCAGCAGCTACGCGTTGAGGTTATCTCCAACAATATCGCGAACATGAGTACGGCCGCGTACCGGCCGCGTACGGCGGAATTCTCCGACCTCATGTATCAACAGCACCTGACGCCGGGAACGATCACGTCCCAGGTCGGAACTGTGGTTCCTGCCGGCATCCAGCTAGGTACGGGTGTGAAGGCGTCCTCCGTCTCGATGGAGATCACGCAAGGCGGCCTGCGCCAGACGGGCGCGGAACTGGACCTCGCCATCGATGGTACCGGGTTCTTTGAGATCACGCTGCCCTCCGGCGAGTCAGCCTACACACGTGACGGCAAGCTCAACCGCAGCGCCGAGGGAGAGATCGTGACCATGGAAGGCTATCCCCTGGCGGACGGTCTGGTCATCCCGGAAGATGCGCGCAGCATCGCAATCAGCCGTGACGGTGAGGTCGTTGCCTATTTCGACGACGAGACTGACGGACAGCCGATCGGCAACATCTCGCTTGTCCGCTTTATCAACGAGAAGGGCCTTGAGGCCATGGGCGACAACCTGTTCCGCGAGACGGAAGCGTCCGGGCCGCCAAACCAGCTTGTCCCGGGTACAGAAGGGATGGGCCTTATCCAGCAAGGGTTCCTCGAAGAATCCGGTGTCGATGTAGTTCAGGAAATATCCGATCTGATCGAGGCCCAGCGTGGCTACGAGCTGAACTCCAAAGTCATCACGGCGGCAGATGAAATGCTCGCTGCCACAACCCGCGTGAGGTAACAGAATGGGCCCGTTGATTGCGTTGAGTCTCGGCCTGACCGTCCAGCTGATGGGCGCGTCCTCGCTGGTGGCAAAAGAGGTGATCCGTGCCGGAGACACGGTGACGGCCGCAAACATTTCCACGGAGGCGGGGGATATGGTCGACGCCGACAACCCTCTCATCGGACGCGAAGTGCGGCGAACCGTCTATGTCGGTCAGGAACTGACACTGGACGACACGCGGCCTGCGCGACTGGTTCGGCGCAATCAGCTTGTCACGGTGAAGTTTGTCAGCGGTGCGCTGGAAATCACCACGACCGGTCGAGCCATGGGAGAGGCGACTGCTGGCGAAACTATTTCAATCCTGAACCTCAGCTCGAAGAAGATCGTGAGTGGCGAGGTCCAGTCAGAAGGATGGGTGCTCGTTCAATGAAGACGTTTCTGACAATCTCATTTGCTGCGCTGGGCGTCACGGCCTGTGCGTCCATGCCGGTTGATGCGCCGGTCAATCTCGCCGAGCAGGCACCGGTTCAGCCCTTCCAGTTCGAACCCCATGTGGAGCCGGCCCCATCGGAAACTGCCTCGCTCTGGACGACCGCGCCGAATGCCTTGCTCAGCATGCGCCGGGCAAAAGCCGTGGGGGACCTGCTGACCGTGGTTGTCGAGATGGATGACCGCGCGAGTCTTCAGAGCTCTCTGTCCCGCAATCGCAACAGCAGCGGTGAGGTCAATGTGGATGCCCTGTTCGGCCTTCCGGAATGGGCCAATGGCGTGCTTCCGGGCGGAGCGACCCTGTCGCCGGGCGTGGACTACAGCCGCGGATCCGCCCTTGATGGCAGCGGAGCCATGAACCGGGCCGAGACGATTGCCTTTACACTCGCGGCGCGCGTTGTGGCCATGGAGCCGAACGGGAACCTAGTGATCCAGGGCTACCAGCAGACACGTGTCAGCAATGAAGTCCGGCTCTTGACGGTCAGTGGCGTAATCCGCGCGCAGGACATCACCCGCACGAACACCGTCACCTACGAGAAAATCGCGGATGCGCAGATTTCCTACCTCAACAGCGGTGATGCGACGTCGGTCCCGCAGCGCAGGGCTGGCCAGAAGGCCCTCGACTGGATCGTCCCCTTCTAGGAAACAGTCATGAAACAGATCATTCCGTCTCTTGTTGCCATACTTGCCATCGTTCTCGGAGGCGGGGCGGCTCATTTCCTGAAATCGGGATCTGGCGAGACCAGTCATGCGGCGGCGGAAAAAGCCGATTCCCATGGCGAGGCGAAGCCGGAAAAAAAGAAGAAGGAAAAGGCGCACGGGAAGACCGACAAGCATGGCAGCGGCGATGCCGAGGACGTGACCTATTACAAATTCTCGCGGGAGTTCGTCGTTCCCATGATCGAGGACGATCGGGTGCAGAGCCTGGTCATTCTCAACCTGAATCTGGAAGTGGATACGGCCATCTCCTCGGAACTGTTCTCGAAGGAGCCAGTACTGCGGGACAATATCATGACCACGCTCGTGAAACTCAGCAGCGGCGGCCGCACACTGAATTCGATTACCGATGTCGAAAACTACGAGACTTTGCGATCGATGATTCTTGCCAATCTGCAGAATGAGGTGCCGGAAGGCATAAGGAACGTCCTCATACTCGACATGGCCAGACAGGACCTCTAGAGGGCGCCTGACGTTCCAAAGTCGCCAGAAATGTTGAGCCTATGATGCGTCATACTTGCTGACGCTGTAGAGGTCAGCCGTGAGATGGGACGAGGTGCCAAACCGCAGCACGCCGTCCTCGCTGGCCACATCGGTGATCGTCGTAATGATTTGCGGTGCGCCCAGGCCGATATATTCCGTCCCCCGATAGAAATCGATGTTGAACTCGAAGACGGTGTCGGTGGAGGCGGCTTCGCCGGAGTTTGTCTGGCCGTTCCACGTATGGACGCCGCTTTCGAGATCGAGTTCCTCGGTCCAGACGATCTCACCTTCCGGGTCCCGCACGGTAAGATAGGCATGGTCCGCATCGGTGGGAGTATTGGTAAGGTATTGCACCTCGGATCCGGAATAGGGGACCCAGGACGACTCAACAGTCACCGTCTCGCCCAGCCACTCACTGGCGAACATGGTGTGCAGATCGCCGATCAGGGAGGCGATGCTGCCCAGGCTGGAATTCGTATTCACCTGTTGCTCCAGCGAGGAGAAGGTTGCGAGCTGTTCCACGAATTGTGTGGAATCCATCGGCGCAAGCGGGTCCTGGTTCTTTACCTGAGCCGTCAGCAACTGGATGAAATTGTTGAACTCTTCCCCGAATTGCTGGGTGGCAGCCGAAGACGCGGCTTGCGTGGTACTTTGCGCCGCAGTGGCGGAGGTGACGGTGCTCATGAAGCGGGCTCCTAGACGCGGATATCCAGACCGGTGGTGCCGGTGCGGGCCGCAGATGTTGCGGGGGAGGTGGGTGCAGAGGCCGCAATCTCGGCATCTTCTTCCGGATCAGGCAGGCCCTGTGCGCGCCAGTCGGCGGCATTCTGGCCGGAGGCCTGTTCCCGGAAGGTCATTTCGTTTCCGGAGAGCCCATGCTGTTCCAGAACCGACACCAGTTCGGGATGAAATGCGCGAATGCGCCGTATCGCGTCGGCAGAGTCGGCCGTTACGACGACATGCTGCAAGCCTTGCGAGTCGAACTTGAATTCCAGCGATACCCGTCCGAGTTCCGGCGGATCCAGCTGGACATGAACCCTGTTGTGCAACTCATCCGAAGACAGGGATTGCGCGACAATCGTGGGAATGTCGCTCGGGGCCGCTACATAGTTGGCCGGTGTCAGAACCGTATTGGCCGGAGCGGGCAGCTGGGGCGATACGCTTTGTGCGGCCGGCGTGCCGGAAGCGGGCGCCGCGCCAGTCGCAAGCAAGGGCGATGAGGCGGCATCACCGCCAGAGGCGAGCTCCGTGCTGACGGATGCGGTCTGAAAGCCTGGGGCGGCTACGTTTTTCACATCTGCCGTTCTACCGATCAGATCGCTCGATGTATCCGCCCGGGGCAATTCAGGTTCGGTAGGCAGGGGAGCGTCCACCTCGTTCGTGCCGGGCGCCTGGGAAGTTGACATGTCCGTTTCACGAGCAAGCGCATTGCCTGCGAACTCCATGCCGCGGTTCGGCTTGGTCGTTTCCGCGTCTGCAGCATCGACAGGAGTGGCCGGATCGATGGAACTGGGCTCAAGCTCGGCCTCGCCGGTTTGAGCGCGTGCGGCACCGCCGACTGTTTCGGTGGCCGCAATGGTCTGACGGTCCTGTTGTTCGGGGGTCTGTTCAACCGAGCCCGATGGTGCCTGCTTTGCAAGCAATTCTTCGGTGTCCACGGTGGCCATGTCTGCTTCCGGAAGAGGGGAGGTTTCTTCAGGAACACTGGAAGCCTGAGCCGGCGCGACTGTCATGATGGCCGAAAAAGCTTCAGCTTCGCCGGGCGTGTCCGCATCGTCCATCAGCCGCTGAACTATGTCGGTCAGGGGCGCACCCTCATTCAGGAGGCCTTGTGCCGCTTCCAGGTTTGCCTCGGTGAGTTCGAGGTCGCCATTTGCGAGTGCCAGGATGGCTGCCAGCACGTCTTCCGTTTGACCGGATGCCTCGTGCGCACGGTGATCTGCATTGCCGGAAGCCGATTCTGGATCGCCCAGCAGGGCCTGAAGGTTGAATTGTTTCAGGAATGCCTCTGCAGAGTCTCCGTCAGACGGGATTGCCGCCCCCGAATTCTGGTCTCCGGAACCAGTGGGGCGCAAAAAGTCCGTAATCAGAAAGGATGACATTGGTTAACCCGGCTTAGCTTTCTTTTAACCCTACTAGCCCCACCACTGGTAAAATAAGATTTAAGCAGACGCGGTTTCTTCGACTGCGTCACGGCAAGCTGGAGAACGGGAATGTCGATTGTTCAAGGGCCGGTCATGTCACCTGCGCAGCAGTTGACCGCAAACACCGCGAAGCCGTCTTCTGCCGGGCCGGATGCGGCAGACATCAATCAGAGATTCGAACAGCTGCTCTGGGCGGAAATGCTGGCCCATACCGGCCTTGAAGAGGCGTTCACCAAATCCGGCGGCCAGGCAGCCTCGGCCTTCTCGCGAATGATCATTGAATCCATAGCGGAAGACCTTGCGCGGTCCCACCCGCTGGGCCTCGACGCGACGGGCCTGAACGAGCGGACCGCCCAGGTTTCCATGGAAGGAGGCGACGATGAATAATCCACAAGCATTCGATCAGACCATGGATCGTCTTGAACAGGTGCTGGCGGCAGAACGCCAATGCCTCGCCATGGGCCAGGTGCACGTGATCGCTGAACTGACTGCCGAGAAGGCTGACGCCATGCAGGCACTGGATCGGTTAATGCGGGAGGGGCCTGCATCGTCCAGCGGCCCGGAAATCGGTCCGCGCCTGAAGCGAATTGTTCGGGCCGCGCAGGAAAACGCACAGCATTTCGGAGCCGTGCAGCAGGGCCTGCGGAAGCTGACCGAACGTGTAAGCGGAGCAACACAGGATGCTTATGTCGGGGCCTACCAGGCCAATGGACTCCAAACCCCGTTCACCAAGGCCACAGGCAATTATCAGAAGAAGGTGTGACAGTTAACTGATTTTACACGGGTACTGTTTACTTCCTTACAGCGACCAAGATGGGTTGCGGGATTTCCCGACGTCAGGACGACGTAAGATCGAACCTAGGCCGCGTCCAACGCGCGCCTGACGAATTAGGGGTACATTCAAATGTCCAGCATTCTGACAAACAATAGTGCGATGGTTGCGCTGCAGACTCTGCGCGGAATCAACAGCAACCTCGAGACGGTCCAGTCCGAGATTTCTACCGGCAAGAAAGTTGCCACCGCAAAAGACAACGCCGCCATCTGGGCTATCTCGACGGTCATGTCGACCGACGTGGACAGCTTCAACCAGATCACTGACTCCCTGAACAAGGGGTCTTCGACGGTTGGTGTTGCGCGTGCCGCTTCCGAGCAAGTTACCGAACTGCTTCAGGATATGAAAAACTTGATCGTGTCTGCTCAGGAAGACCTGAACGCCGATGACCGCGCCAAGATCCAGACGGATATCGACGCCAAGCGCACCGCGATCAGCAACATCGTCAATGCAGCCCAGTTCAACGGCCAGAACCTGCTGCAGGGTACCGAGAGCATCAGCATCCTCGCTTCCCTGGACCGTGGGTCGGACGGCTCCGTGACGGCGACGTCGATCACGGTCAACCGTCAGGACCTGCAGACGAACGCAGCAGTTGACGCAGCCGACAAGGCTGCTTCGGACGCCGGTTATGTTTCCACGGCAGACTCTGCCACGGACACCACGGTCGCCCTGTCCAGCGGTGACGCCGGCTTCCTGTCCACCGCGCAGAGCGGCGCAATCAATGACGGCAACGATGCTGACATCACGGTTGATGCCGGTACGGTGAACGCCGGCGACGAGTTCACGATCAATGTCGGCGGTTCTGCCTACACCTACACGGCTTCAGCAGGCGACACATCCAATGATGTGGCGGCTGGCCTGAAGACTCTGATCGATGCAGGAGCCATCGCCAACCTGACTGTCACCGTCACGCCTGGTGCCGATCCGTCTTCTGACGATGCAACGATCAATCTGGCTGCATCTGGTGGCAACGTGGCCTTCGACGAAAGCGCCCTGGCAGCAGATACCACCCAGAGCGTCATCTCTGATGGTGACACTGTCGACGTGACACTCGCCGGAGGAACGATCTCCGAAGGCGATACGTTCACGATCAATGTCGGTGATGCAGACTACACCTACACGGCTGCCGACGGCGACACCAACAATGATGTTGCGGCTGGCCTGAAAGCCCTGATCGACGCGGGCGGCGTGACGGACCTCGTTGTCACCGTCACAGACGCTGCTGATCCGACCTCGGATGCGGCCACGATCTCTCTCGAGGCTGATGGTAGCAACGTGAACGTCAATCTTGCTGGTCTCGCATCCCAGAACGCAGCTGTGGCTGCTGGCGGACTTGGTGCTATCGCTGATCTCAGCGTCGCAACGTCTGCAGACGCCACGACCGCTCTGAACACGATTGAGGACCTGCTCGACACGGCAATCAATGCCGCGACCGCATTCGGTTCCGCGCAGACGCAGATCGAAGGCCAGGGCGAGTTCGTTCAGACGCTGATCGACTCGATGACGTCCGGTATCGGCGCCATGGTCGACGCAGACATCGAGGCGGCTTCCGCCAAGCTTCAGGCCCTGCAGGTTCAGCAGCAGCTCGGCGTCCAGGCGCTGTCGATTGCGAACTCGAACCCGCAGACGCTTCTGTCGCTGTTCAGATAATCCTAACCGGACCCAGGCGCTGACAGGTGCCTGGGTCCACCTACTTGACCTGCTAGAGAGGGTACATGCAACAACTGGCTTACAAGGCGTATGGTGAAGTAACGAGCCGGACTGCAAATAATGGGCAGATTGAGTACGCCCTCTTCGACGAGATCACACAGGCTCTTAAATCCGTAGATCAGGATGAAATGCCCTCACCGGCGGTCTGGGGCGACGCCATCGATCGCAACCTCAAGCTCTGGCAGATCCTGGCAACGGATCTGATGAGCGATGCCAATCAGCTGGATCCGAACCTTAAGCGCAACCTTGTCGCGTTGTCCGAATCCGTTCGTCGCATCAGCTACAATGTACTGTCCCGTAAGGCCGAAATCGCCGAGCTGGTCGAAATCAACGAAATCATCATGCAGGGCCTCGCGGGCAATGTTCCGTCCCCAGCAAGTGTGGCGGCAGAATAATGTCAGGTCTGGTTCTCAAACTGGCGGCGGGTGAGCGCTTTGTCGTCAATGGTGCCCTGCTCGAAAATGGCGACAAGCCGTCCACGATCCGCGTGGTTGACGATGATGCCCGGATCCTGCGGTGCCGCGATGCCATGAAACCGGACGAGGTCGATTCCCCGGCCAAGCGTGTCTACTACGCAATCCAGTTGATCATTACAGGAGACCTCAAGGAGGACGACGTCCTGCCGGCGATCCTGGAGGAGTGCTCGCGGCTGGAAGATGTCTTCGAGACGATTGATCGCAAGCTGATGAATGTCCTGAAATCCATGCTGGGGCGTGGTAACTTCTATTCTGCGCTCTGTCACTTGCGCGGCATCATCGCCATCGAGGCCGAACTTCTGAAAGTCGCGCACACCAAGGCATCCTATACTGCCGAGGCCCGGGTGGCCTGACATGTCGTATCAGCCCGTCATTCCCTTGACCGGTTACAATGGGTGGAAATTCCTCGAATCCACCCTGGACAAGCAGATCGAGAACTATTCGGACTCGGCCAGCGTCAAGAATGACCGTGACTATTTCGAGCAGAAGATGTCTTCCCCCATCACGATGGAAGACTTTCTGGCCGACACGCGGCTCCTGCGCATTTCACTGACGGCATTCGATCTGGGCGGGGAAGAATGGAAGGGCGGTTTCATCCGCCACGTCATGGAGGAACGTGCCGACCCCGACAGCACATTCCTGACGCGTCTGAACAATACAGCCTACACAAATTTCGCGAATGCCTTCGCCCTTCAGGATGGCAAGGTGTCGCTCTCGGCAGATACAATTGCCACGCTCGGTGACCAATTCGAGTTGGCGTCCTTCCGCAGCGCTGTCGGTGATGTCGACAACAATATGAAACTCAGCCTGAACTTTCAGGCCAAGATCGGCGAACTCGTTCGCGCGGAATCGAGCGAGACGGCCAATCTGTACCGTCTGCTCGGGGATGTGCCTGTCCGGACGGTTCTGGAAACGGCGCTCAATCTGCCGGATGATTTCAACAGTCTTGATCTGGACCTTCAGGCAAAGATTTTGAAAGAGCGCATGCTCAGCGTGTTTTCGATCAGCAAGGTGTCGGACATCACCCAGCCGGAGGTCGTGGACAAGGCCATTCAGCGTTTCCATACGATGGACATGATCGAGAGTGGTCAGTCGTCGCTTTCGTCAGGTTCGGTGGCTCTGACACTGCTGAACAACGCCGCCGGCTTTGGGGCCACGGCCAGCCAGAACCTGTTCCTCAGCATCCTGTCCAGCTAGGATTTGACCGGAACCTGCGTCACGTCGGGATGGAGCAGGCTGTCCAGATGTCCGAAAGCTTGCGGAATGCCGCCGGGATTTGGTCCCGCCACAAACGCGTCCAGATGAGGAAACAGGTCGATCGCCCGGTCGCCTTCCGCGTCATGCCCCCGTTCATACAGGTTCGCCCGCAGCATCGGGGCGATCTCTTCATAGAAGGCGAGCGTCCGCCGGTATTCCCGGATCAGGCCGTTCTCCTCCGGTGCCGCTGCGTCCGGCAGGCAGCGGGAAACGCTGCGCAACACATCAATGGCCGGATAGCGGCCGCGTTCTGATATATCGCGGGACAGGATGATGTGCCCGTCAAGCACTCCGCGCACCATGTCAGCCACGGGCTCTTCCATGTCCGATCCGGCGACCAGCACGGAGAAAATCGCCGTGATGTCCCCCTGCTGCGCCGTGCCTGGCCCGGTCCGTTCGGCTATTTCGGCAATCGCGCGCACGGTGGAGGGTGGAAAGGCGTGCAGGGCAGGGGTCTCGCCGGCCGCCAGGGCCACTTCCCGGTGCGCTTCGGCAAACCGCGTGATCGAGTCGAACAGGAACAGGACCTGGTGTCCTTCGTCGCGAAAGTGCTCTGCGGCTGCGATGGCGCAGAGGGCTGCGCGCTTCTTGGCGCCGGGTGGATCGTTTGCCGTGGCAGCCACAATGACGGTGCGCGCCTGGACATCCTTGGGCAGGGTCTTGTGCACGAATTCATTCACCTCGCGGCTGCGCTCACCGATTAGCGCGATGACCACCCGGTCCGCCTGTACACCCCCCGCCAGGGATCCGAGAAAGGTAGACTTGCCAACCCCGGACCCGGCGAACAGGCCCAGTCGCTGGCCACGGCAGATTGGCAGGATGGTGTCGGTGATCATCCAGCCGGTCGGCAACCTGCCCCCGAGGCCCTTCCGCGCCGTATTCTCTGGCGGCGCCGCTTTCAAAGGTCGTTTCCGGGTGTTCGGGGCGGCGGCAATCTTCGCCGTTCCCTGGACCATGCCCCGATAGTCTACGATCCTGCCAAGCCAGTGATCGCCCGGCTCGACATCGGCTTCCTGTTCGAGATGGACACGGTCGCCGATGCGGATATCGCCGGAATCGCCATACATCATGGCCTTCACATGATCGCCTGACACAGCCAGCACTTCGCCCTGAACCTCGCCCAGCCGGGTCTGGACGCGCACTTCATTCCCCAGCCGGGAAAACCCGCTGATGCCGGCAATCTGGATCAGGCCGGGCGCGACGTCCGTGACGGTGCCCCAGACGCGGTACAGCCGGTCAGGAAAATTCGGTGCTGCGTGCAACAAGTAAACAGATCCCGCTCATTCATTAACCATTTCTTCAAATTAGACCGGCAATTCTTCCAAAGCGTTAACTAGGAGTGATTCCGTGTCGATTCTCAATCTGGACGTCCTCAGTGTCTACAGCGCGATGGCCAGGCATGCGGCCGAGACTCAGAAGGTCTCCGCCACCAATATCGCGCATGCCAATGATCCCGGGTACAAGGCGACCCAGGTCGAAGCGTTTCAGGATTATCTCCAGCGGGCCGTAGCCACCGGAACGCTCGGCACGGACGCCGCAGCGTTCCGCTCGGCCGAGATACCGGCGGACACGTCGCCGAACGGCAATTCGGTCAATCTGGAACTGGAAATGTACCGGGCAGCGGACGCCCAGAGCCAGCACGAACTGGCCCTCTCGGTCTACACCAAGTCACTCGACCTGTTGCGCACAGCCATTGGCAAGAAAGGGTAAGGCATGGATCCTCTGAAGGCCACAATGATGCAGGCTGTGTCCGGCATGCAGCTTCAGTCCCGGCGCATCGATATCACGTCTCAAAACGTTTCAAATGCAGACACGCCGGGCTACCGGCGCAAGGTGCTGATGGTCGAACAGGCCCCCACAGCGGCCGATGCGTTCATCGCCACGCGCGTGGAGCTGGACGAAACCGAAGGCGAGCGCAGATACGACCCAGCCAGCCCGATGGCGGACGGGGAGGGGTATGTCACCTCGTCGAACGTGTCCCTCGTGACCGAAATGGCCGACATGCGCGAAGCCAATCGCAGCTATGAGGCCAATCTGAATTCCTTCCGCCAGGCGCGGAGCATGTACCAGTCTCTTCTCGATATCCTCAGGCGCTAACAGGGGGGCAGAATGTCCAACGTGAATTTCAGTGCGTATGCCGCGCTCGGCGCGGTAAAGCCGACCCAGACCCCGGAAACACCGGCCAAGGGTACCACAGAAGCCTCTCCGGTTGCGGAGGGGTTCTCTACGTTCAAGGCTGCATTGCAGGAAGCCGAGCAGGCCGCAATGCAGACGGCCGTATCCGGCGCGGATCCGCATGCGATGGTGGAGGCGCTGGCGCAGGCAGAACTGGTGCTCGACGCGGCCGTCACGGTCCGCGACAAGGTTGTGGAAGCCTATCAGGAATTGTTGCGGATGCCGGTCTGACGGGGACGTTCCAGCATGACCGAACTTGCCATCTTTGAAGTCCTGCGCGGCGCCCTTTGGGCAGCGGCCATGATGGCGCTGCCGATTCTGGCGGTCACGCTGGTGCTCGGTTTTGTCATTGGTCTGCTGCAGGCGCTGACATCCATCCAGGAAATGACCCTCACCTTCGTGCCCAAGATCCTGGCCGTGGTCGTCGTGTTCTTCATGACGCTTGGTTACATGACACGGATCTGTCTCGACTTCTTCAACAATACCGTTCTCCCACTTATCGCGCGCTAGGGCCGACATGCCGACATCCCGATTCTTTGACCTGTCCAAGCCGACCGCCGTCATTGCGATCGGCCTCATGATGGTCATCCTCGTCATGGTCCTGCCGGTGCCGGCCTGGGTCATGGATGTCGGCCTGACCGCCTCGTTTGCCTTTGCGATCCTGATCTTCACGACCAGTATCTTCATCGAGAAACCCCTCGACTTCTCGTCCTTTCCGAGCGTGCTGCTGGCGAGCCTTGTCCTGCGGCTGGCGCTGAATGTGTCCTCAACAAAGCTGATCATCAGTGAGGGACATACCGGAACGGATGCCGCTGGCGGGGTGATCGAAGGGTTCGCCATGTTCATCATGGGCGGCAACCTGTTTGTCGGCCTGGTGGTTTTCGCTGTTCTGGTCATCGTGAATTTCATGGTCATCACGAAGGGTGCCGGCCGGATGGCCGAAGTCGGCGCCCGGTTTGCACTGGATGCGATGCCCGGCAAGCAGATGGCCATCGACTCCGATCTTGCCGTCGGGGCCATCAGCCATGAAGAGGCCCGCAATCGCCGCCAGAAGGAACAGGAAGAAGCCTCATTCCTCGGATCGCTGGACGGCGCCTCGAAATTCGTCAAGGGCGACGCCATTGCCGGCCTGCTGATCACGGCCCTGAACCTCGTTGCGGGCATCGGCTTCGGCATTGTGGCGCATGGCCTCAGCTTTGGTCAGGCGCTCAGCAATTATTCCATCCTGACCGTCGGAGACGGCCTCGTATCGCAGATCCCGGCCGTCATCGTGTCCGTCTCTGCCGCCCTGCTTCTGGCCAAGGGACGGGAGGATGGCGCGATCGATCTGGCGCTTGGCGCGCAGCTCGGCGGCAATGCGACTTCCCTTATGATCGTCGCCGGCATTCTTGCCGCATTCGCCCTGTTCCCGGGCTTGCCCTTCATCCCGTTCATGCTGGCGGCAGCGGCCTTCGCAACCGCCTCCTTCTACATTCGCAGCCGCGAGCGGGAAAAGGCCGAGCAGGCCGAGACGGGAGAACTTGAAGCGCCCGAGACGAGTCTGGTCATTGGCGACTCGATCCATTCCGACGAGATCCATCTTGAAGTGGCGCCGGATCTGGTCGGCATGGTGCTGCAGGGGGCGGGTGGCTTTGAAAGCCGCATCGACAAGATCCGGCGCTACATTGCCGAGGAATATGGCTTTGTCCTGCCTTCCATCCGCATGACGGACAATCCGACCCTGACCAAGAATGAATACCGCATCCGCATCCAGGGGGTTCGCGTCGATACCGGCCTTGTCCGGCCCGGTTCCCTGCTGGCCCTGATGGAGGACAACCAGCTGCCGCATCTGCAGGGTGAAAAGGTCAAGGAGCCGGTTTACAAGGCTGCCGCGCGCTGGCTGCCCAGCACGAAGAAGCAGGAGCTGGCCGCCGCAGGCATTCCCGCAGTGGAGCCGACCGAAGTGCTCGCCACGCACATGCTGGAAGTGATTCAAGCCAATTTCACCCTCGTCTTCACACGTCTTGTCATGCTGGATACGCTGGACGCGCTGACCCATATCAGCGACAGCGACCGGGCCGCTGCAAACCGGCGTTTCCTCGACGAATACATTCCCGGCAAGGTCAGCCCGGAATTGCTCCTCTCGGTGTTGCGGCTGCTGTTGGAAGAACGGGTCTCCATCCGGAACCTGTTCCTGATCATTGAAACGATTGCCGAAGTGAAAGCCCAGGCGAGTGCGCCGTCGCGCATCGTTGAGCTTGTTCGCCAGCGGCTCGGCTTCCAGATCGTGGACCGGCTGCAGGACGGACAGGGCCGGTTGCCACTTCTTCAACTCTCGACCAATTGGGAACAGAAGTTCAACGAGCATGAAATCACGCGCGAAGATGGTGGTTCCGATATCGCGTTGCCGCCGGAGATGTTCGGGGAGCTGACGAATGCCGTTCAGGCCAAGCTGAACGAAATGGCCCAGAAAGGCGTCGTGGCATCCGTCGCGACCTCTTCCCGCCGGCGCCGCTTCCTGCAGACCGTTCTGGCCAGCAAGGGCATGCGCAATGCGGTGCTGGCCTATGAGGAGATCGGCTCCAAGAGCAAGCCGTATATCGTCGGCGTGGTGTGATGCTGGACGCGCTGCCTTTCGGGCCGCAGCTGTCTGCTTGGATCCTGCTGTTCATGCTCGTGGTCACGCGCCTGACCTTTGTGGTGTTCCTGATGCCCGGGATTGGCGACCAGACCGTGCCGGTCCGGGTGCGTCTTGCGCTTCTGCTCGTGGCCTCGACCCTGTTTGCCGCCTCGGGCGTCGTGCCGCCGCCGGGAGACTTGTCCCTCGGCACATTTGTCGGCCTTGCCGGCGCTGAGGCCATGATCGGGCTGGGGCTCGGCGTGATGCTGCGGACATCGATCTGGATACTGAGCACGGCAGGGGCCTATATTGCTCAGGCCATCGGCCTGTCCCAGATGCTGGGCATCGCGCTTGAAACCGAGGCCCAGACCGTCGTGTCGAACATTCTGGCCATGGCGGGAGCGGTATTGCTGCTTTCAGCCGACTATCATGTCAGCGTATTTGTCCGCTTTGCGGAACTCTATGGCGACATACCGGTCGGAGCCCTGGCCCGGTTTGACCAGGCCTTCGTGATCGATGGCATTTTCGATGCGGTGAAGTTCGCCGTCCTGATCGCCTGGCCGTTCGTGGCGATAAATTTGCTTTACAATATCTCGCTCGGCTTCATCAACAAGGCGTTGCCCTCCCTGATGGTGGCCTTTGTCGGCGCGCCCTTCATGATCGGCGCTGGTTTCGTCTTGCTGGCCCTGTCTGTATCCACCATGCTGATCGTCTGGATGGATCGGGTGTCCGGTTCGGTCGGATGGTGGTGAGGTAGGTCATGGCAGAAGACCAGTCCGGTGGCGGCGAGAAGGAGTTCGAGGCAACCGAACAGCGGCGCCGTGAAGCGCGCCGCGAAGGCAACATCCCCCAGTCGAAGGAAGCCAACACATTTGCGCTGTTCGCGGGCGTGATCATTTCCGCCATCGTGTTCAGTGCCCTGATGGCAGGGGCCATGTTCAACGAATTTTCGGCGATGATGTACCATGCCGACAGCTATGCCACAGACATATTCGACCAGGGTGGCGGCGCCATGCGGTCATCGCTGGTGCGCACGCTTGTCAGCCTGTTGCCTCTGTTCGCGATTCTGGTCGTGATGGTTCTGGCAACGCTGGTGATTCAGCAGGGGATCGCCTTCTCGATGAAGAAGATCAAGCCGGAGTTCAACAAGATATCCCCGGTCGAGAATCTGAAGAAGAAGTATGGCGCCAAGGGTCTGCTCGATTTTGCCAAGGACATGGCCAAGATGCTGTTTGCCGGCGGTCTGGCCGCGGTATTCCTCTACCGGTTCGCCCAGCACTATTATGCCAGCAGTGCGGTGGAACTGGGCCAGTTCTTCAATTTCACCTTTAGCCAGGTGCTGACACTGTTCCTGATCTTCGGTGCCTTCCAGTTCGCGCTGGCCGCGGTCGACCTGCCGCTACAGCGCCAATTGCATGCCAACAAGCTGAAGATGACGCGGGAAGAAGTGAAGAAGGAGCAGAAGCAGAGCGAGGGCGACCCGCAGATGAAGCAGAAGCGCCGAGAGAAGGCGGCCAGCATGAGCCGCAACCAGATGATGCAGAACGTCAAGACGGCAACTGTGGTCATGGTGAACCCGGAACATTATGCGGTGGCGCTGAAATGGGATCCGGACGGGGGGCGTGCGCCCGTCTGCGTGGCCAAGGGTGTCGATCATCTGGCGGCCCGTATTCGCGAGACGGCACAGGAAAACGATGTGCCGATCTATCGCGATCCGCCCGCCACGCGATCCATCTATCGCCTGGTCGACATTGACGAGGAGATCCATCCGGATCATTTCGCGGCGGTCGCGGCCGCGATCAGCTTCGTTGACCGCATCCGCAAACAGACACGAGGCAGCTGATGGCTGGCCGAAAGGATGTCCTCCCCCGCATTGTTGCGCTGAAACGCCAGAAGGCAGAGCAGGATCTGGCCGTCCTGCAGGCGCGCCAGCGCCAGTTCGAAAGTCGCATCAAGACCCTTCAGGAGGAACTGGCAAAGGCCGATTCATCGATTGCGGATTTCCAGGCGCTTCGACTTGCCAGCCAGAACGGGCATGCCCGCCGCCTGATGCAGGAAATCGACCGGGTACAGGCAGATCTCGCAGCCCTGGCCGGGCCAATGCATCTCGCACGCGAAGCCTTGAAGCGGATCCTGAACTCGGAAGACCAGCTAGCGCGGGATGCGTCCGGGCGCTGATATCAGGCTGCGTCGGACGCGGTATCATCCGCCTTCACGCGATTGCGGCCCTGCGCCTTGGCGAGATAGAGCCGCTGATCCGCCCGCTCGATCAGGTCGGCGGCCGACATGCCGGGCGCATATTGCGCAATGCCGAAAGAAGCAGAGATGGCGCCGAGCGGCTTCTTGGAATTCTTCAGCACCAGCCGCCGCTCATGCAGGCGCTCGCGTATCCGGTCGATCAGGCGCGTCGCTGCCGGCAAATCCGTTGCGGGCAGGATGATCGCGAATTCCTCGCCGCCATAGCGGGCGGCAAGGTCCTGGCCCTTGATGTTGTTGGAGATGACGGTCGCGAACACTTTCAGGACCTCGTCGCCCACACGATGTCCGAAATTGTCATTGACCCGTTTGAAATGATCGAGGTCCGCGATGGCCAGGCAGAGCTGGGTGCCGTATTTCTGGGCCGATTCAAGCTCGGCATCCAGTCTCAGATCGAATGCGCGCCGATTATAGGTGGCCGTCAGTGGATCGCGCAGGCTTTCATTGCGCACCATTTCCAGTTCCTGCTGCAGGCGCTCGATCTGTGTCTTCGATTCCCGCAGGCCCTCCTGCAGGCGGCGGCTCTGATCGGTCATCCGGCGGTTTTCAGACAGCAGCCGGGCCAGAGCGCTGGACAGGTGGCTGGACGAGGTGGACTCCGTCAGTCCGTGGGCGATCTGTTGCAGCGCATTCTCGAACTGGTCGCTGTTCTCAACGCTGGATCCAACCAGGTCGAGCAGGCTCGACAAGTGTTCTTCCACTTCGCGATTGATTGTCTCGCGCTTGTGATCCTCTTCGGCGGGCCGGAGGTGGAGATTGTAGACTTCGTCGATCTCGTACTGGCAGAGCGCGCCGCGTTCGAGCATTTCGTCGACCGCCACGACGACCTTTTCGTCGGATCGGGCCACATAGGCGTACATCAGCGCATATGTGTTGGGCAGGGGCGGTGTGCCATGGCGCATGATCAGGCGGCTGGCCTGGTCACCATATTCGTAGACCTTGGCAAAGGCTTTCTGGTCCGGCGGGCACCGGAACAGGGTCGGTATGTCGTCGCTCATTCCGGATTCCGTCCCCTTGATATCCTGAACGTTTTTCGCTTCCACAGAGGATAGGGGGGCGACCTTCAGATAAGGTTAAGTGAAAAGGGAACAGTTCCCGCGATCATGCGCTCGATCTCGTTTTGCAAACATATCCCGACGCTGCTATTCAAACCGCACGTCTCCGTAGCTCAGCAGGATAGAGCAACAGATTCCTAATCTGTAGGTCGCGCGTTCGAATCGCGCCGGGGACGCCAATCGTCTCCAGGTGGTGGGCCTGTTCAGGAATTGCGATGCAGCCCCAAATTGTGCCCGGCCGACCAAAATTTTCATAGGCCGTTTCGTTAACGCGGCTGGCCCCGTTTGAGACACCCGGTCATGGGCCAGGGTCTGCGGTCCGGCAGGTGGGCGCGGTTTGGGGCCGCCTTCTGATACGGTTGCAAGCCCCCGCCGCGCCGATCCAAGCAACCCGGTCGTTAACGAACTCATCCGGTCGAGACGCTGGTGCCACGCGGCCTACTTGCGTGTTGACGGACGAATCGTGAGCCTGTGCGGACAGTCTCGACGCGTCGAAAGGATCCATCACATGATGTCTCGCCTGACTGCCGCCATCGCGGTGGCGCTTTTTTCCGGCCCGGCAGCCAATGCCTGCGTCACCATCAAGGTGTACAATGAATCCGACTACAAGATTGACGCCTACTGGCAGGCGGGTGGATGCGCCGGCATCTCCAGCAAAGGGGACCTGTTCGTGTGTGCCCATAACACTCTGGAACCCAAGACTGGTTCGGCATCACATAATTTCGCCTGGGGCAAGACCGGACAGATTGTCAATTTCCGGTATGACGGGATCGACAGCGCCGACGGTCTGAAGGTGACTGTGCCGTATTCATACCATTCGAATCATACACCTCACTATCGGAGATGTCACTGGAACTGCTTTGCCGGAACGCCGGGACATTGCAGCACCTATCATGTCCATGTCACCAATCAAACCATTGCCGAGGATTCGAAATGGTATCGCGAAAACCTGATTGGCAAGCAATACACCCAGCCGGACCTGGATGACTATCCGGACTATACGCCAGAGCCTTCCAGCGACTAGGTCGGGCCAAGCCGCTGCAGCAGGACATGAGTGCTGATGTCGCAGCATTGCCTGGTGCCATTTTGATGCTCATCACCCACTGCCAGACGGAGTCGGCCCATGAAGAACTTTCTTTCCTTGTTCGCACTGTCGGTGTTGCTTGCCAGTCCGGCGGCAAATGCCTGCTCCCACGTGAAAGTTTACAATGAGTCAGATAGAGACATCTGGGTGCTTTGGATTGGACTGGGGTGTGCGCAGGTGTCGGAGGACGTTTATTTCATCTGCAATAAGGCGACAATCCCTGCGAAGGCCAAAAACCCTGTGGGGGCGAACATCATTGAGCTACAGAGTGTGGTCTTTCGATTCGAGGGCACTGGTGAAATGGCCGGCAAAAGAGTTGAATCAAAGTACACCTATCACAGGAAACACCATCCGAAACTCGTGCGATGCGATTTCGGCAACTGCGACAAAGAGCGTCGAGGCGGCATGGCGTGCGGAGACTTCACTATACATTTCACGGACGAAAATGTCTCTGACGATTCGAAATGGTATTTTGAGAATGTGTACAAAGCGCCGTGATGATGGATGAGCACGGCAGGCAGCGCTGCTGGAAGTTCAAATGCGGGACCGAATTCGCTTTTCCAGTATCTCCTGCCTCAGAATTGTGTGCGAACCTCCCGATACGCATTGAAGACAGTCGTCAGGCTTCCCTGCATGCGGATTGTGCCATGTTCCATCCAGATTGCCTGGTTGCAGAATCGTTCGGCCAGTTCCAGCCAGTGCGTTGAAAAGACCGTAATCCCGGCCTTGCCCGAAATTTCGACGATTCGGCGTGTGGCGCGCTCGAAGAACTCTGCGTCGCCAGCGCCGAAGATCTCGTCAAGCAGAAGGATGTCCGGCTGAAACTGAGTGGCCAGGGCAAAGGCGAGGCGCACACGCATCCCCGAGGAATAGGTCCGTAGCGGCTGATCGAAATAGTCGCCCAGACCGGAAAACGCTCGCATCTCGTCCATCCGGTCTGTCAGGTGACTGAGCGATGCTCCGCGATAGAGGCCGCGATTCAGCACGAATTCCTCTCCGGTCATGTCATCGTCCATGCCATGATAGATGTCGAACAGGCTGCCAATGCTCCCTTCGGTCTCGCAGCGTCCTCTGGAGGGATGATAGACGCCGGCCAGAAGCTTCAACAGCGTCGACTTGCCCGCCCCGTTCGGACCGACGATTGCCAGGCGGTCGCCGTCACGCAGGGACAGCGATACATGGTCCAGCGCGCGAATGGTCCGGGCCCGACCTCGGTGATCCTCGATCTTGCCGCCGATCGAGCTGGTGGCAAAGGCCCGGAAGGATTTCTCGCCCGGACGGAACAGGCGGAAATCAAGACAGGCAGACGAGACGTCAATTCGGGCCATGACGTCAGATCCAGAGCGCGATGCGGTCGCGCATCAGGCCAAGCAGGATCAGGGCTGCACCCACCGCGCCGATGCAGGTGCCAAGCGAAACCAGCCAGGACAGCGTGCTCGGCGCGTGGCCCAGCAAGGGATCTCGTATGATGGCGAGAAGATGCGTCAACGGGTTGTAGGTTGCAATGAACTCGTTCTTGAGCAGGGCCTGCGGCCGCCACAGGACGGGGGTCAGGAAAAAGCCGATCATCAGAATGTTTTCGGTCAGGGGGCGCAAATCATTGAATCTCGCTGTCAGGACTGCGAGGGCAATGCCCAGTGACATCAGGGTGAGCAGGAACAGGGGAAGGGAGGCCAGCAGCCAGGCCCAGTTCTCGTTTGGCCACATGCGAAACCAGATCACCAGGCCGACCAGCAGTACAAGATGATGAAGTGACACAAAGACATTCTTCATCAGCGCCCCGAATACGAAACCACTGACGGAGAACGCGCCCTCCATCATGTAGGGTTTGTGTGCAAGGAGCGTGGAGGTGGACTCGTTCAGGGTCGTGGACAGGAGAGTCCAGACGATCACGCCGATGGTCACCCAGGGGCCAACCGCTTCGAGGGGCGCGCCGAACAGGCCGGTGAACAGATAGGTCAGGGCGACGAGCTGCAGCAACATGGTCAGCGTCAGCCAGAATGGCCCGATCAAGGACCGGGCATATTGCAAGCGCACTTTCTGGCGCGCCTGATAGAACCAGAAGTCGCGCTGGCTCAGGCCGATCAGAACATCGTCCCGAAGGCTCGCAAGGAAACGGTTTGGGCTCGACTTCTTGTCGGGCGCGGATACGGTCGCGGTCATGGCACGGCCCTTTCAGGATCTGGTATTGCGGGCGTGTTGCCGATCACCCAGAGCGCTCCCTTTTCCGAAGGGCCCATGAACTGAACGCTGCCGCGCTTGAACTCGCTGGCCACCCGTGTGTTGCCGCGCACAGTGTCTTTCAGCCGTTTCTTCACCTGACGCAAGCGGGGCCGGACAAAGGACCAGTACAGGCTCTTGGCGGCGTAGGACGGGTCCTGTCTCCACAATTCTCCCTGCATCGATACGAAATCCCTCGGGCGTGACAGGTCAAGGGCCCTGAGCCGCAGCCAGTCAATGAAGCAGAGCCGGCCAAAGGCGATGTCCTCGGCATTTTCCGGATACTGTGCGATAACTTCTTCCATCACAATGTCGTAGGATTTCAGCATGCTGTGCAAGTTGCTCGACATGTTTCCGCTGGTGTGCCGGTAGGCGACATCATAGGATTTGGACACCGCAAACGCGTAATTCTTCGAGATTTGCAGGTAGAGCTTCAGGTCCTCGCACCCCTGAGCGCCTCTGGCGCGCAAGGTCGGATCATAACCTCCCACATCCAGGGCGGCTTCCCGCAGGAACATGGCTGCGCTGCCATTGCCGATCAGATTGCCCTGACACATGCGTTTGAACACGTGCCCTTCATCCTGAAGGTGGGCGCCGAACGCCTGAATGCGGTCATCTGCATCGATCTCCACATACCAGGAATAGACGAGGCCCACATCGGGATCGGCGTCTTGCCAGGCCTTGAGTTGATGCTCGAGCTTGCGTGGTGCCCAAAGGTCATCGGCATCGCAGGGGGCAACCAGGCGACCGCGAGCAGACCGAATCCCGAGATTGCGGGCGGAGGCAACCCCGCCATTCTCCTGCTTGATCACCCGGAAGCGGGGATCGCGATCCGCCCAGGCCTGTGCTGTTTCCGCCGTCCGGTCTGTCGAACCATCATCGATCACAAGAACTTCGATATGGCGATGGGTTTGCTGTTCCATACTGGCCAGCGTCCGCGCGATCCAGCGCTCGGCGTTCCACGCAGGCACGATTATGGAAACGAGTTCGTCGGGGTTCAGCCTGTTGTTCAAGAAATTTGCTCCCGGCGCGGGCCGAGGGGGTAAATGACCCCCTGAAGGGCCCCGATGATTTCGTCGAGGAGGAAATAGGACCGGTCCTGGCGTCCATGGCGCAGTCGTGTCAGCAGGCGACGGGCATAATAGGCGGGCAGGGACACGCTTATCCGCCTGAGATTTCCCTGCCCCGGAAAGCGTTGCGCCTGCACCCTCAGCGCGGCGACATGGCCGCGCATATAGGCTCGCAATTGCTGGCGCAGTCCTTCCAGGCTGTCGCGATGATGGTGAAACACGACCGCAGCCGGATCATACCGGCAGATTCCTCCGGCGCCGACAATTCGATACCAGAATTCGGAATCTCCGGAACAACCGGCTGCGCCCACATCAAGGGATTCATCAAACCAGCCAATGCGGTCGAAAACACGTTTGCGGAAGGCCATATTGGCTCCCGCGCCGATCTCCCAGGCTGCAAATCCGGTTGCCTGCGCCGCCTCGAAATCCTCCGGGGTGAATTCGATGGGGGAGAACCCGCGTCCGAAACTCCAGCAGAACTCGAAGATGCGCTGGGCGTGGGTGTCCAGTTTCAGCGGCAGGACCAGGCCCGTCACCGCCTCAATGGCTTCGGACTCGAATGCCCCGGCCAGCCGCTCAAGCCATGTCGGGTGCAAGACGACGTCATCGTCCGTGTAGGCGATGATGTCAGCTCTCGCCAGTCGTGCGCCGGTATTGCGCGCAATGTCCAGTCCCGGACGGTCTTCGCGGACATAGTCGACCCCGGCGTCCAGACAGACCTGGCGCGCGTCTCCGGTGCGTGATGCATTGTCGACAACGACGATCTGGTCGGGCCGACGGGACTGGCGCTTGAGGCTGCTCAGGCATGATTTCAGATGGTCCGGGCGGTCTCGGGTGCAGATCACCACGGCGACCGTGTCAGCGTCCACGGCGGGCTTCGGCACCGGCGCAGGGCTGTCTGACAGGGGCAAACTTATCCGGCCGTCATCATCTGGCGTGCAGATCCGGGCGGCCCGAACATGAGCATCATGCCACTGGATGACGAACACGGAATTGCCCGACGTCGCGTCCGTGGCAAACACCGGGCCGGGTCCGTCAACTTCAATAATGCGCATTCCGGCTCCCCCATCCTTCGGTTTCCCATTACTGGACACTCCGTTCCTTTTCGCCAGAGATTCATGAGCAAAGGCGCAACGCAATTGTGAAAACCGGGAATTGAAACGCTGGTGCAAGGAACGGGTCCCATTTCTCTGGTGGGATAGCAAGTATTCGACTTTCCATTAAACGAAAAGTTGCCGAATCTCATAGGCTTCGATACGAGGTTGGCAGCTGTGAAGCAGGCTTGGAAGACGCGCAGCGGACGGCGGATTGGAACATGAAAGTTATGGTAGTGGGGGGCGCTGGCTATGTCGGCGCGCACGCATGCAAGGCTCTGGCGGCCGCTGGCCATGACCCGATTGTTTTTGACAATCTCAGCACCGGTCATGCCCATTCGGTGAAATGGGGGCCCCTGATCGAGGGGGACCTGCTGCAGCCGCTCAGCCTGGAGACAGCCCTGGCAGCCACCCGGCCGGATGCGGTCATGCATTTTGCTGCGCTGGCTTATGTCGGCGAGTCGATGACACATCCGGACCTATACTACCGCACAAATGTCACCGGTACGCTCAACCTGCTGGACGCGATGCGGAGGGCAGGTGTCGACCGGATCATTTTTTCCTCCACCTGCGCCACGTATGGGCAACCGGACAGGATGCCCATCGTGGAAACCACGCCCCAAGCCCCAATCAATCCATATGGCCGGTCGAAACTGATGATCGAACAAGTGCTGGCCGACTATTGCAAGGCGTTTGACATGGCGGCTGTGGCGCTTCGCTATTTTAATGCCGCCGGGGCTGACCCGGATGGCGAGATCGGGGAAGAGCATGATCCGGAAACTCATCTCATCCCGTTGGTGCTGCAAGCTGCGGCTGGCCTGAGCGGGTCGGTCAGGGTGTTTGGTCAGGATTATCCGACACCTGATGGAACGGCCATTCGTGACTATGTACATGTCTCCGATCTCGCCGATGCCCATCTCCGTGCACTGGACCATCTGACGCCCGGACGCCTCAACGTATTCAATCTCGGCAATGGCATGGGGACCAGTGTACAGCAGATCATTGACCGGGCGCGCAACGTCACGGGCCGTGATATCCCCGCCGAACGAGCCCCGCGCCGACCGGGAGACCCGCCTGTTTTGATGGCGGACCCCTCAAAGGCGCGTCAGGAACTTGGCTGGCAAACTCGCCACAGCGATCTCGACACGATCCTGCGCACCGCCTGGAATTGGCTTCAAATTCAGTCCCGCCAGGCCTAATCTGCCTGGATGCAGATTTGGCAAGGCACCTTCGCGAGGCAGATCTGGGCCGGAATGATGCTGGCATGTCTCGGCATTTTGTCGGCCTGCAGCGAAGCCGGCCCGCTTGACGGGCTCGAGGCCGGAGAACGCGGCCGGGTGGTGCGGGTGGTCGACGGGGATACGCTGGTGCTCGACACCGGTCAGAGTGTACGCCTTGTGGGTATCGAGGCGCCGTCCGGGCCATATGGAGACCGGGAAGCCCAGCCCCATTTCCGGGATTCGAAGCGCATGCTCGAAGACATGGCCCTGGGACGGGATGTCCAGCTTCACTATGGCGGCCTCACGCGGGACCGGTACGACCGGGCGCTCGCGCATGCGCGTACGGTTGATGCGCTGGGCCCGGATTATTGGCTGAATGCGGAAATGGTCATCCGCGGCGGCGCGCGCGTGCGGGTCTACCCGGACACGGCGGCGGCGAACGCGCCCCTTCTGGCATTGGAGGAGACGGCACGCCAGCAGGGAACAGGCCTCTGGCGGACAGCGGATTATGATGTGCCGTCCGCGCAAGGGCTGCCCGAACCGTTCGGCGGCTTCCAGCTTGTGCAAGGCAAGGTGTCCGGAATGCAGGGGTCTGATGGCTTCGGGGCGGTTTGCGATCTGTCTCTGGAAGAGTCCCCGCTGCGGCTTCAGGTCCAGACGGCCGCCGCGCCGCTATGCCAGCAGGCGCCGGGGCGGAACGTTCTGGCCCGGGGATATGTGCGTGAGACCGCGATGGAAATCACCCATCCGCTCAATCTGGAAATCCTGCCGTCGACAGATGACTAGGTGCCGGGCAGGAGGCCGGCCTCATCCGGGTCACCAACGATCCGCTCCAGGGCCCGGCGCAGCTTGCCCAGAGCCTGATGCTCGATCTGGCGAACGCGCTCCTTCGATATTCCGAGTTCGTGACCCAGGGTTTCCAGCGTCACGGAATCCTCGCACAGGCGCCGCTGCATGATGATATGGGTTTCCCGCGGGTTCAACGCTTTCAGGGCATTGGCAATCCATTCCTTGCGGCGCGAAGAGTCCCGCTCCTCCATCACCTGTTGCTCGGGCATCGCCGTTTCATCCGGCAGCAGGTCCTGCCATTCACCATCGCCATCAACGGCCATGGGCGCATTGAGCGACCGGTCGGATGCGGACAGGCGCGAGGCCATTGTTTCGACGTCGCGCTCCGGCACGCCAAGATGTTCGGCAATCCATTTGCGGTTTTCCAGGGTCATCACCCCGTCGCCCGTATCATCGATCCGGGCACGCAGGCGACGCAGATTGAAGAACAGGGATTTCTGGGAAGATGTGGTGCCTGTGCGAACGATCGACCAGTTGCGCAGCACGAAATCCTGGATCGAGGAGCGGATCCACCAGCTGGCATAGGTGGAGAACCTCACCTTGCGGTCCGGTTCGAACCGGGCAGCGGCCATCATCAGCCCAACATTTCCCTCCGACACCAGATCCGGCATGGGCAGGCCGTAATGGCGGAATTTGGATGCCATGGCGATGACCAGCCGAAGATAGGCGCGAGTCAGTTCGTGCAGGGCGGATTCGTCTTCTTCCTCTCGCCAGCGCCGGGCAAGTTCCAGCTCGTGTTCGGCCTCCAGCATCGGGGCCTTCATGGCTTTCTTGACATAGGACCGGTCAGCCGGTCCGCTGGAGCTGTAGGCATTTGCCATGACGTATCATCTCCTTCCGCGACGAGGCGTGTTGCCAAACTAACACAGTCTTTACGGGCCGAAGCGCCCGCCGGATCAGATTCGTTCCCGATTTTGATCACTTTCTGGAGAGCGGCTGCCGGGCTTGACCTGAGCCAGCTGCAGATCCTACGGTCGGAACTGGAACATTATGGGAACAGGAAGAGGCGATCATGGCACTTCTGACAGATCCCGGCCTGCCGGAGTCCCGGGCTGCGGAAATTGTGCGTGGCACACGGCGCTTGCTGGGCGGGCTGGGATTCTTTGGCGTCACCGAACTCAGCCTGGCGAACAATCGGCGGGCCGATATCGCTGCGCTCGGGCCGTCCGGGGAGATATGGATGATTGAAGTGAAGTCATCGATTGCCGACTTCCGCGCAGATTCCAAATGGCCGGAATACATGCCGTTCTGCGATCAGCTTTACTTTGCTGTGGCAAATGATTTCCCGCAGGATCTCATTCCGGATGAGACTGGTCTGATCGTGGCAGATGCGTTTGGTGGGGCGATCCTGAGGGACGCGCCCGAAGATCGGCTGCCGGCCGCGCGGCGCAGGGCTGTCACCCTGCGCATGGCGCGGCTTGCCGCCCAGCGCCTGACGCAGACGGCAGATTCCGGCTGGACGGCGGCATCCGGCTTGCTTACCTGACCGGCATGAGCCATGCCTTTCCCATTGCGACACGCCTTGAAGACGCCCTGAAACCAGGCGTGAAAGCCGCGCGTACCCGCGCCGAGGCCGAAGCGCTCGTGCCGGACCAGAAGGTCGACTCCCTCGCAACAGACTGGATGAACGTCACCGAGGAACAAGCCGCCGCCTATCTGGCCTCGCAGACAGATGAGGATGGCCCGCACGGCCATCTGCAGAAATACGAAGACAATGAAGGCAATCCGGTACTTGCCGTGACCTGGTGGAAACTCGTCAGCCAGGTTGAGATCATGCCGCTCCCGAAGGCCGGCAAGAAAAAGCCGACGACTGAGAAGCCGCCGGCTGAAGATCATACCGATGATCTGTATTTCCGGTCCGGGCGCACGAAGCCGCGCCGCAAGCGCTATATCGATCCGCGCCAGCTGGACCTGTTCAGAAACGGCTAGATCAGCCCCTTCACGGTTTCCACGATCTTCTCGGACGTGATGCCGAAATGCTCGTACAGTTTCTGGTAGGGGGCGCTGGCACCAAATCCGTCCATGCCGACAAATCCGCCCTTCGGGCCGATCCAGCGATCCCAGCCGAAGCGCACACCGGCTTCGACAGCAACTTTCGGCAGGTCTCCACCCAGCGTGTCGCGCTGGTATTTCTCGTCCTGCTGGGCAAACAATTCCATGCACGGCATGGACACGACCCGGACATGGATCTTCTCCTTGGCCAGTTCGGCCTGCGCCTGCAGCGCAATTTCGACTTCCGACCCCGTGGCGATCAGAACCGCCGCTTCGCGGGATTTCACGCCGGATGGCGACAGGACATAGGCACCCATGGCGCTGAGATTTTCGTCCGTATGCTCCTTGCGGGCCGGGCTGAGGCCCTGACGGGTCAGGGCCAGGGTGGAGGGGCCTTCTGCGTGGCCGACCGCCACTTCCCAGCACTCCGCCGTCTCGACCCCATCCGCCGGGCGGAACACACGCATGTTCGGCATGGCACGCAGGCTGGCAACCTGTTCGACCGGCTGGTGGGTCGGGCCGTCTTCGCCGAGCCCGATGGAATCGTGCGTCATCACATGAATCACGCGCGCCCCCATCAGGGCGCCGAGGCGGATCGCAGCGCGGCTATAGTCTGCGAAGACAAGGAAGGTGCCGGAATAGGGGATGATGCCGCCATGCAGCGCCATGCCGTTCATCGCGGCAGCCATGCCATGCTCGCGCACGCCATAATGCACATACCGGCCAGCCCAGTCCGACGGCGTCATCGGTGAGGTTTCGGCGGTTTTCGTATTGTTGGATCCGGTCAGATCGGCCGACCCGCCGACCATTTCCGGTACAAGATGGGTGAACACTTCCAGCGCGGCACCGCTCCATTGGCGGGTGGCCTTCTTCTCACCGCCCTCGATGACGGCCTTCTTGTGCTTGTTCACGGCCCTTGAGAGGTTTTTCGGCAGGCGTCCGGCCATCGCGGCATTGAACTCGCCCTTGTGCGGCGAGGCCGTCAGGCGTTCCTTCCAGGCCTTGCGGGCGTCGACGCCGCGCTCGCCGACTTTCTTCCAGGCCTTTTCGATAGCTGCCGGCACGTCAAACGGCTCATGAGGCCAGCCGATATTTTCGCGAATGCCCGCGATTTCTTCGGCGCCATAGGGGCCACCATGGGCCTTGCCGGTGCCGGCAATCTTCGGTGCGCCGTACCCGATGATCGTCTTCACGGCGAGGAAGACGGGCTGCTTCTGCTTCTGCGCCCATTTCAGGGCCGCTTCGATGTCCTTCTCGTCATGGCCGTCGACCTTGCGGGTGATCCATCCCGAGGCTTCGAAACGGGCACACTGATCGGTGGAGTCTGCCACATCGATATTGCCGTCGATGGTGACGGAATTGTCGTCCCACAGCACGATCAGGCGGTTCAGCTTCATGTGGCCGGCAAGGGTGATGGCTTCCTGGCTGACGCCTTCCATGAGACAGCCATCTCCTGCGATGACATAGGTCTTGTGGTCCACGAGATCGTCACCGAAGCGGGCATTCAGGTGCCGTTCGGCCATCGCCATGCCGACAGCCGTCGCAATGCCCTGGCCCAGCGGACCGGTTGTGGTCTCGACGCCCTTGGTCACGAAGTTTTCCGGGTGTCCGGGCGTGTTCGAGCCCAGCTGGCGGAAATTGCGAATGTCATCTCGGCTGACGGATTTGTAGCCCGTCAGGTGCAGCAGGGAATAGATCAGCATTGAGCCGTGACCGGCCGACAGGACGAACCGGTCGCGATCCGGCCAGTCGGGCTGCGAGGCGTCAAACTTCAGGAATTTCCGGAACAGGACCGTGGCAGCATCGGCCATGCCCAGCGGCAGGCCGACATGTCCGGACTTGGCCGCCTCGACGGCGTCCATGGAAAGGGCGCGGATGGCATTGGCCATGTCGCGGTTCGTGACAGCCATTCTGCTGGTCTCCTTTGCTTTGCGGGTGTCGTAGGCCAGACATTGGCCCTTGCGTCAAGCCGCTTGGCGGATTGGAATAATACCGTTACTTCATTGTGTATATGAGTGAAATCGACCCTGCCATCCGCCAGCTTGATGAGGCCCTGACACGTCTGGAAGGCGCGCTCGACAGCCTGTTGGCGCGGACCGGCAATCCGGACGTGGTGGAAGCGGAGTTGAAGGCCCTGATGCAGGATCGCGTCGGCCTTGCCGAAGCGCTCGATGCATCGCTGGCCCGGGAGAGGGAGTTGCAGCTTTTGGCGGACGAGGCGAGTGCTGCGCTTGGCTCTGCCATCGAGGAAGTGCGGGCTGCGATTGGCCGCGAAGGGGCGCAGGATGGCTAAGGCAGATATCCAGCTGCGCGGACGCGCATATTCGATCGCCTGTGCCCCGGGGCAGGAGGGACGTATCGAGACCCTGTCGCGCCAGCTGGATGCGCGGGTGAAACAGATTGAAGGCGCGGTGGGCGATATTGGAGAGGAGCGCCTGTTGCTGATCACCGCCCTGGCCTTGCTGGACGAGCTGGATACGGCCCGCCGCTCGGCACCCGGAAGTTCTGCCAGCGAGGCAAAGGCTGCTGAAGCGCTGGTCAAGGCAGCCAGCCGGATCACCGCGCTGGCCGAGCGGATGGAAAGCGGGGTCTGACACCCCGCGACGCTTTGCGCATGGCAAACCGGCGCGCGCGGCCTATGCTCTGGACTCCCAGCTGGTTGAAAGGCTCTCCATGCAAAGCTTCCTGATGATAGGCTTCTATATCGCGCTTGCGGCCCTGTTGATCGTGCTTGGCCTCGGCATTGCGAACATCGCCCGCACGGATGACCAGCAGGCGAGCCGGTCCAACAAACTGATGCGTCTGCGCGTCATGATCCAGGCCGTGGTGATCCTGCTCCTCGTCGCCCTGGGCGTGACGGTCGGTGCCATCAAGATCGGTTTCTGAGGCGACGATGGTCAAGCTCGACAAGATCTACACGCGCTCCGGTGACAAGGGAAAGACCCGGCTGTCGACAGGCGAGCCGGTGGACAAATGGCATCCGAGGGTCGTCGCCTATGGCACGGTCGACGAGACCAATGCCGTCCTCGGCGTCGCGGCGCTGGATGCGGAGGGGGACATGCTGGCGGCGATACGGCGCATCCAGAATGACCTGTTTGATCTTGGCGCAGATCTGGCAACACCTGATCGCGGAAAGCCACTTGAATGGACGCCCCTGCGCATCATCGACAGCCAGGTGAAACGTCTTGAAACGGAGATAGACGCAATGAACACGGCGCTGGCACCCCTGGACAGCTTCATCCTGCCCGGTGGCAGCGCGCTGGCGGCCCGTCTCCATGTCGCGCGTACCCTATGTCGGCGGGCTGAACGCGAAGTCGCCGAACTGTCCGCCATCGAGGGCGAAATCGTCAGCGCAGAAGCGCTCGCCTATATCAACCGCCTGTCCGACTGGATCTTCGTGGCCGGTCGCGTGGCCAACAATAATGGGGTGGATGACGTCAAATGGGTGCCGGGGGCCAACCGCTAGGCCCGCTGCGCATCCCGAATTTCCGCCATCAGGCCGAACAGTTCAATCACCGGGGTCACAACGCTATCCCCGCGATACTCCCGATAGAGCGTGTCGACATTGACCGCGATCCGTTCTGCATCGCCCCAGCTGGAAAAGTCGCCAAGCGCAATATCCAGCGCAGCGTCCCGCACATCCAGACCCGCGTCAAACCGCTTGCGGGCTTCTCTGTCGACATATCTCAGATAGTCCGCAACCCGGCGCACACCCGCCTTGTCCGTAATCGGACCGTGCCCGGGCACAATCTTGTCCACATCCATGCTGCAAATCCGGTCGCAGGCCCTGATCCAGTTGGCAACCGGTCCGGCCCACATCAGGGGCGTGCCGTCTATGAACAGGATGTCCCCGGTGAAGACCGTCCTGTCGGAGGGGACATGGACCAGGACGTCGCCCTCGGTATGGGCGGGGCCGACCTCAATCAGTTGGAGTGCCTTGTCGCCCACCTTCAGGTCCAGCGCACCGCTGAACGTCCGGGTCGGGGCACGTTCTTCCACACCCTCGAAATCGAACGGTGCAAAAATATCCGCAAAATAGCTGCCCGCAGGCCCCAGCTGACCGCCCATTTTCTTGAACTGGGCGAGCATGGCAGGCGGCACTTCGGCCATCTCCCGGGCGCTGGCCTCGGACGCAATGATCTCTGCCTGCGGACAACATCCATTGCCGTGACAGTGATCTCCATTGGCATGGGTGTTCACAATGACGCCGATATGATCTGCACCAACCCCGGATGCATCCTCCATCGCGCTCAGCATGTCCCAGGTCAGTCGCATGTCGAACAAGGTGTCGACCAGTAGCGATTGGTCACCATCGACGATCAGGCCGGCATTCGACCAGCCCCAGCCGCCATCCGGTTGCAACCAAGCGTACACGCCATGGCCCAGATCTTTCAAGCCACGTGAATAGGTCCAGCGTTCCGCCATGACTGATATCCTCCCGCCTCCATCAAGTCAGGGAACCGGCCGCAGGGCAAGGGTCAGAACCGATCGAGCAGGCGTCGAAGATATTCGCGCTCTTCCGGATCGTCGGAGTCATTGTAGCGCTGGCGGAGCTCCTCGAGAATGTCCTTGGCCCGCTGGCGTTCGCCGGCATCCGGAATGTTGACTTCCTCGCCATTGTTTCCCGGGCCGCCAGCTTGACGTCCAAACGGATCGCTCGACTGGGCGTCCTGTCCCGTTCGTTCCCGCTCCAGCACATCCAGACGCTCTGCCAGGTTGCGGGCTATCTCCGACATGGCATTGGTCGCCATTTCCTGATTGCGCGCCGCGCGGGCCTCATTGCCCCGCTCCAGCGCTTCCTGGGCCTGGCGCTGGGCGCGGCGGATATCCTCGAGCGCGTCGGGATCAACGCGCCCGGCAAGCGCATCTTCACCCTCGCCACTTTCTCCCAGGCCCTGCTCCCGTGCGAACTCCTCGATCAGGCGTCCAAGCCGGGCCTGCCGCTCCGCGAGGGATTCCGATTGTCCGGGGCCGGTGCCGTCTCCCTCATTGCCTTCGGCGAACTCGCCTCCACCGCTTCCGGGCCGCTCCCCATTCTCGGTGCCGCCGCCTTGGGGGGCTTCAGTCTGCCCGCTACCGGCTTCGCCACCACCTAGCTGGCCTGATTGCTGACCCTGCTGAGATCCGGATTGCTGGCCCGGCTGCTGGCCGCCCTGTTCCTGACCTGACTGGCCGGGGCGTTCGCCGCGTTGCTGGGCCAGCGTGTCATCATTCAGCTCGCGCTGCTCCCGAAGGATTTCCGACAGGCGCCGCATGGCATCTGTCAGTTCCTGCTCTTCCGGTGGCAGGTCCTCGGGTTCGCCCTCGGCTTGCTGTCCCGGCAGGCCGGGCATGCCACCTGACCCGGATGCGCCCCGCTGGAATTCGAGATTCTGGAGCATGTTGGTGATGTCGGACAGCAATTGCCGCGCCTGATCCGTGGCGCCGGTTTCAGTCAAATCCTGAAGCGCGTTCAGCATGTCCTCGAAATCCTGGCCGCCCAGATTGGGACCTCCGGCCATGGCTTCCTGATCCATCTGCATCTGCGGTTGCTCGCCGCCATTGGCAATTGCTTCGGCCATCTTCGCCGCAAGATACTCGTTTGCGGCATCCCGAAAAGCTTCCATCCGCTGGCGGATCTCATCTTCGGAGGCTCCGTCGCGCAGCGCCTGCTCCAGGGCGCGCCGGGCTGCCTCGAGCCGTCTCAGCGCGTCAGCGGCGCTGCCATACTCCGACCGCAGGGCGAGTGCCCAGAGCAGAGGATCAACCTGTTCGGCTTCCCGCTTGGTCGAGGCGGCGGTTAGAATGCCCTGCGCGGTTCGGAATGTCAGATAGACACCCTGATCCGGAATGTAGCGTTCCCCCTTGTAGGTCATCGCATCCAGCATCAGCGCGGCCTTCTGGATGTCCGGAGGGGCGGCTGACAGCCGGTTGGCGGCGTGCGTGTTCAGCGCGTCCTGCCTCAGGGCCTCTTCATTTGGCGGCAGGTCTGCATAGGCGCGGGGTTCACGCAGGACCGTCACACGTACTTCCTGTGCCACGCGGGCGATCGGGTCCAGGAAAAGCTTTTCCGGCAATTTGAAATCGACCGGTTCGCTCATGCCGGTCTGGCCTGCGCCATCTGTTGCCACGAGGCGCAGGATGACCGGCAGGCCCGCCCAGCGGTGGCGAGTCAGGTCCAGCTGCGTCACATCCTCAGCTTCAGTCGGCGCCACGCCCGGCAGGGGCACGGGAACGAGATCCACTTCGTCGGGTGCCGCCGGATTGGGGGGCTGCAGTGTGATCTGAAGCTCCAGCGCAGAGACGCCATAGTCGTCCGACACCGCCCAAGCGATGTCGGTCCGGTCCTGGCGTCCCATTTCCGGTGCCTTGGCAAAGCGGGCTTCCGGCGCATCATCCGGAGAGGTCAGAACTGTCCAGGCCGCCCGTTCTCCCCACCAGTTCACGGTCAGACGGGTGTCCTCCAGAATGCGGGCCCGGGCCTCAAAGGCACCATCCGGAGTCGGCTCGAAGCGCTGCCGGCTCGTGCGCTCTCCCTTGAGAACCAGTTTCGGGGCACTGTGGGCCTTGGTGCGCAATGTCACCTGCGACCCTTCCGGTACGCGCACACTGGCCAGGTCACTGGCCAGAAAAATCGGCGCGCGACCGGTATGTTCCGGCGGTGTGATCCAGGCCTCGACGATCATGTTGTCAGCCCCGACCAGCGCCCCATAGTCCGGAAACAGGGCGCGCTGCAGCCGTCCGCTGGCATCTGGTCCGGCCAGCACGCCCATCATGATGAGGGCGACCGGCAACACCGCGCGCATCCAGTAGGGATCGAGCTTCTGCCAGTCGCGATACAGCGACGGGGGTTTCAGCCGTCGGGCCTCCTGGAACAAACGGGCCCGATGTGTCTGCCAGAGGCGCTGGGAGTCGCGTTGCGGACTGGCAGGCCGGTCAGACAGCGAACTGACGGGCCGCAGGTCCGACTGGCGGTCCAGGACCTGTGCCGCGTCGGCGCGGCTGATCGGCGTGTATCGGCGTGTGCCCTGCAGGATGAATAGCAGCGATCCGCCGAGGAACAGGAGCGTTGCAATGGCCGCAATGGCTGCGCCCATTCGGTCGATCAGTCCGGCCAGGGCAATGCCCAGAAAGATCGCCAGGAAGGTCAGGAACGGCCAGAATGCCTTGAAAAAGGCATAGACGGTCAGCTTCCGCCGGGTGGCGGAAACCTTGGCGTTGAGCGCCTTCATGCCGTCTGTGTCAGCCAATCGGGTACCTTCTCCAGTGCGATCATCTCTTCAAAGTCCGGTCGGCGCCGGATGATGTCAAATGACGTCCCGTTCACCAGAACTTCCGGGACAAGCGGTCTGGTATTGTAGGTTGAAGACAGGACGGCGCCATAGGCACCTGCAGACATGAAGGCGATCCGCTGGCCCGGCCGCAGGGCCGTCATTTCGCGGGCCTTGGCGAATTTGTCGGTCGACTCGCAGATCGGGCCGACCACATCATAGGTTTTCCGTTCCGCGCCTGCGCCTGCCTGGGTCAGGGGCAGGATGTCATGATGGGCATCATACAGCGCCGGGCGTATCAAATCGTTCATTCCGGCATCGATGATCAGGAATTCGGTATCCGGCGCCTGCTTCTCATACAGCACTGTGGACAGCAGAACTCCGGCATTGCCCGTGATCACCCGCCCCGGTTCGAGGATCACCTGAACGCCCAGATCCTGCGTCACGTCAGCAATCATGGCGGCATAATCCGAGGGCGGGGCGGGGGCGTCACCGTCCCGATAGGGAATGCCGAGCCCGCCGCCGAGATCGATTCTCCGGATGTCATGCCCGGCCTGCCGCAGGCGGCGGGCAAGGCCGACCACTTTTTCGAATGCCGCCCGCATCGGGACCAGATCGCCGATCTGGCTGCCGATATGCACGTCAACGCCGACCACCTTGATACCGGGCAGCGTCGCGGCTTCGGCATACAGATCTTCTGCATCGCTCCACGGGACGCCGAACTTGTCGCCCTTCTTGCCGGTGGAGATGTTCGGGTGGCCGCCTGCGGCGACGTCCGGATTCACGCGGATGGCAACCGGGGCGTCGACGCCGGTCAGGCTGGCAACCTCGGACAGGCGGCGCAATTCTGCCGCGCTCTCCACATTGAACTGGTGAATGCCGGCATTCAGGGCAAGCCGCATCTCGCTGGCCGTCTTGCCGACGCCGGAAAACACGATCCGCTCGGCTGGGATGCCGGCGTGCAGGGCGCGCTGCAATTCACCGCCGCTGACCACATCCGCGCCACAGCCTTCCCGGGCAAGGGTCGACAGGACGCCGATATTCCCGTTCGACTTCACCGAATAGGCGATCAGGCAGTCCTGTCCCTCAAACGCGGCGGAGATGACCCGGGCGTGACGCACCAGAGTGGCGGTCGAATACACATAGCAGGGGGTGCCGACCTCGTCCGCGATCCGGTTGAGGTCCACGCCTTCGCAATGAAGCGTGCCGTCCTGATAGGTGAAGTGATGCATGGATTATTCGATCTCGCCGAGGGCGCCGTTTTCAACGGGCGTGGTGGGCTTGGCATCCGGCACGATCCCGCCCCACTGGTTCACGACCGGACCTTCCGGTTCGGCAGTGTCGAGCTGCGTGGCAACGGCCACGGGTTCGACCGGTTGTGCTGGCGATACCGCGTCGACGACAAGTGTCTGCGGCGCCGGGCTCTGGCAGGCGGCAAACAGGCACAAAGCGGCGAATCCGGCGGCAAGACGCGCGGCCGGCAGGAGATGTGAACGTTTCATGCGGCTCTCCCTACACACCGCCGAGCAATTCGTCATCCGCATCCTGTTCCGCTTCATCCTCTTCACGGTCAGGCAGGTCCGGCAGGTTGGTCTGGTTCTGCTGCGGCAGTTCGGCCGGATCCAGCTCTCCGCTGGGATCGCCCCAAAGCGGATCCGGGCGTTTCAGGTCTCCGGTCAGGCCGCAGGCGGCCAGATTTCCGGCTGCAAGCAGGGCGGCGGCAAGAAGAAGGGGGCGTTTCATCAATGACTACTCCAGTCGAAGTCTCTGTTTCCACTGTGCCACTTGTTCGGCGACGCGAACAGGGCTTGTAGCGCCATAAGATGTCCGAGATGAGGCAGACGCCTCAACCGTCAGCACATCGAAGACGGCGCTGGTGATATCAGCATGGACCGCCTGCATGTCGTCCAGTGTCAGATCGGGAAGGTCACAGGCTTTGGCTTCGGCCTTGGCGACCAGTTCCCCCGTGACATGATGGGCATCGCGGAAGGGCAAGCCAAGCTCGCGGACCAGCCAGTCAGCCAGGTCGGTCGCGGTGGAAAAGCCTTTCGCGGCGGCTGCGCGCATGTTGTCCGGCTTGAAGCGGACGGTCTCGATCATGCCTGTCATGGCGCGGACGCAGAGATTGTAGGTGTCGAAGGCTTCAAACGTCAGGCGCTTGTCGTCCTGCAGGTCCTTGGCATAGGCCAGCGGCAAGGCCTTCACCGCACCTTGCAGGGATGTGTAGAGGCCGGTGATGAGGCTCGCCTTCGCCCGGATCAGTTCGGCGGCGTCCGGGTTGCGCTTCTGCGGCATGATGGATGACCCCGTCGACCAGGCATCCGTAAGCTGGGCAAAGCCGAATTGCGCGCTCGTCCACAGCACGATTTCCTCCGCCAGGCGGGACAAATGGGTCGATGCGATGGACAGGGCCGCTAGGGCCTCGAGGGCGAAGTCACGGGCCGAGACAGCATCGAGCGAATTGGCCATTGGCCGCGCGAAGCCAAGCGCTTCGGCGGTCATGTCGCGGTCGATCGGAAAGCCGGTGCCGGCAAGCGCGGCTGCGCCCAACGGGCATTCGTTCAGCCGCTCGGCACAGCCGAACAGGCGGGACCGGTCCCTTTCCAGCATTTCAACATAGGCCAGAAAATGATGACCGAGGGTCACAGGCTGTGCGGTCTGCAGATGGGTGAAGCCCGGCATAATCGTGTCAGTATGTTCGCCCGCGCGGCGCACGAGAGCAGATTGCAGACCCGCCACAAGCTGCATCGCCTCGTCGAGCGCACCCCGGGTCCAGAGGCGGAAATCCGTGACGACCTGGTCGTTGCGCGACCGTGCGGTGTGCAGTCGGCCTGCAGGAGCACCGACCAGCTCCTTCAGCCGGGCCTCGACATTCATGTGGATGTCTTCGAGGTCGCGCCGGAAGGGGAAGGAGCCGTTCGCGATCTCTTCGGCGACGGTGTCTAGGCCTGCCTGGATGGCGTCATTGTCCTCGACCGATATGATGCCCATTTCCGCCAGCATGTCCGCATGGGCGCGGCTGCCGGCAATGTCCTCGGCTGCCATGCGGCGATCGATGTCGAGCGAGGCATTGATTTCTTCCATGATGTCGGACGGGGTCGCGGCAAAGCGTCCGCCCCACATTGTCTGGCCTTTGCCTGTCGTCACTGCCATATCCCTTCGAGTTCGTGTTGGAGACCGAGACCCATGACCCGTCTGGCCTATTTCGCCCTCTTCTTGGTCGGCCTGATCGCAATTGTCTATGCGCTGATCAGCGCAATCGGCGGAAATCCGCCGGAAAACCGGCTGCAACGCTACGCTGAGGGCGAGATCGCCAAGCTCGACTTCTCCCGTTCCGGCACTTCGGCCGCAACCGCAGCCTTCTATCGGGCGGATGGCACGCCTGTCATCCTGCAGGATTATGCCGGCAAGGTGGTGCTGGTGAATTTCTGGGCCACCTGGTGCGCGCCGTGCGAGCGCGAAATGCCATCCCTGGGCGCCTTGCAGACCGCACGCGGTGGCGACCGGTTCGAAGTGATCGCCATCAGTGTCGATTCCGAAGCGGACAAGGCCTATGCCGCCCAGAGGCTCGGAGAGTTGGGCGCCAGCAATATCACGTTTCATAGCGCCACGCCGGAACAGTACGAAATCGTCTATGACAGCGGCGTGCAGGGCTTCCCGACGACGATCCTGTATGATGCGGGCGGAAAGGAGATCGCCCGCCTCGCTGGAGATGCTGACTGGAGTTCTCTGGAGGCGGTCAACTTCGTGGATGCGCTGCTAGAGGACTGAAGCTGCCAGCCGGGCGCGGGCGATCTGCGTGCCCATGGCCGCAACCGGTGCAACGGCATCAGCCGTCACCGGGCCATTGTCGGGCCACATGCGCACGAGGATTTCCAGTTCCAGCACCAGATCCCCGGCGTCTTCCATGCCGCGGGCCACCTGCCGCGCATTGACGGCATGGCCGTAAGCGACCTGATAGGCCAGCGGCCGCTGGATGGCGGCATCCATGACGCCGGCGCCGTATTCTTCCCCGCACACTTCAAGCAGGAACAGGACCAGATCGAGCGAGTCCATGCCGGACCCTTCCAGACCGGAGAAGATGGCGGCCTGTGCTGCGTCGATTGTCTCCATGGCGTCTTCCGGCGGCACGCCGCCCTGAACGGCCTGACGTACTGTGTCCAAGGATGCGGGATCGAAGCCGAACCGGTCGAATCCTTCCCGCTCCGTTGCGGTTTCGGGGCTGAGCAGCCGCTCGAGATGCGGTGCGGCAGCTTCCAACTCGCCAGCCTGGTACAGCGCCAGCCCGGCCGAAGCCGATCCCGCCAGCACAGCAAGGCGTTTCTCCGCAGGCAAAACACGGATCCCGGCCGAGGTGCGGATTTCGTCACGGGCGAGCGGGCGATCGGTCACAACCGGACCGTTGGTGCCGGGAATGGCGGCCTGCGGCCCCGGCCCGGTAGCCGGCGCCGGCTGGTCACATGCGGCAAGGCCGAGCAGAAAGACCGGGATCAAGGCCTGCCGGAAGTAGGACATGCGGAGTGCCTCCATAACTGCAATCATGAGGAAGCCTAGGGGCTCAGGCGCAGGCGGGCAATGCGACCCGGTTCAGGGGCTGACCTGTCCGGCGCCCTGATTCAATCGGCGTGGGCCACACCAATCGGGTTTCGGCGCTCCGCCATCATAGTCCCAAACCTGATGTGTGCCCTCTGCGACCAGCCGGGTGGCCAGGTCTTCCCCGTCAATGCTGAGGTCGACCACGAGACGCTTGTAGCGGTCGAGGCCATAGTCCCGCGTCACCGTGATGTCCTTGTCCCGGGTCAGTTCGACGACTTTTTCCTTGGCCAGATAGCCCTGTTCCCGCTCGGCTTCGCAGTCCGCGCCGCCGAGTTGTTTCAGGCTGCGGGTCTCGGGCGCATCCACACCATGCAGCCGGAATTTGGTGCCGTCCGGCAGGCGGCCGGAATCGCCGTCTGACCAGTAGACCAGACCATCCTGTTCGATGGTCGCCTGCGCAGCCAGGGCCGCAGCGCCGCCCAGTCCGGCCAGAATTGCAACCGAATACAGAATTGATCTCAGATTGACCCCGCGCAGCATGGTCCGTGCCTCCATTCATGTGGAGGGCACGCTGGCGAGGACGGGTTAAGTGAAGGTTAAGGGCCGGGGTACGGCGCAGGGTTCGCCGGGACGACAAATGGAAAAACCCCGGCCAAAAGGCCGGGGCTTTCCACTGTACGCATCATGCAAAGCGAAGAACGCTTACATGAAGCCTTTGAACTTGTCCTTGAAGCGCGACACGCGGCCACCGCGGTCAAGCATCTTGCCGTCGCCGCCGGTCCAGGCCGGGTGGGACTTGGAGTCGATGTCCAGAACCAGGCGATCGCCTTCGCTGCCATAGGTGGAGCGCGTCTGGTACTCGGTGCCATCGGTCATCACCACGGTGATGAAGTGATAGTCGGGATGACCTTCTTTTTTCATGGCCTTCGCCTCTCTTGAACTCTAATGACAACCGCGCTCAGCCTGTCTATGGGTGCGCGGGCTTGTCTCAGCCTGTTTTCGAAGTGGGGCGTGTAACTGAAACGCGACGTCTCTGCAAGAGGCTGCTGGCAGGGAATCTGAAAGGATTTATAGACGCGCATGGCCGACACCGACACCTCTCTCGCAAATGACCGCCGCGCAACTGAACCGGCAGGCGGAGAGGCCATCAACCGGCCCAAGGCGAAATCCCTGAAACCGCTGGCCCTGTTGCTGCCCTATGTGGCGCGTCATTGGGTGACGGTGACGATCGCGCTGATCTTCCTGGTTGCGGCAGCGGCCGTCAGCCTGGCCATTCCGCTTCTGCTGGGCACAGCGGCCGATGCCGGCAGCGCGGCGCAGGGCAATGCCGAGGATCTGCTCGCTCTGGTCGACCGCGCGTTTCTGTGGGTTGCCCTTGCGGCGATCCTGTCCGGTGTTCTGGGCGCCGTGCGGTTTTATTTCGTTTCGCGGTTCGGCGAGCGGATCGCGGCGGACTTGCGCAAGGACCTCTACGCCCACTTGCTCAAACTGTCGCCGCGCTATCACGCACAAATGCGGTCGGGGGAGGCGGTCTCGCGCCTGACGGCGGACATCACCCTGATCGAGACGTTTCTCGGATCGTCGGCCTCTCTGGCCACCCGGACCCTGCTGACGACGTTTGGCGCGCTGACCATGATGCTGGTGGTGAACTGGAAGCTGGGCCTGACCCTGCTGGCCATGCTGCCAATCGCCGTTCTGCCCGTAATGGCCATCGGGCGGGTCATCCGCACCATGTCCAATCGCGCGCAATCGCGCCTTGCCGATGCGGGCGCTGAAGCTGCCGAGGCGCTGGATGCGATCGAACTGGTGCAGGCCTATAACCGCGAACAGAGTCGGCTTGCAGCGTTCGGGGAAGCCGTCGAGGCGACCTTTGCGGCGGCGATGCGGCGGATCGGGGCACGATCGATCATGATTGTGCTTGTGTCGATCCTTCTGTTCGGCGGCTTTGTCGGTGTGCTGTGGCTGGGTGCACGCGCCGTGGCCACGGGCGAGATGAGCTTTGGCGACCTGGCGTCCATGGTGCTCTACGCCCTTTATGCCGGATCCGGTTTCGGCATGCTGGCGGAAGTCTATGGTGAAGTCATGCGGGCGGCCGGCGCGGCGGATCGCGCGGCTGAAGTGCTCAATGCAGAGCCCGAGATTACGGCCCCCGCCCGGCCTGTGGCCTTGCCGGGCAGCGTGACCGGCGCGCTCGAATTCGACGATGTCACCTTCCGCTATGGCGATGAGGCGGTTTCGGCGCTGGACCATTTTTCCCTGTCGGTGAAGCCCGGGGAGTTTGTCGCTCTGGTCGGACCAAGCGGGGCAGGGAAGACGACCGTGTTCCGCCTGGCGCTGCGCCTGTTCGATGTCCAGTCCGGGCAGATCCGGCTGGACGGAGTATCGGCGATGCAGGCCGATCCGCGTGACTGGCGACGGCAGTTCGCCTATGCGCCCCAGGAATCCGCCCTGTTCACCGGCACGGCAGCGGACAATATCGGTTTCGGGACGGACGATCCCGAAACGGCCCTTCTGGAACAGGCAGCGCGCATGGCCGAGGCATTCGACTTCCTGTCGGCAAAGGATGGGCTGGCCACGGATCTCGGCCAGAAGGGACGCAGCCTGTCGGGCGGACAGCGCCAGCGGATTGCCCTGGCCCGCGCGCTGGTCCGGGATGCGCCGGTCCTGCTTCTGGACGAGGCGACTTCGGCCCTCGATTCCGAAAGCGAGGCAGCCGTGCGACGAGCCATCGCCAACGCCGCGGAAGGCCGGACCACACTCGTGATCGCGCACCGGCTGTCCACGGTGCGCCGGGCGGACCGGATCATCGTGATGGAACACGGCCGCATCGTCGAGGAAGGCACGCACGAGTCGCTCGTGGCCAAGGGAGGCCTCTATGCCCGCCTCGCCGAATTGCAGTTTTCAGAAGGCCAAGCCTAGCCCTTGCGAAGCTTCTTGACCTTGCCGTCAATCGTGAAGGCGAAGGCGAGCGACAGGATCAAGGGCACCCAGATCGGCAACTCGCCCAGTCCCGGCGCATTCAGCGCCGCGGCAAGATGATCGTCCACGCACCACCACAACAGCCATAACCACATAGTATCAGTCCCTTCTTCATGCCCCTACTCATCGGATATAGGATGCCGGAAGTCGGAATGACAGGGAGGTCTTATTCCGCTGCCTGCAGGGCAGGGGCCTGCCCGGATTCCTCCGCGCGCGTGAAGGCGAGGACACCGTCATCGACCTTGCCGAAGCGGAGGTTCATCAGATCGGCGCTGTAGTTCTGGTTCAGCTTCCAGGGCTTTTCCGTATGCTGGCGCGGGAACTGGTCCATGACCCGCTGGAAATAGCCGGACGAGAAATCCACGAAAGGTTCGGTCTGGTTCGGATAGTGATCCAGTTTCGGCATGGCGGAGGCATAGCCATGCCGGTCCATGTAGTTCAGCAGGCGGCAGACATATTCGGAAGTGAGATCTGCTTTCAGCGTCCAGGAGGCGTTGGTGTAGCCGAACGTGCAGGCAAGGTTCGGCACATTCGACACCATGACGCCCTTGTAGTTCAGCAGGCGGCCGGGATCCTTGCGTTCGCCATCAACCGAAACTTCAACCCCGTTGAAGAATTGCAGCTGCAGCCCTGTGGCGGTGACCACAATATCGGCGTCCAGAATCTTGCCGGACTTCAGCTTGATGCCGGTTTCGGTGAATGTGTCGATATGGTCGGTCTCAATGCTGGCCTTGCCGGATTTCAGCGCGGTGAACAGATCTGAATCCGGGACAAGGCACAGCCTCTGTTCCCACGGATTGTAGGCCGGGTTGAAATGGGTATCGATCGGGAAGTCGGGACCGAGTTCCTCACGCACCATGTTGGTCAGGCGGTCGCGCGCCTTGTCGGGATTGGCGCGGGTTTGCTTGAAGAAGAATTGCTGCAACAGGACATTCCGCCAGCGGATGACGCCATAGGCCCAGCTGTCCGGCAGTATCTTGCGCAGGAAATTCGCGAATTTGTCGACGGCCGGGCGCGATACGACATAGGTCGGCGAGCGCTGCAGCATGGTGACGTGGGCAGCCTTGTCCGTCATGGCGGGCACAAGCGTCATTGCTGTGGCGCCGGACCCGATGATGACGACTTTCTTGCCGGAATAGTCCAGATCTTCCGGCCAGTGCTGCGGGTGGATGAACGCGCCCTTGAACGCGTCCTCGCCCGGAAAGTCCGGCCGGTACCCCTGATCGTAGCGGTAATAGCCGCCGCACATGAACAGGAAGCGGCAGGTCGTCACCTCGCGATTGCCGAATTGGTCTTCATGGGTCACCCGCCAAGACTGGTCCTCGGACGACCAGTCCGCAGCAATGATCGTGGTGTTGAACCGGATATGCGGTGTGATCCCGTACTCGTCCGCGGTCTCCTGCACGTAATTGCGGATGGACGGGCCGTCAGCAATGGCCTTTGCCTCGGTCCAGGGTTTGAAATTATAGCCCAGCGTGTGCATGTCACTGTCGGACCGTATGCCCGGATACCGGAACAAATCCCAAGTTCCCCCGATGGCGCTGCGCTGCTCGAAGATCTGGTACCCGATCCCCGGCGATTTCTTCTGGAGATGCACAGCCGCCCCGATGCCGGAAAGGCCGGCTCCGATGATCAGGACATCCGTATCGGTATGTGTCATGTCTGCTTCCTGCCCGTTTTTCAGCCTATAAGGCCAAAAAATGACGCAGGTGTCACGGTATTTCTGACCCTTGCGGGGGGCGACCCTACGGAAAGGGCCTAGTCGGCCTTGCGGGCAAACGCAGCGGCGTGGCGCAGCTGTGTTTCGATCAGGGGATGGAGATCCTCGTTCGAGGCCAGCACCGATCCGGTCTGCATGACGTCACCGCCTTCGATCTCCGTGACCAGTCCGCCGGCTTCCCGGACCAGGACGATCCCGGCCGCAATATCCCACGGTTTCAGGCCGCGTTCCCAGAAACCGTCAAACCGGCCAGCGGCAACATAGGCCAGGTCCAGGGCGGCCGATCCGTAGCGGCGGATACCGGCACAGGCCGGTGTCATGGCCAGCATTTCGCGGGCGAAATTGCGGTGGGCTTCCTCGGCCTTGCCGTGCCAGGGCGTGCCGGTGGCGACAACCGCCTCGCTCAGCTTGTTGCGGGCCGCCACCCGGAGCTTGCGGTTTTCCAGCCAGGCGCCGCGCCCGGTCTCGGCCCAGAAGATTTCGTTCTTGGCAACATCATAGACGACGCCGGTCAGCAGCTTGCCTTCACGCTCCAGTGCGATGGAGACGGCATAATGCGGCTGGCCGTGCAGGAAGTTCAGCGTGCCGTCGAGCGGGTCGACAATGAATCTGTTCGACTTGTCCGTGCCCTCGACAATGCCGCGCTCCTCCATGACGAAGCCATAGCCAGGCCGCGCCTTGGCGAGCGAGGTGTAGATGATCTCTTCGGCGCGATGGTCTGCATTCGACACGAAGTCGGCAGGGCCCTTCTTGGAGACCTGAAGATTCTCGACTTCGCCGAAATCACGGGCAAGCGACCGCCCGGCAGCGCGAGCGGCAGCAATCATCACGGTTCCGACGGGGGAGGGTTTGGACATGTCTGGCCTTAGTCTGCGCGGCGGAGGTAGGTGGAATCGGCGGTCTGGACGACAATTTTCTCGCCGGTGCCAACAAAGGGCGGGACCATGACGCGTACGCCGCCGGTGCAGGTGGCCGGCTTGAAGCTGTTGGCCGCCGTCTGGCCTTTCACGACCGGTTCGGTCTCCTCGATCTCGAGGGTCACCTGTTCGGGCAGGGACACACCAATCGGCTTTTCACCGTAGAACTCGATCTCGACAACCATGCCATCCTGGAGGAAGGCGCCCTGGTCGCCGATAAAGTCGCGCGGGATCATGATCTGCTCGAAATTCTCCTGGTCCATGAAGGTGAAGGAGTCATCGTCTGCAAACAGGAACTGGTGGTCCTTCTGCTCGAGGCGGACCTTTTCAACGGTCTCCGAAGACCGGAAGCGGACATTGGATTTCGAGCCATTCAGCAGGTTGCGCAGTTCGACCTGATTGAAGGCACCACCCTTGCCGGGCTTGACCGAAGCCGTCTTCAGGGCGCGCCAGACGCTGCCATCATGCTCGATGACATTGCCGGGCTTGATTTCGTTGCCATTGATCTTGACCATTGGAGCTTGTCCTCATGAGGGTTTGGCGGGGGCGTAAGCCCTAGGCCTGAAACGGTCAAGCGGGAGTGTGTTAATGCGCCTGCCAAGTGGGCGGTCCCCTGAAAACCGGGCCCGCAGGCCCCGGCCCGTATTCACTTATGGCTGCAATCATGAGCAGAATGCCGGTTCCACTGACAGATGGGGGACAGGCAATGCTTCAAAGATTTCTGAGTTTCGACAAGCTGATGGGCACGACGCTGATCAAGGTTCTGTATTATATCGGTCTGGTCGGCATCGCGCTTTACGCGGTGGTTCTGCTGCTCTCGGGGCTCGGCGTCATGGTCAGCCAGAGCTTCCTGGGCGGGATCAGCATGATTGTTGCGGCCATCCTCGGCGGGGCCATCAGTTTGCTGTTCTGGCGCTTCATGTGCGAGCTCTACATGCTGTTCTTCCGCATCAGTGACGATGTGCGCGAACTCAAGGAGATGAAGGGCGGGTCCCCTTCGCCGGCAGCCTCTGCACCAGCTGCGCCGGACCTCTAGCTGCGAGACGGGTCGAGGCGGTCCAGAAGCGCGTTGAATTCCGCCACTGCGGTCGGCGCGCCGGCCGGATGGTTCCACACACCGGAGGACACCGCCAGGAAATCTGCGCCCGCGACCACCAGCGGCTCAGCATTATCGATCGTGATGCCGCCAATCGCGACGCAGGGAACTTCCATGCTTTCCTGCCAGATTTCCAGAAGGTCCGGTGAGGCTTCGACCGTGTCTTCCTTCGTGCCGGTCGGATAGAAAGCGCCAAAGGCGACATAGTCCGCGCCGGCTTCACTGGCCTGCATGGCGACGTGACGGGAATTCTTTGCCGTGGCGCCGACAATCATGTCCTTGCCGACAATGGTGCGGGCTTGTTTCACCGGCACGTCGTCGAGGCCGACATGAACGCCATCGGCCCCCAGTTCGACCGCAAGGTCCGGGCGGTCATTGACCAGCACGGCCACACCATAGGCCTGAGCCATCTCGGTCACAGCCGCGCCGACTGCCCGCGTGGCCGCCTCGTCCGTTTCCCCGTCTGCTGTCTTGAGGCGCAGCTGAAGGCACGCGACATCGCCGGCGGTCAGCGCAGTCTCCAGCAGCGCGGCAAAGCCCTCCACATCGTCGATCTGCGGCGGCGTGATCAGATAGAGGCGTGTACGCAGGCGGGTGTAGTCTTCAGCTGTGCTCATGGCGGGCGCTATAGCGCAGCGGCCAGCTCGTCGAAAGCCTTTAGACTCTGCGGTTGCAGACCAACAAAAAAGGCGGCCCACAAAGGCCGCCTTTTGAAAGCGCTGGATCGCAGGATCAGCCGGCGCTGGAGGCTTCGCAGATGCTGTCGATCGTGGCGGCAAGCGTGGAATTGAACTCTTCGTCGCTTTGCTGGGCCGAGAGGCCTTCGGTCAGGGCTCGGGAGAAGCTGGCGATCATGCCGGTGTTCTGGGAAAGCTTGTCACACGCATCCGTGCGGGAATACCCACCGGACAGGGCAACAACGCGCATCACGCGCGGATGCTCGACCAGTGATTTGTACTGGTTCGCCTTGGTCGGCAGGGACAGTTTCAGCATCACCTGCTTGTCTTCACCGAGCGCGTCGAGCTGTTTGGTGATCTCGGCCAGAAGGATGTCTTCGGCTTCGGCCTTGTCGGCGATGGTGATCGTTACTTCCGGCTCGATGATCGGCATCAGGCCATGGCCCAGGATCTGGCGGCCCACGTCAAACTGTTGGGCAACGATGGCGGCAATGCCTTCCGGGTTTGCGGCATGGATGACCGAGCGCATCTTGGTGCCGAAAATGCCCTTGGACACGGCGCGCTCGAGCAGGCTGTCGAGATCGGGCATCGGTTTCATCATCTGAACGCCATTGGCTTCGTCGGCGAGGCCCTTGTCGACCTTCAGGAAGGGAACGACCTGATGTTCATTCCAGAGATATTCTGCCGTGGGCGTGCCATCGACTTCACCGTCCATGGTGCGTTCGAACAGGATGGCGCCGATGACTTTCTCGCCATTGAAGGCCGGGGCCTTGATGATGCGGGCGCGCATCTCATGGATCAGCGAGAACATTTCCTCGTCATTGGAATAGGCGTCTTCATTCACGCCGTAGAGGCGCAGGGCTTTCGGCGTGGAGCCGCCGGACTGGTCAAGCGCTGCGATGAAGCCATTCTTCTCGGCAATCTGCCGGGCCATTTGTGGATTGGTCATGATGTTACCGGGGAGTCCCTTGCATGCGTGGAGTTTGCAAACTTTGCATTCAAGTACCGTGCCTGTCTGGCGGGTCAACCGCCCGGCAGCGATCAGGTCTGTGATCCCCCCACGCGCCTGAATCGCAGGCGCTGCGGGCGTTTCAGGCGCAAACTGCCAGAGAATCCGGACGGGATTCTGATTCCGGTCGCCGCGTCAAAATTTTCTGACGCTGCGCAGCACGCGGATGGGAACGTTGTCATCCTGCGAGGCCTGCGCGATATGCCGCAGGCCTGTCTCAAAAGGGATCAGGCCTTCAGGGCCTCGACGCCGGGAAGGGCCTTGCCTTCCATCCATTCGAGGAACGCGCCACCCGCGGTCGAGACGAAGGTGAAGTCGCTTGCGGCGTCGGCATGATTGAGCGCGGCGACGGTATCTCCGCCCCCGGCAACGGCAACCAGCTTGCCATCCTTCGCGCGAATGCCGGCGGCCTGGGCGGCGGCTACGGTTGCCTTGTCGAAGGGTGTCAACTCGAACGCGCCGAGCGGACCGTTCCAGACCAGCGTCTTCGAAGCCCCCATTGCGGCGACCAGCTTGGCGACGGTTTTCACGCCCGCATCAAGGATCATCTCATCCTCGGCAACGTCATCGACCGCGCAGGTGCGGTTCTCGGCATAGGCCTTGAAGTCCTTCGCCACGACAACATCGACCGGCAGCAGGATCTCGCATGTGTTCTGCTCGGCCACTTGCAGGATTTCGCGCGCGGTGTCGGCGAGGTCATGTTCGCACAGGGATTTGCCGACGTTGATGCCTTGCGCGGCCAGGAAAGTGTTGGCCATGCCGCCACCGATGGCAAGCGAGTCCACTTTCGTCACGAGGTTCTTCAGCAGGTCGATCTTGGAAGAGACCTTTGCGCCGCCGACCACGGCAAGGACGGGGCGTTCCGGCGTGCCGAGCGCCTTGTCCAGCGCGTCCAGTTCGGCCTCCATGTTCACACCGGCATAGGCGGGCAGGAGGGTTGCCAGGACGGCGGTCGAGACATGGTTGCGGTGAGCCGCCGAGAAGGCGTCGTTGACATAGAGATCGCCCAGCTCCGCGATCTCTTTCGCGAGCGCCGGATCACCTTTTTCCTCGCCGGCATAATAGCGGGTGTTCTCCAGCAGGATCACGCCAGCCGGTTCGAGCTTCTCGATGGCGGTCTTCACATGATCGCCCTTGCAGTCGGCGATGAAGCTGACATTGGAGCCGAGCACTTTGCCGAACGCGCCTGCCACGGGGGCCAGGCTCATCTCTGCCACGCGCTCGCCTTTCGGGCGGCCGAAATGCGCCAGAAGGGCCACTTTCGCGCCCTGGGTCCGCAGGGTCTGCACCGTGTCCACGGCGGCGCGCAGGCGGGTATCATCCGTGACGAGGCCGTTTTCCATGGGCACATTGAAGTCGACGCGGACAAGGGCGGTCTTGCCGGTCAGGTCACCGGCATCGGCAAGGCGTTTGAAGCTGGACATGGAAAGTTCTCCAATGGGCCCGGCCAGCCGGGCACGATGCGGCAGGTATGGAAAAAGAGCGCCTCCCGGACAGGAGGCGCTCTCGGGGAAGGGAGGCTAGATCAGCTTCGACATGGCGAGCGCGGTATCGCTCATCCGGGTCGCGAAGCCCCATTCATTGTCATACCAGGACAGGGCGCGGACCATCGTGCCCTCAATGACCTGCGTCTGGTCGAGCGCGAAGGTGGACGAGTGCGGATCGTGGTTGAAGTCGGCCGAGACGAGTGGCTTGTCGGTGTAGCCGAGCACACCTTGCATCGGGCCGTCCGCGGCCGCCTTGATGGCGGAGTTCACTTCCTCGACCGTCGTCGGCTTTCCGGCATCGAAGACCAGGTCGATCATCGAGACGTTCGGCGTCGGGACGCGCACGGCGGAGCCATCGAGCTTGCCCTTGAGTTCCGGCAGGACGAGGCCGACAGCCTTGGCCGCGCCGGTCGAGGTCGGGATCATGGACATGGCAGCCGCGCGGCCGCGATAGAGGTCCTTGTGCATGCGGTCCAGCGTCGGCTGGTCGCCTGTATAGGAGTGGACCGTCGTCATGTAGCCGCGCTTGATGCCGACCGTATCGTTCAGGACCTTGGCGACCGGCGACAGGCAGTTCGTGGTGCAGGACGCGTTGGAGACGACGAGGTCATCCTTGGTCAGGGTGGAATGGTTCACGCCATAGACGATGGTCTTGTCGGCATTGGTGGCCGGGGCGGAGACAAGGACGCGCTTGGCGCCAGCCTTCAGGTGGGCGGAAGCCTTTTCCTTGTCGGCGAAGATGCCGGTACATTCCATCGCAATGTCGATGTCCAGTTCGGCATGCGGCAGGTCGGCCGGGTCACGCACGGCGGTGCAGAGGAATTTGCGGTCGCCGACGATGATCGTGTCGCCATCGACTTCAACCGTCTGGTTCAACCGGCCATGAATGGAGTCATACTGCAGAAGGTGGGCATTGGTGGCGACGGGGCCAAGGTCGTTGATGGCGACGACTTCGATGTCCTTGCGGTCATGCTCGATGATGGAACGCAGGACGAGACGGCCAATGCGGCCAAAACCATTGATTGCAACGCGAACGGCCATGAAAAATCTCCTTTGGAGCGGCAGGCTAGAATTCTGCTGGCCCTTTACGACGCCACACGCCCTTCGTCCACCCGCGCCCGATGCGGCCTCGCGCCGCTTGCGCTCTGTTTGCGGTAACGGTGATCGGGCGTGGACTTGGCCGCATCGGCCCCGTATGGCCAGAGGGAGAGGGAAAGGGCCGGACATGCAGCAGGTCACGATCGGACAGGACGGGCGCCGTGTGGGCGTTCTGGGCTTCGGGTGCTGGCGCTTTGCCGGTCATGACCTGGCCGAGGCCGAAACCCTGATCGAGACGGCGCTGGATCTGGGCATGACGCTGGTCGACACGGCCGACATTTACGGATTTGACGGCGAAGGCTTCGGTGCGGCGGAAGCGCTTCTGGGCCGCGTGCTGACCGCCGCGCCCGCCCGGCGTGAGCGGATGTTCCTCGCCAGCAAGGGCGGGATCATCCCGCCGGTGCCCTACAATTCGAGCCGGGCCTATCTGATCGAGGCCTGCGAGGCCTCGCTGGCGCGGCTGGGCGTGGAACAGATCGACCTCTACCAGATTCACCGGCCGGACCTGCTGACCCCCTGGCAGGAGGTTGCCGGCGCATTGGACACGCTTCTGGCCCATGGCAAGGTCGGCGCTGTCGGCGTGTCGAATTTCACCGTTGCGCAGACCCGCGCCCTGCAGGCGCATCTCGGGTCCCGGATTGTCAGCACCCAGCCGGAATTCTCCGCGCTGCATCTGCAGCCCCTCGAACACGGCACGCTGGACTGGTGCCAGGAAACCGGCGCGGCGGCGCTGGTCTGGTCGCCGCTGGCAGGCGGCAGGCTGGGCGAGACCTATCTGCCGCAGCCGGAGGACCCGCCCACGCTGGGCGCGGTGCAGGAAACCCTCGACCGGATCGCGGCCCTGTATGATGTGCGGCGCAGCGATGTGGCACTGGCCTTCCTGCTGAAACATCCGGCGCGTCCCATTGTGCTGCTGGGCACGCAACGGCCGGAGCGGCTGGCGGCAGCCCGGCAGGCCCTGTCCATCCCCCTCAGCCGCCAGCAATGGTACAGCATTCTGGAAGCCGCCCGCGGCGCGCCGATGCCATGAGCCAGAGCCAACCCGGACATCGCAGCGCCGCCGACTGGTCGCTGTTCGCCCTGCTGACCCTGCTGTGGGCAGCAGCCTATGCCCTGACCCGGGTGGCGGTGGACAAGGGCAATCCGGAGGTTGGCCTGCCGGTGGCCTGGGTGTTGCCGGGCCGGTTGACCATCGGCGCAGCGGTTTTGTGGGTGTTCATGCTGGCGCGCGGCCAGCGGCTGCCATCGCTGAAGGACCGCAAGCGCTGGTTGGCCATTCTCGGCATGGGCCTTGCGGGATCGGTGTTCCCCTTCTTCCTGATCACCACGGCGCAGGAGACGGTCAATTCTAGCCTCGCGGCGCTCTACACCGCGGCGGTACCGATCTTCGCCGTGTGCGGCGCAAGTTTTCTGTTTGCGGACGAACGCATGACGCGCGGCACGGCGATTGGTGTTCTGTCCGGCTTTGCCGGAGTGGCCGTCCTGTTCGGGCCGGACGCCATGAACGGGCTGGGCAATGCCAGCGTCATCGCGCAAGGCCTGCTGATCCTGGCGACCATGAATTATGCCGCAGCCAGCCTGATGGCGCGCGGGGCGCCACGGATGGAGGCCATCCCGTTTGCCACGGGGTTCGTGACGCTGGCGGCCATTGTGTCCTGGCCGCTGGCCTTTACGGTCAACCCGGCAGAGGTGACTGCAGACTGGACCCATTGGGCCGCCGTGGTCGGGCTGGGCGTCATTCCCACGGCGATTGCGCAGGCGCTGTACATGTTGCTGATCGCGCGGACCAGCGCCACCTTCCTGTCGCTGACGGGCTATTCGATCCCGGTGGTCAGTGCCGGGCTTGGCTGGCTGTTCTTTCGCGAGACCCAGAGCTGGCATGCCCTGATTGCCTTCGCGCTGATCCTGGGCGGTGTCTGGCTGGCCCGGCGCGGCGGCGGCGTGAAGGAAGGGTAGGGGCCAGCACGGGCGACGCCCGTGACGGCGCTGTGTTCGTTGAAGTTGAGATATCTTCTGTGAGGAGACCGGTCAGGTGTCCGGGGGCGGCAGAGTGCAGCCCATGATGCAGGCGCAGGCTGCGGTCCCGGCACGCGCCAAACGGAGCTGGCGGCCTGGGCCCCGGCCATCGCCGGGGTGAGCGGACAAGAGGGATATGCCCTGCAATGCTGCCGTCAGAGCCCTTGGCAGTTCCCGTTGGAGCACATCCTGCTGTGCCTGCCGGGCCAGCGCGGCCGCATGTTCGGCCCGTGTGTCGCCGATCTGCAAAAGCCAGACCTGTCCGGTTCGCGTCAGTCCGTAGAGAAAATTCGCCTCGGCGCCCTTCACTGCGCGTACATAGAGACGCACGAGGACCAATTGCAGCCAGATCCAGAACCGGTGCGATTCCAGGTTCGGTGGCAGATCCCGGGGTGGGGCGAACAGGCGATCCATGCGGGCAGTATAGCTCCGTTTGCGGAGGGGGAGGATGAATCAATTTCTTCTCCCTGTTTTCATTGCGGTTTTGTGACGAAATTCGGGGATAGAGTGTCATAAAACTCATACCGAACCGGAGTAAGGGCGGACATCATGACCCGACCTGACACACGCCCGGACTATCGTTCGATCTTCATCTCCGATGTGCATCTCGGCAGCGCCGGATGCCAGGCCGATGCGCTGTGCGCCTTCATGAAGACGCACACATCAGAACAGCTCTATCTGGTGGGGGACATCATCGATGGCTGGCGCATGCGGAAGAAATGGTTCTGGCCGCAATCGCACACCAATGTCATCCGCCGTATCCTGACGGCCGCCAAGCGCGGCACGGATGTGACCTATATCATCGGCAATCATGACGAATTCCTGCGCGCCTTCCTGCAGTTCCGGCTGAATTTCGGCGAGATTGCCGTCCGGAACCGCGCCGTGCATGAGGGCGAGGATGGCAAGCGCTACCTCGTTGTGCATGGCGACATGTTCGATGGCATGATGCGGGCCGACCGCAAATGGATCATGCATCTGGGCGATCACGCCTACAATTTCCTGCTCTGGACGAACACGAAGCTGAACGCCGTGCGCCGCCGCCTGGGCATGCCCTATTGGTCGCTGTCGCAGGCGCTGAAAAAGCGCACCAAGCGGGCGTTGAACCATATCCACAATTTCGAGGGTCATGTGGCCGATTATTGCCGCCGCAAGGGCTTTGATGGCGCGATCTGCGGCCACATCCATGTCGCCGAGATGCGCGACATCGACGGCATCACCTACATGAATGATGGCGACTGGGTGGAAAGCTGCACCGCCCTGGTCGAGCATCATGACGGACGCTGGGAGCTGCTGCACTTCCAGCCGCATGAGGTGAAGGCGGCGACTCTGGAACCAGAGCGGGCGCGTGTGCCGGTGGTGGCGTAGGCCGCCCTTTTTACTGAGACGTTGATGGGCGTTTCCGATACACCTGAGCTTGAAAACAGTTAATCTTTACGCCGGGCGTTATATCGAACTACCTTTGGTCACCAGATCGGAGGGGGCAATGAAAACGGCCATGTTTGGGATTGTGGTTTGCGCGTTGGGTTTCGGAGCCTCGGCGGGTGAAATATCGAAGCGAACATATTCGCGATATTTCGAATGGGAGAGTACCGAATGCTACAAACCCACTGCGCCTTACATCTACAAGTTGGATCAGTATACCAGATGGGAGGCTGAGAATTATGTGGACGAGGTTGAGCAGTATATTTCTTGCGTCGAGGCTGAAGCTCAAAACGACTTTTTCGATGCGAAGAGAAAGCTGGCGGATGCCATCGAGGAGGGGAGGGATGAGGCGATAGCGGACGTTCAAAATGACCTGGACAGCTTTATTCGCGATTTGCCCGGTTAGGCGATATTTGGCGATCTATTGACTTCCCCGCGCCACCCGGCCACGTCACGTCGATGAATTCGACCTTGAAGGCCATTCTCGGCCCCACCAATACCGGCAAGACGCATTACGCCATTGAGCGGATGACGGGCTTTGGCACGGGCATGATCGGCCTGCCGCTGCGCCTGTTGGCGCGCGAAGTCTATGACCGGGTGGTCGACCGCAAGGGCGCGGCGCATGTGGCGCTGGTCACCGGGGAGGAGCGGATTGTTCCGCCTACGGCGCGCTATTGGGTGTGCACCGTGGAATCCATGCCGGTGGACCGGACCGTGGATTTCGTCGCGATTGACGAGATCCAGCTGGCTGAAGACCAGGACCGGGGCCATGTCTTCACTGACCGCATCCTGAATTTGCGCGGTGCGCATGAAACCCTGTTGCTGGGCAGCGACACGATGCGCAACGTGCTGCGGGCGCTGGAACTGGGCGCCGAGACCGAGCCGCGCGAGCGGTTTTCGGAATTGCGCTATGCCGGTCATTGCAAGATCACCAAACTTCCCAAGCGCACGGCCATCGTCGCCTTCAGCGCAGACGAAGTCTACGCCATTGGCGAATTGCTCCGTCGGCAGAAGGGCGGGGCGGCCATCGTGATGGGCGCACTCAGCCCGCGTACCCGCAATGCGCAGGTCGAGCTCTACCAGTCCGGCCAGGTCGACTATATCGTTGCCACCGATGCCATCGGCATGGGGCTGAATCTGGATGTCGACCGGGTCGTGTTCGCCTCGCGCTCGAAGTTTGACGGGCGGCGCCATCGCCTGCTGACGCCTGCCGAATGCGCCCAGATTGCCGGGCGGGCCGGCCGTTTCCGCACCGATGGGGAATTCGGCGAGACGGCAAACTGCCCGCATTTCGACGAAGAGACCTGGAAAGCCATCGAAGCCCACCGGTTCGACCCGGTGGACCATCTGCAATGGCGCAATTCGGCGCTGGATTTCTCCAGCCTGCGGCGCCTGATCCTGAGCCTGGAAAAGCCGTCCGGGCATCCCGCCCTGATCCACAATCCGCATGCGCTGGACGAGTGGGTGCTGCGCCGGATGAGCGAGGATGGCGCCATCGGGCCGAATGTGGCCGGGACGCGGCAGGTGAAGCGCTTGTGGGATCTTGCCCGCCTGCCGGACTTCCGCAAGGCCGGGCCGGAAGGTCATGCGCGGCTGGTGCTGGGCCTGGCCGAAACCCTGGCCGACCCGGATGCGCGCCTGTCGGATACGGGGCTGGAGCGGCGGCTGGCGGATTTGTCCTCGACCCAGGGAGACATTGCAAAGCTGCAGCAGCGCCTTGCCAATATCCGGACATGGACCTATGCCGCCCACCGGCCTGACTGGCTGGAAAACCCTGAAAAATGGCAGGATCGAACGCGGGAGATTGAAGACTCCCTGTCAGACGCGCTACACGAAGCCCTTACGGCCCGGTTTGTCGACCGGCGCACAACCGCTTTGCTTGCCAGCCTGAAGAAGGAAGACGCCCTCGTGACCGAATTGACCCCGGAAGGTGATGTCCGTGTGGAAGGCCATGTTGTCGGACGGTTGAAGGGCCTGACCTTCGAGCCGGTGCTGGACGCCAGAACCCTGGAAGGCAAGGCCGTGCGCGGCGCGGCGCAGGCGGCTGTCCGCCCGCTGATCCTCGAACGCCTGAACCTGATCGTGGCGGCGCCGGACGATGCCTTCAAGCTGAATGATGAAGGCCAGGTGGAGCATATCAATTCGCCCGTGGGCCAATTGGTGAAGGGGTCCGGCTGGATGGCGCCGCGCGTGGAGATCATCGGCGCGGCGGAAGTCGACCCGGCCGAGCGTGAAGCAGCAAGGCAGAGGCTGGACCAATGGGCCGCAAAGGAAATTGCCCGCATCCTGCCGACCCATACGAAGCTGGCTGTCGACAAGGCTGGCGATGCGCTGGAAGGCCTGGCGCGCGGCATTGCGTTCCGCGTGCTGGAGAGCGGCGCGGCCGTCGACCTGCGCCAGGATGATCCCGGCCTGCGCCTGACCGCCGAACAGCGCGAGGCCCTGAAGGGGATCGGCATTCGGGCGGGCCGTGTGGCGGCGCATGTGCCGGATGCGCAGAAACCTGCCGGACAGCGCATGATTGCCATTCTGCGGGCCGTGGCCGAAGGCCAGCCCTTCCCGCTGGCCCCGGAAGGGGCGGGCTCGTTCGCGCTGGACGGCACCTGGCCGGAAGAGGCGCTGGCCGCCAATGGCTATCTGCGTTTCGGCAAGCGGGCCGTGCGCGCCGATCTGGCCGAACGCCTTGGCTGGGAAATCGCCAAGCGCCGCAAGGAAGCGGGCAAGAATGCCTTTCCGATCGAGATCGATCTGGCCTCGGTCGTGTCGTGCCCGGCCGATGACTGGCCGGCCGTGCTGAAAGGCTTCGGCCTCGCCCCGGCAGAAAAGGACAAGGACACCGACGCGGTCCTTCTGTGGCGCTATGCGGCGCGCGCGCGGCCGGACGGACGGCCCGAACGTGGGCGCCACGAAGGCGGCGGCGCCCGGCACCAGAATGCCGGCGGCAAGGGCGGCAAAGGTCCGCGTGGCAACCGGCCCCAGGGGGGCGGGGGACGTGGCCCGGCCCGCAATGCGCCGGCCTCGCGCAAGCCGGACCCGGACAGCCCGTTCGCGGCGCTGGCGGCCCTGTTGCCGGAAGAGAAGCCGAAACCGAAGAAAAAGAAGCGCAAGCCGAAGCCCGCCGCGGACTCTGCGGCCCCGCAGGATGCTGCAGGCGCCGGCAGCGACTTTGCCTATACGCCCTTCCGATGACCGAGACGCCGTCGCTGCGCCTGGATGTGTGGCTGTGGCGGGCACGGTTTTTCAAGACGCGCGCCTTGTCCGGTGCCCATATCCGCAAGCGAGGCGCCCGGATCACGCGCAATGGGCTGACACGCCGGGTCAACAAGCCGGGCACGTCAATTTGCGCCGGAGATGTTGTCACGCTGGCGCAGGGCGCGCATATCAGGGCGGTCGAGGTTCTGGGCCTCGGAACGCGGCGGGGGCCGGCTGACGAGGCAGCGACGCTGTACAGAACACTGGAGACGGATGGATGATGAGCGCGCTGAAGAATTTGTTCCGCCAGAAAACCCCGGCGGAAAAGCCGATGGACCCGCAGGTGGCGGCGGCCGCATTGCTGGTCGAGGCGGCGCTGTCGGACGGGGTGTATGTGAACATCGAAAGCGACATGATCGCGGAAATCCTGCTCGAAGCCTTCAAGTTCGACGCCGACCGCGCCGATGCGGTGCTGGCGGAAGGGGAGGCGCTGGCCGAGGAAGCGGTCGGATCGCACCAGTTCACGAAACATGTGAAGAAGCTGCCCGTGGCCGAGCGCATCTCCATCATCGAGGGGCTCTACCGGGTGGCGCTGGCCGATGGCGAGAAGAGCGATATCGAGGATGCCTATATCCGGCACGTCGCCTCGCTGCTGCACATTGACGACATTTCCCGTGCCCAGGCCCGCCAGATGGCTGAAAAACGCATCCCTGACGCTTCCTGAAGACTCCTGTCAGATCACCTCATTGACATGAGCGCCCCCGCGCGCCATTTCGCCGTGGCACTTATCTCAGAAGGCCCGCCTGCCCATGACCTATATCGTTGTCGATGCCTGCATCCGCTGCAAATACATGGATTGCGTCGAGGTTTGCCCCGTCGACTGCTTCTATGAGGGCGAGAACATGCTGGTCATCCATCCGGATGAGTGCATCGATTGCGGCGTGTGCGAGCCGGAATGCCCGGTCGAGGCGATCAAGCCGGACACCGAGGACGACCCGGACGGGAAATGGCTTAAACTGAACAGCGAATATGCCAAGACCTGGCCCAACATCACCCGGATGAAGGAGCCCCCGGCCGACCGCGAGGAATTCGCCCAGGAGACCGGCAAGCTGGAGAAGTATTTCAGTGCAAAGCCGGGTGAGGGCGACGCCTGAGTCAGGCCATCCGGACCCTGATTTTGCTGGGATTCTCAATAAAGGTTAACAAAATCAGCGGCCTTGGGAACTTTACCCTTGGTTAGCATCTGGGCGTGTCTGTTGAAAAAGCTGCACATTTATGCTAGTGTTCAGACTTGAGTAATAACTGACAAGAGCCGGAAACTTCAACTCGGACCGCCAAGCATGACGGACTGGGAGGAACTTTGTCGGCTCTTAATGCGTAAAAAGGGCGATATCCAACATGGCTAAAAAAGCATCTGCGGAACTGGCGTTTGAAGTGGGTCAAAGCGTCGTTTACCCCGCACACGGGGTAGGCAAGATCACGAGCGTCGAGAAGCAGACTGTGGCCGGCATGGATCTGGAGGTCTATGTGGTCTCCTTCGACCAGGACAAGATGATCCTGCGCGTTCCGACCAATCGTGCCGAAGCCTCCGGCATGCGGGCCCTGGCGGGCTCCAAACTGGTGGATGATGCGCTGAAGACGCTGGGTGGCCGGGCCCGCATCAAGCGCACCATGTGGTCGCGCCGGGCCCAGGAATACGAAGCCAAGATCAATTCCGGCGACCTGATCTCCATCGCGGAAGTCGTGCGCGACCTGCACCGCGGTGACGACCAGCCGGAACAATCCTATTCCGAGCGCCAGCTGTATGAAAGCGCGCTGGACCGCATGGCCCGCGAACTTGCCGCCGTCGAGAACATCGACAAGGGCGACGCCATGGAGAAACTGGCTCAATCCCTCGCGAAGAAGAAAGTGGCTGCCTAGGCCCCGACTTCTTTCCGATCATGCAAGGCCCCCGTCTGGCACCTCCCGGGCGGGGGTTTTTCATGCCTGGAATGGCCGGACCGCTCCGTTCGTGAACAGGCGGGGGGCGATTGTTAAGAATGCCGGGGTTTCGGCAGAGTCCTGTTAACCATACCGCAAACCGTAGCGGGCACTCTTTCCCTGTCGCCGGAATGTTCCGGTGGCGGATGGATGCCCCGTCTGACATGCCCGCAAAGGGTGGCGGAAGGGGCAGGGTGACAGGAGAAACACGATGCCCTTTTCAGAGATCGAATTACAACCCGGATGCCTGCTCGGCGCCGAGGCCAATGCCGACGAATTCTATCAGGCAGGCCTGGCCTGTGCCGCAGGACTTGGGTCGGACGTGGACCTGATCTCCGCGCACAAATGGTTCAACCTCGCCGTGTCCAAGGGACATGAAGAGGCCCGGGTCCAGCGCCAGGAGATGGCGGACATGCTGAGCACGGAAGAAGTGAAGGTCGCGCTGTCGGCTGCCCGTGACTGGCTGAACCTGGCCAACTAGGCCCGGTCAGGGAATGTGGACGGCGCGGGGACGTGCGCCGTCCGCCTCCAGATCAGCTGACGCGGCGTTCCTGGTCCTTCCAGTAAACCTCGCGCAGATCCTTGCGCAGGATCTTTCCGGACGGATTGCGGGGCAGCGCCTCGATGAACTCCACCGATTTCGGACATTTGTAGCCGGCAATGCGCTCGCGCGCCCAGGCGATGATGCTGTCGGCCGTGGGCGACTCGCCCGGCTTGACCACGATGATGGCCTTGACGGCCTCGCCCCATTTCTCGTCCGGCACACCGATCACGGCGACATCCGCCACGCCCGGATGACCGAAGATCGCGTTCTCCACTTCCGCCGGATAGATGTTTTCGCCACCTGAGACGATCATGTCCTTCACCCGGTCGTGGATGTAGAGAAAGCCGTCCTCATCGAAATAGCCGGCATCGCCTGTGCGGAAGAAGCCGTGTTCGTCGATCGCCTCCCGTGTGGCATCCGGACGGTTCCAGTAGCCCTTCATGACAAAGGCGGACTTGATGGCGATTTCGCCGACGTCGCCCGTCGGCACGGCATTGCCGTCCCCGTCCAGGCAGCGCACGATGGTGGCTGGATAGGGCACGCCGCAGGAGCGCAGCTTGCCCCAGGCCGGATCATGCGCTTCCGGCGGCAGATAGGTGCCACAGCCGCCGGTCTCGGTCAGGCCGTAGAGCTGGGTGAATTTCGCGCCCATGATTTCCCGCGCTTCCAGCAGCAGGCTCTCGGCAATCGGCGAGGCGCCATAGAATACCTGTTGCAGGCTGGACCAGTCGATCTCCCTTACATTCGGCATCTGCGTCAGCATCAGGATCACTGCCGGCACCCAGAAGGCGTGGGCAATCCTGTGTTCGGGGATCAGCTTCAGGATCATGACCGGATCGATCTCCCGCAGCACAACCGCCTTGGCGCCCTGTGCAGCCGTCAGGATGCCGATGTTCACACCCGCCACATGGAACAGCGGCATGGCATTCATCACGGCATCGCCGACCTCGTAACTGGCCCAGTCGAGCATGCCGGCCTGTTCGAAGACGGCGCGGTAATTGCCATTGGTCAGCTGCACGCCCTTGGGCATGCCCGTCGTGCCGGATGTGTAGAGCTGGATGACATCGTCATCCTCCCGGGTCTTCAGGCCAGGCGCGTCAGTGGCCTGGCCGTCGCGCCAGGCGGGATAGAAGGGCCAGTCATCGCGGCCGCCATCAATCGCGATGACCTGTTGCAGGTCCGGCAGCTCGCTGCGGATCTGGTCGATCATGTCGTAGAAATCCTTGCCCACGAACAGGATTTTCACCCGCGCGTCGGACAGGATGAACTTCACCTCCGGCGGCGCCAGGCGCGTGTTTACCGCCGTCATCGTGGCGCGCGCCTTGGCTGCGCCGAACAGCATTTCGTAATAGACGGCCATGTTCTTGGCGAGATAGCCGACCCGGTCGTCCGGCTGCACGCCGAGGGCGATCAGGCCATTGGCCACCTGGGTCGAGCGGGTTTCCAACTCGCCGAAGCTGGTGGTTTCGCCTTCAAACCAGAACGCTTCGGCATCCGGGCGGATGCCGGCCTGCACGCGGGGAATGTCGGCCAAATGGGGCATCGCCTGTACGTCGATCATGGGGGTCCTCCGATGACAATTTCGTTTCCTCAGGCCCCATACTAGGGCAAATTCCGCGTGAGTCAGCCCGCCGCTGCCTGTTGTTGCAACTGGGGCTGCCGGGCCGGGCGGGGTTTCGATGGCTTGCGGTCTGTCCGGCTTTCCGGCACATCCCTCTGCATGACCGATACGATGACCGCCCCCGCACAAGACCTTGGCGAAACCATGCTGGAGATGGGCCGACGTGCCCGCGCCGCCTCGCGCGCGCTCGGCCGCATGACCCCGGCTGACCGGACGCGCGGCCTGATGGCGGTGGCGGCGGCCATCCGCGCCGCGGCGCCAAAGATCCTGTCGGCGAACGAACAGGACATGTCGGCGGCCCGCGAAAAGGGGCTGGACGCGGCCATGCTGGACCGTCTGGCGCTGGATGCGTCGCGGCTGGAAGGCATTGCCGCCAGTGTCGAGGCCGTGGCCGGGCTGGGCGATCCGATCGGCCGGGAACTGGCGCGCTGGACCCGTCCCAACGGACTCGACATTGCCCGTGTGGCCGTCCCGCTCGGCGTGATCGGCATCATCTATGAAAGCCGCCCGAATGTGACCGCCGATGCCGGTGCGCTGTGCCTGCGATCTGGCAATGCCGCCATCCTGCGGTGCGGCTCGGAAAGCACGCATTCCTCACGCGCCATCGTCGCGGCCATGCGCGATGCCCTGAAGGCCGAAGGCCTGCCGGAAGACGCCGTTCAGCTGGTGATGACGACAGACCGGGCCGCCGTCGGCCACATGCTGGCCGGGCTGGAGGGCAATGTCGACGTCATCGTGCCGCGCGGCGGGCGCAGCCTGGTGGAGCGCGTGCAGAAGGATGCCCGCGTGCCCGTGATCGGCCATCTCGAAGGCCTGTGCCATGTCATCGTCGACAAGGCCGCCGATCCCGACAAGGCCGTCTCGATCGTCCTGAACGCCAAGATGCGCCGGACCGGTATCTGCGGCTCGGCCGAGACGTTGCTGGTGGATGCCGCCGTGGCCGCCACCCTGCTGCCGAAAATCGCTGCGGCCCTGATGGAAGCCGGATGCGAGTTGCGCGGCGATGACCGGGCGCGCGCAATCGTGCCGGACATGGCAACCGCCACGGAAGCCGACTGGTCGACGGAATATCTCGCGCCCATCCTGGCCGTGGCCGTGGTGGACGATCTCACCGCTGCGCTGGACCATATCGGCACCTGGTCGTCCGGCCATACCGAATGCATCATCACAGAGGATGCCGCCGCTGCCGACCGTTTCTTCGCCAGCGTGGACAGCGCCATCCTGCTGCACAATGCATCGACCCAGTTCGCTGATGGCGGCGAGTTCGGCATGGGCGCGGAAATCGGCATCGCCACGGGGCGCATTCACGCCCGCGGGCCCGTGGGCGCCGATCAGCTGACGACCTACAAATATGTCGTGCGCGGCACCGGGCAGGTTCGTCCTTGAGCAGACCATTACTACCGGGGCCGTCGCGTGGATTGCGCATTGGCCTGTTCGGCGGCAGTTTCAATCCGGCCCATTCCGGTCATTTCCATGTTGCATCTACGGCCCTGCGGAGATTGCAGCTGGACTGGGTCTGGTGGATCGTGGCGCGCGGTAATCCGCTGAAGACCGGACACGGAGATTTCGGCGAGCGGTTCTGGTCGGCGGCGGCCATTGCAGACCATCCGCGCATGCGGGTGACCGATATCGAGCAGCGCCTGTCGCTGACCTATACGCACCGCACGCTGCTGACCCTGACGGCCCTGGCACCGGACACCAGATTCGTCTGGCTTATGGGCGCCGACAATATGGTCAACTTCCATCTCTGGGGCGAGTGGCAGCAGATTGCCGAACTGATGCCGATTGCGATTGTGGCCCGGCCGGGCGTGGGCCCCGGCGCGCGCAATTCTCCGTTTGCTCGCCGCTTTGGCCGAAACCGTATCGAGGAGGCGGCCGCCCCGACCCTGGCGGTTCGCGCGCCGCCAGCCTGGGTCTTCCTCAAGGCTCCGCTTGATCCGATCTCGTCCACCGCCCTGCGCCAGCAGAAGGCCGGAACATGAGCCTCAGCCCGGAAGACCTCGCCCGCCACAAACGGCACATCATGCTGAAGGAGATTGGCGGGCCCGGCGTGCAGAAGCTGCGCGCGGCCAGCGTGTCCCTTGTCGGGGCAGGGGCCCTTGGCGGTCCCTGCGCGATGTATCTGGCTGCGGCCGGCATTGGCCGGATCGAGCTGTGGGACGATGATGTGGTCGAGCGCTCGAACCTGCAGCGGCAGGTCCAGTTCGGGGAGGGCGATCTGGGCAAGTTCAAGGCCGAGATACTGGCTGCGCGCCTGTCGGCTCATCATCCGGGCACGCATGTCACATCGCGGCGCAAGCGATGGGAGGCCTCCGATGCGCTGGCGGGCGGCATACTCGTCGATGCCAGCGACAATTTTCCGACCCGCTATGCGCTGAACGAGACGGCGCATCGCAGCGCACGGCCCATGGTGCACGGGGCGGCGGCCGGCTGGAGCGGGCAGGCCAGCGTGTTTGCCTCCGGCTGCCGGGCGGGCGCGCCCTGTTATCGCTGCTGGGTGCCGCAGACCCCGCCAGAGGCCGAAGCGTGCGACGAGGTCGGCGTGGTCGGGCCGGTCACCGGAATCGTGTCCACACTGATGGCGCTGGAAGTGATCAAACTGGTCACCGGAGCGGGCACACCCCTGATCGGACATCTGGTGCTGGTGGACGGGCTGGGGGGGACACCGCGCAAGGTTGGTCTGCGCCGCGACGCGTCCTGTCCTGTCTGCGGCACTGAGCGCGCAGTTTGACTTCGCCTCGCGAGGGGCGCTTAAGTGCGCGTCACATCAGTCTGGAATGGAGGGAGACCAGAACGTGATGAAGCGTTTGCTCGTCGTATTGCTGACACTTGCGATCATCCTGACCACGGGCTGGTGGATGCTGCGCCGTGCCGACATTTCCTACAATACGCTGGAATCGGTCTATTCGAAATCGAACAGCCGCTACCTGAAAACCGGTGACCGGATCGAACTGCACTTTACCGATTCCGGCCCGCGCGACGCCCCGGCTGTGATCCTTGTGCACGGCTATTCGGCCTCGCTGCACACCTGGGACGACTGGACCCGGCAATTGCGCAAGGATTACCGCGTCATCCGGCTGGACCTGCCGGGGCATGGCCTGTCGCGCTGCTTGGACAATGACGAGATCGGGATCGAGCAATTCGTGGCAAGCGTCGACCGGCTGGCCGGGTCGCTTGATGTGGACCGCTTCACCCTGGTCGGGAACTCCATGGGCGGTCACACGGCCTGGGCCTATGCGCTGCAACATCCGGAGAAGCTTGACGGGCTGGTATTGGTGGACGCCGCCGGCTGGCTGGACGAGCCGGGCGAGGGTGAAGGCCAGCCCTTCATCTTCAAGCTGCTGCGCAACGGCCTGGCCCGCAGCGTGATCCGGGACCTCGACATGTCGGCCCTGATCCGGTCCGGCCTGGAGGACAGTTTCGCCGATCCGGAATTCGTGACGGATGAAATGGTCGAGCGCTATTCGGCCCTGTCGCGGGCCCCGTGCCATCGCGATGCCCTGTTGACGCTGATGAGCGGCGCAACGCTTCGCGTGCTGGCCTCGAAGGAGAGACTGGCGGCCATCACCACGCCCACCCTGATCATGCATGGCGACACCGACAATCTGATCCCCGTGGCGCATGCCCACAAATTCGCGGACGCGATTCCCGGCGCCGAGCTGATCATCTATCCGCAGACCGGGCATATCCCGCAGGAAGAAGTGGCCACGCAGTCGGTCCGCGACCTGCTTGGCTTCCTGTCCGGCCTGCATGCCGATCCGGTCGAGATGTCGCCGGAAGATGCACCGGCCCTGCCAGCGCCGGATGGTGGCTGATACGTATTTGCGAAACCGATGCCGGAGGTCATGCGTAGAAAGGTCAAAGGAGACCTTTCATGCGCCTGACCCCGATCCTGCTTGCCCCGTTTCTGGCTGTTGCCTGCAGCACGCAGCCTGACCATCGCCCGGACACCGCGCCGCCGCCGACCGTTGCGGCCGTGGATCTCGATCGCTATGCCGGGCTCTGGTACGAGATTGCGCGCTATCCCAATTCCTTCGAGGCAGGCTGTACGGGCGTGACAGCAGAGTATGGCCTGAACGCCGATGGCACGGTCAGCGTGACGAATACCTGTTTCAAGGGGTCCCTGGACGGTGAAAAGGACGTCGCCGAAGGCACGGCCCGCATTGTCGACGGCAGCAACAACACCAAGCTGAAAGTGAAATTCGCGCCGGACTGGGTGCCCTTCGCCTCCGGCGATTACTGGGTCCTGGCATTGCAGCCGGACTATTCCGCCGCCCTGGTCGGCAGTCCGGACGGGAAATATCTCTGGATCCTGTCGCGCACACCGCAATTGGCGCCGGATGTGCTTGCCGCCCTCAAACAGCGCGCCACTGACCTCGGCTATGCCACCGCGCCGCTGGAAATGACGCTGCAACCGGAACAGGGGTGACGCTGCGGGCGGGCTCTGATAGGCGGGATTCATGAGCCTGCCAGACCTTGATGATCGCAATTTCGATGCGGACCGCCAGCACTGGATCCGGGTACGGGTCTATTATGAGGACACCGATTTCACCGGCATGGTCTATCATGCCAATTATCTCCGCTTCTTCGAGCGCGGGCGGTCGGACCATCTGCGCGATGCCGGCATTTCGCACCAGTCCCTGCTGGATCGCGAAGACCCGGCCGCCTTCACGCTGACACGGGTCGAGGTAGACTATCGCAAGGCGGCGCGGGTCGATGACCTGCTGCTGATCCGCACGCGCTATCTTGGCACGGAAGGACCCCGTATCCGCTTTTCCCAGACCTGTTTCCGGGGCGAGGAGGTGATCGCCGAGGGCGAGATCACGGCCGTCATGATCCATGCGGACGGGCGTCCGCGCCGGCCCATCCGGGAGCTTGTGGCGCATCTGGAAGCCTATCGCTGGGAGGACGCGACTTGAAAATTCTGACCGGCATTCTGGCCGGCGCCTGTCTGGCCGCGCCCGCGATGGCGGAAGCCGATGCCGCCCCCCAGCCCGAATTCGACCGGGAGCGCGGCTTCTATGTGGCGGTGCGCGGCTATGGCTCGATCGGGGACCAGAACAATCTGATCTTCGACGACAGCCGGGAAGTGGCCGGCGCGGTCGGCTGGCGGCCGCATCATTCGCTGCGGCTGGAGGCGGAATATGCCTTCCGCTGGGCAAACATTGTCGGTCTCAACGGTGCCAGCACGGCGCGGGGGAATTTCACGAGCCGTTCGCTGGGCGTGCACGCCTTCTATGATTTCCGCCATGGCAAGCGCCTGCGCCCCTTTGTCGGGGCCGGCGGCGGCGCGGGCATTCAGGATTTCGACTTCACCGGACCCGCCGACATCAATCCGGATTTCATCGTGGTCGGCAAGGACACCAATTCCAGCGCCTACTGGAACCTGTTTGCCGGGGCGACCTATCATGTCTCCGAACATGTCCGCCTGTCGCTGGGCACGGAATATGTCTCCTATTCGGACCAGGCGGTGGCCTCCAATCTGGGGGGTATCGACGGGATCAACCGGGCCTACAATTTCTATGTCGGCACCCGCTGGTTCATTCCCAGCCTGTCCCGCTGACCGAAAAATAAGCGTGCCTCCGGTCTGGCAGGCCACGTTTCGTTAAGAAAACGCCCCTAGCCGTTAACCGGACTGCGGAAACTGGCAATCCTGCCGTGTTTCTGCCGGATTTGGTATGGAAATAGGGGTGTGCCGGTCCCGGGCGGGATGCGGCCGATCACCCATGATGCGCAGACAGGAGCATTGGCCCCATGGAATCAGACGCGATAGGCGCCGCCGCAACCCATAGCGACTTTTCGCTGTTCAGCCTGATCATGGCCGCCGACCCGGTTGTGAAACTGGTTCTCCTGTTCCTTCTGCTGGCCTCTGTCTGGTCATGGATGGTGATTGGCGAGAAACTGTTTTCCCTCGGCAGCCTGCGCAAGAAATCGCGCCAGTTCGAGGAAGCCTTCTGGAGCGGCCGGACCGAGGATTTCGACATGCGTCCGGGCCAGGCCTCGAATGACGCGGCCAGCCGGGTGTTCGCCGCAGCGGCCCGCGAATGGTCCGATGCCCGCCGCGGCGCGGCCACGCCGGCCGAGGCGGCCGCCATTGTCAGCCGGGCCGAACGGTCCATGCGCGCGGCGGTCGACCGGGAAGTCGGCCGCGCGGGCAATGGCCTTGGCGTGCTGGCCACGATCGGGTCGGCATCGCCCTTCATCGGCCTGTTCGGTACGGTCTGGGGCATCATGAACGCCTTCCTCAACATTGCCGAGAAGCAGGACACCAGCCTCGGCACGGTGGCCGGGCCGATTGCCGAAGCCCTGTTCGCGACCGGGCTCGGCCTTGTCGCCGCCATTCCGGCCGTCATCTTCTACAACAAGTTCACCGGTGACCTGACCAAGCTGGGCGACCAGCTCGACACCTTCTCGCAGGATGTTCTGGTGCGCCTGTCGCGCCGCGCGTCCGAATCCGCGAGGGACTAGGCGATGGGACTGATCCTCGGCTCGGGCGGCAAGGGTGGACGGCGCGGCCGGCGTGCCCTGAACGCCGAAATCAATGTCACGCCCTTCGTGGACGTCATGCTTGTTCTGCTGATCGTGTTCATGATCACCGCGCCGCTTCTGGTGCGCGGCGAGGAGGTGAACCTGCCGAAGACGAGTTCGGGCCCGATCAAGACCGAGCCCAATGACGATCCGCTGGCTATTTCGATCCGCGAGAATGGGGACGTCTTCATACAGACGACCAAGGTGGAGGACATTGCCTCGCTCGGCCCGCAGCTGCAGGCCATTATCGGTGAGGGATACGAACAGCCCATCTATCTGCGCGGCGACGAGAACACGCCTTATGGCCGGATCATGGAAGTGACGGCCGAAATCCGGGCGGCCGGCTATACGCGCGTGTCCTTTGTGACTGAACAGAAGAAGTAGGAGCGTACCGCCCCACATGCTGCGCGGCTTCACCCTCTCGACCGTTCTTCATGCCACCGTGCTCGCCGCGGCGGTCATGACGTGGCCGACGCGCAAGAGTGAATGCGACCGCCAGATCGAGAAGCTGGAGCGCGAGGAGCCCGGCCTGTCGCAGGTCGATATCCTGCTGCGCCTGCCGCAATGCGCCAGCACGATCGATGTGCCGATCGACATTGTCGATATCGGCCTGGTGACGGATGTCGCCCCGATTCAGAAAGCCGAGGAGGCCCCTGAGGAAGAGGTCGAGGAGACCGAACCCGAGGAACAGCCCGACCCGGTCGAGGACGATGTGGAAATCGTCGAGGATCCGCCCGAGGAACAGGAAGAGGTCAACGAGACCCGCGAGACCGAGACCGCCGAGGAAGAACCTGTCGTGGAAGACACGCAGGCCGAACCGGAAGAAACCCCGAAGGAGCCTGAGCCCAAGAAGGAAGAGCCTCCGAAGGAAAAGCCGAAGCTGATCGAAAAGCAGAAGCCGAAATCGGAGTCCGATGATCTCGACTTCCTGAACGATTTCGAGGACATCCTGAAGGACAAGGCCCAGAGCCAGCGCAAGGCCGCGCAGGAACAGGCGCCGCCGCCGATCAACAAGCCTGTGCTGAAAGACGTTCAGCAGCCCCGAAAGGGGGCAGGGGAGCGGCGCGGCAACACCGCATCGCTTCAGGCTGCCATGCGCCGCCAGGTCGGCTATTGCTGGAACGGCATCGATGATCTGCCCAAGGAAGACCAGTTTGACGTGGTGATCCGCGTTCAGCTGAATCTGGACGGATCGCTGGACGGGAATGCCCGCCTTGTGTCGCCGCGATCCATGCCGATCGGCCGCCGGGGTGTTGTGGTCCAGCGGGCCCTGACAGCCGTGCGCCAATGTGCAAATTACCAGTTGCCTGCCGACGATTATGACGAATGGAAAGACATCGAGGTCACGATTGGACCGCTCAAATGAGGATTTTGATGCGTGCTGGCCAGACCATAGTCTTCCTGATCCTTGCCGGGCTGGCTGGTGGCGCATGGGTGTTTGCCGATAGCGGTCATGGTGCGACCGGCGATGAAATTGCAAACAGCCTGCGCCGCCAGATTGGCTATTGCTGGGAGGGCGCCGGAGATTTGCCGCCTGCCCAGAGGATAGACGTGTTGCTCCGCTTTTCGTTGGACAGGGATGGCGGGATCGCCGGAGCGATCAATATCCTGTCGCCGGAAGCTGGAAACGGCCTTGAAGCCCCGACCAGCCATCCGGCTGTCCAGAAGGCTGTCGCCGCGGTGACCAAATGTGCGCCATACAATCTTCCAAAAGAACACTACGATATTTGGGATGACGTCGAGGTTACGATAGGACCAGTCTCGATGTCCCTGGTTTCCTGAAGGAGTTAATGATGATCCGCTTCCTGACAGCCATGATGCTGGCCTTGCTACTGCCCCTGAGCCTTGCCCTGCCGGCGGCGGCGCAGCTGCAGGTTCGTGTCGATGAGGGCAATTTCCAGCCCACACCGCTGGCCATTCCGGACTTTGAAGTCCGTGGCACCAATGCCGAACTGGCAGAAGACATTGCCGAAGTCGTGCGGGCAGACCTAGAATCGACCGGCCTGTTCGACATCCAGAACCCGGCCTCCTTCATCCAGAAGGATCTGTCGATTGACGTGCAACCCCGCTTCCCGGATTGGCGTATCATCCAGACCGAAGGTCTGGTCGTTGGCGCCTATGAGGAATTGCCCGACGGCAAGATCGCGGTCTCCTTCCGTCTGTGGGATGTCTATGGCGGGGAAGTCATGCGCATCAATGGCCAGCCCGGCCGCCGCCTGACGACGACCCCGGACAATTGGCGCCGCATCGCGCACAAGATTGCCGATTCGATCTATACGCGCCTGACCGGGGAAGACCCGTATTTCGATACGCGCATTGTCTACATTGCCGAGACGGGCCCGAAGACCGAGCGCGTCAAGCGCCTGGCCATCATGGATGCCGACGGCGCCAATCAGCAATACCTGACCCAGGGCGCCAATACGGTGCTGACGCCGCGCTTCAGCCCGTCTGCGCAGGAAATCACCTACATGTCCTATGAAGGCGGTCGCCCGCGCGTCTATCTCTTCAATATCGAGACAGGCCGCCAGGAATTGCTCGGCAATTTCCCCGGCATGACGTTCGCGCCCCGTTTCTCGCGGGATGGCGAAAGCGTCCTGCTGACCCAGGCGCAGGGCGGTAATTCCGACATCTATCTGATGAATCTGCAAACGCGCCAGTCACGCCGCCTGACTGATCATCCGGCGATTGATACGTCGCCCTCCATGTCGCCGGACGGCCGGGCCATCGTGTTCACCTCTGATCGCGGCGGCAGCCCGCAGCTCTACATCATGAACACCGATGGCAGCCCGCGGACCTGCCCGTCGGGTGGTCGGGACGTGGCCTGCCGGATTACCTTCAGCAGGGGTCAGTATTCCACCCCGGTCTGGAGCCCGCGCGGCGATCTGGTGGCCTTCACCAAGCAACTCAGCGGCCGATTCTACATCGGCGTGATCGGAATCGACGGCAAGGGCGAGCGCCTTTTGACCGAATCCTATCTCGATGAAGGCCCGGACTGGTCGCCGAACGGCCGGGTCATCGTTTATTTCCGCGAAAGCCGTCCGGGCGCCGGACCCCAGCTCTGGTCGGTCGACCTGTCGGGCCGGAACGAGCGCCGCCTGACCACCCAGACAGACGCGTCTGACCCGGCCTGGTCGCCATTGTTGCAATAATTTCATACACTTCGCCCCCGGTTTTCGTCCGGGGGCGTTGCTTTTTGGAGACAAATCATCAAAATAGTTCGCAATCCGGCTGGAAGCTCTGCTTCCGCCCGATTGTCGCCCGAATTCTGTCAGAATATGGAGACAGATACCCGCTACATCCGGCACAACGTTGACAAACGCCAGCCGTAAGGCGTCAATTAGCACTCAGGACATCCAGGGGAGTCTGAATAGCAATGAATACCACTTTTAAACTTGCAGCCGCTGCGGCGGTTGTACTCTCGATCAGCGCGTGTGCATCCCAGCCGGAACCTGTCGAACAGGTCGAGGAACAGGCACCGGTTGAAGTCGCCGAGCCCGCTCCGGCGCCGGCTCCGGTCGTCGAACAGCCTGCAGCACCGACCGGCCCGGTTGCCGGTTCGCTGGAAGACTTCCGCGTGAACGTTGGCGAGCGCGTCTACTTCGACCTCAACGGCTATCGCCTCGACGTCGACGATCAGGAAATCCTGAAGCGTCAGGCTGCCTGGCTGTCGTCCTATCCTGCCGTTCGCATCATCGTGGCGGGCAACTGCGACGAGCGCGGCACGCGTGAGTACAACCTGGCCCTCGGCGAGCGTCGTGCTTCGATCGTGAAGGACTATCTGGTCAGCCTCGGCGTCGACCCGTCCCGCATCGACACGATCTCCTACGGCAAGGAACGCCCGATTGCTGCCGGCTCCGACGAGCAGGCATGGGCCCTGAACCGCAACGGGTTCACGCAAATCGTTTCCGGCACGACCAGCTAGGTTTCTGCCGCAAATCGGTTCACAGATTGCAGCCGGGTGCCTTAATTTGGCCCCGGCTGTTTTTGTATGTTTGCCCGCGATAATCTGGAGGCTCCACCTGATGTTCAAAGCGCCCGCTCTTGTCCTTGCCGGCTTCTGCCTGTTTGCCAGCCCTGCCATCGCCCAGCGCGGGGCCCCGATCACGCAAGGTGTGACAAGCTCTGACCTGTCCCAGCAGGTCGCGCAGGCGCGCCAGCAGAGCGCCCAGGTCCAGGTCGAGGTGAATGGCCTGACCGGCGACGTGATGCAGCTGACCGGACGGGTCGAGACCCTTGAATTCCAGCTTCAGCAGGCCCGCGAGACCAGCGAGAACCTGCAGCGGGACAATGAAGCCCTGATCGACGAGGTCGATACGCTGCGCGCCCGTCTCGAAGGGCAATCGGGTGAACTTGCCTCCCTCAGATCCGCGCTGGCCGCCGCGGGCCTCGTTCCGGAAACGGATCCTGAGCTCGGCCCGGCCCCCGGCGAGTTCGGCACGCTGGCCGAGCCTGACATGGGCGGGTCTTCCGCTGCCGGTCCGCGCCGCCTCGACACGCCGTCGGCAATGTCCATGCCGTCTGCCGGTGCCGAGCCGTCCGGTCCCACACGGCTGACGCCGGCAGGGGACACGTCCGGATCACAGGCGCTGCCCGAAGGCTCACTCGGCACGATTTCCGCCAGCGCGCTTCCGGGAGAGGCCGGGCCGCTGTTTGCGCTCGCGAAGTCCCGCCTGATCCAGTTCGACTATGCCGGGGCCGAAGAGGCCTTCCGCGCCTTCCTCGAGGAATTTGGCGACGATCCGCAGGCGGGCGAAGCCTATTACTGGCTGGGAGAGTCGCTCTACCAGCAAAAGGCCTACGCCGACAGCGGCGCGGCCTATACGACGATGATCCGCTCCTATCCCGATGATCCGCGTGCGGCCGATGCGCTGGTCAAGCTGGCCCGCGCCATGCGCCTGATCGGGGACAAGGAAAAGGCCTGCCTTGCCCTCGGCACGCTGCCGAACCGCTACCCGGATGCCTCGGTCCGCACCCGCGACCTGGCCGCGGTGGAGCGGACGCGGTCCGGCTGCGACAACTGATCTTACCTGCCTGACATGACGGATGCGTTCGACCGGCTCTGCGGCACTGGCCCGGGGCCGGTGGGCATTGCCGTGTCCGGAGGCAGCGATTCTCTTGCCCTGCTTGTCCTGGCAAAGGCGTGGTCCGACCGGACAGGGCGCCCACTGATTGCGCTGACCGTCGATCACCGGCTTCGGCCCGAGGCGGCGGACGAGGCGCGCTTCGTGGCCGAGACCTGCGCCCGGATCGGAGTGGACCATCAGACCCTTGTCTGGGATCGGCCTGTTGCCAAACAGGCGCTGGCCCGCCGCGCGCGCCATGGGCTGATGGCCCGTGCCCTGCGGGACAGGGGCGGCGACAGGCTGCTGCTGGGGCATACATCCGATGATCAGTGCGAAACCTTCCTGATGCGGGCCCGGCAGGGCTCCACCTGGTTCGGCCTGTCCGGCATGCAGCCGCTCGCCCTGTCCCCGGCCTGGCCGGAAGGGGAGGGCATTCTGCTGGCGCGTCCGCTCCTGCACCGCAGCCGGGCCGACCTGCAGGCTGACCTCAAGCAGCGCGGCCTGGACTGGGTGGAGGATCCCTCGAACCGCGATCCGGCCTATGAACGCGTCCGGGTGCGCCGACTGCTGGGTGGGCAGGCAGCGCTGAAGGCCCGGATCCTGGCCTGTCAGGGCCGGTTCCAGGTGTTGCGGCAGATGGAAGAGCGCCTGATCGGCCGCTGGATGGAGTCGCGCGTCGAGCCTGATCCGGCGGGCGGGTTCAGGGTCCGGCCGCAGGGCCTGCCGCAAGAGCGTGCCGAACGGGCGCTGGGCGTGATGATCCAGATTGCCGGGGGGCGGGACGTGCCGCCCCGCCGCGATGCGCTCCAGCCGCTGGTCCGGCGGCTTCTCGCTGAAAGCGGGTTCTCCGGGGCCACTCTGGGCGGCGTCATGATCCAGCGCAGGCAGGGTGATCTGGTTTTGCGGCCAGAGCCCGATGTGGCGGGCGATGCGGCGGATCCGGAGCGGTCAGAGGCCCGGTTCCAGGCCGTGAAACGCCTCTATCTGGGCCGGACGTGACAAAACAGCCATTTTAGGAGCATTTGAGTCGTTTTCGTGCGATAAGCTTCCTATGTTACGCGGTGAACACCGGAATCTGGAGCACGACGCGATATGAACGTCAGGAATTTGGCAATCTGGGGCGCGATCGCCCTGCTGGTTATTGGCATGGCCGTGGCAATGGGCGGCAACCCCCAGGCCGCGCGTGCGGAAAAGGCCAAACTGTCCGCCATTTATGAACTGGTGGAAGAGGGCAAAGTCTCTGATGCGACGCTTGGCGACCAACGCCTGATCGTGACCACGACCGATGGCCGGACCATGGTCAGCGAGCTGCGGGCGCTCGACATGACCACCCAGCAATTCCTGGAAGACAATGGCGTGCCCTTCAGCGTGGATGCTGACAGCGGCCAGAACACGTTTGCATCCCTGATCTTCTCCATCCTGCCAATCCTGCTGATTGTCGGCTTTGTCTTCTTCATGATGCGCCAGATGCAGTCCGGCGGCGGCCGGGGCGCGATGAGCTTCGGCAAGAGCCGCGCCCGCCTTCTGACCGAAAAACATGGCCGCGTGACGTTTGATGACGTGGCAGGTGTGGATGAAGCCAAGGAAGAGCTGCAGGAAATCGTCGAATTCCTCCAGGATCCGTCCAAATTCCAGCGCCTCGGCGGCAAGATCCCGAAAGGCGCGCTGCTGGTCGGTCCGCCCGGTACCGGCAAGACGCTGCTGGCCCGCGCCGTGGCCGGCGAGGCCGGCGTGCCCTTCTTCACGATTTCCGGCTCGGACTTTGTCGAAATGTTTGTCGGCGTCGGCGCCAGCCGCGTGCGCGACATGTTCGAACAGGCCAAACGCTCTGCGCCCTGCATCATCTTCATTGACGAGATCGATGCGGTCGGCCGCTCCCGCGGCGCCGGCCTCGGCGGCGGCAATGACGAGCGCGAGCAGACGCTGAACCAGCTGCTGGTCGAGATGGATGGCTTCGAAGCCAATGAAGGCATCATCCTGATCGCGGCCACCAACCGTCCGGACGTTCTGGACCCGGCCCTGCTGCGTCCTGGCCGGTTCGACCGCCAGGTCACGGTTGGCAATCCGGACATCATGGGCCGCGAAAAGATCCTGCGCGTGCACATGCGCAATGTGCCGCTGGCCAAGGATGTCGACGCCAAGACGATTGCGCGCGGCACGCCCGGTTTCTCGGGTGCAGACCTCGCAAACCTCGTGAACGAGGCTGCGCTGCTTGCGGCCCGCCGGGGCAAGCGCGTGGTCGCCATGCAGGAATTCGAGGACGCCAAGGACAAGGTGCTCATGGGCCCGGAAAAACGGTCCATGGTGATGTCCGAAAAGGAAAAGGAACTGACCGCCTGGCACGAGGCCGGACACGCCATCGTGGCGCTGAAAGTGCCGGCCGCCGATCCGGTGCACAAGGCAACCATCATTCCGCGCGGCCGTGCGCTCGGCATGGTCATGCAGCTGCCGGAAGACGACAAGCTGTCCATGTCCAAGATCGAGATGACGTCGCGTCTGGCCATCATGATGGGCGGTCGTGTGGCCGAGGAACTGAAATTCGGCGACGACAATGTCACCGCCGGGGCCGCGTCCGACATCCAGCAGGCCACCCGTCTGGCCCGGGCCATGGTCACGCGCTGGGGCTTCGCCGATGCGGTGGGCCCGGTCGATTATGGTGAGGACCAGGGCGATGTGTTCCTGGGCCAGCAACTCGTGCAATCCTCGCATGTCTCTGAAGAGACGTCCCGCAAGATCGAGGAAGAGGTACGCAAGCTGATCCAGACCGGCATGGACGATGCCCGCCGGATCATGACGGACTACCGCAAGGATTGGGAAGCCATCGCGACCGGCCTGCTCGAATACGAGACGCTCAGCGGGGAAGAGATTTCCCAGCTGCTCAAGGGCAATCCGCCGACGCGCCCCGATTTTGGCGATGATGACACCACACCCGGCTCGGCCGTGCCGGTGATTGGCAAGCGCCGCAAGCCGAAAGGCGATGGCGGCCTGGGGGATCCGGAGCCGAACCCAGCCTGATCCCGAATCGTACCCATGTGGCGGAGGGCGCTGTGATCATCGCAGCGCTCTTTTGCATTCCGCAGAGTACAGTCTGAGACGCATTGAAACGCCCTGAACCGAATTGAAATGGCGTGAACCGGGGTGAACCGTCCGCCGGGAACGCGTCACACCGTTTCGCATGGGTTCGCTGCGGCTTGCCTTTCCCCGCGCCGGCCCTAACCTCACCGGTCAGATCGCAGACTTGGCCCACCCGTGAGGTGCCGCTATCAAGCCAGCCGGTGCGGTGCGGAGTCGGGGCAGGGGACCGCAGGACGGAGGCTGGCGCCAATATGTGCAATACCCCCCTTCAGGTGTCGCTGGACATTGGTCATGACGTGCTGCTGCGCCCGGTCGGGCTGGAGGACGAGCCGCGCTTCCGCAAGATTTTCGAGCAGATGTCCCCGGAGTCCCGCTATCTGCGGTTCTTCAGCGGCGCCAATCCTGTTCCCGATGCGGTCGTGCACACGCTGGCGGATGCTGATGGGGACCGGCACATCGCCTGGGGCATCCTGAACTCGGATGTCGAGGGCCAGCCCCTGATGGCCGCTGCCCATGCCATCCGCAGCGAGCCGGGCAGTTCCCGCGCCGAGCTGGCGCTGGGCGTGCTGGATCAGTATCAGGCGCACGGCCTGTCCCGCCTGCTGATCGCGTCGGTGGCCCTGTCCTGCCGGGCCTGCGGGATCACCACTCTGGAAGCCGAAACCCTGCCGGAAAACCGCAAGGCAAATCACCTGTTCAAGGCGCTGGGTGGCAAGGTCATCCGGCCCATGCCGCCGACCACACTCTGGGAATTCGATGTCGCCCAATTGATCGAAACCCTCCGAACGATGGACCGTCCGGAGGGTTTACGAAAAGTGTTTGCCGTCAATGCAGACGAAGCGGCCTAGGAAACCCGCTCCACCATCATGTGCTTGATCTTGGCGATCGCCTTGGCCGGGTTTAGGCCTTTCGGGCAGACCTGCGCACAGTTCATGATCGTGTGGCAGCGATACAGCTTGAACGGATCCTCAAGATCGTCGAGGCGCTCGCCAGTGGCTTCATCGCGGCTGTCGATCAGCCAGCGATACGCCTGAAGCAGCGCGGCCGGGCCGAGATACTTGTCGCCATTCCACCAATAGGACGGGCAGGAGGTCGTGCAGGATGCGCAGAGAATGCACTCATAGAGGCCGTTCAGCTCTTCCCGGTCTTCCTCGGACTGCTTCCATTCCTTTTCAGGCTCTGGCGTCACCGTTTTCAGGTAGGGCTGCACATAGGCGTGCTGGGCGTAGAAATTGGTCAGGTCCGGGATCAGGTCCTTCACAACCGGCTGGTGGGGCAGGGGCGCGATGGAGATCACGCCGCCCGGCAGCTCGTCAAAGCCCTTGGTGCAGGCAATCGTGTTCTGCCCGGCAATGTTCATCGCGCAGGAACCACACACGCCTTCGCGGCAGGAGCGGCGGAAGGCCAGCGTCGGGTCAATGGTGTTCTTGATGTAGAACAGCACGTCCAGGATCATCGTGCCGGCCTTGTCCATGTCGACCCAGTAGACATCCCAGCGCGGATTGCCGCCTTCTTCGGGGCTGTAGCGATAGATCTTGAACTGGCGAAGATTGGTCGCGCCTTGCGGCTTGGGCCAGGTCTTGCCTTTTTTCGGCGCGGAACCTTTGGGGAGGGTAAGCTGTACCATGTCGTGCGTGCCTTGCTGTCCTTAGTACACCCGGGCCTTCGGCTCGATGTAGCTGATTTCGTTCGAGAGCGTGTAATTGTGCACTTCGCGATAGTCGATCGTGACCTTGCCGGCCTCGTCGCACCAAGCCAGCGTGTGCTTCATCCACGTCTCGTCATCGCGCTCTGAATAGTCCTCGCGGGCATGTGCGCCGCGGCTTTCCTGGCGGTTGGAGGCCGAATTCACCGTCACGGCCGCCTGAGCGATGAGATTGTCGAATTCGAGCGCCTCGACGAGGTCGGTGTTCCAGACCATGCCGCGATCCTTCACATCGATGCCAGGCGCCTTCTTGTAGACTTCCTCGATCGCATCCACGCCGTCCTTGAGAACGTCGCCGGTGCGGAAGACGGCGCAATTGTTCTGCATCGCCTTCTGCATTTCGAGGCGCAGTTTCGCAACCGGCTGGTCACCCGATGCATTGCGCAGGCGATCCAGGCGCTCGAGATGCTTGTCGGTCGCGCCTTTGGGCAGTTCCGGCTGGGTTGCGCCGGCTTCGGTGGTCGCGCCGCAGCGCTGGCCAGCTGCGCGGCCGAACACGACAAGGTCGATGAGCGAGTTGGAGCCGAGACGATTGGCGCCGTGAACCGAGACACAGGCCGCTTCGCCAACGGCCATCAGGCCGGGAACAACCGAGTCCGGGTCGCCATTCTTCTTGGTCAGCACTTCGCCGTGATAATTGGTCGGGATGCCGCCCATATTGTAGTGGACCGTCGGAAGCACCGGGATCGGCTCTTTCGTGACATCGACACCGGCAAAGATCTTTGCCGTTTCCGAAATGCCCGGCAGGCGCGCCGCCAGCACATCTGCGCCAAGGTGTTCAAGGTGCAGGTGGATATGATCCTTTTCCGGGCCGACACCGCGGCCTTCGCGGATTTCCATTGTCATGGCGCGTGAGACAACATCGCGGGACGCAAGGTCCTTGGCGGACGGGGCATAGCGCTCCATGAAGCGTTCGCCTTCGGAATTGGTCAGGTATCCGCCTTCGCCGCGGGAGCCTTCGGTGATCAGGCAGCCGGACCCGTAGATGCCGGTCGGGTGGAACTGGACGAATTCCATGTCCTGCAGCGGCAGGCCGGCGCGCAGCACCATCGCATTGCCATCGCCTGTACAGGTGTGGGCAGACGTACAGGAGAAGAACGCGCGGCCATAGCCACCGGTCGCCAGAACAACCTTTTGCGCGCGGAACCGGTGCAGCGTGCCGTCATCCAGTTTCCAGGCGGTCACACCACGGCAGGCGCCTTCCTCATCCATGATCAGGTCGAGCGCGAAATACTCGATGAAGAACTCGGTCTCTTCCTTGACGCACTGGCCGTACAATGTGTGCAGCATGGCGTGGCCGGTCCGGTCAGCAGCGGCGCAGGTACGCTGCACCGGGCCCTTGCCGAATTCGCGGGTCATGCCGCCAAAGGCACGCTGATAGATCTTGCCTTCCTCGGTCCGTGAGAAGGGCATGCCCCAGTGTTCCAGCTCGTACACAGCGGCCGGCGCCTCGCGGCAGAGATATTCGATTGCGTCCTGGTCGCCCAGCCAGTCCGACCCCTTCACGGTGTCGTACATGTGCCAGCGCCAGTCATCTTCGCCCATATTGCCCAGCGAAGCGGCAATGCCGCCCTGCGCCGCAACCGTGTGCGACCGGGTCGGGAAGACTTTCGAGATACAGGCCGTTTTCAGGCCGGCCTGCGCCGCGCCCAGGGCTGCGCGGAGGCCGGAGCCGCCGGCGCCGACGACCACGACATCATAGGTATGGTCGGTCCAGGTGTAATTGCTCATCGTGTTGCTTCTCCCGCAGGCTCTAGGCGCCTGCGCCAATCCAGAGTTTGAGAACCGACAGGGCCACGGTCACGAACAGCGCGATGCACGCAAAACTGTTCAGGATCAGCAGGGCCGACTTGGTTCCCGTTTTTGCGATATAGTCCTCGATCACCACCTGCATACCGATCCGCATGTGATAGAACGCCGCGCCGGCGGTCAGGATCAGCAGGATCGCGTTCCAGGGCTGTGCGGCCCAGGCCTGCGCAGAAGCGAGATCGCCGCTCATCGCATTGATGATCGAATAGACGAACCACGGAACCAGGAAGATCAGCGCAATTGCCGAGACGCGCTGGCGGATATGGGTCTCCGTGCCGGACTTGGCTGAACCGAGGCCGCGGGCTGCCTTGGCAGGAGTGACGAAATTGTTCGATGCCATGTCAGTCGCCTCCTAGAGCCAGGTCGTGGCAGCAAAGATTGCTGCAGCGCCGATAACCGAAACCGCATAGATCAGGACCGAAACCGTGCTGGCTGTTTTCGGGTCAAAGCCGATATGCGGCCCATCCCAGAGCAGGTGCCGGATGCCGTTCAGCAAGTGGTACAGGACCGCCACGGCCCAGAGGAACAGGATGACCTGACCGTACCAGGCCGAAATCACCGTCTCGATCAGGCTGTACCAGCCCGCGCCGGTGGCGAGCGCCAGAATCCATGCGGTGATCAGAAAAGTGCCGAAATACAGGGCCATGCCTGTGAAGCGGTGGGTGATGGACGCCGCCATCGTGATGTGGAATCGCCAGATCTGAAGATGCGGCGACAATGGGCGGGTATCTGCCCGGGAAGTGCTTGTCATGAGGGATGACCTTGCTTGCCTGCAATGAACGCTTTTGCTTGGGTTCTAGGTGTCTCTATGATCCTGTCAACGCTGCAGGGCTAGGGAGCGACAATATGAAACCTTTTCTTTTTGCACTTGCCGTAGGGGCCGTATCACCGGTCGCTCTGGCCGACCCGCTGGACACGCTGGTGCCGGCCTATGAGGCGCATGTCCGGCAGGCGAGCCCTGACGCTGCAGCAAAGGATGCAGAGGTTTCACCGGACCGTTGGCCGGATGTCCGGCCAGCGGTTCTCGCCGCTCAGGCGGAGACGGCGCGCGCGCTTCTGGCGGACGTGAAAAAAGCTGAAACCGACCGCGACATCGACCAGGCCATCCTAATTCGCCTCCTGACATCCGACATCATGTGGGTCGAGACCGATTCGGCGCGTATCCCCTTCACGGGCGATTGGGGCTTTCATGCAGAGCCGATCTTTGCAGCCATGCAGACCGAACTGGACAGTGTCGAAGCGGCTGAAGCTTGGATCGCACGATTGAATGATGTGCCCCGCTATTTTGGAGACCATGTCGACAATATGCGCCGTGGCATCGATACCGGCTGGACCGCCTATCGCGACCCGCTTGAAACCGTGATCGACCAGATCCGGGAGCAGGTTGTGGACGATCCGGAAGACAGCAGCCTGTATGCGCCCTTCCTGTCGCTTCCGGAAGACATGGACCCGGCGACCGCGGCGCGACTGCAGGCAGAAGGGCGCGCCGCGACAGCGCGGGCGATCGCGGCCTATCTCGATGTCTGGCGCTTCCTGGAAATCGACTACCGGCCGCATCTCCGGCAGGGCGCCGGCATTGCCGCGCTGGAAGGCGGGCAGGATGTCTACGCCGCAGCGGTGGAGCATTACACGGCTGGTGCAGGCTATACGCCGGAAGACATCCATATGCTGGGCCAGACCGAAGTGGCCCGTATCCGCGCCGAAATGGAGGCCGTGATTGCAGAGATCGGCTTTGAGGGCAGTTTCGAGGAGTTCCTCACCTATCTGCGCACGGATCCGCAATTCTACGCCGCGTCGGCCGAAGATCTGATGGCGGCGGCAGAGGAGATTTCCGGCCGGCTGCGTGCGATGCTGCCCGACTATTTCGGCACCCTGCCGCAGCTCGATTTCGAGGTTCAGCCGGTGCCGGATGCCATTGCGCCGGGTTATACGACTGGCCGCTATGTGTCAGGCGATCCGGAAGAGGGGCGTCTCGGCATCTATCTGGTGAACACCTATGCGCTGGACCAGCGTCCGCTCTACGAACTGCCCGCCCTGTCGGCACATGAGGCCGTGCCCGGCCATCACCTCCAGATCACGCTCGCTCAGGAAATGCGCGACCAGCCGGATTTCCGGAAGCACTATTATGCCACCGCCTTCGGCGAAGGGTGGGGGCTTTATGCCGAACGCATTGCAGGTGAGGCCGGCATCTACAAGACGCCGTATGAGCGGTTCGGCGCCTTGTCCTACGAGATGTGGCGCGCCTGCCGGCTGGTCGCCGATACGGGGCTGCACTGGTATGGCTGGACCCGCGCCCGTGCCGAGGCCTGCTTTGTCGAGAATTCCGCGCTGGCCCCGCTGAACATCCAGACCGAAGTGACCCGGTATATCGGCTGGCCGGGACAGGCTGTTGCCTACAAGGTGGGCGAGTTGAAAATCCGCGAATTGCGCGCACGCGCCGAGCAGGCGCTGGGCGACCGGTTCGACATTCGGGATTTCCATGATGCGGTGCTTGAAAACGGGGCTGTGCCACTCGATGTGCTGGACGCCCGGATCGATGCCTGGATCAGCCAGGTGGACACCGGCCCGACCCCGTTTCCCGTATTAAGTGATTGACCCTGAATGACCCTGACCATTATCGAGACCGGCCTTGTTCCGGAGCCGATCCGCGCTGATTTCGCCGACTATCCGGACATGTTCCGGCAGCTGATCTCTCCCGAAGCGCCGGACCTGGCATTTGAGACCGTGTCGGTCATCAAGGGCGACGCCCTGCCGGAGGCGGCATCCCTCGATGCCATCCTGATCACCGGGTCACCGGCTGGTGTGTATGATGATGAACCGTGGATTGCGCCCCTGATGCAGTTCATTCGGGACGCTGCAGCCGCCGGAATCCCCATGGTCGGCATCTGTTTTGGCCATCAGGTCATGGCCGAGGCGCTGGGCGGCAAGGTGGAGAAATCCGACAAGGGCTGGGGCATCGGGCGCCACACCTATGATGTGCGCACCTGTCCGGACTGGATGAACGGGGACTGCCCGGACAGGATTTCCGTACCGGTCAGTCATCAGGACCAGGTCGTGGCGCTGCCACCCGGCGCGCATGTGCTGGCGCGGTCGGACTTTGCGCCCTATGCGGCGCTGGATTATGGCACGACGCCAGCGATTTCCTTCCAGTGCCACCCGGAATTCAAGGCCGACTATTCGGCCGCGCTGTACACGATCCGAAAGGGACGCCCCCTGTCGGAGACGGCGGTGGACATGGCGATCCAGAGCCTGGAAGAGCCGCTCGACAATCAGCGGCTCGGCGCCTGGATCGCCCGGTTCCTGCTGAAGGCAGGCGCCTGAGACAAACGAAGTCGAGTGTTATCCTGCCCGGTTTCCCCTGTGGCGCGAAACCTGCATACTCTTTGCCGAAGTGACACACTCGTGTTGTAGGGACGCACAACAAATTCGGAGACGAACCCACATGATGCCCAAACCGCTGGCTGACATTCAGCCGAACACGCTGGAATTCGAAATCCTTCCGCTGGTGAAGCCAACCGGCTTTCGCGAATATGATGCCCGCTGGTGGTTCAATGGCATCGGCAAGGAAAAGGCTCCGGAATTGAACCTGACCGGCGTCCAGGCGCTGGGCCTCGGCATGGCAACCCTGTTCCACGAGCTTGGCGTCGAACCCAAAGTGGTCACCGGCCATGATTTCCGCTCGATCAGCCAACCCATCAAGAACGCGCTGATCCTCGGCCTCGTGCAGGGCGGATGCGAAGTTCTCGATGTCGGCCTCGCGCTGTCCCCCATGGTCTATTGGAGCCAGTTCGAACTGGATGTGCCATGCTGCGCCATGGTCACGGCCAGCCACAATGAAAATGGCTGGACGGGCGTGAAAATGGGCGCCAACCGGCCGCTGACCTTCGGGCCGGACGAGATGGGACGCCTGAAGGAAATCGTCATGGGCGGCGACTTCCAGCCGCGGGCGGGGGGCGCACATCACCGCGTGGATGGCCTGCGGGAAAAATACATCAAGGCCGTGGTGGGCGACACGAAACTGTCGCGCCCTCTGAAAGTCATTGCGGCCTGCGGAAACGGCACGGCTGGCGCCTTTGCCCCGGACGCCCTGCGCATGATGGGCGCAGACGTCATCGAGATGGATTGCAATCTCGACATGACCTTCCCGAAATACAATCCGAATCCGGAAGACTCCAAGATGCTGCACGCCATGGCTGACATGCTGCGCGAGACTGGTGCCGACGTGGCGCTCGGCTTTGACGGCGACGGGGATCGCTGCGGCGTGGTCGACAATACGGGCGAGGAAATCTTCGCTGACAAGATTGGCCTGATGCTGGCGCGGGACCTGTCGAAGATCTATCCGAATGCGAAATTCGTGGTCGATGTGAAGTCGACCGGTCTCTACAAGACAGACCCGGTGTTGCAGGAAAACGGCGCCACGGTCGACTATTACAAGACCGGCCACTCCTATATCAAACGCCGCACAACGGAACTCGGCGCACTGGCAGGCTTTGAAAAGTCCGGCCACTTCTTCTTCCGGGACCCGATCGGGCTGGGTTATGATGATGGCCTGGTGGCGGCCAAGGCCGTGCTGGAAATGCTGGACCGCAATCCCGGAAAGACCATGGCCGACCTGAAGGGGGAACTGGGCGTTGCCTACACCTCGCTGACCATGTCGCCGCATTGTGATGACGAGACCAAATACGGGATCGTCGACAAGATGGTCGAGGAATACAAGAGCCTGAATGGCACGGAAATCCTTGGACGGAAGGTCGTGGATGTAAACACGGTCAACGGCGCGCGCGTCACCCTGGAAGACGGATCATGGGTGCTGGTGCGTGCCTCTTCAAACAAGCCGGAACTCGTGGTCGTGGTGGAATCCATGACCAGTGAGGACGACATGCGCGATCTCTTCCACAAGGAAGTGAAACCGCGCCTCGGCAAGCATCCGGAAGTCGGCGCCTACAATCAGGAAATCTGATCAGGCATTGGCCGGCGGAGTTTCCGGTCCGTACCCGTCAATTTCGGCGTTGTCCTTTTCGGAGGCACGCTGGAAGGCGGGGCGGGCCATGCCGCGCGCGATATAGTCTTTAAGGGCGGGGGTCGCCGGAATCGCGCCGAACTGCACGCCCCACGCAATCTGCGAACCGACATAGATGTCGGCTGCGGTAAAGCGCTCACCGCAGATATAGGGCCGATCATTGACGATCGAGGTCAGCGTGGCGAGCGTGCGGTCGAAATCGCCATATCCGGCCATACCGGAATGTTCCGAGGTCACTTCAAAGCCCATGGCCTTGTTCGTGCTGGCCTGTTCCCAGGGCCCGGCGGCAAAGAACATCCAGCGATAGTAATCGGCGCGTTCCTCCGGCAGGGGCGCCAGCTGCGCATCTGGGAAGGCCTCGGCGAGATAGGCGCAGATCGCCCCGCACTCTGTCACGGTCTTTCCCTTATGAACGATGGCGGGCACTTTCATCATCGGATTGACGGCCTTGTAGTCATCTGACTGCATCTCCGGCCCGTAGCGCAACAACACGGTGTCATAGTCCGCGCCGGTCTCCTCCAGCATCCAGCGGGCAATACGGCCACGTGACATCGGATTCGTGTAGAAAGTCAGATCGGTCATGTGCGCCATGCGCCCCCTTGCTTGTTCACGTTTTGATCTTGCGCCTGGCCTCTGCGTCCGTCAACCGGATTTCCGGGACTTTTTTTGTCGGCCAGTCAGGTGCCAGAGCACGCGCCCCCTTGACCGATTGGCACAAAAATCGCACCCCTCGCGGCCAATCCGGATGGTTAGATTGTAGTGAGGGAAACTCATGCGCGTTGCGATGATTGGGACAGGCTATGTCGGCCTTGTGAGCGGGGCCTGTTTTGCCGATTTCGGGCACGTCGTGACGTGTGTCGACAAGGACGCCTCCAAGATCGAGAAGCTCGAGGCCGGCATCATGCCGATCTACGAGCCGGGCCTCGACAGCCTGGTTGAGAAAAACGTCAAGGAAGAGCGCCTGTTCTTCACGACCGAGGCCAAGGACGCGATCCGCGATGCCGATGCGGTGTTCATCGCCGTGGGCACGCCGTCCCGCCGGGGCGATGGCCATGCCGACCTTTCCTATGTCTACGCTGCCGCAGAAGAGATCGCCGAATTGATGGATGGCTTTACCGTCATCGTCACAAAATCCACAGTTCCGGTCGGCACCGGGGATGAGGTGGAAGAGATCATCCGCAAGAAGCGGCCCGATGGCGATTTCGCCGTTGTGTCCAATCCCGAATTCCTGCGTGAAGGCGCCGCCATCAAGGATTTCAAGATTCCGGACCGCGTCGTGGTGGGCACGGATGACGAGCGCGCGCGCGAAGTGATGCGCGAACTGTACCGCCCGCTCTTCCTGAACGAGACGCCGATCCTGTTCACGGCGCGCCGGACGTCGGAACTGATCAAATATGCGGCCAATGCTTTCCTCGCCGTGAAGATCACCTTCATCAACGAGATGGCGGATCTCTGCGAGAAGGTCGGCGCGAATGTCCAGGAAGTGTCCCGCGGCATCGGCCTTGACGGCCGGATCGGCAAGAAATTCCTGAATGCAGGCCCCGGCTATGGCGGCTCGTGCTTCCCGAAGGATACGCTGGCGCTGACCAAGACGGCAAACGACTACAATTCTCCCGTCCGCATCGTCGACACCGTGGTCGAGGTCAATGCGGCCCGCAAGAAGGCGATGGCCGACAAGGTCATCCAGGCCATGGGCGGCGACGTGAAGGGCAAGACGATCGGCGTGCTGGGCCTGGCCTTCAAGCAGAACACCGACGACATGCGCGATGCGCCGAGCTTGGACATCATTCCGGCGCTTCAGGCGGCTGGCGCGACCATCCGTGCCTTCGATCCGGAAGCGATGGAGGAAGCGGCGCACCTGCTCAGCGACATTGAATTCGCCAAGAACGCCTATGACGCCGTGCAGGATGCCGATGCCATGGTGATCGTGACCGAGTGGGACCAGTTCCGCGCGCTGGACCTCGACCGGATCAAGGACGCCCTCAATTCAAACATTGTGGTTGACCTCCGGAACATCTATTCACCTGAGGACATGGCGGGCCGCGGATTCCAGTACACCTCCATCGGCCGCCCGACGATCTGAGACGCCAGGAAAACAGGACGCTAAAACATGAAATTCTTCGTAGATACCGCGGATACGGGTGACATTGCCGAACTGGCTGCCACCGGCCTGATCGACGGGGTCACCACGAACCCGTCGCTGGTTGCCAAGTCCGGTCGCCCCTTTGCCGAAGTCATCAAGGAAATCTGTGACATTGTTTCCGGACCGGTCAGCGCTGAAGTGGTCGCCACCGATTATGACGGGATGATCAGCGAGGGCCGCAAATTGGCGAAGATCGCTGACAACGTTGCCGTGAAGCTGCCGCTGACCCTCGACGGCCTCAAGGCCTGCCGCACCCTGTCGGACGACGGCACCATGGTGAATGTGACGCTCTGCTTCTCGGCCAATCAGGCCCTGCTGGCTGCCAAGGCCGGCGCCACTTTCATCTCGCCCTTCATCGGCCGCCTCGACGACATCAATGTCGACGGCATGGAACTGATCAGCGACATTCGCCAGATCTATGACAATTACCTGTTCGACACGGAAATCCTCGCCGCGTCGATCCGCACGGCCAATCATGTGAAACTGTCGGCTCTGGCAGGCGCAGACGTCGCCACGATGCCCCCCGCGGTCATCAAGGGCCTGGTCAAGCATCCGCTGACCGACAAGGGTCTTGAGGCTTTCCTCGCGGACGCTGAAAAGGCTGGCATCAAGGTCTGATTGCCATGACGCAGGCTGACGGTCCGCAAGGACGGGTTCTCATCATCGCCGGATCCGATTCCGGCGGTGGTGCAGGCATACAGGCCGATATCAAGGCCATCAGCATGCTTGGCGGCTATGCCATGACCGCCATTACGGCGATCACCGTACAGAACACGCTTGGCGTGCAGGGCGTCTGGCCCGTGCCCGTCGAGGCGGTGGTCGGCCAGATGCAGGTCACCCTGTCCGACATTGGCGCCGATGCCATCAAGACCGGCATGCTCGGCACGGCTCCGCTGGTCGAGGCGGTGGCGGAATGCCTGTCCGCGCACGCGCACCTGGTGCCGCGCGTCATCGACCCGGTGATGGTGGCCACGTCCGGTGACCGGTTGGTGGATGCAAAGGCCGTCGAAGCGATCCGGTCGGAACTTGTGCCTGGCGCGCGCCTTGTGACGCCGAATGCGCCGGAGGCGGAAGTCCTGACCGGCAAGGCGGTCGAGACCGTCAGCGGACAGCGACGGGCGGCGGAAGCCCTGCTTGAACTCGGCGCCAATGGCGCACTGGTCAAGGGCGGCCATATTGGCGGAAGCGTCATCACCGATGTTCTGCAGACCACCACCGGTGAATGGATTTTCGAAAGTCCCCGCATCGAGACACGTGCGACGCACGGAACAGGCTGCACGCTGGCCTCGGCCATTGCCGCCCTGCTCGCACAGGGAATCAGTGTTCCGGACTCGGTCGAACAGGCGCGGGACTATCTGTTGCGGGCCATCCGTGAAGCCAAGGGCCTTGGGTGCGGTCACGGGCCGGTGCATCATGGCTGGGTGCTGGACGCCGAATAGGGCCGCTCAACAACCCTTCAGAATTCATCGTTTTTCCCCATCGCTCCGGCATGGCATTGAGATTGCCTTGACTGGAGAGCCCGCCATGCCCGAATTGCCATTCTATCAGGTCGACGCGTTCGCATCGAAACCGTTCGAGGGGAACCAGGCCTGTGTCATGCCGCTGGACACGTTCCTGCCAGACGAGACGCTTCTGGCCATCGCTGCGGAAAACAATGTCGCCGAGACGGCCTATATCGTTCCCGCAGGGGAGGGGGTCTGGACGCTGCGCTGGTTTACGCCCGCCGTCGAAGTGCCCCTGTGCGGGCACGCCACGCTCGGCACAGCGCATGTCCTGTTCGAGGAACTCGGCTTTGCCGGCGACATGATTGCCTTCGACACGGTCAAGTCAGGACGACTGACAGTCCGCAAGCTGGCGGACGGCCAGCTGGAAATGGATTTTCCCTCTGCGCCCATCACGGAAATTCCGGTGACGGATGAGGTCGCGGCAGCACTTGGTGCGCGCCCCGTGCAGGCTTGGGGCGGCATGTTCTATGCGGCGCGCTTCGAAACCCCGGAAGATGTGACCGGGCTGAAACCGGATCTGAAAGCCCTGAAGGATCTCGGCGCGCCGGGAGACGGGTGGGACCGGGGCAATTTCGGCTGTTTCGCAGCAGGCGGGACCGGTGTCGACGTGACCAGTCGGTTCTTTGCGCCCGGCAGCGGCATTGACGAAGACCCGGCCACGGGCAGCTGGCACACCATGCTCGCCCGCGTGATGAGCGAGCGGTTCGGACTGGATCAGCTATCGTGCCATCAGGCCTTTCCCGGCCGTGGCGCGCGGATCGATACGATCCTGCAAGGTGACCGGGTCAAGCTGATCGGCCGTTCTGTCACAGTGATCAAGGGCAGCTTCCGCCTGTAGGCGCGCTAGTCCGCGCCCCATGGCGCGGGCGGCGCATCGACCGGCGCTGATGTGTCGAACTCAATGCGGAAGAACCGGTTCGGGCGCGCCATCTCATAAGCGAACAATGTATGTGACGGTCGCACTTCGATGGCCCAGACATTTTCCTTCGACTGAGGGATGCCCTCGGCATCGAACAGGGTTTTCGTTGCCGGGTCCGCCGGAAAATTCAGCCGACTGCCGCTGAACCGGTCGTCGCGTGTCCCGCCATACCAGGTCACGGCATCCGGGCTGCCATCCTCATGGCGATGGTCATGGTGCAGGGCAAGGCGGTCATCTTCCCGGTGGATGACCCAGGTGCGGGAGCGATCCTCCCCGACATGCAGCGGTATGCGTATCTCGTCCTGCGAACAGTCCCGGACATGCATCACGATCCGTTCGGCCCGCCAGGCATCGTCGGCGGCATCCTCACTGACAATACGGCCTTCGAAAGCCTGACCGCACAGCGCCGTCAGGCGGTTGAAGAATTCAGACTCCTCGACGGTCGGCTGAGTGCAGGCCGATCCCAACAATGCCAGCAGGAGGGGGAAGGTCGCGCGCCGCATGCCTAGTGACGGAAATGGCGCATGCCGGTGAACACCATGGCAAGGCCAGCCTCGTCTGCGGCAGCGATCACCTCATCATCGCGGATGGAGCCGCCGGGCTGGATCACGGCGGTGGCGCCCGCCGAGGCGGCCTGGAGCAGACCATCCGGGAACGGGAAGAAGGCATCGGATGCGGCAACACAGCCCTTAGTTTTCGGTTCAGCCCAGCCCGCCGCCTCGGCGGCGTCCTCCGCCTTGCGGGCGGCAATCCGGGCGGAATCGATGCGGCTCATCTGACCGGCGCCAATCCCGACGGTTGCACCATCCTTCGCATAGATGATCGTGTTGGACTTCACATGCTTGGCCACGCGCCAGGCGAAGAGCATGTCTTCCAGTTCCTGCTCCGACGGGGCTTTCTTCGTGACGATTCTGAGATCGTCCCGGGTGATGCGTCCGAAGTCACGGTCCTGCATCAGGAAGCCGCCGGCAACCGTCTTGACGAACCGGCCCGGCGCCGCCGGATCGGGCAGCCCTTCGGTAATCAGGAGGCGGAGGTTCTTCTTCTTGGCGAACACGGCTTCGGCCGCAGCATCTGCGCCGGGCGCGATCACGACTTCCGTGAAGATTTGCGAAATCTCTCGTGCGGTGTCTTCATCCAGCGGACGATTGAGGGCGACAATTCCGCCAAAGGCTGAGGTGGAATCGCAGGCCAGGGCCGCGCGATAGGCCTCGATGATGCTGGCGCCCTGGGCGACCCCGCACGGATTGGCGTGTTTGATGATGGCCACCGCCGGCGTTTCATTGCCGAGTTCACCAATCAGCTCATAGGCCGCGTCGGTGTCGTTGATGTTGTTGTAGGACAATTCCTTGCCCTGCAGCTGCCGGGCGGTGGCGACGCCGGGGCGTTTTTCGCCCGTGACATAGAAGGCGGCCTTCTGGTGCGGGTTTTCGCCATAGCGCAGGGATTGCTGCAGCTTGCCGCCAAGGGCGGCCCAGTCCGGCGCCGTCTCGCCCAACTGCTCGGCATACCAGGCCGAGATGGCCGCGTCATAGGCTGCCGTGCGGGCATAGGTCTTGGCCGCCAGCTTGCGGCACAGGCCGACACTCACCTCCCCCTGCGCAGCTTCCATTTCCGCCAGCACGGCGTCCACGTCTCCGCCATCCGTACACACGGCGACGAACGCACCATTCTTCGCCGCTGCCCGCAGCATGGCCGGGCCGCCAATGTCGATATTCTCGATACAGGTGTCGAAATCCGCACCGGATGCGACTGTGGCCTCGAACGGATAGAGGTTCACATAGATCAAGTCGATCGCGCCGATGCCATGGGTTTCGGCGTCCTTCACATGCGAAGGGTTGTCGCGCAGATAGAGCAGGCCGCCATGCACGGCCGGGTGCAGCGTCTTCACGCGGCCATCCATCATTTCCGGGAAGCCGGTGAGGTCGGCAACATCCTTCACCTCCAGCCCGGCCTCCTTCAGCAGTTTCGACGTACCGCCGGTCGAGACGAGCTCGACGCCCATTGCGGCGAGCTTCTGGGCCTGTTCGACCAATCCCGTCTTGTCGGAAACGGACAGAAGGGCACGGCGAATGCGAACGGGAGCTCCGCGGGTGGCGGCGTCGGTCATGTCAGGAAATCCTCTGGCGCAGGCTGGGTTTGCGCGCGGCGTAGCACGAAGGGGGCGCGCGTCAAGCGCTCCAGCGTCGCGCCTTTTGTGCGGTCTCGCTGGTATACTCCGGCACGAGCACACCCAGCAGGCGCAAGGCTTCGGACCGTTCGCGCCGCGATGCTGCCTCGATCAGCTCCGCCAACCGCTTCTCGAACAGTTCAGACGGCTCGTGCAGGTTCTCCACCTGCCACACGCCATCGACTGCGGTCTGCACCACGGCCTCATGCTCATAGGTGAGCACTTCGTGCATCTTCTCGCCGTCACGCAGGCCGGTCGTCGTGATCTTGATGTCGACCCCGGGCACCAGTCCCTTCATGCGGATCATCGTCTCGGCCAGCTGCAGGATCGGCATCGGCTCACCCATGTCCAGGACATAGAGTCCGGTTTCGGAGCCGTTCTTTTGAAGGGCTGCGGATTGCAGCACCAGCGACGACGCCTCTTCGACGGTCATGAAATAGCGGGTCACGCCGGGATCGGTCAGCGTCACCGGGCCGCCGGCAGCGATCTGTCGCTCGAACAGCGGCACGACGGAGCCGGAAGAACCGAGCACATTTCCGAAGCGCACGATCGAGGCTGCCATGCCGGTCTTGGCGGCGATCCGGGAAATGGCAATCTCTGCCAGGCGCTTGGTGGCGCCCATGACATTGTCCGGGTCGACGGCCTTGTCGGTGGAAATGAACACGAAGCTGCGCGCGCCGACCGCGGCGGCGGCCTCGGCCGCGTTGACCGCCCCGGCCACATTGGTCAGCACCGCTTCACAAATGTTCCGCTCCATCAGCGGCACATGTTTCAGTGCTGCGGCATGGATCACCACGTCAGGCTTGGCGCGGGTGAAGATATCCTTCACGCGATTGATGTCGCGCACATCGCCGAGTCGGGCAACATGGCGGCCAGGCGGCAGAATGCCGGCCAGGTCGAGATCGATGGAATAGAGATTGTATTCCGACGCATCCATCACGGTCAGCGCGGCGGGACCCAGCTGGGCCACCTGCCGGGTCAGCTCCGACCCGATCGTTCCGCCGCCGCCGGTGACCAGCACATTGGCGTTGCTCATCAGGTTGCGCACCGGCTCGATGCACAAATGGCGTTCCGGGCGGGACAGCAGGTCTGCCGGGCGCACGGGCTCCAGCACCTGAGCCGTCTCGTCGCGACTGAGGGCCATGATTTCGGCGCCATGGTCGGACGCCATCTCTAGGACGCGGATCGTGGTTTCCCGTTTGCGCGCTGCGCCCGTCACAGCTACCCACGGGGTTTGCCGGTAGCGCACGGTCAGCACTTCGATCAACGAGCCCAGCTCATCCAGCGAGCCGAGGATCGGAATGCCGCGAATGGCGCGTCCGGGTTCGGTGGGCTCGACATCCACCAGGCCCAAAATTCGGATCTTGCTGCTTTGGGCAGAGGACTGGATACGCCGGATGACGTGGACGCAGCTTTGTGAATCCCCGACCAGCAGGACCGGCTGGCCGTTCTTGGCGACCGGACTGAAAATCTGGAACGGTTCGTGCGTGGTGCGCGACAGGGCAAACATGCGGCCTGCGAACAAGCCAATCGTCCACAATACGAGCGCTGCGCTCAGTGTCGCAAATGGCGTTGCCAGCAGGCCGTTCAGCATCAGCATGACCGGCAGGTAGATCAGCGCAGCCAAGCATACGGCCTGGAAGATGCGGACGGCATCGGGCCAGCCCATATGGCGCCAGACCTGCTTCTGGATACCCAGGATCAGGAATGACAGGGCCACGGAGGCGCCAAAGAAGGCAGAGCTGATCAGGATCGAATTCAGGGGCAGGTCGGTCTGCGGGGATTCCGAAGACCAGACGAGCAGCCCGGAAAAGGCCATGGCGAACATCGCAACACAGATGTCAAAACCGAGGGTCAGCGCCATGGCGCGTCGGGCGGCCTGCTTTGGTGTCATGCTGATCTTTCCTTCAGAAACGCCCAGCGGACACAGTTTGGAGGCTGTTGTCCGTCCCCGTTTGGATCCGCAAATCCAGCCATAACGATTTGTTCCGGTCTTTCAACCACACCGCGCGCCAGATAAACCGTACGTTCAAGACGCGCGCCTTCATGGCTGGTCTTGAATTTCCAGACGGTGCCATCGTCGCACACAAGTCGAATCGCATCTCTACCCATTATCGCCGTGACAGTGGGGTGTAAATGAAAGCGGATTTCAAAACCAATGAACTTGCGGTCATCTGAGGGGGGTTGTGAGACGGGCCTGACAAGAGAATCCTCGCCTGTCAGTCTCTGGCCGTCTCCTGACATGAAGATTCGCCGTCTGTGCAAAAGGCCGCACGCTGCCTTGTAGCCACCATGCTGGGCGTCCAGCCAGATCTCGTCGGCCTCTTCCAGCCGCTTGGCGGAAATGCCCACCGGGCCTTGCGCAGACAGCAGGCGGGATTCGTCATTCATGGAAAAGGTCGAGGAATCCCGGCCTGCCAGAATGAGCGTGGAATGCGCGCCCGTGCGCCGCACGGCGGCCTGCCAGTCCACATTCACTTCTGCGCTGTAACCGCATGACGTGACGAGACGCCGGTCTCCATCCGACAGGTCGAAGCCCAGGGCACCTGCATGGGCGAAATCCCCGAACGGGCGCTCCGGCGCTTCCCCGCAGTCCAGGATCAGCCGAAGGCCGGTCTTCTCGAGTTTCTGGTAACCGGATTTGGGGGCGAATGTGAACCGGCGGGGCGGGCTGGGCAATTGGGCCAGGGCCGCTTCGACCACTTCCGGGCGGGCCTCGTCTCCATCATTGAACGGGCTGAGGGCGCCGTCGCCGCACCGGAAGAAGGCAACCATTGCCCCCATGCGCGGAATCCATTTTCCGAAGAAGTCCGGTTCCGGGTGGCCGGCCTGGTGGAACAGGTCCTGAAGCGTCAGCAGATGCACGAAGGCATTTAGTCCGCGCGATGGGCTGCGACTGACATGGCCGCCATCCGGCAGTATCTGGGCAGTGCATTCCGCGTCCAGACGCTCCAGGGCGGCGTCCAGGCTCATCACCCGGTCAACGCACAATGCCGCGGCCACGATTGCGACAGAGCCGAACCACCGGGCCTTCGGATCTGTCGCCGCGTCGACCTGCGCAGCCAGGTAGCGGATCTGGCGCACAAGGCAATCCAGCCGCGCCAGACGGGCTTCCTCCGGTCCGGTTTCGAACAGTTCCGGTCCGCACAGCATCCAGTTCCAGCAGCGCACGGCTGTCGGGGCGAGACGCCAGGAAAAGCCGTTGAAGCTGCCATGCGCCACAATCCAGTCATCCACGAAGCGGATCGCGCGACTGGCGCCTTCCGGGCCCTGCTCGAACAGGTCGGGCAACCATGAGAAACGGTGCAACCGGTCTGCAAAATGCTTTGAGGGCAGGGGGATGGACCAGGGCGGTTGTCCGGGCGACAGGGTCAATCGCTCCATGCCGATTCGCCAGATGTCCTGCATCAGGGCTTCACCGCGCCGGTCATCGGCCGGCACCAGCCGGGTCAGATGGTGGGAAAACCGCTCCGGGACAGGTCCGGGCAATTGCGATTTCTGCATCGCGGCGACCTTGGCATCATCGCCATAGGCGCCCCGGAATCTCCGCCAGAGAGCGGCGTCATCGGCGCCGGTTCTCGTGCGGTCGGCCAGGATTTCGCTGTCTCCGCCTCCCACGTCCACCGTCCATTCCGTCCAGAACTATACTTTCGCAGTCGGTCTCAGAGACCTGATATTCTCAGCATAGGCCGATGCGCCGCCCTTGAAAACGGCTGATCCGGCCACGATGGCATTTACCCCGGCAGCGACCGCTTTTGGGGCAGTCTCGGCGTTCAGGCCGCCGTCGATCTCCAGAATGATGTCGCGTCCCGTCTGGTCGATCATGTGGCGCAATTGTTCGACCTTGCGCAGCTGGCTGTCGATAAAGGCCTGGCCGCCAAATCCGGGATTGACGGACATCACCAGGATCAGGTCGATATCGTCCAGGACAGGTTCGACAAGGCTGGCCGGAGTGCCCGGATTCAGGGCGATGCCCGGCTTCATGCCGGCGGCGCGAATAGCCTGCAGCGTGCGGTGAATGTGCGGCCCTGCTTCGGGGTGTACCGTCAGGATGTTGGCGCCCGCCTTTGCGAAGGCGGCAATGAACGGATCGACCGGCGCGATCATCAGGTGCACGTCGAACGGCTTGTCGCTGCATTTGCGCAGCTTTTCGATCACCGGTGGTCCGAATGTGAGGTTCGGCACGAAATGGCCATCCATCACATCGATATGGATCATGTCTGCGCCAGCCTGATCGATGGCGGCAATCTCCTCTCCCAGACAGGAAAAGTCCGCAGAAAGGATCGAGGGGGAAATCAGCACGTCACGCATGGGGACTCCCTAAGCTGGAACAGCCGGCCACACAAGGTGGCCGGCTGCCTGAAATGAGTGTCTGCGAAGACTAGTAGCGCGCGGCCGGAACCAGTTTCCAGCCATCCGCGCCGGCAATGATGTCGACCGGAGTGCCGGGGGCGATGTAGACGTCCGCGCCCTGAATGATCTCCTTCACATCGCCGGTCGAGAACCGCACGATATAGGCGTAGCCCTGCGACTTGCCGAGCGCCTTGCCAGCTTCATTGCCCGCAATGCCGCCCAGCACGGCGCCACCGATGGCACCGGCCGTCTGGGCCTTGTCACCGCCACCGAGTTCCGATCCGGCGAGGCCGCCCAGCACAGCGCCGGTGGCCGTGCCGATCAGCGAGCGGTCGGACTGGATGGTCACCTGGCGCACGGACGTCACGGTGCCGTGATAGACCGTCGAGGCCTGACCGACCGCGCCGGGCGTGGCCGTTCCCGCGCCATAGCTGCTTGCGCAGCCCGCAAGCGTCAGGGTCAGGGCAGCGAATGCGCCGACGGCAGCCTTGCGAGGGGAAAAAGTGGTAATCATGAGAAGTGCTCCCTGCACATTGGATAAGCCATTTTTGCACAAACGGCCCTGAATGGCAGATGAACTCTGCAAGACCTTTTTGTGGCAAGTCATTTTACAAATTGGCAACCATGCCCGTTTGAACGCGGTCAAACCCGCACGAGGCGCGAAACATGGAACGCATCATGGCCCGCGCCCTGCTGCGGCAGGGTGAGCACATCCCCCTCCGGCGTTACGCAATGCCCGAAGCCGGGCACCTCGTCCGCATGGACCGGGTGCCGCCTGAAGCGTCCGCTGGCGAGCGCTGCCTCGACAATGTCGCGGCCCTCCGCCTTCAGCGGCGTGCAGACGCAATAGATCACGATGCCGCCCGGCGCGACCATCTCCGCAGCAGCCTCCAGCAGGCGGGCCTGTGCAGCGGGAAAGCGGTCGATCTCGGTTTCCCGCTTGATCCAGGCGCCTTCCGGGTGACGGCGCAATGTGCCGAGGGCGGAACAGGGCGCATCCAGCAGCAATTTCTTGACCGGCACAGGCGGACGCCAGGTGTCTGCATCAGCGGCCACGACATCTGCGGACAGGCCCGTGCGGGCGAGGTTTTCCTTCAGCCTTTCCAGTCGGGGTTTCGACCGGTCGACCGCCGTTACACGCGCGCCGGTTGCGGCCAGTTGCAGGGTCTTTCCGCCGGGCGCCGCGCACAGGTCCACCACAAGTTCGCCGGGACAGGCGGTCAGCAGCTTCGCCGGCAATGCTGCGGCGGCATCCTGCACCCACCAGTCGCCGGTCTCGAAGCCGGGCAGGGATTCGATGGCCGCACCCGTCAGGCGCACGGATCCGCTTTCCATGAGTTCCCCGCCAGTGTGGCGGGCAATCTCGGCAGCATCGCTGCGCGCCGACAGGAAGATTGGCGGCTCGGCCAGCTGGTGCCGCGCCAGCTGCTCGGCCGCGTCCGGTCCGAGCTCTTCGGCGAAACGCCGCGCCAGCCAGTCAGGCCAGATGGCCGTGGCCGGCATCGCATCGAGGCCGGGGTCGGTCTCGGCGGCCCGGCGCAGCACGGCGTTCAGGAAGCTCCCGCCGGAGCGCGCCTCCGGCCAGTCCTTGGCGGCTTCCACCGTTTGCGACACGGCGGCATGGGGCGGCGTTTCCAGCCGCCACAGCTGCACCGCGCCTGCCCGCAACAGGGCGCGAATGGCCGGGCTGGCCGCTGCCAGGGGGCGGGACAGAAGGGGGGAGAGGGCGGCATCTATCCGGCCCAGTTCGCGTAGGGCCGCGCTGGCAATCGCACGGGCAAAGCCACGGTCCGGGCCTTCCAGCGCATTGAAGCTTTCGGACTTTACCATGGCTTCGTCCAGCGTGCGGCGGCTGTCCAGGGTCAGCATCAGCAGTTCGGCGGCTGCGCGCCGGGGCAGGGCACCAGTCATCGGATCAGGCTTTCCCTCAGCCCCACGGGCCGGCTTGCCGGCGGGGGGCTTCGGCGGCTTCGGAAGAAACGCCCATTTCGGCAGCCATGCGGCGCAGGGCTTCGATCCGGTTGGCAGTGGCTGGATGGGTAGAGAACAGATTGTCGGCGCCGCGTCCGTTCAGGGGATTGGCGATGTACATGTGGGCCATGGCCGGATTTCGTTCAGCGGCCATGTTGACGGAGGCGCGGGCGCCCCGTTCGATCTTCTGCAGCGCGGACGCCAGCCAGAGCGGATTGCCACAGATCTCGGCGCCGCGCTTGTCGGCCTCGTATTCACGCGAGCGGCTGATCGCCATCTGAACCAGGGCGGCGGCCATCGGCGCAAAGATCATGATCGCCAGGGATCCGAGCAGGCCGGACCGTTCCCGGCCGAAGAACATGGCGAAATTGGCCAGCATGCCAATGGCGCCGGCAATCGTGGCCGTGACCGTCATGGTCAGCGTGTCGCGATTCTGGACATGCGCCAGTTCGTGCGCCATGACGCCGGCGACTTCCTCGCGGGTGAGGGAGCCCAGCAGGCCGGACGTTGCCGCGACGGCGGCATTTTCGGGATTCCGGCCGGTGGCAAATGCATTCGGCTGCGGTGTCTCGATCACATAGACACGCGGGGCCGGCAGGCCGGCACGTTCCGCCATGCGCGCCACATCATTGGCAAAGGTCCGCAGCATTGGGGAAGACGTCTCCGGCGTCACCTCCTTGGCGCCTTGCATGCGCAGCACGATCTTGTCGGCATTCCACCAGGAGAACACATTCATCACGGCGGCCACGGCGAAGGCAATCACCATGCCTGGAACACCCCCGACAAGATACCCGACCGCCATGAACAGCGCGGTCAGCGCAGCCAGCAACATGAAGGTTTTTGCGGTACCCATGGGTGACACGTCTCCGGTGGTTTCAGTCTGGGGGATGTTTAAAGTCCCACACAACCTATATGGAGATTGTTAACGAATTGGGGAGTGCAAATGCACACACCGGACTTTCCTGATGCGGCTGAAATCGAGCGCCGCAAGTCGCTGCCCGAAGCCGCGCGCCGGGCCCTGGAAGAGGCCGATGCCCGCAAGGCGAAAGAAGCCGCCGATGCGGCCGCCCTGCCCGAAGACGAACGGGGTGGCCCCCGAAAGATCGAGCCGACCCGGTATGGTGACTGGGAACGCAAGGGCATCGCCTACGACTTTTGACGGTGTGGACCGTTAAAGCCCAAGCACCTTCTTGGCGATGATGTTACGCTGGATCTCGTTCGTCCCGCCATAGATCGATTGTGCCCGCCCGCCGAAATAGGTCGCCACATCCGGCGCGGCATAGGCGGGCAGGCTGTCTGGCAATTCCCCTGCCTTGCCGAAGGGCTGCCCGAAATGGCCGGCCGCCTCCAGCATCAATTCCGTGATCTGCTGGTGGGTTGTGGTGGCCAGGATCTTGACGGTCGAGGCCGCATCGCCCGGTGATCCGCCTGCGGAGAGCGCCGAGAGAATGCGGAAAACGGTCATCTCCAGCCCGTCGACCGCCATCTCGGCCTCGGTCAGCTTCCGCGCAAATCCCGCATCATCGATCAGGCGGTGATTGCCGCTTTCCGGCAGGGCCCGGGCGATGTCGCGCACATGGCGCAGCATGGCGCGCTTGCCGCCGATCCGGGCATAGGAGGTGCGCTCGAAACCGAGCAGGTATTGCGAATAGGTCCAGCCCTTGCCCTCTTCACCGATGCGATGGTCTTCCGGCACGGTGACATTGTCGAAAAAGACCTCGTTCAGCACATGCTTGCCGTCGATCGTGATGATGGGCTTCACGGTCACGCCCGGCGCATCAATCGGACAGCAGATGAAGGTGATGCCCTCCTGCTTCTTGCCGGCATCCGAGGTGCGCGTGAGCAGGAAGATCCAGTCGGCATGCTGGGCGGCGGACGTCCAGATCTTGTGGCCATTCAGCGTGTAGGTGCCATTCTCCAGCACGGCGCTGAACTGGAGCGAGGCGAGGTCTGATCCCGAACCGGGCTCGGAATAGCCCTGCGCCCAGCCGACCGATCCGTCCCGGATGCCCGGCAGCCATTTTTCCTTCTGTGCGTCCGATCCGAACGTGTAGATAACAGGGCCAACATAGACGACGCCCATTGGCGTGACGGTTGGCACGCCGGCGCGTTCCAGTTCTTCGTCGAAGACGTATTGCTCCTCGACCGACCAGCCGGGCCCGCCATATTCCTCCGGCCACGCACTGGCGAGCCAGCCCTTCGCGCCGAGCGCCATTTCGGACCGGCGGACTTCTGCTGTGGTCAGGGCAAGCCCTGCGCGGTTCTTTTCGATGATGTCCTTCGGAAATTCGGTCTCGAAAAAGCTGCGGACCGTTTGCCGGAAGGTTTCAGTCTCTGGGCTGAAGTCTAGATTCATGGCGTTTTCTCCCTGCCCAAAAGCGTAGGGCAGGGCCTGCCTCAAGCAAGCCCTGCCCTCGCGTCGCCCCGTTGGGCGATCTGGTTGTACGCGGGATTACGCGGCCTGTTGTTCCGCGATCCACTGGTCGACGCGGCGTTCGAGGATTTCCAGCGGCATGGCACCGCCACCCAGAACCGTGTCGTGGAAGCCCCTGATGTCGAACTTGTCGCCCAGTTCGTCTTCGGCCTTCTTGCGCAGCTGCTGGATCTTCATCATCCCGATCTTGTAGCTGGTCGCCTGTCCCGGCATCACGATGTAGCGCTGGATCTCCGAGCGGGCCTGCGCCTCGGTGATCGCGGTATTGTTCAGGAAGTACTGGACAGCTTCCTCCTCGGTCCAGCCCTTGGAGTGCAGCCCGGTGTCCACGACGAGCCGGATCGCGCGCCAGATCTCCGAACCCAGTCGGCCAAAGTCGGAATAGGGGTTCTGGTAGGTATCCGGGAATTCCGTGGCCAGCCATTCGGAATACAGGGCCCAGCCTTCGATATAGGCGGTGAAGCCGGCCTGCGTGCGGAATTGCGGTACGCCTTCCAGTTCCTGCGCGATCGAGATCTGCATGTGGTGGCCCGGAATGCCTTCATGATAGGCAATCACTTCCAACTCGCGCTTTGGCATCGCTGTCATGTCGGAAAGGTGAGCATAGTATATGCCGGGGCGCGTGCCATCCGGCGTGCCCGGATAATAGTGCTGGGCTGCGCCATCCTGCTCACGGAACGGCTCAACGCGCTTCACGACCAGATCGGCCTTCGGCAGAATGCCGAAGAATTCCGGCAGGTTTGCCTTGATGTTTTCGATGTCGCGGGTCGCGTCGTCAATATAGGCCTGACGTCCCTCATCCGTATTCGGATAGTAGAAGCGCTCATCATCCTTGGAATCGCGCAGCATCGTGAAGAATTCCTGCAACGTGCCTTCGAAGCCCACCTGCTGCTTGATGGCTTCCATTTCCTCATGGATGCGCGCCACTTCGGCCAGGCCGATTTCGTGGATCTCGTCGGCGGTCAGGTCCGTCGTCGTCTGGGTGGCCAGCAGGTGATTGTAATAGGCCTTGCCGTTTGGTTGCGTGTCGGCGCCGACCGGCTTGTCGGAGTCCGGAGAGTTCGCCATGTCTTCTTCGGCAAAAGCGATGATCGCCTCATAAGCGGGCTGGAAATTGTCGACCAGCGCGATGCGGGCCTGCTCCAGTTTCGCGTCGGCTTCTTCCTCGGTCAGGTCGCCGGACTCTGTCAGCTTGGCGATTTCAGACTTCACATCCGCGAACAGGGCGCTGTCATCGCCTTCGGTGAACGGCGCGCCAGTGATGACTTTCTGCGCCTGGTCGATCACGCCTTCATAGGCAAATTTCGGAGCATGTACGCCGCGTGAGGCGGATTCACGGGCAATCATGATGGCTTCGTTCATCGCCCGGCCGCTTTCGCTGATCCGGTTGATCAGGGCGTCCAGATCGTCGACCGATTCCACGGAATGGAAATTGATCAGGAAAGTCGGAATAAAGCCCTGTGGGCCGTTCATCTGGTCAAAGATGTAGCCATTGTAGAGGTATTCGTCGCCAGCGACTTCCTGTTCGGTCTGATACTTCCAGATGTCGTAGGAAATCTGATCAGAGGGCGAGAGGGCGTCATAGTCGAATTCCCGCTCCATCTCTTCCGTGGCTGCAACGCGCCAGGCCAGCTGTTCCTTGTAGCAGTCGATGGTGAAACAATCGATCTGGTCGTTCTTGTCCTTGCGGCCCAGGAAGGTCAGGCCGATCGGGCTGAACTGCAGCTCTTCTTCATACTTCTCGTCGAACCAGGCGTTCAGGCGTTCGCCATTGGCAGCCATTTCCTCGGCCGTGACGGCGGGTGCGGCTGGATCGGTCGCGGGGGTGGACGGGCCGCACGCACTCAGCGCGAGGGCCAGGGCAATCGCGGTGGCGGTTTGCTTGATCATGGGGAACTCCGGAAGAATTTTCTCGAATAACGATAAGACGTGGTATGCCTTTCCGCGGCGCTGTGTCAATTGGCAAGTGCCTCTGCGGGCGTTAGGGGAGGGGAATGACTGATCCGCGCATCTCTCCCGACGATACGTCCCGCCGCGACCAGCGCGTCCTGCGCATTGGCACGCGTGGCTCTCCGCTGGCCCTGGTCCAGGCCCGGCAGGTGGCTGCTGCGCTCGAGATACATTCCGGCGGCGCCTGGCGTGGCGAGATCGTCACCTTCACAACCTCCGGAGACCAGTTGACGACCGAGCGGCTGATCGATGCCGGCGGGAAGGGCCTGTTCACGCGCGAACTGGATGCCGCCCTTGGCCGGGGCGAAGTGGATGTCACCGTGCACAGCCTGAAGGATGTGCCGTCGGTCCTGCCGGACGGTCAGCGTTTCGTCGCCTTCCCCGAGCGCGAGGACCCGCGTGAAGGGTTTCTGTCACCGCATGCGACCCGGCTGGACGAATTGAAACAGGGTGCACGTCTGGGAACAGCTTCGCTACGCCGCGAAGCGCAGACGCTTGCCCTGCGGCCGGATCTCGAAATTGTCACCTTCCGCGGCAATGTCGCCACCCGGATGCGCAAGCTGGAAGAGGGGCTGGCGGACGCGACCTATCTCGCCATGGCAGGCCTCACCCGGCTCGGCATGGCCCATCTGGCTCATCCCATTCCGCTGGAAGACATGCTGCCTGCAGCCGGGCAGGGCATTGTGTGCGTCGTGGCGCGCGACGATCTGCCGGAAGACGCCATGCAGGCATTTGTACGCATGAATCATGCCCCCACAGAGACCGCTGCCCATATCGAACGTGCCTTCCTGGCGGCGCTGGATGGCAGTTGCCGCACACCGATTGCCGCCCACACATTCGACCGGGACGGCGAATGGTTCGTTCGCGGGGAAGTGCTGGCCCTGGACGGGCAGCAGGTTTGGGCGGCCGAGGGCGCTTGCGCCAAGTCGGCGCCGCAGGACGCCCTGGCAGGGCTGGGGGCAGGGCTTGCCGGCGAGATCCGGGACGCGGCCGGCGGCAAGCTCCCCGCTTTCGGCGGCGCATGGTAGCGCCCCCCATCATCGTGACGCGCGCAGAGCCGGGCGCGTCCGACACCAGGGCCCGCCTCGAGGAACTGGGCCTGACCGCCATCGCGGCGCCCATGCTGCACCTGAAAGCGCTGGATGTGCCGACGCCGAACCTGACCGGCATCCACAATCTGGTCTTTACCAGTGCAAACGGGGTCCATCATTTTGTTGCGGCAAGTGGCGGCATCACCGAACAGGTGGCAGACCTGACAGTCTGGTGCGTGGGGCCGGCCACGACCGAGGCGGCGCACGAAGCGGGATTCCAGCGGATTGTCGCGGGCGACGGCAATGCAGACGATCTGGCCGCACAGATCCTGTCTGCGCCCGAAACCGCTGGCGGGTTCCTGCATGTCGCCAATTCCGCTGCCGCCGGCAATCTGGTGCGCACACTGCAGGCTGCCGGACGCGATGCACGTTTTCTGGCGCTGTATGAAACCGTTCCGGCGACCGCGCTGCCGGACGCCGCACGGGCGGCGCTGCGATCCGACCGGACTGCGTGGGTCCTCATCCATTCGGCCAAGGCGGCGCAGGCGTTCGCGGCGCTGACAGGCGACGTGCCGCCGGGTACGTACGGCATCGTTGCGATGTCCGGCGCAGCCGCAGCTCCGCTGGACGGACGCGGCGTGCTCGGTGTGGTCATTGCCGATCGCCCGAATGAAGACGCCCTGATGGCGGCTGTGCGTGAGGCCTGCAAAGGGCTTTGATCGCTGCTGGACTCTATGCAAATGTGGACAAAACTCGCTCCTGAAGGGAAGTGCGATTGATGACCGACGATTCCGCGCCGGAAGACGATGTGATCGGCTCCACTGAGCCGATTGACGCGGATTTCGAGCCGGCCCCTGAAGACAGTTCCGGCACAGGACGACGCGCATCTGGCGGGCCCGGTTGGCTGGGCGCACTTGTCCTGTCCCTGTTTGCAGCAGGTTTGGGCGGCATTCTCGGCATGGCCGGCACGCGGTTCATAGCGGACACGTCCACCAATCCCGGCGCGGTTGGCGCGCGGATCGATGCGCTGCAGGCTGAGCAGGAAGACATCTCGATACGGCTGGCCCGCGCCCTGCGCGAGCAGGGCGGGCTCGATGCCGGCCTGGATACGCTTGCAGAGCAGGTCGAGGCCCTGTCGGCGCGTGAGCCATCCGGCTCCGGTGCGGACCCATCGGTTGTGGAGGACCTGCGCCGCCGCATCGCGGCCCTGGAATCCGTCGATCCCTCCGGCGAAGTGAGTCCGGAAGACCTTTCCCGCGCGGTCGCCAGCCTGGAATCGCGGCTGGACCGCCTCGCAGGGTCGGTTGAGGCCTTGCAGGAAGCGCCCGAAGGCGTCGCAGTCGAACGTGTCATCGAGATCGAGACCCGCCTGGCTGAACTGCGCGATGATCTCAGCCAGGCAAAACTGTCCAGCAGCCGCGACGCCGAAAAGCTGGCCGGCCTGATCGAGGGCATGCGTCAGGATGAGGCCGATGCCCGCGGCGCCGCCGCGGCCGCGTCGCAAACTGCAGACCTCGCCCGGGCCGTGTCCGCGATCGAGGCCGCCTCGCGCCGGGGCGGCGGATTTGCGCCGGAACTGCGCACGCTGCGCACCTTGATGCCGAATGACCCGTCCGTGCGCCAGCTCGGCTCCATTGCCGAAACCGGCGCGCCGGGCATGGCCGAACTTCAGGCCGCCTTTGCCACGGCCCGGGCCGAGGCCCGGACCGTACTCGATGCCCGGCCTGCCAACGGGCTCGGCTGGCTGAACCGCACCTTCGGGGACGCTGTCAGCGTGCGGCGGGCTGATGGTCAGGATGATGATCCGTCAGCCCTTCTGGACCGGGCTGGAGAGGCCATGGATGCCGGCAATCTGGATCTGGCCCTGGAATTGACCGGCCAGCTTGACGGCGCGCCTGCGGACGCCATGTCCGGCTGGACCGAACTGGCAAACCGTCGCATCACATTGGAGGCGGCGCTGGAAGCCCTGCATGGCCGCCTTCTGGAAGGGAACCCGTAACCGCCCATGAACCGGATTGTCCTGTTTGTCCTCATCCTGTTGCTGTTCGTCGTGGCAGCGACCTTTGCCTGGTGGGCGCTGACCCTGCCGGGCGCGGTCACGATCCCCTGGGGCGAACAGGAAATTTCGATCCAGTCCGGCCTTGCCGCCTTCCTGATGCTGGTCTTTGGCGGCGTGATCGCCTTCTGCTGGTGGATCGTCAGCGGCCTGTTCATCCTGCCCGGCAAGATCGGAAAGTCCCGCCAGGTGTCGCGCACGCGCAAGGCCAATTCCGCCCTGACCGAAGGCCTTCTGGCAGCCGAAGCCGGGGACGCCTCCACCGCGCTGAAACTGGCCCGCAAGGCCGCCAAGCATGCCGAGGATGAGCGGCTGCAATTGCTGCTTGAGGCGCGGGCTGCCGAAGCGGCCGATGACTGGGCCGGCGCCGAGCGGGCCTGGGGCCAGCTGACCCGCCTGCCGGGTGGCCAGCTGGCCGGCCTGCGCGGCTCGGCCACTGCGGCCGCCGAACGTGGTGACCAGCAGACTGCCGAAGCGCGTGCCCGCGAGGCGCTGGGCGTCAAATCTGCTGCCGATTGGCCATTCAACTCGCTGTTCGACCTCCAGGTTTCGCGGGGGGAATGGATGAAGGCGCTGGAAACCCTGTCCATTGGCGAAAAGCGCGGCCTGATTTCGGGCGACAGCCTGCGCCGCCGCCGTGCCGTGCTGCACACGGCCCGCGCTGCCGGCCTGCCGCATGAGCGGCGGCTGGAGGCGCAAAAGGAACTCGCCGAAGCCCTGCGCGCCGCCCCGGCCTTTCCGCCGGCCGCCTGGCATGGCGCCCGCCAGCTGATGACGGACGGCAAGGCGAAATCCGCCCAGACCGTGCTGGAGACCGGCTGGAAGGCGCGCCCGCATCCGGCGCTGGCCCAGCTGTCGCGCCGTCTGGTGCCACAGGATGCGCCGGAGAACATCGCCGCACGCCTCAGGGCGCTGATCCAGGCCAATCCGACCCATCGGGAAAGCCGCATCCTGGAGGCCGAACTGGCGATGGACGCCGCCGACTGGACTGGCGCGATCAAGACGCTGGCCCTGCTGGTCGAGGAGAACCCGACCGCCCGGCTCTGCCTGCTCATGGAGCGCGCCCTGAAGGGCTATGGCGACACGTCCGAAGCCGATCGCTGGGGCCGGATGGCCGTCTCGGCCTCGCGCGAGCCGGACTGGTCGGATCTGGATCCGAAGGGCATGGCGTTCGATTTCTCCCAGCGTGACTGGAGCCGGCTTGTCTATGCCTTCGGTGATGTCGGGGATCTGGTGCATCCGCGCCATGAATCCTTCGGGCGCGAACTGGAGGCCGGCCGTGTGGTGGCCCTGCCGGCGCCGGGCGAGGAAGATGACCTCGACACGCCAAAGGCCCCCGATGCGCGCCGTACCCCACCGCTCGACTATGTGGCGGACGAGGACTAGGCCAGCCAACTGCGCCGCAGGCCGCCGACAGCTACAAAAGCGGCTTGCGAAACCCCGTCTCTGCCGGTATGAGGCGGGGCTCATAAATGGATAAGCCGCTATAGCTCAGCTGGTAGAGCATCGCATTCGTAATGCGAGGGTCAGGTGTTCAAGTCACCTTAGCGGCACCATTTCTTTCAATTAAATCAATAGATTGTGATGCTTGGATTTTCCAGCGGTCGGCCAACTGCACCTTGGGGTAACGTTGGGGGTAACACTTTCGCTACTCGACAAAACCGCGCCGTTGCCCTGGAGAAGCATTTGGCCCTGCGAAATGGTGGTAGTTGATTTGTTGGGAAATATCGACAGGCGGCTCTTTGTTTTCCAAAATGATCGCCTGATTGATTCCGGGCATAGATCGCAAGCTTTTCCAAAAGCTTTCTTCCACGGTGGGATCAATTTCGTCGTGATCGTTTTGACCGCTTGGAAGTGGTGCGTCTCCTTGCCTGTAGGTAGTCAGCGGGGAATCAAGGATCACGAATCCGGGGTGCGGCATTTTTCGCTCGCTGCAATACTTGAGCAACCCGATGGTGAATGCGGCGTGCAGCACTGACCGGACACCCTTTCCATGCTCCTGTCTGCCCTTTCCGTCGACGATCAAATCAAACTTTGAATGATCAAACTCAACAGCGCCCTCACTTGGCCATGACCAATCGTCCAAGATGTTTTCAATAGTATCGCAGAACTGGCGCAAAGGGGTCCTTGGAAGGTCGGCCCATTTTCGCTTGGGTGACGGTAGCTGGTTCAATTCATCTGCCAAGTGTTGGCAAAGCGCCGCCAGCTCAGCTCTTTGCGTGAGATTATACTTTAGTGTCTGGTACTCGAGTCTTTGGTCCAGCAAAGATTGCATCTCAGTACGCGACCTTCTCTGCTCTGGAAGTAGTTCCAGCTCAATTCGATGGTCAACTTTTTGAAGTTCCGAAGAGGTTTTTTCCAACTGATTTTCGCTAGCCTCAATTCGCTTCGAAATATCCGTTACAGCAGCGACCAAATCGGTCTGCAGCCCCTTGATTTTCGCAGCTTCTGCAACCGCCGCGACGTAGAATTCTTGGGGGACGTCTACTCCGGATACGTCGTGTTCGTGAGGCTGGTCTACAATTTCCTGACCGCAATATACGCAAACCGCATGATCCAGCGCACCGAGAAAATGAGTTCCCTCTGCGATAAAATCCAGCCTTTCAAGATCGCTGGTGTATCTGTCGTTGAGTAACCAGTATCTTTCGAGCAGTCCTTGCAGTCCTGAGATTTGGCGACGAATTCGGGTCTCATCGCGCTGCAAATCCAAGCGCCTGGATTGCAGTGCTAGTCGCTCGTCTCGAGTAAGGTCGAGCTTTTGGGTAATTGAAGAAATCGCCTTTTCCACATTAATGATGGCGTCTTCTAGGCCGTCCACTTTGTCTGCTTGTGCGACAATTTTGGCTTCCGCCTCAGCCAGTAGGTCTTTCGCGAGATCCAGTTTTGCACTTAGCTCCGCTTTGTCCTTCCCCGGATCAGACGAAGCTGCCACTTTGCTATCGTCTTTCCCGGTAAGCATATAGGCCAACATTCGCTTTGCTGCGGTCTCACCAAAGCCGCTGGTTCCAAACATCGGCGACTTTTCTGCAATAATGGAAGCTTCATCCACGACGAACGCAGGAAAAAGCGTTCGAATTGTTAGCCTCTGAGTGTCGCCCTTTGCGTTCTTCCGCAGTAGCGCCTCTGGGTTCATTCCAAAAAATGGAAATAAGACGCTAGTGATATCCTCGACAGTCTGGCGGCCTTGACGTTTGGTGGGAATGACCTGCCCGGTGCCCCTGCTGTGCGTGCGAATAGGCAACGTAAAATACTCTAAAGTACCACTTTCAAAGTCTCGACGAAGAGTCAGGTGCTGTCCATCTGGCTTTTCAAATTCCACGAGCACATGAGTATACGGCTCGGCTTCGAGAATCTTTCTGCGCATTTCATCTGCACCAAGAGCAAAGTCTAGGCAATTTATAAGAAAGCTCTTTCCTGTGTCTGAGGCTCCGGCAACAACGTTGGGTCCTGCTCCAAAGCGAATCTGTGCTGGTGGTGCTCCATCTGCGTGAAGTCGGATTTCGCGTAACAAGCTCATTCTATTTCAAAGTCCTGAATTTCTGACGAATCCTCGAATTCTGCGCCCCAGCGGCCAATTCTGGCTGTCATGTAGGTTTCCAGCGCGGCGTCTGAGAATTCGCCAAAATGGCGATGTAGCCAATAGCCTCTTTTAATGAGTCCTTCAGCGTATGAAGACTTTAGCAGTTCCACGAATTTGGGTGTGAGTTCATTCGCTGCGTACTGAATACCACCATAAAACTGCCGCGAGATCAGCTCTCTAGAGATTAGAAGGTCCAGACCGCGTTGAATTCTTCCGCGCTTCACGAGCCATTCGGAGCCGCGATTCGGTACTGATGGATGCAGGCTTCTTGGCCCACCTTCAATATCTCCGGAGTGCGTGAGGAGATAGTCATAGGAAACCAAGCGCTGAACGTCGGCACCCTGAGGAGCAACCGAAACTAGGATAATTGCCAGCCTTAGAGAAAGCTCAGCAGAGGAGTTAAACAGAACGATTTCCGGATCGGGTCGGGTGAGTGCGGCTTGGTTATTTTCCATCGCACCACCGTACGCCTCTGTCGTTTACCAGGTGGTGACAGAGGCCTTCGCGATCTGCCGCCGTAACGTGTTGCGTCAGGAGTTGGCCGGTGAGTTGAAGCGCCTGCGCTCCCTGTACTGTGTATTTTAAGAGATCTACACCATCTCTACTGCTATCAGTATACCAATAAAAAAGCCCATTTTCGAACTCGTCGAGCAGCTTGGAGAAGTGCTGCATATCGGCCATCTGGTCGCGTGAAAGTTCTCGAAGTCCTTCTGCGCTATAAAAGGAGAGGCGCGACCTTGAGAACAATTTGCCCATGGCAGATGTTGGTTGCAGGTCGTTTTCGCAAGTAATTGCCTTGCCTTCTTCAAGGGAGATTGCTTTCAGCAACTCCGCAACATAAACGGCCTCAATTGCATCAATTGTGGATGGTGGTGCCGGAGGAGGCGGTCGTTCTATTAAGGGGGCACCGAAAACGGTGAGATGGTACGGCGTTTGGGCGTGCTCTTGAATAAGCTCATGGGGCTGCTTCGCTCGGAATATGGAGAAATCGAGCCCCTCAAGATGCGCCTTCAATGTTGCGTCAAGCTGCACTTCGCATTTCGACGTGATCTTCTTCCTGCAGTATTTGTCCCAATTCGCTAACACAAACTCTTTGAGCTTTGCGGGGTTGTCTAACAAATCCTGCAGTCCACCTGTGACTCCCAAATGAGTGACGAATTCATACCGATTAGGAACGGGATAGTCTCCCCGACCCGTGTAGAAAATCAGCTTTCCAATTTCCAAGGCGGCATCGCCAGCGCTTAATCTGCTTGCGTAATGTTTGCACTGAAACACCATTGACCGACGTGGAGTCGTATCCGGAGGGTCCAGCCAAACAACAATATCTCTGCCCTTATCACCTGAACCGCCGCGCTGCTGCACTTGGTCAGCTCCGTGGGCTTTCTTCAGGAAGCCGTCAGCCCATTCAAGGGTTAGACGCTCGAATCTTACATCATCGAACTGAGCCAACCGGTCGAGCGGAGATATGGGAAGGCCTGCGCCCAGCCCAAGCAGACGTTGATTTGCGTTGGGCCACTTTGTTGGAGGTGGTAGATGCGAATATGAGGTCATTCTTCTCGGCATTCTATCCAAATGCGAATCAAGAATAACCTGTAGCGGTTTCTTTGAGATGTGCAAACATGCGCCAAAGAGGTCGGAAATGGGAATTACCGCCCGCCCAACTGTTCGGCCATTGTTACAGAGGCGGGTGGCATGGAGTGTAGTCAATTTTAATCCGCAAGCAGGTTGATCACCTTGCAGATGCGATCAGCTCGGACAGCGAACGAGTCTACGCGCGCGTAACCCCGTGCCTGCCAGCCAATTTTCTTGAAGCTGTCGCCCGACGTGCGGACGATTTCAATCGCAAGGCGTTGACGGCCCCCCGCATTGAACGCGCCCCGTCTCCGAACGACCCTGAGCATGGCAGGAACAAATCCTTGTCCCCCAACCGGGATCAATTCACTGCAGGGCAGGGGCCGGCTTGCGGCGCGTACCCATGAAAAAACCCCGGACCAGATGGCCCGGGGTTTGAGGGAAACAGGCCGAAAGGGGCCTAGAATTTGGCGCCGATGCCGATCATGAAGGCGTCGGCTTCGAGGTCTTCGATGTCATAGCGGGTATAGTCGCCGCGAATGAACATGCGGTCGGTGACATCGACCATGCCGCCCAGGCCATAGCCTGCGCCGGTTTCGCTGTCGCTGTCGGTGCCGAAGCCCGTCACGGAGACTTCTGCCTCGGCCTGCACGATGCCGGCCCGGGCGTAGACGCTGGCGCGATCGCCCAGCGGGGCCTGGAGACGGCCATAGGCACCAATGAGGTAGTTCAGGCCAACCGATGCCGTGATGCCGGCCGCCGTCGCTTCCTCGTCCTGGACGCCCACAAGCACCTCGCCTTCAAGGCCGAGATAGGGCGTTGCATTGTAGCCGAAATGGCCGCCGATTGCGCCCAGATCGAGATCGACCGACCCGTCATCGGTGTCGGCATCGATTCCGATGAAGGCGTAACCGCCGTCCACATACCAGTCTTGAGCCACAGCCGCCGGAGCAGCCGCAACCATCAGGGATGCAAACAATGCTGGAACCAGTTTTTTCATTTTGTTCTCCTAGTTTGCGCTGATGCGCGGCGCGATTGCTCGTCCCGAATTGTGTTCGAATTGGGGAGTATCTCCGGCCAACCAAAGATGGAATCCGGGTGTGGCCCGGCGGCTACAACTGGTTAACGAAACCTGAGCTTCAGGTGCCCGAGCGGGCCAGCCGAGATGCGGCCGCCGGCGGGGCAGGGGGGTGTGTCCGGGCGCGGGAATGCTCGACCAGTTCGGCCAGCCTCATCGGGCGACCGACCAGGTATCCCTGGATGACATCGCACCCCAATTCCTTCAGCATGTCGAAGGTTTCGACATCCTCGATGCCTTCGCAGACAACCCGCATGTCCAGTGCATGCGCCAGGTCAAAGGTCGAGCGCAGGATCATCTGGTCCCGTTCGCTGTCGAGCACATCCTCGATCATGCTGCGGTCGAGCTTCAACTCATTGGCCGGGAACCGTTTGAGATAGGCTATCGAGGATTGCCCGGCGCCATAATCGTCAATCGACAGCTTGATGCCGGCATCGCGGAAGATGTGCGACGAGCGGATCGCCAGTTCTGGCTGTTCCATGACGGCCGTTTCCGTAATCTCGATGGCAATCTCGGCATCGGCCCGGGTGATCATGTCTGCCACCTGGCGACAGAGATTGGTATCCAGGAGGGACCGGGCCGACATATTGACCGCGATCGGCATGCCATGACCCATCTGGCGCAGATTCGCCTGGTCCCGGATGGCCTGTTCAATGGCCCACAGGGTCAGCGTGTCGATCGTGCCCGTGTCCTCGGCAACCGTGATGAACCGGTCAGGTGAAATGAAGCCGAAGGCAGGATGGTTCCAGCGCATCAGGGCTTCCACGCCAAGCACAACACCCGTCCGGGTACAGAATTTCGGCTGGTAGACAAGGTGGAATTCGCCGCGGTCCAGGCCGGCCGTGACCTCTGTCAGCAGGGCCAGTCTCAGCTGCGGATCCTCGAACTCGGTATCGCCCCATTGCACGATGTCCTGACGGGTCTGTCTTGAATGATCGAGGGACAGGGAGGCGCGCTTGAGCGCCTCGTCGCCATCTTTCGTGTCCGGGTCCAGAAGGGAGATGCCGGCCCGCAGGTCTATGTGAAGCGGCTGCCCGGCAATCACGATGGTCTGTGACAGGGCGGCCCTGACCTTGGCGAGGCCGTCTTCACGGGGGCTGCCGGACTCCATTTCCAGGAATGTGCCAAGCACCGATGCACCCAGATGAAAATGGGCGGGTCCCAGACCGGTTTCGTACAACCTCTCAGCGAGGGTCTGGATCAGTGAGTTCGCATTGGCATAGCCTACCGCGCCGCGAAGCTCACCAAATCGTTTGATGCCGAATGTGATGACCATAAGCGTGCTGGACGGATTGCGTGACTGCGCGGCATCCAGGGTGGACAGGAATGCGCGCCGGTTCGGCATGCGCGTTTCGGAATCATGCTCGGCCATATAGGTCAGATAGCTGGCTTCCTGTTCGATCAGGGCGCGCCGGTGACGGGCGAAGGCATTCCAGATGCCCGCGCCGCTGGCCCAGGCAATCGCAAACAACAGGCTGGAACTCGGAATGCTCAGCGGCAGGAATACCTGTACGACAAAAGGCACGACCAGTGTCAGCGAAGTCAGCAACAGCTGCAGCACGAACAGCGTACGCAGTTTGAGGAACCGGGCAGCGGCATTCCCCGCCAGTAGAACCGCCATGCCCAGCAGAATCATCAGGGATGCCGGAGGGGAGGTCAGCGCACGGTTCTGGATAAGGCTTTCATATCCCTGCGCATGGGCGAACACGCCGGGCGTCGCCGGGCTGTGCGGCGTCGAGACGAGGTCGCCGAGTTCCAGGGCCGTGGCGCCAATCAGGATGCTGCGCCCTGCAACGAGGCTTGCGTCGAACCGGTTGTTCAGGACATCGTCGAAACTGATCGTGTCGATCTGGTCGGACGCGATGCTGTAGTCCAGGGTGAAGCTGCGCGTATCCCCCACCGCAACCCCGGCCAGGACCCCGCCCAGGGACGGGTAATAGGTGTCCTTGTAGAAATAGCCGCGCCGATAGGCGCGCAGGCGGCCGTCCCGGGACAGTTCCACATTGACGCTGGCGACTTCGGCCACGTCTGCCAGTTCGGCAAAGGGCGTGTTGGTCTGCCGGAAATCCTGTTGCAGGAAGGCGGGCAGAACAATCCAGCCGGCATTGTCCTCCACCGCCTGCAGCAGGGCCGCATCGCCGGAAGCGTTCGAGCGTGCGCTGAAATCCACGTCCAGGGCGATCAGGCCCGCGCCGGCCATGTTCAGATTGTCGAGGACCGTTGCAAAACGTTCGCGAGGCCAGGGCCATTCCCCGGCCTGGGCGATGCTCTCGGCATCGATCGTGACGATCGTGATCGTGTTGCTGGGGGGCCGCGTCGCGGCCTGCATGCGCAGGGCGGACACGTAATTGTCCACCGACAGAGATGTTCCGGAAAAGGAGAATGCCAGCAAGGCCAGGCAGCCGAGCAGGCACCCTCGCAGTTTCCAGAGCAGGTCGTAGACAGATGACACGTGTTCAGATCCGGACGCGGCAATCAGTCATCGTCGTCATCGTCATCGTCATCGTCGCCATCGCCGCCGAGGTTCAGGCCAATGCCAATGCCGAAGCCGCCGTCATCATCATCGTCGTCGTCATCATCGTCACCATCGTCATCATCGTCCCCGTCGCCGCCGAGGTTCAGGCCGATACCGATGCCGAAGCCGTTCCCATTGTCATCGTCATCGTCATCGTCGCCGCCACCAACACCGTTTCCGTTGCCATTGTCGTCGCCTTGACCATTCCCGTTTCCGTTCCCATTGCCATCACCGTTTCCGAGATCGTTTCCGTTCCCGTCATCGTCATCATCTTCGTCGTTTCCGCCGAGATCGTTTCCGTTCCCGTCATCGTCATCGTCGTCGTTTCCGCC